>JGI24890J29729_1000022_pt1 | contig 171472 bp, 156 predicted proteins | sample FreactcultureFD7_FD_29729 | JGI IMG/M metagenome (IMG submission 29729) | reverse complement strand
ATATAATCGCATTAGAAGATTTGAATGTGAAAGGTATGGTAAAAAACCATAAACTTGCAAAACACATATCAGATGCCAGTTGGGGAACTTTTGTAAGACTACTTGAATACAAGGCAAATTGGAACGACAAACAAATTGTTAAAATTAATCGCTGGTATCCAAGTTCAAAAACTTGTTGTGAGTGCAGTTGGATAAATCAAGACTTAAATCTTTCAATAAGAGAATGGACTTGCAAAAACGGACACGTATTAGACCGTGACCTTAATGCTGCAAAGAACATTCTCAAAGAAGGATTAAAAATATATCGTCAGGAACTGTGCGATTACAAGGGTGGAGCTATAAATAAGACTTCTGCAAAGAAGCACAAAGCTGTGAAACCCGAAGCCCATCCCATCGCCTTTGGCGTGGGTGGGTAGTTCACCATAATTCATCCTCAGATAAGAATCTTGCAGTCGTTAATAACTTAATAATACCTTTTTTACCTAATTTCTCAAAAATTTTTGATGGGTCATAACCATTAGGCGGAAAACATACTTTAATTCTATTTCGTAAATCCACAAAATTTAATTGTCTATATAGATTTATAGAATCTTTTTTAGCATCATCATCTAAAACAATTACAATATAACCCATAGCATGGTCATGTAATAACTCTAAAAGTTTAATTGAGACGTATTTTCCCAATAAAGGGATTGAATTTGGTACAACAATATGGTCAGTTGCACCTTCTACTAAGTAAATTGTGGCATCAAGATTTAATTTCCCCTCATTAAAAATGATTTCTTGCTTTTCAACTTCTGGATTTAGATATTTTAACTTGGTTTTTTCTTTGGAAAACCATCTAGCAATAAAGTAATTTAATTTACCATTTATATCATAAGATGGAATTATGATTCTATTATAAAATTTGCCTCTAATAGTATAACCGATATCAAATTCTTTGATGATATCATCAGTTATACCACGCTCGTATAAGTAATTCTTAGCTATATTAGCTTTATAATCTTTATCAGTACATTCAGATAACTTTTTGTAACCCTCTGGTAATGTAACTACTATATCCTTATGTTCTTTATCACGAACCTCATCTGCATCTGGTTTAACCAATAAATAATCACGTATGTTTTTGGTAGAACCATAACGCTTTAACAATTTCATGACAGAACCATGCATATTGTTAACGTCTTGACACGCCCAACATCTAAACTTATTTAAGTTGTAATTTATTTCTAAATTACCTTTACCGTCACCATCTAACATACCCTTTTCTTCCGAACACGCTGGGCAATCAAATGAAATTTGGCCAGTGTCTTCGTTATGTTTCCTATGTTCACCTAGAAAACTTTCAAGAATATCAACTAATAAAAAATGTGACATTCCACAAAGGTACTAAATTTATTTTTAAAAAACAAGAAACTATTAAATTTTCCAAAAACCCATTTTCATCATGTAACCACGAGCAGCTACATAAGCATCTGATGTGTCAAATGTTTCTTTTTTTAGCTTGTTGTTTTTATCGTAGAACCAAGTTACTTGTGGTTCTAATTCAGCTACTTTTTCCCAAAGGATATATTTTTTCTCCACATCAAAATCATAGTCACCAAATAAAACTGGAGAATTTTTATTAATTTGTTTTTCTAACAATGGAGTACCATCTTTTTTAAATTTTCTAACCGCCATTAATTCTGGGAAAGCATATTTACGAGCATCATAAGAAGAAATAAATTCTGGCACAACACCTATAGTATCAAATACTGATTTGGAAATCATTCCATTAAAACGTAAAAGAGTTGCTATTGTATAAACATTATTAGATTGAAGTAGTGGTTCTTCAATTATTACTTTTTTAATCCCAAAATTAATATATTTGTTTAAAAATTCAGATTGAAAAATTTCAACTTTTCTGAATAATTCTTCCATTTTATTTTTTGGTTGAGGTTTTACTTTTGGGCTAACATGATGTAATAATTTCAAATCGCCTTTGGTACCCAAATCCTCAAACAAAGCAATTCCTATGCAACTGGTTGAAACGTCTAACGATAAAATAAATTGTGGTTCTTTTCCCATAAATTTTTATTTTTAATTTAAGGGTTGTTTTATAAAGGTAAAGTTTAAAGAGTAATTTTTACATTAAATGCTTTAAATTCATTTATATTTTTAGTTATATGACGGTCTGTTTTAGCCATAGCAATTAAATTACCCAAATTATCATACAATCCTAATTCGCTAATTCTAACTGTATCTGAACCAGTAAATGTTGGATTGGTAGAGCCACCGAATTCCCCTCTACCAGCAATGCATGTAATGTTTTGATATACAGCAGTAGATACGCTATCAAAAGTTATTGTTGTGGCTGTAGAAGCTGAAACTGTGTAATTATTAACTATTGTTGGATGAGTGATTACTAAAAATCCTTTATCTAAATAAGCCACACCAACCATCGTATCGGCTGATTGACCTAAATTTGAATTGGTTTGTAAATTATAAAATTGTTTGCCATTATTAGTAAAAGGTTTTACGGTATTGAAACCAGTTGCCCAAGATAAAGTTGGGTCACCACCATTTGGTTTTACAATGTTATCAGAAAATAATAATGCAATATTTGAATCAATGCCAGCTGTAACAACTGAAGTATCTATAATATTAGCATCTTCAACATTAGTTGAAACTCCTTTATTTTGAAATGTACTATAAACAGTGTAAGTACCAGCAGATGTTGGTAAAATTAATTTAATTGTTTTACCATCCAAACATTCACCATAAGTTGTATTCTTTATACCTAAAACAAGAATATTGGTCTGTGCTAGACCACTAAGAGTGGTATCCGAATAACCACCATTAGCATATGTTATACCAGTATATGTATTATCATCATAATATGATAATGGAAGACCAAAAGAATAATATAAATTAACAAGACTATCTGTATTATAATTATTTCTATTAACTATTACTTGTGAAATATTGCTACCACTTACAGTTGTTAAACCATTTGACATTTGTTCTACAGAAACCAAAGTAGATTGTTTTTCTACTGGTTTAATCAAAGAACCACTAGCATTAAGAATTAATTTACTTTTTATAGACGCATTTACTGTTGTACTATTGCTTATAGATGCATTGGTACCTATTTCACCAGCTTCAGCTGGAACTTGTCCTGTTGTTAAAGGCAATGGTACGTTATAATTTGCATCTGAGTCACCTAAAGAAAATGATGATATCAATGCATTATTGGTTGATACAAGTCTTTGTCTACCAATTGGTGTTAACTTGGCCGTTAGTGTTAATGTGTATGCTGATGTATTAAATCCCATGATTTACCTGTTTATTAAAAATCTATTGATAATTCTAACATTATTGTATTACCAGCCGTCAATAAAACTGGTTTGCTAAGTTTACCTATACAAACCAAATTTTGAGCAGAATCATAAACACCAACATCAGTTATTCGAATATCTGGTGGGTTGGTGGTAGGGTCTTGGCTTCTAGTTGGGTTGGTTGTAGTATTAAATTGACCAGAGTTTATCCTTAAATCAAATATTGTTTTATATATTGTAGCTCCAATATATGTTTCTAAGTTACCGTAGAAAAATCTTTCGTCACCAAATTGTAAATTATTTGGTTGATTGTTTGGTGCCATATTAAGCAAAGGAATTAAATTAAAGTTTGTTGACGCAGAATATTTAATTTTATCTAATAAAAATCCAGTTATCAACGGTGATTGATTTTCCAAAGCTTTAGGGTCGATAGTTTGACCAGACATACTTGTTAACGCATTAGAAGTATAATCATAATACATCCACATTGATGGGTCTGGACGTGTAATAGAATCTGGCATTATTTGATATAATAATTTAAAATTATTTGCATAAAAACCATAACCATCATAGGAAACACTTTCTAGCTTACGCATATAAGGCAATAAATCTGTTTCGTTTATTCTAAACACAATGTCTTTTGGAGATGATGAGTTATTGGTTACTTTAATATATTCTTGACAAGGTAAACTACTTGTTAAACCAGTAGATGCCGTATTTTCTAAGCTATACGTTAAATAAATTGTTTCGTTAGGTTGCAACACACCAGTTGATGTACCCCCAGACGGTGATTGAATGTTGGCAGCCAATGCTGGAAGTGTCCAGTTTCTATTTGATTTATAAGACATAGCCGCTACAATTTCGTCATCATCTATTACAATCATTTTTAATTGTGGAAAAACTTTACCAACAACCATTGTAGTTGTATTGGCCGTTGATATCATATCTGGGTGTTCAATTAAATCAATATATTCAATTTGGCTTGTTCCTAATAATTGTGTAGCACCAGAAGCTATAAATGTCATACCCATCGTAGTGCCACTACTTGTAGCATAACCAGCTCTATGGTACATCAAATTAGGGATATGTAACTTAACATATTTATTGTTTGTAGCGTCTACATATAAAAACTCGCCATAAAGATTTGAAATAGCATTATTTGTATAATGTATGATGGATATTGATTTTTTAACATCATCTGGATAGCTTATACCTGGTCCGTTACAATTAAAATTAATTGATGTTCCAGTGCTTTCACACAAATATTCAAAATATGGGTTTTTCGTACCTAAGTATGGATAAGAACCAAATTTAGTGTAATCTTCATATGCCGTATTTGCACTCATACCAGCCATGTTTTCACACCATACATTATTCATATTCCAAACTGGAACATCATGGCAGGTAATATTTACATTTGAGTTAAATGAAAGCGTTCCAGAATCCCAATAAGAAGTTGTTGTTCCGCTTGAAATTGTATTATAAATTTCACCACCTCTATAAACTAAAATATTAGAAGAAGCAGAATCCGCTGAATAATTAGGTAAATTTCTGTCGACATTTACTGTGTTTCCAGTAATTCCTTGAACTTTAAACCATAAATTAGGTATAGCATTTGTAGTATCATCAGTTGAAATAGAACCTACTAAAGAATCGGTTAATTTAATAAGAATTATATCCCCAACTGCGATATTGGTTGTTGATGATAATGTTAAATTTGTACCACCGCTTAATGTAGAATTGGCTACAGATTCTTGATAAGGTGTTAAGTTTGAACTTAAATCTGTTGTAAAACCAGTCATGTTATCAACAAAAAACCCTCTTTCAGCTGCTTCATTATTTACAACAGCTTTCACAACGTTCATATTTCCAGCATTGATGTTTTGATAGTGAGAACTAACATTACTTGGCGTGATGAAATATTTGATGTTTGGTTGTCTATCAAAAGGTCTCATAACTTTGCTGGTAGCAGATAATGTCACATCGTTTGGATTTGCATCCACAATTGCTTCCCTACCATAATTGATTTCAGAGTCGCCTATACTCCAATATGTAAAATTAAGTTGACCCAATGCCAACTGTTCTCTACCTTTCTCAGTCAATTTTATGCTGACAAATGGGTTTGTGCTATTAATTATGTAACTCATATTTTATAAATATCTTTATTTACCTTTATTTTAGTTATAAATATCCAATAGTCAATAATATTAGTATGAATTTATTGAGTTTGATTGGATTATTATTGGTATTGTTTCACTATATGCAGTGGTACTAATAACATTACCACAAATAGTTACGTAGTTTTTTTCATTCTTAACTCTATAATATAATTTTGTTCCAATTTCACCAGATGCAGTAAATGTGCTATAATATAACGTTTGACCAATAATGTAATCTTGTGAACTAGAACTATATAATGTTGAAAAACTGGTTCCAGTACTTACTTCTAAAGTATAAGTACCGTTTACCTTTTGTGGTGCATTTGCTGACCATGAAATTATAGGATTACTGGTTAATATACCATTTATTAAAGAAACTGTTGGAAAATATACTATTGTTATTATATCACCTATCATTAAATCACCTTCCAAAATAATTCTTTTAGGGTTTGAAGTCGATTGATAATAATCAATATTATTGGCTAAAGAAACACCGTTTATCATTACAATTATAGAACCACCATAATTTGGTGTTGTGCTGGCATAAATCTCGTATTTATCTTGTGTTGTGTTATAGTAAACTTGATTTGTGCCTTGATTATTTGTAGAACCACTTGTAATCGCAGAAGTTATTTGTATATTGTCATTAGTTAATTTGTTTCCACCAGTTGTTGTATAAATTAAAGTTACTATGTCTCCTTTTACAGTTGGTTCAACTAAGGTAATTGTACTACCACTTATTGTGTAATCATAAATAGGTGCTAAAACTAAACCATTTAATGTAAATATAAATTCACCAGCAATACCGTAATCGATAATGAATGTTTTTTGACCATCAGTTGGTAATATAACTTGTTGAAATAAACTGCTGGCAGAAGGAGTATTTGTCCCATTATTTGTTAATCTAGGTGAATCGGCTGTAGTTATAGCTATGAAATAAAAATCTAGATAATTATCATAAAGACCATATTTTCTACCATTTCTATACGTTATCGTATCAACTGTTTTACCAAGTTGGCCTAAGAAATTTGTACATGCACTAAATTGATAATAACCTTTTATCAAATATTCACCATCTAACCCTAAACTATTAACTGGTATATTTTGTGATAAAATACTAGTACCGCTAAACCCAGAATATTGATAAACTGGTGATTGATAAACTGGTGGTAATACAAAACTGTTTGCATTAGAATTATATTCGTAAATTTCGTATTTAAATGTAGCACTATTTGCAGTAAAAGAATCTGTATTACCAGTAAAAATAAATGATATAGGAATTGTTGTAGCTGTTGATATGACATGAGTTGTACCAGTAAACCCAGTACAATCTATTTTAGAAGCACCACTCATCGCAAACAAAGGAGCACCAAAAATACATATGTCAGAACTCATATTTACATTTAAAATATCTTTGTTTCTAACAGCACTATTGTCATTTTGTATATATATTGGTTCTTGATACCTCATTAGTAATTTATATTTAATGTTTTAACTTGTAATCTATATTGGTTTTTTAACCCGTAAGATAGCGGTGATGTCAAAGCAGATGCGTTTTCTATTTTAGAAAAATTTTGTAAATATGCCACAAAACCATTTATTTTAATATAATCTTCTTCTTGAACTTCACCAAAAACACTTTTAATCAATATAACATCATTTGTTATATCATTGATTAATTCAGATTCTATTTTTTTAATTAGCTGCGGCATATTTGTTTAAATTATACTAAATTAACCCAAGAACCATTTTCGTATCCTTTAAATTTATTGTTTGTTGTATCGTAAACTATCATGCCATTTTCAGCGGTTAAAGCACTTATTTGAGTTGCGGTAAGTTTTGCTAATACCAATGGGGCTACATAAACAGTATTATCTGTTGTACCTGTTATGTTAGAACCTAAAACTATTGTATTGGTACCACTAGCTGTGCTTACAGTACCATGTACAAAACTTTGAATACCACTAGCTACCGTGTTATTACCACCAGCATGGCTTGCATAACCACTAGCTCTTGTACCATTACCTTCAGCATGACTATTATCACCACTAGCTATTGAATCAAAACCTTCAGCATGACTATTATCACCACTAGCTGTTGTATTATAACCTTCAGCCAAAGAATAATCGCCAGTAGCGTCCAATCCACTATTATTAACAGTTTTTAATGAATAATTACCAGTTGAACCAGACACCCAGTGCTTGTCCGAACTTAAAAGTAAAACCTTTGATAATGGTAATTTGTAAGAACTACCAGCTGGATTTTGTGATGTATCACCAGTAACAACAATGTGTATTAAGTCTGTTAAACTGGCCGCTGAATATTCTATTCTATCTGTTAATTTCATGTTTTTTTATTTATAAATATCTATTATGTAATTAAAATAAGTTTATTATTATGTTTTTACAATAGGTATATCAAATTCAGTAGTTACTGAACAACAATTAGCATCAATTACAGTAACTGAATACTGACCAGCACCACTAAAGGTTATTGTTTGGCCAAAACCACCATTGCTCCATTCAATTGTAACTGGTGTAGCGGCACCAATTAAGTTAGCAGTTGCTGTATAATTTTCAACCAAAACATTTACTTGAAGTGTGCACTCATTTATTGCTGAATTATTTGGTATTGCACATGCTTTTGATTCAAACAAACTTACAGTACCTATAAATTCTGAACCAGCATTCATTTGTGTAACCCATATTTTATTACAAACAATAGGTGCCGAAGGTGTAGGACAGGTTGTTGCTGTTGTAGGAAGATTTATGGTTGTCATAATAACTTCAACATCTTGTGAAAAACCAGTAGGTGCATCAATAGGACTTAAAACATTATTTCCATAAAATGGATTATCACAAAATATTGATGAATAAGCTTTATACTTAAATTTTTGTTGGTCAAATATAGTATTTGAATAAATTTTAACACTACCCCAAATTGTTGTTGCTGGTACTACTTGTTCAATTATATCAACCCAATAATTTCCAACTAAATCGGAAAATTGGTCTATTGTTAGATAATCAAATGCTGAACTCTTGGTGCCACAGTATTCTAAACTATTAAGGTATCTATCATACAAAGCTCTAAGTGTTGCATAACCAGAAATTGTTTGTCTGTTTTTTGCATCAATCAATTCTGATGTTATATAATATTCAAAATCTTCAACTGTTGTTACAGCTGATAATGGTTGTGTCATTAAGTTATTAAACTCAATATAGTTATCACCACAACATGTTGATTGCGACACATTGCTTACAAATCCTTCATCTTGGAAATCATAAGGTTTATTGTCCATAAATTCAAAATAAATTCCATCTTGGAATTGTTTATAACCACAAGGGTCACAATTAGTAAAGCCAGTTAATAAACAAGGATTATCAACAATATAACACCAAGCATCTGTTTCAATTGCAGATGCCAAACTAATGTCTAAATCAATTTCTTTAGAGTTAAGAACCAAACGCTCATCTTCTAAATCATAATTTGTTTGACGAATTGCATTATAACCATTGTAGTCTGTTATCTTAAAATTTCTGTTTGTTAAGGTATCAACTTCAAGCCATGATTTTTTATTGTCACGAATTTTTTCAATTTCAAAACCTGGCGAACTTGTAACAAATATATTGCTTTCTTTTACTAATGTACAAACTTTATCAAGTTTAATATTATCAATTAATATACAAATATCTGAACATGTATGATTAACTTTTAAACTAATCTTTATTTTTTTATTTGCTATAAGATTTATTATATTAGGGTCTGATATTGTTGTATGGAAATGCAACCAGTTTGACGTAAAAGCTAAATTAGATAAACTATTTGAAAATGTTGTGCTATATGTTGTGCAACCACTTGTTGTACCACTTAATCCAGATTCTTGATATAACGACTGAAGTAGATTATCTAAAACATTAGTACATGAAATATTATTTGAAGTTGGCAAGCCGTTTAAATTTAAATTTAACGGTATGCATGGATTACCACCACAAACATAAAAACCACTATTTGGATGAGTTGTTAAATACGTGTATAAATTTCCACTACCTATCATAGGGTGAACATCATTGCTTTCATATACAGTACTCAATGTATTTGCACTAGTTACCACATCTAATGTCATTGAAACATCCAATGTCTCAAAAAAATCAATTGGTTTTGAACAAGTAAGTATTGTTTCAGTGGCGGCACTAGCTTTCAATGTTGTCAATAAATCATTTAATGATTGTAATGTTAACTCACAATCTTGTAAAAGTTTTATTTCTTGATTTAATTGATTTTTTAAATTTGTTAAAGTTCCAAAAGGTGTGTTACATTGTGTAAATAAAATAGGTAAATTTTGACGAATATTTATTTGATTCAACAATACTAAAGCAACAACGTCTTTACAATTATATGATGTTGGGTCGTTATTTAAAAAATTATTGTAGTTTACAGGACCAAGAACATGAGCCCAAGATAAAAGTCCATTAGGTGTTAAACAATATGTTGGAGATGCTGGGTCACAATTAATTGAATATTGAGTGTTAGCTATTTCAGTTTGCAAAAATGAAATCTCATTAGATATTGTTTCACACGTAACATATTGTTGTTCGATTTGTGCTTCTAAAGATTTTATTTCAGATTGTAAAGTAGCATCAACAAAAGGTACTGGAGTGTTTGAAGATTTGTTAAATAATATGTTAGATAAAGTATCACAATTTACTTTAAACAAATAATCAAAATCAATATCTAAAACACAAGTTTCACCCGAAAAACTAGGTATATTAAAAATGGCACCATCATTTCCTTTAGGATTTAAGATTATTTTAAATACACTTTCTATACTACAATTTTGTCGTGTTGTCCACATACATTTTTGCGTATTCACGTCAAAAGTATAATTAGGGTTTAAACCCAAACAACAATACTTATTTAATGTAATAGGTATAAGACCCAAAATATTACTTTGTTCAAAAACGGATACTGTGCCATCTAAATTTTGAATGATGGTTGGATTTTTAACACAGTTTATATTTAAAGGACTATTTGGCATTTTATTTATAAATATTGTTTAACTATTTTTGTATTAAAAATTTAATTATGTGGTGACAATCCAGAAGATTTGCAAGATGTAAGTCCATTTGACCTTTTTTGATAAAAAATATAAATTTGACTTAAAATACCTTTAGCTATTTCATTTATACCATTAGCAGTTGCTTGACAACCATAACCTACAACACCTGTATATGGGTCAACAACGTTAGGAACTGGTACTGAATAGTTGCTAATACAATTACAACCATCTGGAGTTACAACAGCCATTGTTCCATCTGGTTTAATAAATTGCAGGTAAAGACTTTTTGTACCATTAGCTATTTGTGTTACTGTAGAAGCTAAAATTAAATTTAAGTCTACCATCCATTTACATGCAATAAAACAACCACAATTATTAGTGCCATCACAACATACATAACCAGTATTTATTGTAATACCACTTACTACTGTATCATAAATAAAAGGTGTTCCTTTAAATTTAGTACAACATTCTTTTGTTGTATAATAACTTGTATTGTAAATAGGGTTAGCACTATTAAGATATATGCTTCCATTTGCCCTATATTGATAATATTTAAACGTATATATACCGTTTATCGGATTATCAATTGGTGGCCCAACTAATGAATCGCTACAGTCTTTAGGTTTTATTGAAGTTTGTTTTTTATCAATGCAAAGACTTAACATGTTATTGTTGGATGGAGTTTGACATCCGCAATCATTTAATAATGGTAACGGATTAGGATTTGGTTCAATTGATGGGATAAACACAACACATTTACTAAAATCTAAACCATTTTCATCAACAATAGATACAGTATTTACAGTAGTAGCCGTAGTTACACCATTATCAAAACTACCAGAATCATAATTAGTATATAAATTTTGAGCTTCACTTGTTGTAGTTATAGAACTTACAACAACTGGCGAAAAATTAGGTATAAGTTCTTTAAATTGGTCTATATATTTATAGCCGCCATCATAAGGACCAAGATGTGGATTATTTCCAGTCAAAATATCAATTGTTGAACCAGAGCCACCTGTTTCTCTATACCAAAGACCATTATTTTGAAAATACATATCTGGTGTGTTTGCAAATGGTCTAGGATAACCTTCAGAATCTATTGGATAAGATGCAATATCATCATTTAAACCATTAAGCCTTAAAACTTCCCTAAATAAATCAACATTTATAGGTGCCTCAGCTTTGTAAATATATTCATTAAATTTAAATAATCCTTTTGGTGCCCCAATAAATTTAAGCAAAAATTCTATAGATTTTCTAGCACCTTTCGATTTCCACAACCATGGAGAATTTAATATTATTCTTCTCCATAATTCTATATCAGCATCTACTGCTGTTAAACCAACAGAATGACCACTATATGAAGATGGTTTGGTAACAACATAATTTGCTAATAAATCATTTTCAAGTACGGATGAAACCAAATCCCAACCTAATACTCTAGCAATATTTTTTAAATAAAAATCTGGTGTGTTGTCTTGTTTATCATATGTTACAGTATTTGCAAATTTAATACCTGTAATGAATTTATTGATTTCATCAAATTCAACACCATATAATTGTAACGTTTTATTCATTTTTTGACCAGAGGTATCTTGGTCCAAATAAGATAAATGTACTGGTGTTGTATCAAATTGAGTTATTGATTCAGACACCAAAAACCTATTCATTAAATTACTTGAAGTCAAATCATTTAAAGAAGCTATATTTAATAAATTAGTAGCATACTCGGTATAATTTGTTGTATTAAAATCAATGTTATATCCGTCAGATACTGGCCAAGTTAAACTTCTAGAAGTATATAAAATAACACCTTGGTCAGATTTAATTGGAAATTTAAAAATAGCCGTATATTTTGGTGTCACATACCTATTTAATAAAAAAGTTTCTAAATCTGGTAAAGTATTAAAAAACTTTTCTTCATTAATTTTATTAGGTTTTATATGATAATAACTAGTAGAATTAGTTAAACCAGAAAATGGATTTCCTTTTACTTTAAAATAAGCATAATCATTTGATTCGTATGTTGACGCTGTGTAACTTAAAATATCGTATTCAATACCTTTTAATAATAACGAATAAGAAGCATAGTTTACCGTAAAGTTCCTTAAATCATTTGTAGCATTAAATGTATTTAATATATTACCATTTGTTGTATAAACAATTTGAAATTTGTTATTTATAAATGTTGTGTTTATTTTGAATGTAGAGGTATCGTAAATATTATCATAAACATAATTTTCAGCAGTGTAACCAGTATTCGAAAGATATATTGGGGTCACATACAAAGATGCTGGCCAATTTATAATAATATTTTCAAGAGCTACCCTTATATATTCGCTTAGAGAGCCAAATAACGCATAATAATCCAGATTGCTTTTATCTAAGTTAAGAAAAACTCCAGCATTATTGGTCAATAAATGTTTTGCTTGTGATAAAGAAACATTCAAATCATCTAATGTTAAAAAATTAGAAAATTTTGATGTGTTATAACTTTTATCTAATTTAGGGTCAAGATTTGTAGTAATAGAAAAATTACCCATTGTAAATAAAGGGGAACCGCCATTGCTAGCCAATTGTACACCTACCAAATCTGGTGTAAAATTCCTATACTCTATACCATCAGTATAAACAACTTTTTGTGCGTAACCAGCTACTTTTATCCTATTGTTGCTCATATCTTATTATACTGTGGTTATACTTGTAAATGTTTTAGTAAAGTCTATGCTTGTTCTTTGTTCTCTAATTTCAAACAACAGTGAACCAGTAAACTTATCTTTAATTTCATACAAATCGTATTGTTTATAGATATCATTATTAAAGTTATAAACTGTGTAAATACCATCTTCAAGAGATTTGCTTTGATTACCAAACAATGCAAATGCAAGGGTTTCAATATCATGTTGAACCATTTCAACTTCAATCATTATTGGATTAAAAAAAGTGTTTGTCAAAATAACTTGTTGATTGGGTTGACCTATAAATGGCAAAGCATTTGGTTTAACATTAGATGCTGATGAAGGTGACAAAGTACAAAATGTAAGCGTTGAATTATCATTGAATCTGTAACGAATAGCTTTTTGATTGCTATTTGTTAAGTTTTGATTTACAGGTTCAGCTCTATTATTAGAAGTAATAACTCTAAAAAAATTGTTTATTTTAACGTCACTAACGCTAGTATTTGAATTCAGATATTCAATACGATATCCAACTAAACCATTATTTTCAAATTTGGCTACAAAATTTTGAGGTATTGATGAAATATCAAACAAAATACCAGTAGTATCTGGAAAAGCTGATAGAACTCCTACATCTACAATTTTAGTTCTAATTTCAACTGGTTTTATAATAATAGTATAAAAACCTTTAACCCCAAAATTTGCTACTGGTAGTTTTAAAGTATACATACCACCAAATACTTCAAAACCAGTAATATTAGACTGACCTTTATTTGGGTTATCCATCCTAATTAATACGTCATTAGAATTTAATTTTATTAAATTTGTATTACCAATTTTATCCCTAGATGGGGTAAAATGATAAAAAACTTCTACATCATCTGGAGATATATCTGCTGGTCTAACTATACCATACGTTCCTGTTGCCATATTATTTATTTTTTATTAATTTAACTTATAATTTTTAAAAGTATATTTTATTGTTTTGTTAAATTGTAAAAACCATTATTATATCTACTTAATTCTCCCAAATCTTTAATTTCTGAAAGTCTTAAATGCACATCCATAATGCTTGTTACGCCTCTGTCTATTTGAACATCACTTTTAACTTCTGGCGGAGAAATTATACCAAACAAATACTCTTCTTTTGTTAATGCAGATAAAGATACATTGGTCTCATTTTGACCTTCACCTATATATCTAAAATTAGTTACTGGTATTAAATCATTTACACCATCAATATTTACATTTCTAGTAATACCAGTATAGTCCGTATATTGCAAACCATATACTTGATTTGTTGTACCAATAGTAGAACCAGTTATCGCATCAAATACATAAACTTTAGGTTCATTGGTTGACAAAATCCTACTAACACCATTTACTATATTATTTTTATAATTTATGTAGGTTTCGGCCTCCATGTCAAAACCTATTCGGTATCTATTCAATTCAGTATATGACCTCAAATCATCAAGTTTACTATCAGTAGACCCAGTTATAGCTAAACCTACGTAATTATAAAAATCAGATTCTGTTTTTGAAGGTAATCTTAATGTAACTTGGTCTGTTTTTGTTAATCCAGTTGTAGGATAGACATGTGAGTTATACATAAATGGAAAAGTATAACCGCTTACCGATAATTTATTAATCAAAATTGTATAATCTACCGTAGATGGATTAGAAGTATTAGCTGAAAAATATTCAATATCAGTAAATAAACCCATATCATCAATACTTTGTGTCAAAAAAATATTAAGATAAAAAGTAGTAGCCGTTATTGTACCCCAAGATGGACTATTAAACGTTCTATCTATACTATCTTCTAATAATATTTTTCTTTGTATTAATTCCATTATAGTGCTTTTATTTGATAAAGATTAATTGTTACTGAATTTTGAGTTGGATTATAGGTATAACTAACATTATTTGTACCAGTAAAAGCACTACTACCTTGATAAGTATCGTCTATTTCATAATAATAACCAGTAGTATTACGAATTAATTTATATCTAGTATAAAGTTGGTGAATCAAATCATCAATCGGTAAAGCCATATTTTTTACCATCATATTAATAGATTTACCATTCTTAGCATTATTAAAACTAGCTCTCATATATAAATATTTAAATTCACCTACTTTTAATTCGTCTTTATAATCATATAAATAATAACCTTCAGCAAAACCTCTAGGATTTAAAAGAGGGCTTTCTAAAACAAATCTTATTGGTATTTGATTTGCTGGTTTTGATTGACCTGGGACTCCTACTACACGACCAAATTGTGCTATTTGAGTTGAAATGTCTGGAAGTAAACTATCTGTCCTTATTTCAGAAAATAACGTAATATTTGTAATCAAATTTTGCGACAATGGATTATCTGAATCATAAAAGTTAAGATTAAGAAGTGTTTGTTTAAACGCTTCTGTTTGATATTTAACATCATCATTTGTAAAACCTATAGAGCCATAATCAGTCAAACCTGATAAATCAACATTATAAATTATTTTATCTATATGAATACCTTTTAAATCCAAAGGTAAAAATCTAACTTGCTCATAATCAATTATTGGATTAATAGCTTTTTCGGTTTCAACATCTACAAAAACTTTTTTAACCAACTCAGTTTGGTCAACCATTTGATAGTCAATACTAATTGGGATATTAATAGTTGTTGCAGTAGTTCCAGTTAAAAAAGTGGTTAAATTTATTTTATAATTATTAACAAACATCTTGTACCGAATTTGAATTGAATTTGGTTGTGATTCTTTCACCAACTGGGTCAGCTGGGTATTTGGTATAGTATAATCCCCAATTATCAAATGGGTCTTGTCTTCTAAGTGTAAAACAATAATTATCATACATATAGTGACAACCATTTACAAATGGATAATCCAACGCTTTTTTATTGGTTTGATTAAAACCTATATCCAATAAGTCTCTCCATAAATATGTACCATCATCTAAATAAATAGCATAATCTGGTACACCCACTGTATATTTATCACCAGTTTCAACATAAGTTGAAAATTCTCTTATTTTTATCAAATGATGGGCTTTATAAAAGTAACCTTCTTGTCTTGGACCTAAAGTTATAGTAGATAATATTGGTTGGGTAAAATTAGGTTTATTTGTACCCAAACTTACTACATATGTCATACTAGGCGAACCTAATCTATTAATAGTATTAAATCTGTGAGAAACATCAGCTAATATTGTTTCTTTTACTTCAATTTTATTATATTCAACCAAATCACCATAAAAATCAACATTACCATTTGTAAATGTTACATTTGTTTCCAAAGGCTTATGTGACTGAAATGGTAATGAACCACCATCGTGTATCTTATTTATTGCTGGTATATCTAATAAGTAAGTATTGGTGCTGCTGGTATTTAATTCTGCAATAAATGGTGTTTCAATACCAGAAGAAACATTAGTAAAAATACCATTGCTATCAGTTTTAATAATTGTTAAATACAATTCGCTTAGAGGTCTACCTAAATTATCGGTCAAACCACTAACATTTACATCTTCATTAAAAACAAATTGTGTTACACTATCATAATAATAATTTTCACTAAAAGCTAGATTATAAGTTTCATAATCATCTTGCTCAATAACAGGTGAATTCCTAGTTTGTATTTTTCTAAACTTTCTAAAATAATATGTAGACTCTACACCACCAAAAACTCTTTTCATTCTTGAATTTCCAGAAACAGCTCCAGTTGGTGGTAAATCCAATACAAAATAATATGGTTGTAAATCACCATTATCTAAACCTGTTCTAACAACCACATGTTCACCATCATATCCTGTTGTGCCAGATATTCTAACAACATCCCCTATATTTAAATTGTGTAAACATGGCATACCAAAAGCAGTCATAAGTCTTGTAGATACTGTTACTGGTATAGCTTCTACTATTAATAACCCATTATTTACCATGGTATGACCACTATCAATAGAAGCTGGATATGTTATGGTCAAATCCCAATTTTTAACTGGAGGTATATTATTAGAATTGTACGGTGTTATATCAGAAGTAAAGGTAAACCTTTCTCTTTTTGGTTCCATGTCAAAATAATTACACAAACCAGATTTTGATATGTCTGGGTCAAAATATCCAAACCAACCATCTTTTTCTTTAAGATATTTTTTTAGAACATTAGGATAAACAAAATCATAAAATCTAAATTCATTTGTTAATAAGTCTTCATAATTGAAACCACGCCAAGTATATTTATCTAATAATGAACCATCATTAAGATTAAATAAAGCATTGGTTATCGTTGGGTTAATACTTCCTAGTACTCGATAAAAAGGGCTTCTTTGTCTTTCAGTATTAAATCTATCACCAGCATTAACTATTTCATTAATAATATCTGGTGGTAAAATTCTTTGTTCGCTATCAATATTAATCTTTAGATAGGTATCTGTGTTTACAGATTTTTTAGAATTTTCTATTGCTAATCTTTGTTGTATTCTATTTGTGTCCATAATTAAGTTCTTCTACTTACCTTGCAACCCAAACTATCTTCTCCAGTTATTAATATTGAAGAAGTTGTACCAGATATAATAAGACTACTTAAACCTAGGATTGGATTTATTGGTGCTAATGGTGGTGTCCATACTATAGGATTGTGTAATGATGATGATGGCGGTATAGTTCTTATTTCATATAAATATGGAACGTTAGGATTAGTAGTATTAATAACAGTAACGTTAAAATCAAAATCAGATAAAGAACCAACAGTAATTGTCCCTACTTGTAATGTTCTCATGTTTGAATCGATAACAGTTACATTATAAGTACCCGTTGATAAATTATATATGGTTGCTGGACTATTTTGATTAATAGCACCTAGGGGATTATTTGGCCCTGTTATATTAATTTGATAAGGTGCTATACCTCCATTTATATCAACTATAATTGTCCCATCAAAAGTGTTTTTACAAGTTTCTGGTGTTGAAGATAAACTTGCTACTAAGCTTGTTGGGTTTCCTACTTTTAAACCACTTGTTACGCATGGTGGGTTAATACCATCACTAACTGTTACTATATATCCATTTGCTGTATCAGTTGGCAAACCAGTAATTAATTGAGGCTGATGCAAAATTGTACCGCTAGGGTTGGTACCAACTGGTGCACCATTATGGTCAGTAACAGTAAATGTTTTTGTAGGACCACCTCCACCAGTTATAATAGATATAACACCATCATTAGCAATAGCACTTGTGCATTCGCTTTTAACATATACAGAACAATAAAACGGTGTTGGACCGCTAACAATAATTGTTAGTGAAACTGGGTTTCCAGAAGTATCTGTTGCCGTTATAACATATTGTCCAACTGACAAATTTGATAATGTAACAGTTTGTGACGCATTTGGGTTTAATGGGTCTGCTGATACAATACGACTATTAATGTAACCATTTGAACCAATAACCGAATAAGTATAAGGACCATGTCCACCAACTATTGTAAAACTAATACTACCAGAGCTTAAGTTTGTTAAATCTGGTGTTACAGTGCTTTCTATTATAATATCATTTCTAACAGGTGGATTACAAGCAATAAAATATTTCTGATTCATTTTTTCTAAACTAGACCTGCCTGGTATTAAACCAAAATAAAAATAAAAAGAATGTTTAGGTTGGTCGTATTCTGTAGATGTGTTTAAACCTCTAAAATTAACATAGTCAATACCATTATTTGCAAAACTACCAGTACCATTTGTTGTTATAACATTAGCAAAATCATAAAAACCTCGTGTATTTGTTTCATTAAAATTACTTGATAAACCATTACTTAAATTAAGCGGTAAAGTTGGGAATGTTGTGCCGCTGTTTAAAGCTAAAAAAACATCTCTTATCTCTTTGTTAATATCACCATTTGCAGTAGAACCAGTAATATCATGAGAACCAATCACTCCATCTGGTGCATAAATTACAGTACTTGTAAGAGGGTCTTCAATTAATTCATCTAAATCAACNCCAATTTCACATAAATGCCTAACGTTCATAGCTTGCGTATCATTAACACGTAAACCATTACAATCTACATTAAATATAAGCCCAGGAACACTTGTATTGTTTGATATCATACCACTTTCAATAATATTAACATTATTATTATCCGATAATGGAATATCTGGAGGTATTTTATATGTTGTTGGTATTAGATATTGTTGTATTTTTGGTAAACCTTGCCAATCACAATCAAATACTGAACCTAAAAAAATAATATCAGTTGCAAATAGTTTTATGGAAACATTATCTCTATGTAACGTTGAAGAATAATAAAGATTACCATTATACTTTTTAATCAATCCATCTCTAACACCTTCATAAGTTTTGTATTCTTTTTGACAACCATCGTGAATAACATTATCAAATAAAGTGTCAACCAATCTTTCATTAAAACATTCATTATCTGGGTTTCCATCATTATTTCCATCTACACCACTATAATTTGGGTCATTAACAAAGTCACTACAATCATATTCACAAAATTTTTCTTTTCCGTTTCTTTTCTTTTTATATTTTAATAAATAACTAAATAAAGAACCGTTAACCCAATCATTAAAAAAATCAAATTGAAATAAACCTAATGTTTTTGCTAATTCAAACGAAACACAACTAACCCAACCAACATCATTCCCAAAATCACAAGTATCGCCGTAGTTATCCCCACAATATCTACTAGGACGTGGACTTGCTTTATTTATTCCACCAGAATCACCACAGCCAGGTGCGTAATATGTTGTGCCTTCATCAGTTACACACGGAAGTACTAGACAAGGAACATTTGATATACCAAAACCAAAAGAATTTATAGCATTTATTATTGAATTTATAACCCCTACTATACGATTAATTAAATATACTATAAAAGCAACAATTTGTAATATTAAACATATAACAAAAAATATTGGATTTGTTTCAGTTTGTACTCTATTAAAAGGAAATGGTGTTTTTGTACCAACACAAGCATCAACATCTTTAATCGCAGTCATATTTCTGCTAATAGGTATAAGCGGTATATTTCTTTCATATCTTGTTATAAAATTAGAAACGCTATAAATTTTATTCCAATATAAATCTTTAAAACTGGTATCTTTTGTATTTGGTCCGAATTCATAATCTATTTCAGATGCTGTTTGTGGATTATTTGGAACCAAATATTTTGCTCTTGTTCTGAGCCTTCCTTCGCTACCACTTTCATCCATTGATATTCTAAACCTAACGCTTGTTCTTGTTGGAATTCCTATATTTGGGTCTTGTGATAAAATAAGGCTCCCATCTTCAGCTGTTACCATGTAATCTAGATTCATTGGTATTTGAAAAGCCCAAGTTCCGTCATCGTCAATTACTCTACCACCTTCAACTGAAAATTCTTCTATTTGGTTATCTATTGTTTTACGTATTATTTCAACCGAACCAGAATTTGTAATTTGTTGGCATAATTCACCCAAAGCCCTTCTAGGTCTACAACGTTTATTTATGCTATGTTTATGTTGGTCGCCAAAAATACTACCCATAAAAATAGCGGCTGGAACAATATTATAGTTTAAATCGATATCTACTCTACTAATACCTATTTCACAATTTTCAGTATCACCCCAAAATGGTTGGACATTAACACCTACATTTGCTGATTTAACTTGAACCAATTTATCTAAATTTGTGCCGCTTTTAAATTTGGTAGAACTGTCAAATAATTTTTCTGGAGTACCTTGTCTTATTAAATCATATGGCCTTTGAGATGCTTCACCAATATCAGATATATCAGCATCAACGTGAACGGTATACGTTCCAATCGGTACGCCAAAAATCATGAAGTCACCAGCATGATTTGTAGTAGTTGTAAATTTGTAATACTTGCAATAAATGTTTAACATGGTATCATTATCCAATACTTCTCTTTTGGTTGGAAATGTACCTATCGGTGTAAAACAATCGTTATTGGTTTCAGATTCTTTAGGTAATAAATTATAACGAATGCCATCACTGTCTTTATCACTAATAACTTCAAATGGGTATAATCCTTTTATAAGTGGGTTATTTTTATCAACATCGTCAATAGGTATAAAAACGCTTACTTTAGCGTTTGGAACACCAAAACCACTATTAATAATAACTCTACCAACAATAGTACCATAATCAGAACAAAATTTTCTGTATGCATCTTCTTGAGAAATCCTTAGTGAAAGAATCTTAATAAAATCAAAATCTTGGTCCAATTTAAGTTTTAAGTACTTATCACTACCATTAGGTGTGGTATTTATTCTTATGGTATTTGACATTTTTTTTATTTAAATTATTTATTTGTTATATCTTCTACATCTAATAATATTACATCTTCTTCACTTAACATTTCGTAATCCTCATCGTCTTCATCATCGCTATCTTCATATTTTTGTTTAAACTTTGAAGCTATTGATAATAATAATGGTTTAACATCAATATTTTTATTTAAAACCAACATATTAAACATTAACCAAATAATATATAAATTTATTATTGGTAATAATAATAAAAGTAACATAAAACCTATAATTTTTAATATATATTTTACGATTAATTTTATAATCGGTATTTTGGTTTCATTTTGATTTTCAAAAAATGAATCTACAGTTTGTCCATTTTTACAATTACATCCAGCCATAATTTAATTTTTATGATTTAGTTATTATTTTTTACAAGTATAATAACTAAACCTTTATAAGGAAACATTAATTTTTAACTCTAACTTTAATATCTATTGTAGTTAAATCATTTAATGAAATTGAGCAACTAGACCCTTTTTCTCTATTTTCTTCCCAAGTAATAAATTCAAGGTTTTTTATACCACCTATTATTTCGGCATCAACATTATTTTTAAACCCTTCTAATATTGAAAATTTATGGTCTAATTGATAAGCTCCAACTACACCACATAAACCTCTTTTTTCATAATTTACTAGCATATCTATTTTTTGTTTATTAGTAATAGACCAAACTTTTCTTTTATATTTCTTGTAAATTGGTAACGATAGAATATACTCATCATATGATAAACCCAATTTTAACGCTAATTTTGTATTAATTGCAACTCCAATATTTCTAGTTAAACCATATTTCTTAAGTATTCTTTGTGGAACTGTCGATGAAACACCAAGTTTTTCACCTATTTCAGAAGTAGAAAGATTTTCTATTAAATAGAAATTAATAATTTCCTTATGCCGTTTTATCATATCTTCTTTTTGTTCCTTGATGTCGGAAACAAAAATTTTTTCGCAAGTTAAACACAAAAATTTTTGTTTACCATATTGCGTTTTACCTTCTTTTCTCGAATAACCAAAACAATATGGGCATATAATATCACATTTCTTTTTGCTAGTATTTACCCCTTCTTTTTTTAGACGTAATCTAATTGTTTCTGCATTACAATCATATAAAATAGCTAATTCAGAACAATTCTTACCAGAATTAAACATATCTATTAATTCATTATTTTTTATTTCTTTTTTCATATTAATAAATATACAGTTTTTGGAAAAACAACAATAATGTTTGATTAAGTTTTAACACGCACTTTAATATCAACAGTAGGGTAACGTATTTCAAACATGCTTACTGGGTCACCAAAAAGAGTATAATCGGCTGATATATCAATTTGCCTTGTTGTAGCATCAATATAAGGTTGTGAAATTTCATTAAGGCTATAATTAGCCCCACCAACTTTATTATAAACTCTAAGGTCAATTACATTTAAAACTCCACCAACATTATTTATTGTTTCAATTAGAGAAGAAAAATAAATATTATCACCCATTTGGTAATTATTTATATCCATAAATTTTTGAACATCAGTTATAACTTCAGTAACTATTTGCGATTGAGGTGTTTTTTTATCAACATATAAATCAATTTCAAAACCTAAATTTATTATTTTTCCGTTAGCTACTTGAATATAATCATTTAACATTCTGTAATCAGCCAAATAAGTTGATATGTTATTCATTAAAGTGCTAGTAGAAGTGTTTGAAAGTTTTGAATCTGCATCTAACCCCAAAATATAAATTTTTATTTTATTTTGTTCTTCAAACACACCAGTTCTAAACGGAACACCGAATTCACCTGGCATTAATGCAATTCTAGACTGATAATCCTTGATAGTAACAGCTCTGTTTTGTGATGAGAAATTATATTTAACTAAATTTCTAATTTCTTCTACGCTAGGTTCATCTCTACCACCCAAAGCTGGGAAAGCATTGTTTACTTTTAATGATGCTTTGACGGCATTATTTATGGTTTGATTTGGACCATTAACTGTCATGTTTAATAACCCAATACTTGTTAAAATACCAGTACCTAAATTTGTATCGGCACCACCACCAACTCTATATTTAATAAACATAGTTGTATTAGCAGTAGGCGTTTCACCTAAAGACATGTTATTTATAAAATCACCTATTTGGTTAACCAAAGCAGTATTAGTATCAAAATCGCAAAGACTTGAAATATCTTGACTACCACCACCAAATATAATTTTAGTAAAACCTAAATCTGTATATTCACGTATAAATTTTTTGGTTGTTGTAATAAATTTTCCTGGTCTAACACCAGCATTATCACTAGCCACTGAATTATCTTGAATAAAAATTTCACTTTCTGCTAATGCATCCATTTCATACCATCTAAGTGTTGGGTCTAAAAATTGATTGGATGTTGGTACTGAAGTATAGTTTGTACCTTGTAATGCTATAATTGAATCAACAGAAATAACATTATCATCTGGTAAAATAACGGTTAAAAATGGTTTTACATCAGATGCAGTGATAACTCTACTAAAAATTTTGGTAAAACCATTTACAACCATTTCTCTTTTTACTATAGTATAATTGGATAAAATGCCATTTGAATTAAAATTAGGTAAAATTAATCTATTTGGAATGCCACCTACGGTAAAAGGATTAGAAAAATCAATATCATTTGTTGTTTCAAATATCTTACCACCACCAGAAACTTGTGCTCCGCTTGCAATTATAGGGCAATATGAAACATCAAAAGTATTACCAAAAGGAGGTACCGTAACAGAAAAATCTACAATTGTAACACTTGGTCTTTTACCTGGAATTTTTAATCCAAAAGTTCTAGCCATAGAAAGAACAGATTTCTTTTCTTTTGCATAATCTATCTGTGTTTCTTGAAACATTCTGTCAGTGTTGAATGAAAGCATGTCACCAACAGCAGCATTTAATTCAAGAAGCATCATACCAACAGATGCATCATTAAAATCATTAAAGATATCTGGATAATACTGCCTAGCCAAATTTACTAAATCAGTTCTGATATCAACGAAATTTCTTGAGGTATAATTTATTCCTTTGTTTGCCATATTAAATATTAAATATTGATTATTACAAAATCTGTAATATTAAAAACATCATTTGTTATTGTATAGTCTATTCTTACAACAGCAGCATAATCACTGTCCGTTGATTGGTCAACCGTTAAATTGTTTATTTTTAGATTTGGCAGATATTTTTTAACCTCAGTATTTATTTCATCTCTAATACTACTTAAAGTCAAACCATCTTCTGGCTCAAATATATATCTTAATAAATCAGTGCCGAAATCTGGTTTATAAAGTCTTTGTCCTTTTCTAGTTAGAATTAAATGCATAAGGTCAGCTTTTATAGCAGCATTTGGGTCTGAATTCAAATCCAAAAAAAATCCTTTATGACTATCCTTAAAAGGATAATTTATATTTATATAGCGACCATTAGCCATTGTTTTATCTTTTTACATAAATATAATACTAAATTATTTTTTTAAGTAAATATGGAAATAAAAAAGGGCCCTTTTGAGGCCCTTTCTTATTTTTATAATTTTTTTAGGTGGTACAACCAAAACATTCAAACTGACTGTCTTTGGGTTTTTGCTTTGTAACCATTGTTATTTGATTGGAAGCTAGTTTAGTGTTAGTATCCAATTTAGATTTTGTCCTAGTGTAATAAACACCTGTTTTTAACCCACCTTTCCACGCATACATCAAAGCACTAGCAATCTTACCATATTTGGCATCAGAGTGATAAACATTCAATGATTGTGATTGGTCAACATATTTGTTTCTAATTATAGCTAAATCCAACAATGTTTTTTGAGAAATCTCCCAAACATCCTTATATCTGAACCTGATGTCTTCTGGTATCTCGATGATATTTTGGATACTACCCTTGTTTCTAAGGATTTTATCAACCATATCCGAGTCCCATAAGTCTTGGTCAATCAAATCATTCACAAGATACTTGTTAACAACAAGAAATTCACCTTGACCAACTCTTCTGGTAAACAAGTTAGATGTTACTGGTTCGAACGATTCGAATACGCTCAGCAAGATGGCTGAATTGTGGCTTACACAACCATTAGCTGTTATATAATGCTCATGTACAGGAACATTTATATCCCATGTTGGGTGGAGACCGCCCTTACTTATTTTTTTTATTTTCATTTTCTATAATTTTAATTATGTTATTAATTGATTCTTCAACATTATCTCTGGACCAAATTACATAGTATTTATAACCATGTGATTCAGCTAATTTTTGTTTGTTTATGTCTTTTTCCCTAACCTCAAAACCATTTAATTTTTTTCTAGTGGAGCCGTTTTTGGTTTTTTCTAAATAAATAGTTTGCCATTCAGCTAAATTAGTTATTGATGGGTGTGGATGGAATTTCTCACCGTTAAACTCAAAAATCAAATTCAATTCTGGTACCACAAAATCATAGTAATAATACTTTACATCGTTAATATTTTTTAAAGCTAATTCATTATTACCAGTTATACCTATTTTAAATTTTAACCCACTATTTTCAAAATGTTTAATAACTGGTTTAAAAACCCTTAAACTTTGTTTAGATGCATTTCTATATTTAACCCCTCGCTTAACTTCTATATCTCTTATCTTTTCAATCGCTTGTTTTTCTGAAAACCCTTTTAGTTCCCAGTAATCAACAGACATAACATTTAAATTTTTATTATGAAATTCTTTCCGCATACTTTCAGCTGTTTCTTCATCGTAACCTTTATTAACCCAATAATCCTTTTTAAAAACACTATTAGCCCCTTTCAAATTAATAAACTCATTCCATTTTTTAGCTCCTTCTTCTAAACCATATAATTTAATATATTTATCTTTAGTATGTTTTGACGAGTTTTGAAATTCATTGAATCTACAAACACCTTCGGATAATCCATGCCTTTTAATAAACCCATCAATAGATGTTGCTTTACTTGTTTTGTACTCTTTTATTTTTTCTTTCGCCTCTTCTACTGAGAATCCCTTATTTAACCAGTGTTCTATTTTATATGGCGATTTTTCTGTTGTTCCTTTAATCGAGTTATTCCTTTTTTCTACCCCAATCTCTTCACCATATTTTAATATATAAGCCTCAAGGGTATTTGAAAATTTATTGTTTTCTCTAAACAATAAATATTTAGAATATCTATCAATATCAAACGTCTCACCAATATCCTCTAAATCTTTCACAATATTCGATAAAAGCTTTTTGTGTTTCCTAGCTAACAAACATAATTTTAAAAATATATCTTTATTAATAATTTTAATATTATTTAATTTTAAAATGTTTAAGAGTTCTGTTTCTCTTTCTAAGTAAATTTCACTAATGTTTTTTTCTGAATTTATTAATTTCTGAATAGATTCTCTATTTTTTATTTTCTCCCCATTTATTGTTATCATGTGATTGTTTTATTATAAATATCACACAAAAACAAAAAGGACTAATGCCAACCTATTTTACATCAACTTTATTTTCAAAAATATTTATTATATTATCTTCTTCGGTTAATTCATCAGCTCTAACCCATTCTTCGATACCATTTCTATTAACTAAAAATTTATGGTTAGGTGTGCATTCAAAAACCTCGCCATCTTCCATTTCAATTTTTAGTGTTTCAGATAATCCATTGTAATACATAGCCTTAGTTTCTACATATTCACCATCTTTGGTCAATACACTAACTGGTTTTGTTAGTTCCAACCATCGTTTATTGTCTGTTTTTTCGATTTCTTGCCAATTAATATCATTATTTTCAAGAATATCTCTATATGAACGGATTCCTTCATCTGTAACTATACTCAAAGTACTTTTGTGGCAACTGGCTGTTGGCATCAAGCCTAGCAATAAGCTGTTATACATCGGTATCGGTTCACCTTCTGGTTTAGGTGACCACCCTTCAATGTATGTTTCACCCTTAGAATAACGGCTACCCTTCCATGCTGGATAATTTTCACCCTTAGCCTCAGCTAGATTCATTGATTCAATAAGTGCGGCCTTGTACATAGTTTCAAAAATGTCGTTGTTCCATTTTTTAGCTTCTTCACTTTCAAAAGAAACTTTCTTTTTAGCCAAGAAGTCAGCCAAACCAGCAACACCTATAGCCAAAGCTCTTTGGTCAATACCAGCTGACATACTCCAATCATCACTCCATTTGTTTTTGTCAATAACTTGATTAAGACCTCTAACCATTACTCTGGTTGACTTCTCTATTGACTTCAAAGTTTCATGTTCAGCCAAATTAATAGAACCCAAGGTACATTGTGGTGTATATTTAGGTTTAGAAGCTTGAAAAATTTCACAATTATGAACTAATATATTATTAGCATAAAAATTGTTAGTATTCTCAACTTGAATGTCATACACATCCATAGTTTTTTCTAATTTATTAATTTTAATCATATTATTTATTTTTTATTAATTATTTATATATTCAAATTTAAAACCTTTATAAGTTTTATTTCTACCTTTACATACTGCTAATACAGATGTTATTTTACCATCTATATAATCAGCAGCTGATTTTAATGAATCAAACTCGATAATATCACCGTTATTATCAATCCTTCTCACTTTTCGTTGATTGTTACCTTTTTTAATATCAAATGTGTATTCTTCATTCTCCCATCTAAAAATATCAATAAAAGTGTTGTTATTTTTACATTTTCTTCTGATTACAGTTGGGTTTAAACCGATTTGTTCACTAGCTTCAAATACATTATTGAAAACTAATTCTATATTACTATCAATATCTTTTTTGTAATAAACTAATTTAGAAATTCTAATAATACCATTTTTAGTTGTTTTAAACCCTCTGGATGAATCATCAGTAGGTTTTTTATAATCTGACCGTTTAGTTTTACTATAGACTAATTCACTATCATTGTATCTAAAATAATAGCCTTTATATGTACCACCATATTTAATACATCGGTATATTAATGATTTAGTTTTAAATTCATATTTATTAAGTATATCATTAATATTTAAAATATCTATTTCTTCTAATGTTTTAGAATCAATCATAACTATTAAACGTTTAACTCTAGATTTAAAATTTTCTTTCATATTATCTATACGCTCTTTAGTAAATTTCTTACCTTTATTCCAATGAACTCCATTAATTTTAGCTAAATAAGATGGATTAATTTCTATTGGTCTACCATACATAGGGTTTTTACTACCTTTAGTATTTTCACTATGTTTTTCCCTTATTTCTTCTTTTTTAGGATTATTATTAAAAGTATCACCACCAGTTCCACCTATGACAATATTAGCTAATAAACCACCTTCAGTAAATCGACCATAATAACCAATTAATTCTTTCTCAACTTTAAAAGCTTCATCTTCATTATCTGTTTCAAATATAACCTTAAAGTTAGGTTTGAAACCTAATCCAATTAATTTTTTAATCGTATTAGTTTTATGTGGGTTTATTTTACTACTGCGATTATCTTTTAATACATCAATATAATGTGTTAAATGTCGTTTTCTATTATTTTTAGCGTTATAATCACCTTTACCTATATAAAAAGGTTTGTAATTTATTTCAGAATAATTATTACTATAATCACCCATTACTCTATCATCTAATAAAATGTAAATATAATATCTCATATTAATAAATATACAGTACATAGTATAAAGTACACTACGTACTATATATTTTTTTTATTAATTAAAATTTGTATCTAACTCATCATCCTCTAGTAAATCACAAGCCATTACATAACCTCTATTTTTAGTGAATATCCTATGGTCTGGTGTACAAATAATCCTAACATTTTTTTCTTCATCAATAATTTCAAGTACTTCAGCATTATCTTTAGTTTTTATAGCACCTAATATTGGTTGAAAAGTATTATCTTGACTTAAAACTAAAATATTTTTATGTTTTTCATAAAGTTTAACTACTTCTTCCATAGTTATTTTTTCAATACCACCGTTTTCATTAATGATTGTTATAATTGATTCACCATTTAAACAACATAAGTTGGATTGTTTTATTGGCCCAATATTATCTTGCATGTTACGCTTGTTCGCATTATCTTTGAACATTACATATGGACGGCCACTTTCAACTTGTGATTTAACAATAGAATCAAAAATTTCTTTGGCATTAACTTTTTTACCAATCCCTAAAGAAACAGCTTTTTCGTATTCAGCATCAAATTCACCCCCCCAGAGGCAATATAAAGGCTTTAGACCAGCTTTTTTGATATCATTGGGGCAGAATGTATACCAATCATCTCCAGCCTCTAATTTCTTCATAAATAGGTCATTTATTATTACAGAAGTAAATAAATCACGAGTTCTCATTTGTTCGTCACCAATAGGTAGTGTAAGCTCTAAGAAATCAAAAATATCTTTATGCCAAACTGATAGATATAACGCACAACTACCAGAACGTGAACCTTGTTTATAAAAACGCATTTTAGATTGAACCATATCAGCTAATCTAATCACCCCACCAGCGTTGCCTTGAAACGACTCTACGATGCTCTCCTTGCTTCTTAATGGGTCAATAAGTAATCCAATTCCAGAGCCTTCCTTTGACGCAGCAGATATTTTGGTAAGAGTATTTTCAATACCCTCAAATGAATCTTCTTCTAGATGTGTTAGATTACAATTATGAGCCACTACACATTCAACCGAATAAGTATGGTCTTCATCTATTTCTAAATCATAAACATACTTATCGTCAACAGTAATATCTTTTAGTTCATCAACCCGATAGTAATATTCGCCATCAACTATTTTAATACCAACCCTTTTTCCTTGGTCTTGGTTTTTATACATATCAAGTCTATCATCTGGATATGTTTTTATTATATTTTTTAGTAAAACAGAATTAACACCAAAATCTAACCTGTATTGTTGTTTTTTACGAGAAAACGCTTTTGTAATCCCAACGGTATAACCAATTTCTCTTGCTAACTGTTGTACTGAATGTAATAACCCAAAATTAGCGATTTGTAATCTTAACTGACCTTTTTTTGTTACAACACCATCACTAGAAATCAACCCACACAATAAACCGTCAACACATTCTTTCGATAAACCAAAAAATAACGGATTTAATTTTTTACCATCAAAATGCCTACCGAAAAAATTATCAAAAAAGATACCAAGTACCTTAGAGTGTATCATTATCTTGGTCCATTTTCTATCGCCCTTTGTTTGATTATAAATCTTGGATTTAAGCCCAAAATATTCGTTGGCGACCAATGTGATGAATGATTCAAGTTCATGATTATTTTGCTTTGATGTAATCCCGATACCTTGAATACCCTTCTTTGAAACTTGTAAATGCCCATCCCCATAATACAATCCAATAAACTTACATAATGATTCATCAATATTAATAAACCGTTTTAGTTTTGTTTGATATCTCATTTTTTGCACCCTATTATCTTTACCCCTAAAAAATGGCGTAACGTATATATGGGTATCATCAAATGTGAAATCCACACTATCAATAATAGTGTCTTTAGTAGTTTTATATACTGCGTAATTATCGGTAAAAATAGATTTATGGTCAACTAAATCTATAATAATATTTTTTCTTTTTTCTTCATCATTTTTAACACCCTTAATATAATCACCAACCCTAATATATTTTAATTCTTTAAATGATGGGGCTAATCCTAACCTTATATCTTCAGAATTATAAGTTAAAAACTTATGGTTATCGGTCACCTTTATTTCTCTGGTTCGATAAATTTTTAGTGCTTTAAGCTGTCTATCACCTAACTCATTTTTAAAAACGTTTAACACTTTTTTATATCTATTATTACCAGTAATAACTATATCACCAACCTCAATACTACCAATTTCTTTACCACCTAAATTAGTATTTACTAGTGTATCACTAGTAAAACAACTAATCATACCACCTCTTTTTTCAATACCAGCATTGGTGTATATAGGGGTGGCAAAATTTATTTTTTTGGATTTTAATTCTTTTATAAGTTCTTCTTTTTGATATTCATCATCGCCATGCAAATGTTTACCTACACGTTCATACATACATGAAGGTAATTCAATTGGTGACTTTTTTTCATCTCTCATTGAATACTTTGATAAAAAAGTTGTTGCGGCAAAAAAATCATATGTCAAATCAACTGGTTGTAATTCTTTTCCAATTAATTTAGATTGACGGCTTAAAAGAATCCTACCACCTAATAACGAATAATCTGGATGTTGAATTATTTTATCAGCAGCTTTAAAAGCTATTATTTCATCAATTTCAGTTGTGGTTATATTGTCGCTAATCAAAGGTATAACCTCTTGAAATAAAGCATCTGAGTCTACTTTTAACCCATTTGATTGTGTTTTGATTCTGGTAAGAATCTTATTAGGCATAAATGCCTGTGTTGTATTATCTCTTTTTAGTATTCTCATTTATATAAATTTAAAATTCTTCTTCAAAAATCCCATCAATTGTAGTTGGAATATCCACTCTAGTATATTCACCTTCTCTTTTCTCAAAGAAATTGTTTTTAGACGAAAGTCCAATTCTTGACATGTATTCAAGTGGATTTGTCACTTTGAATTCAGTTTCACAACCAAAGTCATTTAAAACAATATCGGTTACATATTGAACATATTTAACCATATCTTCTTTTGTTATACCTTGAAGACCATCTGGCATACTTTCATCAACAAAATTTTTTTCTACTTCATAACATCCTAAAACTATTTTTCTAATTTCTTCTTTTGACAATTTGTAGTCATCTTTTAAATATGTTTTGTATAGGTTCAAAGCAAACTCATAATGAAAAGTTTCATCTCTAAGAATAAGTTCGTTCATGGCACCTAAACCTGGCATTTTATTACGACTTCTAAACCAGAACACACCAGAAAATACACTTGAGAATGCAATCCCTTCAACACAAGCAAATGCCAATAATCTATGAGCAAATGAAGGATGTTGAATCCATTTTTCAGCCCATTCAGCTTTTTTAGCAACTGCTTGATTGGTTTCCATTGAATTAAACAATTCATCTTTTTCATGCAAATTTTTAATGTAGGTGTCAATTAATAATGAGTAACCATTAGCATGAACTTGTTCAATAAACGTTTGATGACCGTAAAAATATTGTGCTTCAAGCAATTCAACTTCATTAAGAAAATTGGTTGCAAGATTATCTATAACTAAACCATCAGAAATAGAAAAAAATGCTAATATATTTTTAAGATATATTTTTTCATTATCTTTTAAATCATCAAATTTGTCTTTGCTCAAATCAACTTCTTCAGCAACCCATGTTTGTGATTCAGCTTTTTTGTACATTTGCCATAAGTCATCATTAATAACTGGAAAAATGGAATAACGTTTTTTTAGAGTTTTGTCTTTTAAATACATCTTTTTTTTTGTTTTTTTTGTTTTTCATTATGCACCATTAAGTGCTTCTCTTCTGCTTTTCATTGAATCAAAAAGAACATTTACTCTAAGTTGCTCAGAATCTTTAACATCTTGTTTAAATTCAGTTCTAGTTCTAGCACCCTTACTTTGTCCCATGTCAATTTGAACTTTTGCGTTATCAAAAGTAATGTCTTCAAATATAACACCGTCTTTACCAAAACGTGATTTAAGTATGGCCATAGTTGCAGTTCCGTTTTCTTTTTGGTCAAGTGTTTTTGCAATTGAAACGATAAAGTGTCCGATTTGACCTTTTTTGATTGAACCACCCATTTGATTTGCTTCTACTACATTGGCACCTATAGAACTTCTATTACCTTGTACAGCGGTCCAACCAACTAAGTCAAATTCAACAAGCATAGATTCAAATTGTCTCATAACATGTCCTTCACCAGAATAAACATCATCAAAGTTTTTAGATGATTGAACAACATCAATGTAATCCAACAATACCATGTCTGGTCTAAATCCTTGTGCTATTTGTTTTCTAATGTATTGTCTAATCATAGGAATGGTAGTTCCATCACTAGGGAATTTTTTTAATTTTATCAACCCTCTACCATCTTTTGATTTTATTTGTTTATCACGACACAAATCAATTACTTCATCTTTGTGTATAGATAAGTTGTTCAACTCAATACCAGTCCAACAAGCCAAGTGTTTTCTTTGAATAATTTTTGGGTTATCTTCAAAAAATATTTGTAAAACTTTATAACCATCATTCATAGCGGTATTGGCTAATTTGGTAATCATGGTTGTTTTACCAACGCCATAAGGTGCCAATATAACACCCAATTCCCCTTTGGATAAACCACCATCCATATATTCATCCAAACCGTTTATACCAGTTCTGATTGGTTTCCTAAAATCATCAGTCAATACATCTTTTAAATTATCAAACACATCCATACCGTCATCTTTATTGTCACCATGTTCCATGGCTTTCTTCAAGATTTCTTCACATTCGTCATATCTTTCAATATCACCAGTATCAATAATTTTTTGTATTTTTTTTATAGATTTTTTAAGTTCTTGTTGTTTACAAAACTTCATCGCAATATCTTGCACTTTTAATGTATCATGCAAGCTAGCATTTTTAACTTTTCCAAGTTGTTTAATTAAAAATTTTTGTTGTACTTCATCTTTAACATCTTCTAATAGCCTAAATTCAATACTACCCATATCTGGTACTATATCGTCTTTTTGATGAGCATCTTTTATGACAGCAGCTATTACTTTCATATAAGGGTCAAAAAAATAATTAGGGTCAATAATATCTATAATTGAATTGGCAAATCTTGAATCTGTTAAAAGTTGTGTCATCAATCTTAATTGATAATCATCCCCTAAATATCCTAAAGTATCTCTATTCAGTTTCGTCATTTAATAATATTTGTTTAAAATCTCGTATTATAATAAATATCTAAAAGTGGTAGGTTAGGCTACCACTTTCGTATATTTATTTTGGCTTAAATGGTATCTTATTTCACTCATAATTGATGGAATGATTTCTTTGATGTCAACAGCATATCTAACTTTTGGAGGAAAGAAATTACCAGAAAATATTGATTTAGCTACCATTTTTTTATCTATTTTAATTTCAAATTGAAAATCATCAATTCGTTCAAAAATATTTCTTGAAACTTGGTCTGTAGTGCTGACGTACGGATTATAATTTGACCATAAATACTCAATTGCTTTAGTTTTCAAGTGTTTAGGTATAATACCCATTTCACCAAATTGGCCATTATTCATTCCACAAATAGAATCCATTAATTGTTTCATTTCCAAGGATGAAACGGAATCTTCATTAAAGTCACGGATATTAAAATATCGTTGACAAATAATTTTGTTGTTGATGTAAAGAACGAACTCAAAACGTTGTTCTTCAATCTTTTTTGGTTCAAAAGTAGTTGATTTGTTTACCGAAGTAGTTGTCATTTTTGTTTGTTTGATTTGTTAAAAAATATTTTCTCTGTCTATAAGTTTCTTGAAAGGAATCAAGAAATCGTTGAACCTTGTTTCTCCAAGTGTCCTATCTAACCCATCTCGTTTCATCATACTAAAAACATTTTTAAGTTCTCTACCCGATGAGTCAAGGGTGCCTTCAATCAAATGTTTTAACTCTCTTAATCCGTCTTCTGTCATCATTGGTTTGCTTAGGTTCACCAATTGTTCATTGATTTCGTAAATTTTTTCTTTTTGTACGCCATCTGTGACCTTGTTTATGATATTATCCAATATCTTAATAGGTTTTTTTTTGTTTTCAATTCGTTCTAATTGTTGTTTTTTAGCATCTTCTATTATTTCATTTAATGTTATTTTTCGTTCTTTTAACACTGGAAAATAAGAAAGCAAAGTTTGTTCACCCAATCCTTTGATACCTTTTATACTATCACTGGTATCACCAATCATTGTTTTCATCAACACAGAGTTTTCTTGGTGGAAGCAAAAATACGAAGAATAATTAAAAGAGTCAACATATTGTTTCAAATCTAAAAAATAAATCCGTATATCGTTTGATATTAATTGTAAAAAATCACGGTCAGTAGACACAATTGTAATTTTCTCATTTTCTTTTTTGTTTTTACAATAAAAAGCTATGAAGTCATCGCTTTCAATGATTTCATGTTTTAATTGCCTTACGTACATTTCGCTTAAATAATCCCAAACCATTTTACGTTGCTTTAATTCGTCAAGGTCTTCTGGTTTGGTTCCAGTAATATAATTTTTACCACGACCACTCTTGTATGGTTCGTAAATTTCGTAACGTAGCTTTCCACTAAAGTTACCATCCCAGAATACATAAACTCTGTGATATAAATCTTCAGTTAGAATCTTACGAAGTATAGTTAGAAAAGAATACAATCCACCTATGTGTTGTCCATGATGGTTGTATTCGTTTTTGGCACCGAAATACCCTACTTTAAATAGGGCATTTCCGTCTACCAAAAGTGTATTTTGTTGTTTTATTAATATTTCACCATTACGAGGTGGTCGTTTGTTCAAGTATTCACGTTTAAAGGGTTAAACAATAGGTTAAGCCATCATATCTTCTCTGCTCATACCAATTTCTTCTTTTTCAATAATGAAATCATCATATTCAGTGTTTAGATGTGCTTTGATAAAATCTTTGTGTTCTTCTTTGTAAACATTGATTTTATCTGGGTTCCAGTATCCATGTGGTGTAGAAGCAATTTTGCCTTTTTGTTCGATACCATTTACTTGGTTCTTTTCACATCTGATTCTGGTTTCAACACCGAACTGGAATTCTTCGCCACCCAAAGTAGCTTTAAGTTTTTCAGTACTGTGTGTAAGGATACCACCAAAGTGGAATATAAGTCTTGGTGAGTAGAAGAAAGCTTCACCACCTTTGTGTTTGATTACTTTGTTTTCGTTATCCAACCAAATTTGTTGAACAACTGCAAACGTAGCTGTATAAGGAGCATCTTCTCTTCTTGATGCTGGAATACGATAGTTGATAAGTGATTTGAAACAAGTTGCCAAAGCACCAGCTGTCCATTGGTTGTTGGTTGTTTTTGAAGTAGCACCTTTGAAACAGTTGATTGAACCTACTGAATCCCAGAAGAAACAAACGTTTCTTGGTAATTTGCCTTCTTGTTGTGCATCTAAAATTGTATGTATGTGGTATGATACGTCTTCAACAACTGGTTCATATCTTAATGGTTTCGTACCCATTTTGCTGTGTTGGTGGTCGTAACAAGCATACATTCTAAGTAGGTCTGGGCCTTGTAAGAAGATAAAGTCACCACGATAATTTACTTCACCAGTTTCTTCATCAACGTATTCTTCAAACTCTACACCAATATTTTTTGCATGGTTCCAATTCCAGTTACCTTCAGTTTCGTAAATAACAGGTAGGATACCTATTTTTTGACATCCAGCAACACCTTCGTATATCGCTGTTGATTTTCCAGTGTTTGAATATCCTCTAAAACTTGTGAAGTATCCGATAGGAATACCTGGAACTTTTACTGCATCGTGGAAAGCTTCTGAAAGCGGAATCCACGCTAATTCTTTTTCTTTAACCGCAAAATTAAGACCCTGTGTTTTTTTAAAGTCTTCTAGGTCAAATTCTTTTTTTTCAATCGGTTGTTTTGTTGGTTTCTTAGCCATTTCTCATAAATATTTTACTTTTTTTGTTATTTCTAGCACAAGAAAAGGCGATTTCTCACACAATTTTTGTTAATTCATTAAATGCGGTTGTTAATCCATCAAAACAACCTATTTTTATAAGATTATTTTTTTCTTTTAACTGAACACACCATAATTTTTCTTTTTCATCGTAATAAATACCAGTTTTATTGAATTCACCTCTATTATCTATATTCTCTTTAGGTGTAACCCATCTTAAGTTTTCTAATGAATTATTTAAAGGATTTCTATCAATGTGGTCAACTTGAGATAATGATTCGTTATCTTTATGGATGAACGATTCCGCTAACAATCTATGAATATATGGTTTCCTTTGTTTTAAATTATTATCAACTAAATTAACACACATATAACCATAACTATTTATATGTGTTTTTAATAATCTATTTGTTTCGTTATTTTTGATTAACCCAGTATCGCTAATAGAATATTTTGAATATTCCAACAAATTAACCCATTTACAATTTAAAGAATTATATTTTTCTCTACGTTTTTTGTTTTCTAAAAAAACCCACTCCGCATTTTCATTTCTTAATTTAGCCTCTCTAAACCGAGCTCTATTTTTTGTACATGTTTTACATTCATTTAATAAACCATCACGTGTTTGATTATGTTTATAAAATTCAGTAATTGGTAATATTGAATCGCATTTACTACACTTCTTTTCTTTAATTTCTTCTTTTATAAGTTTTTGTTATACTAACAAATATAACAAAAATTTAAAAAGGTAGAATTATTTTAGAAATTTACTTCCATTCTAAAATGGGAGGTCATCGCCTTCTTCATCAGTAGTTGTGGTTGCAACTGGAGTTGTAGTTGTAGCAGCTTTTACGCTAGCTTTAACATTTTCAACACCCAATGTTAATTCATCATCTAATTGATGAGTTGCTTCATCTACAGCTAAAGAAGCTTTATCAACAAAAGCTTTGGCTTCTTTATCCCAAACTGGAGTACCACCCTTAACAATTATTTCCAAATAGTCATAAGTTCTTACTGAATAAACATCTTCCCATGTTCTGGTATCTGCCAACCATTCAGCTGATTGTTCAGCATCTTCAGAAAGTTTTGATGGGTCCAAAGAAGCAACAGCAGACACTACTGGTACGTTGTTTTGGTTTCTGTTAATCGTCAAAACAAGGTCACGACCAGTTTCAGCATTTGTGATATCTTTCTTAATCGCATTCACAACACCTATGATTTTGTCATAGATACCTTCTTTACGATAATCATGATTAAACCTCCAGAACTTTACACCTTCTTCTGGATGGTCTCTGTCAATTACTTTTACAACATACATCAACTTAGCGTTGTACTTTTTAGCAACTTCTTTGTCAGTTTCTACACCTGTTGAAAGCAAAGCTTCACGAGCCTCACAGAATGGACAAGCTTCTTCTCTTTCGTGTCTTAAGCAAGCAAATGTTTTCCATTCTCCGTCAACTTGTATTTTATGGCCATACATTTCTACAAATGCTGAACCCTTTGCAACTGGAAGAATTCTGATTGTTTTTGTTGCAGACTTAACACCTTCTTTAATGTAAGTGTTAAAGTAATTTTTAAGGTCATAAACCTTTTCTGTTTTCTTTTCGTACTTAGGCTTGTTGTTTGCTTCGTACTGTTCTAACATTGCTGTTAATGCATTTTTTTCTGTACTCATTTTTCGTTTTTTTGTTTATATTTGTTTGTTATTTTTCTTGTTCTAGTTGTTACAAATATACTAAAATATTCGTAAAAGTCAAGTAAAATCTTCGTCCAATAATACTTTATACATCGTATTTTAGAGTTTACTTTTGCAAAGATACTAATGATTTTTGAATATTGCAAGTAGAAACTAATAAAACATTCATTAAAAAAAAAAGCCCCTAGATAGGGGCTTTATAAATATTTGATTAAACATCCTCTTCATCATAATCTTTTATAGTCTCCTCATCATAAGGATTATCATCTACAGCAAATGATTTTCTAAGATTAGCATCACTATATGTTGAGTCAACCTCATCTTTGGTTAAAACATACTCTTTAGGTTTATTTTCTACACCCATTACATCATAGGCACCACCTTTATCAGCCCAATAATCAGTAAGCTTTTGATTAAAAGGATATGAACTTAATGACCTCATTTCTAATTTTTCAACTGGTGTAGGGTTGCGTTTAATAATTTCTTTTTCCAAACCTTCAATTTTATCAGAAATTTGAGCCATATTAGCAATACGTGATTCCAAATCATTTAATTTTTGTAATAACATTTCAGAATTTTTGTTGGCCATATCAGCCGCCTTTTTAGCTTCTTCTGAACCCTTAACCAACGAAGTAACATCAACTTCAACATCATCACTGGATGGTTGTTCTAAAGGCTCTTCAGTATCAGCTGGTTGCTCAGTATCAGCTGGTTCTTCTGTGTCAAATGTAGATTCTTCACCTCCAGCATTTACACCCAAATTAGCAGCCACATTATCAACAGCAGCACCAACTTCGTCTTCTGGTTTTAAATCACTAGGTGCTTCATCAGCTTCATCCAGTGGTTTATCACCTAACAAAAGGTCTTTGTACTCTGGCATTTCTTTTTTTTCTTGGTAGAAATCGTATTCGGATAGAAGCTTAAATTTTTTAAGCTCTTCTTTCAATAGCTCTGGGTTAAACTTCTTTTTCATGTGTTAGAATAGTAATTGTCTTCCGTCTTCAGTTATTATTTTTTTGTTGATACGCTCAATTAGACTTTTATCACCTTTAATGACACAAACTCCAGAACTGCAATCCATATCTGAATTTTGACCATTCTCAAGCATAGCGTCCAAAGCCTTTTTTAAGGCTTCATTGTTTTTTGTTTCTTTTGCTTTGTTTTCCATAACTTATATGTTTAAATTTGTTATCTTTATATAAATATAACAAAAGTATTAAAAAACCCTTTCTATATTTAAAACACTAAGTTGTTTATTGTTAATAAGAATGATTTTGTTTTGATACTGCTCCCAATCAATTTTGTAAGATTTATAATCAATATTTCCAACCGAATCACCCATAATTTGGTCAATTAATTTGTTGAGTGCGTTTATGGTGTAAAAAACATTTCCTTTTTTATGAATAGGAACAGAACTTGGGAATAAATCTTTAATATTAACCCTTTTACCTTCTGGAATAACAAACTTAAAGGTCATTATAAATTTGGACTCGTCATCTAGATTTTTATAACAAAAAACCTTATCCTTGGTAATATTAAACTTTGCCTCAAGGTATCCAAGAAACCATTCAACTCTCTCTGGGAATATGAATGAGGCTAGTAGTACTGTTTTTTCCATTTCTTATAGAATATAAATAAGGTATATATTTCACCTTATTATCAAGGGCTGAAATATTTTTTTTATATTCTATAAGTATCTTACTTTCACTCAAAAATACACTACTAATAGACTTAATTTTTGTTTTTATTTTGTTGGTGTCAACTCCCATAAAACCTAGCAGTTTTAAGTCAACACCGAAGATTAATTTATCACCATAAATGTACAACATTTCACCATTCAAAAAACTTATCGGTTCTTTCAGCGAATAGATTTTTCTGACTATTTTAATAAGGGTTTTTTCTCTATATTGTATAGGGTCTACAAACACATATGATAGTTGATTAACCAAATCACCATAAACTTTGGATATAAACCACTTTAAATCTGATTCATATTTGTCACGCTTTTCATTCCTTTTAAAGGTCCAATATTTATTTTCGCCTATGTAAATATTGGTTATGTCAAAATCTGGGTAGTGTTTATTAACTAAATCATAACCAACGATTAATGTCGGTAAACCGTCAATAATTTCACTAACAGATTTAACGACATTAAACTCTTCTGGTGTTTCTACTTTGGTGGTTGACACAATATTGGCTATCTTCATTGTGCAAAATTACTAAAAAAAATACAATATTGCAAGTTTAACTACAAGAAGCTGTTTTACCATAATTGGAAATAGGTGGTGGTGCTAATTTAACGCTGGACAGTTGTTTATTAACACCATGTCCAGTACCCCATTTCGTTAATTCATTAATATAAGTACTTAATGTATATGCCCCTACATTATTTTTTAAACCATCATGTATTTTTGGATAATAACCATTACTTATAGTGTCAATAGTAGCTTTTATACCTAATTCCCTAGAAGCATAATTTTTAACTGGATAACCAGCATTACAATTGTAGTTGGTTGTATTTTGTGATTTTTGAGTAGTATTGAATGGATTCCAAGCCGCAGTACCATTTTCAGCTTGTCTCCAAGCATAGAAGAATTTACGGTTTTCATCTGTCAATGGTGCATCAAGACCTCTTAAAATAGAATTATAAAAAGCAATATCATCAGTAGATGGTGGTACAATAACAATTTTATCGTTTGCTGTTAATACAACGTCATTGGTACCATCAGCTGACCTTTTTATTGTGACAAAATCACATTTAGTATAAGCTGCTTCTTTTCCGTTCTCATCCAAAGGATTTTTAACAATGTCCTTGTAAGGTTTAGAAGTATCAACGTGTCTTCCTTTAACTATTGGTATCTTGGCTAATATACAAGCTGCTGATTTTCCATGGTATTCAAAATGCCAGAATTCTTCAATACCACTATCATCACGCAATGAGTCTGGGATAATCCAACCATAAGTGTATGAATTATCAACCAACCAAGCTAATGATTCATTAATTGAAAAATCATAACCTTCTTTTAAATTAGGTTTTCCACCGACATAATTATCAATAACAATACCATTTTTTCTGTAGAATTGAAAATCAACAGCTATACCCCAACCATGATTTGAATTTCCTGGTTCAGCTGCTAAATCACCGTATTTATTTTTGGTTTGAACTTGTTGTTCATAAGTTCTAAAAGCACTAATTATCAAAGCATAAACACCATTATTACCTACAAAACCGTTTGCTTTCATCCAAGATACCCAATCAGTTAGCATTAGTTTTAATGAATCAACGCCAACATCAATAAGTTCTGGTGTATCTGAAATCATATTTTTAACACCACTTGGTACTTCAACTTTTTTGGTTTTAATATTCTTTTTAACAATATTTCCATTAGTACCGCCATTATTAATAATCGTAGCTACAATAGGTGGATAACTTCTGTCAATAGACTGACCAAACACTTTTGATGTGGTTTTAGTTATTGGCTGAGTAGTTTTTATTGTATCTAATAGTGACATATATAATTCATTCAAATCAAAAATTTTGGTTTCTGGTTTTCTAATCCTTACACCAGTAAAATGTGTTGACATGTGATTAGGTTTAATATTATGTTTAACACGTGTAATCATGTATGCCCCATGAAACATTGGAATATTGTTTAATTGAAAATACATCATTGGTTGAATCATTGCATCTCCTAACATTTCAACTTCAACTTTATAACTTCTTATACTATAAACATTATAAATATTTTGACCAGCAAAATTTTTACTGGTTTCAGAACCAGAATTTGATATAGCATCCATTATTTTTAAAGATTCAGCGGTTTCAGAAAATTCACTTTGGTCTAATGTAACATCTTTAAAAATATTTTGATTTTGTTGACCAAAAGTAACATCAAAAAAAGTTACAGCCTCTTCATTTTCTTTTAACTCTGCCGCTAAATCTGTAGGTAAATTAGGTAAATTGCCATTTTCGTCACAAATTACATCAAAACCATCATTAGCATAGGCACTTGATTTTCCAAAATCCAAATTTTTTGATTTTTCACCCAAATATACACAAACAAATGAAGGCCCAGAATCAGTTATAGAATCATCATAAGGATATGCATCAAATACGGTTTCTAAAACTTTTGGGTCATTATAATTGATAAAATTAGGTAGTGCTATAAAATCAAAATTATTTGATGATAATAAATGTGTAACAGCATCATAAAAACTAGTATTTGGGTTATTTTTTAAATAATCAATAACTGGTAATGGGTTTATTGCTAATTCATCACCAATATCTCTGAAAGACCTAGTAACAAATCTAAAACTATCTATTAATTTAGGGTTTTTAAATTCTTCTGGCGACAAGTTTGGCTTACGCATTTTATATTGTTGAGAATCAACAACATTTCTAGAACCACATTGAAAAATTATACTATCATTTTTAACATCTCCAATCCATTTATCATATATATTTTTACAAGATTTATATAACATAAATTTAATAACATTTTCATTAGTAGTACCAAAAATATTTTGTCTAATTTGTTTTTCATCATTAGTATCAAAAATAGATTTTAAACCATCTGGGTTTATAGCGTTAATAAATTCTTTAAGATAATTTTCCATAACTTTAGCATCAACTACTATACTTGTTCTAGAATTTGTATTTGTATTTAATGTTTTTTTATTATCTGTAATTTCTATCCAAATATTAGGAGAAGTATTTGCAATAATAACTTCATTGGTTAAAGAAATTAATATACTTTTAACAGCATGTGAATTATCTTTTAATTCTAAAAAAATATTTAGCGAAAAAATAGAGTTTTGTTTTATAGAACAACTAGTTTCATCTACTTCTATTATTGGTGAAAAAGTAATGTATTGGTCAAAATTAGAATAACCATCACTTATTTTACCTTTATCAATAGAAACAACACATTTATTATTGTTATCTTTTGTAACTGAAATAGCCCCTGTATTAGTGTTCATAAGATTAAGGTAATTAGTGTCCCAATCTGTACCATTATAAATTTCTAAATATTTTTTTAAATCTAGCCAATCATTTTTTACAAAATCTAAAAAAGCATTTTTAAATTCTGTTTTTGCTTGTTCTGGCAAAGATAAAATAACTGGGTCAATTGGTTTATAACCTTCTCCAAAAGACATAGGAGCATAACCTACAGTTAAAAATTCATTTTTTTGTGGATAAAAATTAGAGTTTGATGTAGGACTTATATCACCAAATATTGGTACATAAGATTTGTAACCAGTAACACCATTAGGGTCATAAAAATTAATTGGTTCTTTTCCTGTTTCTATTGATGTATCATATCTCCATATCAAACCACCTATAAAAGCAACCCAAAGTTTTGGTGCCGATATAAAACCAGCTCTTTTATTAAAAATATTTTGTATTTCAAAATTTGTAAAAATAGTTGAATTTTTATCATTTTGCCCAGTTAAGCCATTCCAAGGAAAAGTATGTAAAAACAAAAAAGCTTTTGATTCTTCCGAAGTTTGCTTATTATAAAGTCTACTACCAAATAAACTAAAAATATCTTCATTTCCTAATGAAACATTGAAATTAACATATGGATATGTTATGTTTGTATTATTATTTATTGAATACTCTTTTACTAAATTTCTATTATCACCCAAAAGATAATGGTTATAAGTAGGTGTTATACTTTTAACCCTATCATTTTTACTTAACGGGTCGGTTTCAATATCTGCTCCATATATTAAATTTTTATAATCTATAATATTAATAAACGCATTATATGAATCTTTTGTTTTATCATTAGTATCATATTTGGTAGTTGAATTTCTAGGATTATTTTTTAAATCATAAACATTTCTAGTTAATGCCAAACCATTAATTGTATTTATATATTTATTATTAGTATCTGTTTTATCAGCTAAAAACACATACCTAAACGCTAAATTTTTTAACTCCGTTAACCCATAATCTAAATCAGTAAATTCTTGAACACCATAACTTCCAGCAAAAGCATTAAAATTAGCTGCTTTTGGGTCTGGATTAAATTTCTTTAACTCTTCTAATTTTATTTTAATATCTGATGATGGTGGAGTTGATGATAAAGGATTTTTTTTTGCATTAAAATCAATAGGGTCAAATATTTTTATATAAGTACCTCCATCATCTAAATAGGGTTTAGGTACATTAAAAGCTGTTTGATAATTTGTTAATAAATAATTACCATTATTTACATAATTTGAAATATCATTTCCATAATCTACATCCCATGCAACATTGAAAAAATCTTTAGTAATAGGTATAACTTTTTTACCATCAATTCCAGAAATATATTCATAAGAATATTTATCATTATTATGTTCAACCACTTTTTTTGGTTCGTTAGATATCGTACCTGTAACGTTTAAAAATTCATCTGGTTTAATTTTTTGTGCTGGGCTGCAATATGTTGCAGCAAAATCTAATAATAATTTTTTTTGTAATAAACTATTATTTATGGTCTCAACTTCTTTTTTCGCAAAGGTAGTGATTTCTTCATTTGTTAGATTAGTATTTGAAAAACCTAAAAAAACCATGGCCCTAATCATAACCAAAATAGCTATTTGCTCTTTTTGCAATAATTCAGCTCTTCTATATGGAAATAAATCATTAAAATATCTTGAATCCAAAGGATTGGTTGAAACCCAATTTGTCACTTCTTCTTTAATTAAGGCATCAAAATTTTTTTCATCTTGAGCTTCGTTAATGAATGCATTATATAAATCGTTTATAAAACGTATTTCATTTACATTTCTAGGGTCATTTAAAACTTTAACATCACCTAAATATTTTTCAACACCACCCTCTAAATATGTTGGCCAAGGATAAAAAGTATTTAAATCTGTATAATCAACTTTTGTTATATCTTTAAATTTATTTTTTAATTCATTTTTTCTAATAACATCATTAGCTGCCGATGAAGAAACATCATATAAACAAGACAAATAAACCTCAACCGCTGTCGTAAATGTTCTTACTATATTCCTAACCGTTGGTTTAAATTTTAAATTTTGCGAAACATCATCACTTAAAGTTTGTGCAACTTTTTTCTTAAGATTTTCAATAACGTCATTTGTTTGATTTATTTGTTGGTCTAATATTTTATAAATTTCAGTGTTATCATACACTGTTATATTTACGTCATCAGCAAAAGTATAATTATTATTTCTTAAAAAAATAAAAAACTGGTTATTTAAATTAATTGTTTCTTTTAGTTGTGCAATCGTATTTTTATCATACAATTTTTTTAAGTTAAAACTTTCATTATTTAATTGTTCTAAAGCTGAATTTTCAATACTACTATTGTAACTGTTTATTTCAGTTGTTATATTAGTGTTATAATTACCAAAATAATCTGAACTTTTTTCTGGAACATTTTGAGAAGTATTTGTTTCATTTTTTACAACAAAATAATCATATCTTTCCAAATTTTTTCCTTCTATATCTATTTTATTTCCTAGTGTATTAATATTATTATTTATTATTTTTAAACTTTCTAAACTTTTATAATAATTTGAAATACCAATATAATCGTTGTTATTTTTTAATATTTTATTAGTTTCAATGTTTATTTGCTCTAGTTTAAACTTAAGTTCATTTAAAGTTAATAATGTTGGGTCTCCACCTTTGTTGGGGTCTCTTAAATAATCATATTTTGTTTTACCTCTATCTGTATAAGGGATAGCTTTTAATACACCAATAAGCATATCAGAAAGCATCGCATATGTGTATCCAATAAAACTAGCCGTAATTTCAAAATTACCAGTTTGAGAATTAAATCTTGATGTAAATTTTGTCATATGAAGACAGTATTGAACTGTCTTTCCATAATAACCCTTTATCTTTAGTGTATATAAAGGATATGGTAATTCAAAAAATACAGAATACGGATTGGTACCGTTTATAATATTATCATCATTTTGAAAAATAGAACTACCCTTTAAATCAACAAAATTAATTGTAATCAATGGAGCATATGATGTATTAAAATCAACATCAATAGAGGTAATACCTAAAGTTTCACTATTTTGAGTTTTACCGTCAAAAACAGTTGTCAATTCAGTAAATTTAGTTGTTAAATATTTTTCATCACCTAATCCACTAACATTAGAACCATCAATAAAATTAACAGTTACACTATTTTTTGATTGTGAATAATCACCTTCTTTGTTTGAAACTAAAATAGTTCTTGCTTTCTTATTTGTTTGTAATTCAATATAAATTGTTAAATCTTCAAGTTGAACTGGAGAACTACTAAATTTGTCTTGATTTCTAAAAGCGTTTGTATTAATTAATCTTGTTTTATTGCACTGACAAACTTTTCTATCCATATAATATTTTATAATTATTTATTTCGTTTATGTATCTTTGTATAGCATTTGTGTATGGATATGGTACTCTAATTGATGTCATATCTGGAATATTAAATTCTAAACCACCAAATTGTGGATTAGCTAACAAAATAATCCATCCGCTATAAGGGTTATTATAATACGTATTACTTATTTTGTCAAGTCTAGATTGACCTTTTTTATATAAAGCGTATACGTCAGTATTAGAATCTGGTATTGTTATCCCAGGCAAAGGTTTTATTTCACCGTTTTCTCTAAAATTACTGTATCTGTCAAAATATTGTGCCATAATTGTTTATTTAATTAACATGTTGTACCACTAAGAGGGCATTTAGTTCCATTTATAATGTAAGGGCTTTTAGCTGTATATGGACTAGGATAACAATTACAACATGGATTTTCATTAATGATATTATAATCATCTTCATTAATAATATCGTATAACGCATGTTCTTGATATGGACAATCATAAGGCATTACAACCATTCTTTCCCAAAAAGAGATTTTAGAAAATTCTGGTATGATAATTTTAAAATATACCGTTTTTGTTGCATTATCTGAGGCTAAACTTAATGCTTCTTTCCAACCATCTTTAGTACTTATAAAATTACCACCTCCTGGACTATTACTAGAAGGACCACCTAATTTAAAAGTAGCTATATCAATCATACCGCCCATAGGACCAGCAGATAATTGTATTTTAGCATCATGTTCTTTTGTTAACAAATTATTATCTCCATATATAAAAAACCTACCTTTTAATTTGGTACCTTCATAAGATATTGATAAATTATATTTTTTAAATGATAATGCGTTGAAGTAAATATTTTCGTCACTACCAGTAGTATTAGTAGCCGCACCAGCTGTTGGTTTGGCTGAATTACTATCATTATTAGTAGCGGTTGCTATCTGGTCTTTTTCTACTGTTGATGGTGGTATATTTGTAATTTTTAAATAATTATCCAAATTTTTTGTTCCTCCTTTAATATCATAAGTTGCTGTTTCTTTTCCATTATTATTTGTAACAGCATTTTGTTTTTTTACAAGATAATTTGCTCTTGGGTCATAAACATGGGTGTTTGCATAGTAGTTAAACGACAATGCATTTTGTAAAATATTTATAGGGCCTTGAAGAGATGAACCGCCTAAAAACTTAAACGATAAATTTACATTTGCAATCATCGGCTGAACACCAATACCTTCTGGGTTAAGGTCCCATACCAAAGGTTCGTATTCAATACTCAAATTATCAATAACAACTTTTGTATGATAAAAATCACCAATTCTAAGAATACAAACGGGTGGTCTACCAAATGCTAGATTTTTTGTACCAGTATTCTCAAGTGTGGGTCCTTGTCTTGTACATTGTTGTAAGAATGTTAGTCTAGAATTTAACCCTTCTGGTGTCATAGAATGAAAAGCTGGATGAAAATATTTAATCTTTTCCCTAAAAACATCAAAAACCAGAGGGTCTTTTTGTGTCAAACGATTAAAATAATTAGATTCATCATATAATTGACTGGTTACTTGTTGATTAATAGTTTCTCTTCCTGTTGATGTTTTTACATTAATTGGTGCATCCGTAATACTTTTTGGTAATAAATTTTCATCTGTATCAAAAGTTATTTCTGTTTTTCTTCTTTCTTTACAATCGCCACAATCAGTACTATCAATTGATTGATTCGTACATGTTGAATTTTTTTCTTGTGTAGGACTAGGTAATGTTGGTCTTATTCTTTTTGAATCTATTTTTTGTAATTTGCTCTTTAAATATCCAAAAGCTGAATTTGTTCTTGCATCAGCTAATTTAACATTATCATTATCATATCCTTGTTCACTAGCATATGATGTTATTTTAATAATACACTCTTTACATGTGTTTTCTAAAAAATCTTGTAATGCAGTATAGTAATCATCTAGATAACTATCAAATGAAACACCAGAATATTGAACTCCATTTACGTATCTATTACTAGCATTAAGACCAAAATTAGTATTATCTATATAAACTTTAAAAGGATTGTTAGTTGGGTTACCATTTTTATCTCTAGGTTTTGTAATTGCACCGCTATATTCACCGATACCATAACCACTACCATCACTATTTGCTTCGTAATCAATTGGTGTAAAAGGAGTTGAGCTGCCATTTTTTAAACCGTTTTCAAAATTACCCAAATTTTTAACATCATAATTATCATTTGGGTAATAAATATTAAATTTCATTTCATTTGGCACATTAAAAGGTTCAACTGTTTTTTTAGCAGTTGTATTGTTCAAACTATTACTAATAAAACTTTTTTGAGAAACAGTTAATTTTTTAGCAATCTCGATATTTGGTTCAATACAACCAGCAACAAATGATGCTACATAATTATTATCAATTATATTATTATCAGCAAAAGAATTAATATAACTAGAATGGTCAACAATAACACTAAATGAAAGATTTCCACTTCTTTCTGTATTGTTATAAGTATAAATTGGTTCACCTCTTCCAATAAAATTTGTTGATTCCCAATTAACAGAACTTGATTCACTAAAACGAATATTATATGGTGGAAACCACATTATTCTACCTCTAGTACCAGTTGTTAAGTCTCCTGGTCCTTGCTCAACTGGTAATAAATTTTGTGTGTTATCGTTCCAAGCTAAGTTTTCAATTGAAAACATATAATTTTTTGGGTCTGGAGCTGTTTTATAATCTAGTGTAAAGTTATCGTCACCATACGGTGCTATTTTTACAAAACCCTCAGATTCAAGTGTTGAATTTTCATATTGAAATCTGTAAGCATTAGCTGCTTTGTAAACATCTGAAACTTTTTTTAAACCAGTATTTCTTACCAATTTTGAAACTTTATCATATCTGTCCAAAGTTGTCCAACTTCTACAATATGTATTATCAGCTGTATATGCTACTATACCACCAAAAGTATAGTCACTACTTAATACTGCACTTCCTTTTGAAAAACCATTACCATTAGATGTTTCTATTTGACTTGATGAATGACCTATATCACCCTTAACACTAACCATATTCAACATACCTTTACTGTTAAATAATTTTTGTGTTTTGGTTAGTAATGATTTTTTATTATTTAAAGGTAGTCTTGAATTTACATCAGCATACGCATTAACAGTGCCATCAATACCAACCCAAGTAAATCCAATATCACTAGATTTTCTATCATTATACCCACCATTACCGCCTGGACCTGTATATGTTTCTTCTGGTGTTAAAAATCCATAAGCTTTTATCATATTAGAACGGTCATAACTTATTTTTGGAATTAAATCAGTAGCACCACTACTATGTGCCATAAAGTTTAGTATAGTTCCTTTGGTTGCGTCATCATAAAAAGCATATAGAGTTGGGTTTAAATCTGGTTTTGATTCACCTTTGGCATGTCCTGGAACATACCCACTTCTAAACGCTGTTGATGTTGGGTTATCATAATGACCAGTACCATTGATATTGGCAAACATATTGGCAATCAAAGCTTGTCTTTGACCTTTACCAGTATTGGCCAACATAGCATTTGCTCGTTGAATGTTTCCACTTTGGTTTTCCGATGAGAAAATTGAACCATCATCTTGAAGATAGCTTCTTGGTATTGTAAAACCTAATATTCTTTCAGTATAATCAGCTATTTTACCTCCTGTACTTGAAGGTACTGTAATCTTATAATCTGGTCTAAAACCAGGCAATGGACCACCTTTAACCAATGCCAATATGTTATCTTGAACATTTAAACTACCTAAGATATCTTGTTGAATATTAAAAGCTGCATTATTGGCCAATGCCAAAGCTAATTGTTGTGCACCAATCGTACCTAATTTGGTATCATGTATGGCACCTATTCCACCTAAAACCCTACCAGCCAAAGAACTTCTTATATCAAAGTTAGGAACAACCCCACCCTTAGATAAACCTAATCCTTGGCCGTTTAAAACACTTCCTATTATATTTGCTGCTTGAATACCACCTTCATTATCACCTAAATTTAAACCCCCATATTGGTCTAAATAACCTGTTATTTGTTGTGTAAATCCAACTGGTTGAAGTGTAATAAAATCTGCAACATCAATTTGTTTTGTTGAATCTAAATATAAATTATATAAAGTTGCATTTTTTCTAAAACCAGCATATTTTGTTTTACCTAATAAACCATAATCAGCAACTCCTTGATTAGAACTAGTTGGATATGATTGAGTTCCTTGTGGAAAATCAACATTACCAAAAATACCTTGTGTTTTAGTTATATCATCAACATTTAGTAATAAAGGGGCTGATGGGTCATCATTTTTAAATATGTTAGGCAAAATAGCTACATCATAACGTAATAAACCTTCAGTTTCCAAAGGAAGTCCAAAAGGTGTAACATTAGAATTTGCATTGATAGATGTGTCTAATACAGGTTCACCAATACGTGGACTACCATTGATTGATGTTGAAATAAAAGGATAAACTGGTGCTAAATTTTTATTCAACAAAAAATCCCTAATACCATAAGTAACAGCAATATCTGTAATATTATTCTTGGTAGTAGGTGTTGGCGGTGCCGTATTATAAAATGAAATTGGCATAGTATTTACTTTTGTATATAAATACTATTGTAGTGTAAAATTTATTAAAATAAATAGTTAATTGAATATCCTTTGGTTAGGAAAAGGCACACTATGCACCTTTTAAATAAGTATTATTTTTAAGTATTTTAGTAATATTACTATATTATATTACATTAGTAATACAAAACTACGATTTTTTTTTGACATTGTCAAGTTTGTTTAATAAATAATTCATTAAGTCATTGACAATCAATTATATTTATTAAGCTTTTTGAATTTGTTTCTTTGACACTTCAAGGTCAACCATTATTTTTTTACTTAATTCTCTAATAAATTCTGGGTTTTTTAATAAATCAACGCCCATGTTTGGATTTCCTGGTGTTTCAACAATTAATTTTCCGTTTATTGATAATTCCCCAAACTCAATTTTACTAATACCATTTGAATTATTATTCCCACCAGCATAATTTGTACTCATCAATGCTTTTGCCAAATCTTTATTTCCATTAACGTTGGTTCCAGCAATCATTGTACCATCGTTAAGACTTAAAAATTTATCTTTTGGGTTAAACATAACAGCATCATTATGCATCGTTGTTTTTGAATCATTAGAATCAAATAATCCGCCAACTAAACCTCCTAGTTTAGAACCAGCCCAAGCACCTATCATTGTTCCAAAAGGACCTAAAAATGGGTCTAATAACGTTCCTAAAGCACCTCCAAGTACACCACCAGCAATATTACCAATACCTTCACCAGTTTTACCTTGTGAAAACGAATCAATACTATCCAACCCACCAGCTAATAAACCACCAGCAGCACCACCAATCATTTTCATACTTCCACCAACTCCAAACTTAGCCAATTTTGAAACAGTCCCAGTACCAGCGTCTGTGCTGGTATTACCACCAGCTTGTGCTCGCTGAAGAACAGCTATTGCATCTCCCTCAGCCTCTTTAGCAACAGTAGATGCAGCTCCACCTTTGCCAAAGATTGATTTAAACATATTTGACAAACCACTTAACAAACCACCTTTACCTGTAGCCATATTAAANCCAGTACCTAATGCTACACCATTTGCAATCCATTTAGCTGTTTCAAATACACCAAACAAAGCAATACTCCATTTTGGATGCTCATAAATAAATTCACCAACATTACCAATAAATTTTCCTATCCACTCACCAAGACCTTTAATTGTTTCTAAAAACTTTGGGTCAGATATTGATTGTTGAAATTTTTCAACAACTGGTCTTAATACTTTATCAATGCCTTCCAATACTGGCAATAATAATGTTTTAACTTGTTTTATTAAATTTCCTAATGTTTCATCAAAAGTTTGTGAAGCTTTAGCCCTATCTTGCAAACTTTTCTCTTCAGCCATCATATTTTGCAATGTAGTTTTATCCATTGAAGATAATTGACTAACTAGTTTTGGAGAACCTTCAATAGTAATATAAGCTTCGCCTTGCTTGTTTAATTGAGCTGTATTCTCAATAAATTCTTTAATGTCATCGTTGCCAAAATCATAATTAATTTGTTTTTTAATAGTAGTAAATTTAGCAACTTCTTTTGCTGATTTAACTAAATCTTCATAATTCAAATTAGTTGCAGCGGCCACTTTTCTTAATCTATCCATTTCTAATGCCGATATTTCAAATTGCCTATTTTTAGAATTAAAATGAGCTGAAGCAGCTGTGGCATCGGTAATTTCTTTGGTCAACCCTTCCATATCATTACGAGCCTTATACATTAAATCAAATGGGTCTGCCAATTTAGAAAATTCCCCACCCAATACTTGTAATTGAGCAGACATATCAACAGCTCCTTCAATATCATATAATTTTTCAGCCATTGGTGTTATCGCACCCACCTCAAGACCTAACTTAGTCATTGTTTTAACCATTTTTGTTAATCCATCAACACCATTTTTAAAATTGTATCTATCTAACAATTTCATGTTTTGTTGTAGATTTCTAACAACTTTAAAAGCATTTAAACCCATTTTACTAGAATCATTCATTAAATCATTAACAAAACTAGTAGTGTTTTCAACAGAAATACCTAATTTATTGAACTCAGCAGCTAATTGTTCAGCACCTTCTGCACCTAATCCAGTAGCTTTTGACATAGCTGCTAAATTTTTTAACCCTTCTTGACTAAGCATAACTGTCCTACCTAGCTCATTACTAAAACCAGCTTGTAATTCAGCTAATTGTCCTATATCAACACCAAATTTAATTGTATCTTGACTAGCTGCAAACAAATTATCTCTAAAATCTTTAGTTTGTTTATCTAATAAACCCATGCTTAGAGCTGACATTCTTATAGATTTGTCCATCTCGAATAAGCCAGCCCAACCCTTAAGAAAATTATAACCAGACTGTATAGAATTAGTTATAAAACCAATATCTTTTTTTACTTGAGTAATGGAACCTAAAGTTTTTCTATAATTAGAAGTTTCTTTAGTTATATTGACCCAAGTATCTTTTTCATCTTTTAAAAGTTTTACCCTGTCTTCTAATATTTTTTTACTTAATTGAGCTTTTTCTAGTTCTTCACCACTAAGCGTAACAATTTTATTATTTAATTCTTCTATAGCTTTTTCTGTATCAACAATACTAGTATTTAATTTTTTAATATCTTTAAGAAATCTAAGATATTCTTCAGATGACTCAGATATTTTTTGTCTTAACTCAGCTTGTTTTTCTAAAGCAGCTACTATTTTTTCTTCATTATTAATATCGGCCATTATTAAGTTAATTTATTTGTTTTTTCAGATTCATTATCATTTCCAGTATAATAACCAGAATCCTTTTTATCTTCTATATCTATTACAGATTTAATAATTTTTTTTTCTTTTTTATTTGTCTGGTTATTAAAAATTTCTTTTTCTATATTAACATTAAATCCGTTTTTTATACTTTCATTATCTACTCTATAACAAGAGGTCAACGTTATCTCAACGTCATTTTTTACATCTTTTAATTTTATATAATTTTTATAACTTTCTAAATTTAATATAGCAGTATATATTTGATTATTTTTATAAATTTCATTATCTTTTCCTTTATAAACAAAAGTTAATTCTTTTTTATTTTTAAAATTTCTATATCTTCCACATAAATTTTTGTTAATTTCATTAGAATAATACCTATTAACAATTTGCATAGCTGGCAAAATTCCAGTACCTTCTGGTTTTTCACCTTTAGCAGCACTACTAATTAAATTCCATAGGTCTGGTTCTTTATAAAAAGCATTTCTCATTAAAGGGTCATTAATAATAGCGTCCATTAATTTTTTAGCTTCTTCCTCCGTATTTTTAAGCGGTTGCTCATTATTAGGTTTTTCTTTTTTAATTTTTTTGTCATTAGGGTTTTCTTCTTCCGTTGACTTACAATTAGGTGTAACCGAAAAACCAAGAATACCTGTTATAAAAATATTTTTAGTTATATTACCAGAACGAGCCTTGGTCAATATATCAAATGATTTACCTCCCTCCTTTGTTTTAATATTACCTTTATTTAGTTCATAAAGATTTTCATCTTCATTATCTGGATTATTGTTTAAAGTAATAACAAATGAATCCCATTTTGATAAATCTTTTATTTTAGTTTTGTTTTTTAATTCTAATGTAAATGATTTACTATTTTTTTCTAAACAACAATATAATAATTCTTCATTATTTGTCATTTTCATTATAAGTCCTTTTCCTTTTTTTAATTCATTTAAAAGATAATTTAATTTGTTAGAAATATCTTTTTCAAAATCACCAACATTATTATTATTATCTGGTAAACCATTAGATTTTAACTCGTCAACAGTATCAATTACCTTTCCTGCTCTAACTAACTCAATATTCTTTACATCGTTAAGATTTTCTTCTTTCCATAATTTAACATCATTAAGTTTATCTTTTTCATTTATCTTATGAACTTTACTAATTTTAAGTTTATTTCCGCTTAAACTAGATAAAACCAAAAAAAACCTATAGTTTTTATTAACGCCAGCATCAATACAATCCATAGTTATTTGTCCTATATCATTGGATAAAACTTTAAAACTACTTGTTGTGTTTTTATAATATATTTTTATTATGTCACCAATCTTTGCATTTTTTTTAAGAAATGTTTCAAATTTTGATTCAACTAAAAATAAACTCAATTTGTCAAATTGTTGTTCTGTTAATATTATTTTCATGTTTTTTTTATATAAATATCACTCAAAATAAAAATCCCCATAAATAGGGGATTTTTACTTTAATGGTAAATCACCATTTTTCATTCTTGTTTTTAATGAATCACCACTAATTTTTTTGGTTCTAGAACCACCTTTTCCATTGTTGGATTGGTTTTCTTTAGCTCTTTCAATTTCTTCTTCACGTCTAGAATTATCTCTCATTAATAATCCTATGAAATATCTTCTTTCGCTGACAGGCATTGACATTACATCAGTATATGTGACATTTTTCATGTACTGAGTACATGCCCATATTTCTTCCAAAAGAGGGCCTTTATACTCTGATGTTAGGCCAAAAAAATTTAAGGTTAAGGGGAAGAAAGGTTTTAACCGACCCACCCCCAGGAGTCGCAACCGTAATATCCATGTCAATACCACATTCAATACTTGTTACATAATCACTAAAAACCTTAGCATCACGAATTCTAATACTATTAGCATAATCTTTTATAAAATTCCTATCCCTATTACCATTAACTTCAACAATCAAATATTCCATAGTATAGGTTGCCGTGTTATTTACAGGCACATTGTTAGCTTTATCTTTTTCAATTAAAGTTTCAATTATATCTGAATCACCGCATGTTAACATTTTAAATTTAATTTTATGCCCATTACTTGGAAAAACAAAATCAAATAACCCTTCAGCATCTGGTTCAGCACCTAATTTTTTTATTTTAAGGTCATTAAGATTGATTTCTGTATCAAAGGGTACATCATTTTCATCAAATAAAGTAACTGGGTACATTTCACCATAAGCTGTGGCTCTAAGCCAAATCATAATAGCATTTCTATCACCGACCAATAAATCTTTATATCTTAATTCTGGTTCCAAAATTTTTCTATTCAAAAGAATTTGCAAAAACTCACCACTTTGTAATAAATTAGGACTAACAAGAATGTTTTCATCAGCAGTTGTCATGTATGATACTCTAATGCTATGTTTTCTAGTTTTATAAGTTTTACCTTCAGATGGCAATGGAATCACATCAAATGCTGAATTATAATTAGGTTGGCTTAATTCAAAAATATAAGGGTTAATACTTGTATCAATTTGACCATAACTTTGTGGTTGAATAATAGTTTGTTGATAATTTGTTTGCATATTTTGAGTGTTAATTTGGGGGTTAATTTTTTTTACAGAAGCATCTTCATATTTTTGCTGATAAGTTTGTGTTTGAGTTAAATTATTTGCCAAACGTTCATCACGAATACGCATTTGTTCTTCAGCTTTCTTTTTGATTTCCAAAACTTCTTGTTCGTATTTTGTTAAAATTTTTGGTGCTGCCGCTTCAACTAAATTTGTTTCTTTAACAACACCACCTTGCTTATGCATTTCTAATTGTTGCTCAGTTCTTCTTCTCATCATTTCAACAGCATCAGCATGCGGTGTTGGTGTATCTTGATGAGCAATAGAGTTATTATAAATTTCTTGAGTAACTGCCATTTTTTCAACTTCATAAGCTGCTAGTTTAGCATTTTCATCAGGATTTTCTTTTTGTCCTTTGTTAGGAAAAACATTTGGTTTTATGTCCATTTAAAAACGTTTTGTTAATTGTTATAATTTTTAAATAAATATAAGAGTTCAATTTTTTTTGTAAATGTTTTAATATTATTAAATAAAAAAGGTTATTATTGCTATTAAGCAAATAATAACCTTTTTAATAAAATATTGATAAAAAATTAAATAAAAATTAAAACAAGAGAATGGCACGGTCAAAACGCAATGTAGCGGTGATATCTGCAATACCATCATCATCCATTGACAAGTCACCAAAACCTACGTTTGTTAACATTGTTCCATCTAGTAACCATTTTTCAACTACAACACCAGTTGGGTCAAGTAATTCAAGTTCTACTGGACGTTTGTAACCAGCGGCATAACCTTGACGACCTGTAATTGATTCAGAGTGAAGACGAACCCATTCCATTATTGCTTGAGCAGCAGATGGACCTATTGGGTCACGAAAAGTAACATCAATTGCTTCCCATGTAAATCTACCAATAACCCATGTTGATGTGTTAAGAAATTGAATTTCAGTTTCATTTTGTGTTATTGAAGGTCTTGATGCAGACGATAACCACCATTGTTGAATACCTAAATCAGCTGGAAATGTTAATAACCATCTATTTTTCCTTTTAGGTTCATAAGGCAAAGGCATTTTCATTAATAAATCAGCCATATTCTATTTGTTTTTTAAATTTATTATTATTTGATAATAAATATCAAAATAATTATTTTTTATTAGTTTAAATGTTATTGAATGAAGCACCAGTGTTCATTATAACAAACTCAATTTGTATGAATTCAAGACTTCTAGTTGGTTTCAAGAAAATTTGTCCAGTCAATTGGTTTCTATCAATATCTTCTGGGCTGCTTGAAAGAACAACACGGAAATCAGTTAAACCTCTTTCAGTTCTAATGTTATCCAATATTGGATTAACAAGAGATAAGAATTGGTTTCTAACAACTGAATCATTTTGTTCAAATAACAATCTGATAGATACAGCAGAAATAAGTTTTCTAGCTTGCAACAATAATCTTCTAACGTTGATTCTGTTAAGAGCTGTTTCTTTAACTTGAAGAGTTTTGTTACCCCAGATTTTAATACCATCAGATGTGAAAGTAGCAATTGGGTTAATTCTGTTTTCATAAAGAAGGTCTCTTTCTGAAAGTGTAAGTTTTTTTCTTGCTTGAATAGCATCAACATCACCACGTTGAATACCAGCAACCGCAAACCATGGGAATGCAATATTATCAGTCAACGCAATGTTACGAACCACATCTCTTGTTGGCGGAACAAAAATCAACACATTGTTTTCAGCGTCATTGATTTGAATCCATGGCCAATAAGTACATGTATAGTTACTATCAAATTGGTCAGTTAAATAATCAACTGTCTCTTGTGTTGTTAACATTTCACCATCATAAAAATCTGGTGTTGTTACAATATACAATGAGTCGGCTCTTTCTTGTTCAACCATTTCAATTGAAGCCTCAACCAAATTAGTATTATCTATAGTGTCGATACCTGGGGTTGCAAACACGTTTATGTTTACAGCTTCTGGGTTTCTGAATGTCCAGATAGCTTCTAAATATGCGTAATAATCAGAATTTATACCCAAATCACCGTTGGTAAGAGTTTTGTTTTTGAATGCACCACTTTGCAAACCAGCTTGACCTTTTTTACCATTAATAATAAAATCATCAGTGTTGGTTCTTCTAGTGTTATAAATATCAAAACCATCAAAACCACCATAAGGTACAAAAGTAAATTTACGAGCATAAAGTTTTTCATAGTCTGTACCTATCAATCCGTTATCAGTTCTAAATTCAGCATTACCAGTTTCAAATTCAAACATAGGGCTATAAGTTCCACCACTGTTGTTTATATGAATAACAACATTATCAATAGTAACGCCAGTAGCATCAACATCCATGTGGAAACCTTTGGTCATACCAGTCCATTGATTCAAAGATGGTACTGGAGGTACACCTTTGTAATCAAAGAAGTCAGCATCAATACCTACAGTTTCAGAAATACCTAAATAAAATTTACGTTTGTTTTCGAAAGTTCCGTAAGTTGTTTTGTACATAACAGTTGGGTCAAGTACGCTTGTATTGCTGTTTGTTTGATAATCACGAATTGGGAAACCAATAAAACCAGCTGGGAAAGCATCACTAGTATCTGAAGTATCATCCATTTCAATCAATACATAAGATGATTTAGAAACGTAAACACCGTCAGTAGTACCAATTTTTCTTGCCACATAATTAGCTGATGTTGGGTCCATTGTACAACGAGTGTAAGCTTCCAAAACTACTGGTTGTGCATCAGTATCATAGAAACTTCTGATGTGAATATCAAATTCTTTAGCATCTGGTTTGATGTTAAGAATAGAAATTTTGAATTGTTCGTTTGCAGCGTTACCATCAGAGATGGTCATAAATCTAAACAATCTTAACACTTTATTACCACGCAATTCTGATACAACATAAGGTGTAACAGCTGATTGATATTCTTGAAGGTAATCAGAATAATTTTCATTGTAATTAATAAGCGTTTGTTTTATACCTTTGATTTTACCTTCAGCGTTAAGCGTTCTAAACAAGTGGTCGTAAAGTTCTTCTACAAACAATGCAGTTTTACCATCTTGTGCACCTCTACCCAATACTTTAGGTAAGTAGTTTCTTTGTGTTCTATCCATAGAAACTGTGTAGTCAAACAATCCTTGAAGAGTTGAGAAACCACTCAAAGAAAAAGTTCCCAATGGGTCATTGGTTGCAGCTGAATAAGCTGGGTCAAATTGAACAGCGGTTGAAGCTGATACTTCAAATGAAGGTAATTGTGTAGATGCATCAATTTTACCTCTAGAACGCAACAACGCTACAAGTTGATTTTCAACATCGCTATAAGATGAGCCAGAGTAGTATACAGTTACACCAGTTGTTGTACCTGTAATGATACCAGTACCGTTGCTTCCGTAATTTGTAGAATCAACATATAAATTAAAAGATGCACCTGTAAAAGTAGTACCCGTTTTAATAAATGATGCACCGATATTTACACTAGTACCAGTTGTAGCTCTACCCAAATAAGACAATGCAGCAGTTAAATTACCAGCGTTTATCAAAGATTGAACCAATGGGTCAGCAGATACAAGATTTGTTACTGTACCAGCAGATGTAGCTGAAAAACTAATCAATGGAGCATATGTTGAACCACCACCAGTAGTACCACTCGTAGCGGTATCCAAAGCAGCGTCAAGAGTAATACCCCAAGCATAACCAGCATCATAACCAGAAAAACCTAATACTCTAGTTACAAATAATTGATTTGATTGAGAAAGATATGATTTTGCTATATAAGGTAACTCATATTGAGGGGCTCCAGTGTCTTTTACTTTAGTAGCGTCTAAACCACCGAAGAAAGATTGGAACTCACCATAGTTACTAATAAAAATTGGTTGGAAAGCTGGTCCCATTGTAGTCTCACCTACCAAACCAAGGGTTGTTACACCCACTTGTCGTGTAACAAATGTTAAGTCTTTTTCTGAGGTATAGACACCTGGACTAACGAATACTTGTGTTGCCATATTGTTTTTGTTTTTGGTTTATTATTTACTTTATCTTTTGTTTATTATAAATATTCAGTTTTTTTCAAAAGTAGAGTAGATAAAAAAGATATATTTATTTTAATAGGTTTTTTTTCATACTTTTGTCATACTTACCATTTACATCTTTAAAAATTAAGTTTATATATAACATTATGGTAGAAATTAAAAGTAGAATAACATACATTTACGCATTGTTGGATGGAACAAAAATGAAAAGGGATAAAAACATTAAAATAACAACAAAAACACACGAATTACTTAAAAAGTATTGTGAACAAAATGGTTTAAAAATGTTTTCATTTGTTGAAAAACTTATACGTGAATCTTGTGTGGCAAAAAAAGACCTTTATGGTGAAAATTAATTTATAAACGTAAAACTCTTTTCTTTTGGTGTGGCATCTAGCTCTACATAAGGAGTTCCATAATAGCTGAAGTTAATACCTCTTGTATCTTGATAATATGATGTACTCCAATCATCAACATTAATCCAACCAAGAGTACCATCACAATCTACATAAACTTCAATCACACAATCTCTAGTAACTGATGGTATAGTTCCATTCAATTGTTGCCATGCTCCATTAGCAGCATTAGTTGCTGTTGCTAATACTGTATCACTAGTTATTCCACCTTGATAATTATTTCTCAACATTAATCTAGGTTGATTACCATTATATGATGTTCCGTCACTAGCAACCGATTTTCTTACCCATACAGAAATAGTTGGAGATTCTCCAGATGATACAGCTAATCTATTAGGAATATGTCTTAATTTCCAAGTAGCATTATTTGGAGTCATTCTCAATGAAGGAGATGCTGTATTATAAATTAGAGTGTCTGATTGTAAAACACCATAAATATCATATGATTTGAATGTACCATTAACATTTTGGTAATTTTGCATTGAAATCCCATATGTTAACCATCTGCTTCTTAAAAAACTTTGACTAGAAAATTCTACTGATGATGAAAAAGTACAATTTATAAAATTCATATTAATAGGGTTACTAAGAATAGCTGGTATGTAAATATCTTGACCTGAATGATTTTTTAATAATACATTGTAAAAACTTAGATTATCATACCCTGCATTTATATAAACACCATAACTTCCATTTGATAATGCGGTATTATATAATTTACCATCAAAAGTACTATTTTTAATTATAACTTGGCCTCCAGAAGTTGAAGCTAAGTTAATGTCAGTAGTTGCACAACCAAATATATTCAAATTATCACAAGTTAATGTTTGGTCACCTACTAGGTAATATTTAGTATTACCATAATTTAAAAAAAAGTTTAAACCATTTGCTGCTGCTCCCCATATAGTTAAACTAGAAGCAAGCCCACCACTACCAATAACTACTAATGCACTAACATTCTGCCCACCACTATTTGCACCACCACCATAAAAAGTATTTCCACTAAAGGTGCCAAAAGTTCCACTACCAGCTGCACTAGTACTATATTGCTCAACAAAGTTATTACCTTGAGCACTATTTGCATTTGCAAAAGTATTGTTCGTAATAGTCCCCCTAGTATATCCAATATCCAGATATGTATTATATATTCCTATATTAGAATCTATTGTATATGTACCTGTTTGGTTAGCAGCTGCACTTAATAAAATTGCTGCACCATTAGTGTTGTAAAAAACATTATTTGATATTACAAAAGATACTGCAAGAGGTGTAGAAGTATCATTACGTATATGATAAGGTTGGTTATCATGAAACGCATTGTATTGACAATTCAATGAGGCATTTGGAGCTGCCCACCCTATTGCTTGTTTATTTAGACCACCTATACCAAATGACCCCATATAATAGAATTCAGTATAAAATATTGTAACAGTAGATATGCAATAATAATTACATGATACGTAACTAGTATTTGTAGTTGAATTACCAAATATTTTTACATTTCTAGTTAAATTAATTATATCTGCTTGTGTTGGTGATGTTCCAGAATGAGCTACCGTAATTGATGGTGTTGTAATTGTTGTTCCAGAAGCATTAACTGCAAGAGTTACTTTTTGAGCATCAGTATATGTCCTACTAGTTCCAGCAATAACAATTGTATCACCACTTAACCATCCAGTAGATATATTTGTCGTAAAGGCGGTACCACCAGCAGATACATTTGAAGCTAACTTAGCATTAACTGTTTTAGAAGCCCCATATGAAGTAAAACTACCAAATACACTTACACCATATTGACCAGCAGAAGTGCATGCAAATTCTAATGAATAAGTTGATGATGAAGGTATAGGAGTCGCTTGAGTACCTTGACTGTAAGTTGCATCTGGTCCTATTATTAAGTTACCTCCTAATTTTAGATAGTAGTTTTTACTAGCCGAAGATTCACAAGATAAAGTTGACTTACCACAAACATAGATATTTCCAAATGCAGTAGTTGATATATTATCCATGGTTACAGTTAAGCTATTATTAGTTCCTTGGCCAGTATATTCACCAGTAATAATTAAAGTATCACTAGTTGTAGGTGTTCCAGTTGTTGTTGTTACAAAAGCTCTATTCCAAGCATTACTGCCATTATTCCAAAAAGACATTAAAGTTGGGTTAGTTCCACCACCTTTTAATCTGATAGCAAACGATTGACCAATAGTAAGAGTAGTTGTTGTATCAAATTTAAAATATATCAAAGTATTAGGGTATGTGCTACTAAAATTTCCTACATATGCAGGACTTAAATCTGTAACATTTATTGTTACTGATTTTACTATTGTAGAAGAAGTAACATTGTATAATTCAGCAGTAATTGTACTTCCTGATGCTTGTGTAAGAGTACCTACATAAATAAGAGGTTTAAGTAATATTCCAGCACAAGTCTCACCAACACCAACATAAGAAGGTGCTGCAACTGAAGTAGTGGTTAATGCTTGATAACTTGTTTCTGTATTTTCAACACCAACACAAGTTAACCAATTAGAGGCTGAAGTAAAATTGCCTGAACCTAAATTTTTATATGTTGACATCTTCTATTGTATCAATTATTATGTTATTTAAAACAAAATCTGGTTTATCTGGATTTGGATAAATATTAGCAATATAATTAATTCCGAATGTTTTTATATCATCTTGAGTATCTGTTAGGGCAAAACTAACATTTACTCTTTGGTCAATGACATCATCTATAAATAGAATCATATCGTATTGTTGTCTTATTTGTATAAGTGGGTTTGCAAATCTAAGTATATTCATATTATGGAGTTGTTCCTTGTATCGATAATGTTAATTTAGTTATTGTAGAAGCTGAACTTACATAAAATCTAGCTATATCTCCAGCAGTAACGGTTGTAGTCCAACCAGAAACACTAGTACTTTGACCTTTATTGTTATTGTTAATTGTTGGCGTTTGAGAACCTGTAATAGTATTACCAGATGTTGGTGGAAAACCAGCATATGTTGTTTTCCAAACATCAACAATAGTACTACCAGTAGTATCTGCAATCATTGTCCATCCAGTTATTGTCATATTATAAGGTATTACAGCATCAGTCTTTGTTCCAGTAGTTATTGCTGAACCACCACCATCAATCACAATACCAAAAGACCTGTTTATTACTGTACTTGTACTAAAACCAGTTACGGTAAATGTACCACCTGTATTGTTAGTAAATGTAGCTGTTCCAGATGAATAAGTACCGCCTGTAACTCTAATATCGGTTGAACCTGTATAAAATCCATTTACTGTGAATGTACCGCCTGTATTGTTGGTAAAAGTTGTAATACCATTTGAATAAGTACCTCCAGTAACTCGTATATCAGTTGGTAATCCTAAATAAGTGCTAGCTGATAAAGTAGTTGCTGTTAATCCAGTTACTGCATTGAATAATACGCTATAGGTGCCACCTGTATTATTGGTAAATGTAAATGTGTTATTGTTATATGTAGCCCCAGTAGTTTTAATATCAGTAGGCAAATTTTGATATGTTGTTGCTGATATAGTTGTAGCACTTAAACCAGTTGCTTTAGCTGTAACGCTAGGTGTTGTTATTGTTAAAGCAGATACACTAGAACCACTAAAACCACCAGCAGCCGTTATAAACGATGTCGTTGCACCAGCGGTATTTTGTCCCTCTAGTAAATGTGTTGTAGCGTCAGCATTGCCAGTTCCATTTTGTATGGTCAACCCATCAATTGTTGAATTAATAAGAATTTCTGGTGTTGTACTATTATCATAGGCTTGTTGAAGAGTTGTTGTTGATAAACCTCCAGTTCCACCTAATAATTCACCAAATTTAGATACTAAATTAAACACAGCTTGTGCTGAATTATTTAGTTGTGTTGCATTTTTATTAACTGATAATATACCTATTAGAATACCGTTATCCCTATTATTTGAATACTCAACAAAAGACTCAGTTTGTGAACCAGCAACAGCAGCTGCTAAATTAGAATAAACCGTTTGACCGTATTGAATTCTAACTAACCCTGTTGGGAAAATATAAATCCTCTGATTTGTTGAGGAGTTTGAACCACCACCAACATTTGTAACAACACCATTATTGTCGTAATGAGCTGGGTCAATAAATGTTGTGTTCCCTGTGTAAGGTGCTGTTCCACCAGTTATTGGACCTAATTGTGTCCTGTATTGGAATGTTGTGGGACTAGTTCCAGAGATTGAGACACTATCTGGATTTAACTGGTTTGTAACCCAACCAATACCGTTACCCCATAGTGTACCAGCACTTGTGTTGATTGTTAAATTAACACCATTTGGTGAAGGTATAATACCTTGATTAATCAATTTTAAAGGTGTCCATAGGTCACGAATTGCAGCCATTGGACTTACGTCAAAATCAACCGTTTGATTTATGCTTGTAATAGTTGCTCTATTTGGATGAACAACTTTACCTAAATATATATTTTGTCTTCTTTGTTGTGGTGTTGGGAAAGTATTTTGTTGAAAAATTGTTGACGCAGAAGTAATCAAAATATAAGTCGCATCAGCAGTATTCAAATAAGTCAATGGAATGTTTGTACCGCCACTATAATTAATTTCATATACATCTGGTTTTGTTGCATACGCATAAGTATTGTTAGCAACCCAACCATTTATTGATGCAATGTTAATTGTCTGACCAGTACCTTGTGTCATACCAGTATAGTTATACACACCACTTGAAACGACATTACCTTCAAGAATATTTCTTTCTATATCGGTAAGGCTAACGTTTTCATCTTCGTTGTTTATGCTAACATAAATTTCACCTGTAGATGTGCCAGTATCTATTACATATCCTATTTGATTTGTTCTAGCCGTATATGGAAAACTAGATGTACCAGCCACATAAGTACCAGCACTAAAAGGTGAAACATACAAAATATCACCAACACCAAATGTGTTAAGTGTTAAACCACTTAAAATACCTTGACTCAACGCCAAACCGTTACTAGCGTTGGGTATATCGGAAGCTGCCAAACCAACAACTTGACCATGACCAGCATGTACGTTTACTGCAAGTGTAAAGTTAGGAAGACCATTGGTTGCACTTTGAATACTTAATGCACTACCTTTAGGTATAAGAGAACCAGTTGCATTGTAACCTCTAATATACAACTGCTGACCCATCTCAACTTTTACGTTTTGGGTTATATCTGGAAAATATGCCAATGAATGTGATTGTTTATCATAGTAAACCCTACCACTAATATTTGCTGGTGTTGTAGTTCCTGTATTAAAATCAATATAGTTGGTTACATTTAAGGTGTTAGCAGTTAAACCAGATGTAAAAATTGTATTACCAGTAACCGTACCACCACTCAATGGTAAATAAGAACTATTACCATTTGATGTTGTAAATCCACTAACATTGAATGTTCCACCAGTATTGTTGGTAAAAGTAGTTATACCAGAACTATAAGTACCACCAGTTACATAAACATCAATAGGAGCTGTATAACCTGTATAATATCCAGATACAGTAAACGTACCACCTGTATTGTTGGTAAAAGTAGTTATACCAGAACTATAAGTACCACCAGTTACATAAACATCAATAGGAGCTGTATAACCTGTGTAAAATCCAGTTACATTGAATGTTCCACCAGTATTATTAGTAAAAATAACCGAACCATTAGAATAAGTTGCTCCAGTAACATACACATCCGTAGGCAACCCTAAATAAGTACTGGCCGATAAAGTTGTTGCTGTTAATCCAGTTACTGTATCGAATATTACACTATACGTACCACCTGTATTATTTGTAAACGTAAATGCATTATTGCTATATGTAACACCAGTTGTATGTATATCTATAGGTAAGTTATGATATGTTGTTGCACTAATAGTACTAGCTGATAAACTACCAGTGAAAATAGTATCACCAGTTACTGTACCACCTGTAAATGTATAAGGCAATGTAAAACCAGTAACGGTAAACGTACCACCTGTATTGTTGGTAAACGTAGCTGAACCATTTGAATAAGTGGCCCCTGTTACATAAATATCAGTAGGAGCTGTATAACCTGTGTAAAATCCAGTTACATTGAATGTTCCACCAGTATTGTTGGTAAACGTAGCTGAACCATTTGAATAAGTACCACCAGTAACATATGTATCTTGTGTTACAAGACCAGTTAGATGACTACCATCACCATAAAAAGTTGTTGCTGATATTGTATTGGCACTTATTGAATTTGATAATAACTGACCAGAAATAGTAAGTCCGCTTACTTCGTTAAAAGATGCAGAATATGTACCACCAGTTGTATCATAAATTGTAAAAGTATTTGGTGTATAAGTAAAACCAGTTACACGTGTATCTTGTGCTACAAGACCAGTCAAATGACTACCATCGCCATATAATGTTGTGGCTGATATGGTTGTGGCTGAAATAGTATTTGCCCTTATTGCATCAACATTTAATGTACCATTTATTGTTAACCCAGTAAATGTGTTGATAAATGTGTTTAAATTAACACCATCATTACGAGCAATAATTAATTGGTTATTGGTAAATGTAACACCAGTTACGTATTTATCATTAACAACCAAAGAACTTAAATTAACTGTATAAGCTGATAAATGGTCATTTCTATCAAAATAAACCGTATCTCCAATAAGTGTGGCACCTGTTGTATAATAGTCGGTAAAACCAGTAACAACAACAGTAGAATTATTTTTTTTGTAAAGCGTAAGAGTATCTGTATTATTGTTGAACGTACCACCAGTAATACTATTTAAAGAAACAATATCAATCAAGTTTGTACCTCCACTATAATAAGTCGAAGCATTAATTGTATTGGCACTTAAATTATCATTGGTATACAAATTTCCGTCAAACGTAATAATTCCGTCACCCAAAAAGATTTGAGTATTTCCGCTACAAGACAAAATGTTGTTTGTATACAATGCAGTACACGCACTAAGAATCGGTATACCATTATCTAGTGGTTCAATTATAAATGTTTGATTTATATCATATCCTGTTCCTACGTGGCTCATGCTGTTGTGCTACCAATTAATGTGAACTTTCCAAGTGTTAGAAAGCTTTTATATACTTTTACTTTTACAATATCATTTGCAAAAAGATTTAAAGGCGTTGATAAAACTGTTCCGTCAAAAACAACTGAATTATTAACCGTAATAATGATTCTGGTTAAATTTTCAATGTTTGTTAATTGCGAAAATGAAACGTCATATTGGGTTGTAAATGTAAATTGATTGTCAGCTTTAGGTTTAAAAACAAAATTATAAACAACTTCATGGCCTTTTTTTATAGGTTCAAAAATTACATCATTATAAATCTTCCTCTCATCAACCTCAAGAGTTGCAATCGTTCTATTTATTGTAGGAACCACTTCGTAATCTTCTTCATCCAAAATATACCCCAATAGTTTCATTTCAAACATTTGAACATAAAATCTTCTTTTTTCAAAATCGTCAATATTGCTTTCATCACCTATTGATTCCAAATGTAAAGGCATTGGATGTCCGTTTACATTTATATAACATTGTCTTGATTGAAAAGCTCTTTGAACAACCCTATTAAACTTATTCAAATCTTTCATTCTATTAGTAAATATTCTTACTTCATAAGTTATATCTACCGATACTGGTTGTGGAACTTTGTACAAATCAATACCATGTCTAACTCCATCCCAAGTAGGTACCTTCATATATGTATAGGTTCTTTTACCTGGTATGTTCCATAAACCAGCTTGATTTTGACCTTGTTGAATGTCTGGCCTTCTAACAACTGTAATAAATGGCATTTCAATATTTTTATATTCTTCAGAAAATTCCCATGTTTTTGTAAATTCAGTCCATCTTTGAATTGTTAAAAATATAACTGGTACTTTTTTGCCGTCAATAGATATAGACAATCCCTTATCAGAACCTAAAAACTCAATAAAAGTTTGGTCCATATCCTCCTCCAATACACTTCTTGGTAAGAAGGTTCCTTTATTGCCTATGTCATCAAGAATTTGCTGTCTTCTTTCTGGACCAATCTTGCCAGCAACAATGTTGATGTCTGTTTTATATCCTTTTGGTATTTTCATGTTTTATAAATATCTAGGATATATGTTATCTAGCAGAAAATTCAGTATTATCTACTGGTGCACAATTTATAGTTCTAAAAGCCCCCTTGTATCCCATAATAGTGTGTTTATTATCAAAATTTTTAATACCGTCATTAACAACACTAAAATATCTAATTTCAGTTTCTGTAACTGGATAACCTATATAATCACCATAACTTATTTCTGTACCTAATTCTGTCAATTGAGCAACATAAATACCAAATTTTAAGTTGCCATCTTGAATATATCTTAAACTACCATTTTTATTATAAGTTTGATTTTCTGGTTCATCCAAAATAGGAATAACTTTTAACTCAATAGGTGGGAAAAATTTAATACCGTCTTTTGTTGCCTCTCCATATAGCGTATCATATTCACTTAATTGCCTATCAACTCTATAAAGAATTAAAGTAAAATTTCCGTCACCTTCAATAACTTCACGGCCCATCGAAACCTCTAAAAAAAAATCCTCTTCAGAGAAGAAACGGTTAATTCGTGTTATAGGTGTTATTTTTTTGTTTTCCATTTGAATTTCTATATAAATATTTATATTTTGGTTGAAAAAAAATAAAAGCTTGATTTTACAAAAAATTTTTATTATATTTAGATATAATTACTATCGTAAACTTAAAAAATTTGATAAAATTAAGTGATATAAAAACATATTCAGCACTTTCACTATTAGAAAAATATAGTGGAATAAATCCTTATTTATTAAAGCTTAAAAATAAATATATTAAAGATGGAAAGTTAACTCTTACTGAAACACAATCTAAATATATTATTGAAAATTGTGAAAGAGAACCTCTGTTTATCAATAGAGTGATTGGTATAACCAAATATTTGGGTGAAGAACTTCAAAAACAAGATGGTGTTAGTTTCACACCAGAAAAAATTCTCATTGAATTTATATTAGCTGAAACTGAAAAAGCTTATCATGTGTATGGAAAATTAAAACAGAATCAAGCAGAATCAAAAATGTATTGGTTGGCAAAAACACAGGTAACCGATGACCCTTACTTTGAACCAATAAACGCAAATGTTGATTTTGATAAGTATAACAAAATACTAGCCAAATCTGGCAAAAAACTTTACAAGCATCAAGAAGAAGGTATTAAATTTTTGTTATCAAGAAACGGATGTATTTTAGCTGACGATATGGGGCTAGGAAAAATGGAGTTTGTTGATAATCAAGTATTTACACCTTTTGGTAGGAAAAAAATTGGTGATTTAAAAGTTGGTGATAGGATAATTGGTTCAAATGGTAAACCATGTAACGTAATTGGTATCTACCCACAAGGTATTAAAGATTTATATAAAATTACATTTAATGATGGTTATTCAATATTGGTAGGTAAAGAACACTTATGGACAGTATCTTCATGTAATTCTGGTGATAATTCTGAAAATAGAGAGAATAGGTATGTAACAATTAGTACAGAACAAATGTTGGACGAAAATTTGATGCTGGAACAAAAAGGTACTGGGTGGAATGAAAAACGTCCATATAAATTTAAGACATATTATAAACAAAAAAACGGTGATTCTAAATGGCAAATACCTATTGTTAAACCAATTGAATTTGAAAATAAAGATGTTTTACCTATTGAACCTTATTTATTAGGCTTATCTTTGGGTGATGGTCATTTTACCAAAACGTCAGCAATTGCAATACAACTACACAAAGATGATTTTGAAGAATTGTTTAATGGTATTATATTAACGGAACATAAGACTGATGGTAATAAAAGAAAAGCTTATATTGGTTATCACTCTTCTGACATTATTAACTTAGGTTTAAAAAACACTAAATTTGATACCAAATTTATTCCAGAAATTTACAAATATTCCAGCATTGAAAATAGACTTGCTATATTACAAGGGCTTATGGATACAGATGGTCATTGCATGATATCAAAAAATGGTGAATTTAGCGGTACTGAATATTCTACTACTTCTGAAAGACTAGCTGATGATGTGGCTGAAATTGTTCATTCGTTAGGTGGTATTGTTAGGAAAAAAAGTAAAATAGGTAAATATAAAAAAGAAGATGGTACAATCGTTGAATGTAAAAAAGCATTTAGATTAAATATAAAATTACCAGAAGATTTTACCCCATTTAGATTAAAAAGAAAAACAAATGAATATAATCCACCAAAAAAATATAAGGTTGGTAGATATATAAAAAATATTGAACCATGTGGTCAGGGTGAAAGTGTTTGTATTGCTGTTGATGCACCAGATAAATTATATGTTACAGAACATGCTATTGTGACACACAATACCACTCAATCAATCATTGCAGCCCTTGAAAGTGATGCTAAAAAGATACTTGTGGTATGTCCTTCCTCAGCTAAAATCAACTGGGAACGTGAAATCAACGTATTTTGTAATGATACAACTATTATTGATGGTAAAAAATGGTCTGAAGCCAAATTTACTATCATAAATTTTGATATTCTTAAGAATTTTCACACTCTGGTAGAAACAAGAAGACAATTGACACCAGAAGAGATGTCAACTATCAATAGAGACCTAGTTAATGCTAATTTTGACCTTGTAATTATAGATGAAGCTCACTATTTGAAAAATAATGAAAGCATTCGTGGTAAAATAATGGTTGAATTAGTTGTAAAACAAAATATTTCTAAAGTATGGTTGTTAACTGGTACACCAGTAGCAAATAGACCCATGGATTTCTTCAATTTATTAAAGATAATTAAATCCCCTATTGCTGAAAATTGGAAACATTATGCGGTAAGATACTGTGATGGTAAAAAGTTCTTTAAAACCCTTAAAAATGGTCAAAAAAGACAAATATGGATAACCGATGGTGCCAGCAATTTGGATGAATTGGCTTCAAAAATCAAAAATATCATCATGAGAAGGTTAAAAACTGATGTTTTGGATATGCCAGACAAAGTTATAACACCTATGTACCATGTTTTAAATAAAAAACAATGGAGCGAATATGAAAATTTATGGGAAGATTATTTAATAAAAAGAACGACACAAGGTAAGCAAAATGTAAATTTACAAAAAGACCTTGTAGAGTTAATTATTTTAAGACAATTCATTGCCGCAGCTGCTATTCCGCATACTATTGAAATGGTTGAGAACGCTATTGACATGGGTAGGAAAGTAATTATCTTTACCAGCTTCACTGAAGAGCTTGAAATACTGGCAAAACATTTTGGAAAGATAGCTGTTACACATAATGGCCCTATGTCAACCACTCAAAAACAGAAATCAGTTGATGCATTCCAAAAGAATCCGAAGGTAAAGGTATTTATTGGCAACATAAAATCCAGCGGAGTGGCGATTACACTTACTGAAGCTACAGTGGTTGTGTTTAATTCATTCTCTTGGGTGCCAGGCGACAACGAACAAGCTGAAGACCGTTGTATTTTTAGCGGACAATTAATTATGACTAAAGAAGGTTATAAAAAAATTGAGGATATAATATGTGGTGATTTAGTTTATACCCATTTGGGCAACTTTAAATCAGTTTCTGGAGTACATACACATTTAGAAAGAAAAAAATTAAGAGTTGATATAAATGGTTTTGGTTATAATAAAGATTTGTCCGTTACGGAAGACCATGAAATTTTTGTTTACAATTCTGAAACAAAATCTTTTGAATGGGTAAAAGCAATTAATTTAGACATTAAAAAACATTATTTGACTTTTAAATCAAATAAACAACCAAATAAAAGAAAAGAATTTTTAAATATTACTAATTATATTAATGAAAATTTTGAAAATAATTTTTTAATAACCCAAAAAAATGCTAGATTAGTAAAACTTAAAAATAAAGTTGAATTAACTAATGAATTATTATATGCATTTGGTTTTTTTATAGCTGAAGGATGGGCAACGACTGATGAAAATAAAGGTTCTAGCGTTAACGTATGTCAAAAAATTGGTAATAAAAAAATGTATGATGCGGCAAAATATATTATTAATATTTTTAAAACTTCTTTTGAAATAGAAAACCATATCGAATATATTGATAAAAATAATATAAAAACATGTACAATCCATTCAAAAAATTTAGCATTAAATTTTAATGAATGGTTTGGTAAAGGTGTTAAAAATAAACATATGCCTATATGGGTTGATGAGTTAAATGATGAACAATTACAATCATTATTTGATGGTTTTAACCATGGTGATGGCTATAAAAGAAATCACACCCAACAAAATATAACAGCTTCACCTAAATTAGGTTCAGAATTAGTTAGATATTCAGCGAATTTAGAACATAATGTTAGTTTTTCAATCAAAAATAACAAGGGGTTAGAATATTATCAAACAGAATATTCTTTTAACAATAATAAAAAACTAAATAAAATATTAAAAAAAAATAATTATATATTATACCCAATTAAATCATTACATATAAGTAAACCAAAAAGAGGTCAAGAAAGGGTATATGATTTATCTGTTGAAGATGACCATTCTTTTGTTGTTGGTAATTATAATGTTCATAATTGTTATCGTATTGGTCAAAAGAATGATGTAAACGTTTACTATCAATTATTTGATGATACCATATCCATACGTATGTGGAACATGCTTAATAATAAAAAGGATGTCATTTCAACCATAATCGGTGATAAGAAAATGACTGACGAAGAAATAACTGTCCTTATGACAGAACAATTAATGAACGATTTATAATGGTAAAAATTTATTCAATCCCACAGTGCCCTTATTGCACAGAACTTAAAGAAATCCTAACCCAAGAAGGTGTTGAATTTGTTGATGTTAATGTAAACCTTTCAGAAAATGAAAAAGAATACGACCAAATTCATGAAATAACAAAATCAGAAGAAGTACCTATTGTTTTGGTAGGTAATCAACTTTTGGTTCCTAATGTATCTTTTCAGAGCATACGTGAAGCTAGCTATTTAGTGATTAAATTTTTAAGTGAATCAGACACATCACAAAAATAAGGTATTCTAACTAAACAAATATTATTTTTAAAACAAAAATTTGTTTTAATTGAATCATTTTCTTTAATTAAATCAAAACCTTTTTGCCCACCAAAAGCTTCTATTGGTTTGTAATGTTGTATTCCATCATATTCAATACATGTATTATAATCTGGTAGGTAGAAATCAAATGGTAAAACTTGTTTATTCTTACATTTTTTAAATGTATGTTCTTGTATATATTTGATATTATTTTTAATTAAAAATTCTCTAACAATTTTTTCACCTTTAGATTCTCTACAAATTGGACAACCTTTGCCCCTTAAATGGTCATTTGGGGTTTGTTTAAATTCACCATGTTTAAAACACTTAATAATAATCTTATCCTTACTTGTTACATAGTTAACTTTTGAATAATTATATTTTTTACCATGGATTTTTTCAGCAGCATTAATAAAATCATCTGTTGTTTTATTCAAACCGACACATTTAGGACAACCTTGTCCAACTAAATGAGCATACGATAATTGTTCAAATATACCATGTTCTGGACATATTATTTTAACTTTTGTTTTTCTATTAAAATATTCAACTAACGAATAATTATATTTATTATTATGAACTAATTTAGCATTATTAATAAAATCACTATTTGTTTTATATAATCCATGACATTTTCCACATTTTTGACCATTAATGTGATTATGTGGTTCTTGTTCAAATATACCATGTTCTAGACATATTATTTTAACTTTTGTTTTTCTATTAATATATACAACTAACGAATAATCATACAAACTACCATGTATTTTAATAGATTTTTTAATAAATTCTTCTTTATTTGACCTAGTTTTTACACTAATATTTACGTATCTACATTTAGGGCAACCTTGTTTTCTAGTAATATGATGGTGTGGTGTTTGTTCAAATATACCATGTTCTGGACATATTATTTTAACTTTACTTTTAATCCCATTATAAATAATTTTAGAATAATCATACTTATTATTGTGTATGGTTTTTGCTTTGTTTATAAATTTAATTTCTTTTTCCATAATAATAATAATAAATATCAACTATATCACTAAAAGACATGTTTGGTACTAAAAATATTATTGACCAAGAAGTTTTTAGGCTAATTTCCCTTTTACTTATATTTATAAGAAAAGATTAATTATGGCAATAAGTACAGCAGATAAAGAAAAATTATTTAGGCAGTTCAGACATTCGTTAGGTGCTCCTACACGTCAAATTGAATTGACTGACGAACAACTGTGTACTTTTCTTGAAATTTCAATTGAAGATTATGCACAATATGTTCAAGAATGGCTTATTGAACACCAATGGCAATCACTTTTAGGGCACAATATCACAACTACTGATATGTCATTTGCTCTTAGTGTTAGAACACTTGATTATGTACAACAAGCAACATATGCATACTCAAAACAAGTCGGTCTTCAAGCTAATGGTCCTTGGGAACTTAAAAAAGATTACGTTGAATTAGAATCTGGTAGACAAGTTTATCAAATTCCAGCTGGACGTGAAGTAAATGAAGTTCTTTGGATTACCCCACCAGCAACCAGCCAAGCTTTGCTAGCTAACTACGGTGCTATAGACTACGGTTTCGGTGGTGGTTTTGCACAAACAGGTGGTGGTACAGGTACTGGCGGACCAGGATTTGCTCGTATGGGTTATTACATAGCACCAGCGTTTGATATCTTATTGACAGCTGCTGATATGAACCTTAAAAATCGTATTATTAGAAGTGAGCTAGTTTATAAAATTACAGCTGGCCCTAACGGAACCAAATTGTTGCATTTATTGTCAACACCAGGTTCTAAATTTTCTTTTGGTCAAGGTATTGGCGGTGTAGGCAGTTCTATCAATTTGACTGGATGTCAAGTATGGTATTTCTATTACGATACAACACCAGAAAATATTGACCAATGCTTAAAAGATAATCCAGATATTATCAAAATGCCTAACCAAGTTCCATTGGCAAAATTGGATTACGCTGATTTCAATGAACCAACTAAAACTCTTGTTCGTCAATTGTTTATTGCTGAAGGAAAAAGAGCACTAGGTAGAACTCGTGGTAAATTTGGTGGTATTGTTGGACCTCCAGAGGCTGAAAGAACAATGGATTATGAAACTCTTATTAGTGAAGGTAACGATGAAAGAAAAGCAGTGTTGGAACGATTAGATGCAAGGTTGCTCAGACTTTCAACAACCGCACAGTTAGAGCGTTCTGCCAATGAAGCTGAATATCTAAATAGAAACTTAAAACATCACCCACTAGGATTCTGGGTATATTAAAAAAAGGGATAGTTAACTATCCCTTTTTAATTTTAGAATGGCCATTCGTCATCTTCTTCTATTTTAGGTTCCTCTTTCTTTTCTTCGAAAACATAACCATCTGGTTTTTCACCGAACGTATCATCAAACTCGTCATCCAAGTTTAATATTTCTTCGGTTCTGGTAAGATTACCATTTTCATCTTCTTCCATTTCAAGTTCATCATCATCTTCATCACCTTTTGAATAATTTTTCTTTTTCTTTTCCTCTTTTGGAAGCTCAATCTGACTTGCTTTTTCTTTAAGCAATTCAACAACTATTTCTGATTTGGGTTTTTCAATAACAACCACATCAATATTTGTATCATTGATGGTTTCTGTATCACCAGTCATGAAAGCTTGTTCAGCCAAGTAATCCATCCAAGCTTCGTATCTATTATCATCATTTTCATTACCTGTTAATCGGTAATATTTGTCACGCTCAATAGCTTCTTTTTCATATTTGAAAATATCTTCGATATGACACAGTGGTTCATTCCATTTTCTTGAAACAAGATTTCCACTCATATCATTTGCAATATCTGCAATGATAAACACATCCACTGGCAATTTACCTTTATTGACAACAGCATTAAGGTCTTTAACCTCCAAACGTTTAAAGATTGCATCCAAAGATTCTTTTTCATGTTGTATTCCATCAGCTTTGGCTTTGGCCATACGTACATGATAATCAGCTCTTATAGCATCCCATGTTGTTTGTTCCATGTAGTTAGGTAACTTGTTTACCTTATCCCAAAACTTGATTTCCTTGTCTTCCATGGTCATAAGTTCTTGGTAAGAATCTTGGTCACCATCTTTGAATGGCATACCAGATACAAGTTCACATTCACCTTTGGTAAAGATTACACGTTCTTTTAAAACTTCAGTTGTTGTTTTGGTAGTTTTGTCTTTCACCTTAATAATATCCAAAAGAATCTTGCTACGGATTTCTGGATTGAAACAAACCAAAAGTGGTTTTACTTTCTTATTAAAAGCATCCAAATAACGAGCAACATTGTAATCATCGGTAAACAAACTTGAGTTGATTTCGTCAATTCTTGCATTCAAAGCTGCCAAATCACTTGATTCCATTTCATCATTTTTTTCTATTGCTTTTTTAAGCATTTCAAGTTCTTTTACCATTTCAAAATCACGTTCAACTATTTCTGGTTCGATAAGACGACAACTCAATTGAACCATAACTTCTGATGTAGGTGCATGTCCATGTTCAGCTGTGTATTTCTCTAATTGTTTCTTGGTTAATTTAGACCTGTTTATGGTTTTTAAATCACCTTGTGATTTTGAATTACCAGTATTAACGTAATATAACACATCTCCCAAAGTAACATCTAAACCATCTTTCAAAGCCAACTCCATGTGTGCTTGTTTAGGCATTGGATTACCAGCTTTATTCTTCATTTTGGCCTTCTTTCTGTAATCGGCCATGCTAGACTTAATTTTGGCTTTGGTTGCGATTTTAACCAGTGGAATTTGATAATTGTAAATTTTATCTACGTATTCATAGTAGAAGTTGATAAAGGAATGACCATCACCATCTAGCAACATACGAATAGCTTTGCCCAAAAAATCTTCGATGTAAACTGACATCTTTTTAGACTTGATAGAGTTACCCACAAGCTTGATTTTCCCATCAATATCATTTGCGTAATTCTTACGAGCAAAGTTAATTGTAGAGTTACAAATATCGTCAATATCCAACCCCATACGACCTTCCATATAGTTCTCGTTGAACTCAGATAGAACCGCATCCAAACCTACAAGTTCTTTTCCTCCATCATCTTTGGTTTTCCAGTGATTTCCTTTAGCCACATATTTTATATCATCAATATTATCTGGGAATGCAAAGTTGAAACCATCGGTATTATGGGCTATAATACCATTTATCCCACAAATAAAAGTACCATCTTCTGTTGAAATATCATAAACAAAATTATTTTTATCTTTATTCAAAATAATTTCGTTTTTCCAAACTTCATTAGTTTTCTTTTTTGTTTTATCTGTAAATGAAGAGTTATTTCTATTTCTATTTTTTAATGAGAATGAAATAAAATTTTGTTTATCAGACCTTGTTTTAATCTTATATTCAATGTTTAATTCTTTAAGTAATAAAGCAATACCAGCCATAGCTATTTGTGACTTCATACCAATATCCGAACAATCCTCTATTGTATCACCATAACCATCTGAAGCAAAAACACCTTCAATAAATGCTTTTTTAATTTCTTCAGAAGCGTTTAATATCATATATGGTATTTTCTTTTCTCTATATGATGTGTAAAAGTGTTCACAAAAATTATTAGCAAAATCAACATTATGGACAATTAAATTATAAACACCACTTGATTTCATATTATTTTTTATCACCCCATCAATACCGTATTCATCTTTAAGTATAGTCTGTAATTTTTCCAATAATTCAATTCTAGAATTAGATATTTTCCAATCACTTCTTTTACCTTTATTTATGTGTACTTCACCAGTTTTTATAGATTTATATTTTTGTGTTCTACTCGAACAATTGGCTGAACCATCACCTAAGAAAAAACCACTCAAATAAGCTATATTAACATTTAAACCAGTATCAACGTTGTTTTTTGGTATTTCGTATGTATCTATACTATCAAATCTTTTAAGTTCTGATGGTTTAATTTCTTCACCATTTTGAAATAACGAATGGTCTTCAGTAACATTTATTAGTCTATCTTTAGTTGTTATTCTATGAATGTTTTTATCTGTTCTGTGTCTATACACATATTTTATATCCTTCCAACCATTACGTGTTAAAACTTCAAATGGTTTTTCTTCAAAATCCCTAAATTTATCTGCATCTAAAAATTCTGAATCCTCATTAAACAAATCACATAGAGGTAAAATGTTGATATAATTTTTTTGTGATTTATATCTGATATAAACGGGTGTATCAAATGTTACAGAATCACCTACAAGTGGTTTAAATTCGTGTTTTTCTGTAAAGTGACGAACCATAAGTCGCAGTGATTGACGACCACGGCATGTTGTTTCTTCCGCAGAATCTGTATCACCCCAATTAAAGATATAAGGTGCACCATAAGAACCAAACCAAGAGTTGGCAAGGATTTTAAGTGGTAACTGTTTCTTATCATAAAGATTTGATAAACGCTTATGTTCAGCAATATCTTTCTTCATCTTATCAATTTCCTCTTTGGTCATGTTGGCTTTGTCCTCATCCAATTTGGCTTGAAGATTTTTGGCTTTCTTCTTCTCAATACCAGTGAGGAATTTGAAATGGTCACGAGTATCAACCACGTATGTAAGAATACCACGCATTACACCAGAAATATCTAGGTCTGGGAAGATAAGCCATGTAAGCTGTGTCTTAGGATAAAGAGCTGCAAAGTCAAGTTTTACCACATTCTTGGCATAACCAACCTCCAATAGACGAGACAGACCACCAGTGAAATCACGTTTGGTTTGTGTTTCTGGAATGGCCAGTCCATTTTGATATGACCATGCGGACATGATAAGCTTCCACTGACCAGCGGTACCCATCGTTGATGAACGCATGAATGTTGTTGGAAGCATCTTTGCAATAAGAAATGATGCTTGGTTATAAAGGTTGTCAATTTGTTCAGTTTCCCACAAGTCATCACAAAGATAACGTTGTACAATATAAGCACCAGTAACAATCTTGTAATCCTCTTTAAGAGTATTCTTCTCTGTTATCTTGTACCAATCACCATCCTTGTCATTAAAAGCGTATTGGTTTTCGGTATCTCTCCATGTAGAATTAATCTTATCACCTGGAACGTACACACGATTAGGTTTTGCAATACCAGAGTATTGAGTGATGTATTTCAATCCCCAACCTTTGATTTCAGAGTTGATAGCCATTGCTCTACGAACAGCATGTGAAATATCCAGAATGTTATAACCATACATGTGTGTTTGATTATAAGCTTCTGTTTCACCACCTAATTTAAGTGTAGATGCTTTACGTTTGATTTTCGATGCTCTATTAAGAGTAATAGCTACTTCGGTAATAGGAATGTTGAGTCTTTCGGAACGTTCAAATAGATACGGCCAGTCGAAGTTTTCTGAGTTATAACCAGTAATGATATCTGGTTTTATGAAGTCAATGATTTTGAAAAACTTGATTATATTTTCTCTTTCTGAATCACGTTTTTCTTGTGGGTTATTTCCTATGGTTTCCAACACATGTTCAATACCTCTATTATCACGAACACCTATTTGAAATATAGCATTTTTGCTTGCAAACAAACCTTCTGTTTCCAAGTCAAATTGAAAACGATGTACATCATCATAATCATCCATACCCTTGAATAAACGCTTGCCTGTTTGGATAAGAAATTGTTCAGTTGGGCTGAACATAACAAACATCTTTGAATTTTCTTTGCTGAAAACGTCAATACCACCTTCTTTGAAGAAATTGATAAGGTCATTGTATGAACGTTTTGTTTGGGCTATGTATTTGTAACCATTTTCCATACGAGGAGGTGTGTAACCTTCATCGTTTGATGTCCTAAGTTTTTTAAAGGTAATACCGTGTTTTTCACGAGCTTTGATAATCTCCATACGCTTCCCTTCATACATTTTTCTAGTAATGTCTTCTTTAAACCAAAGAAAAGGTTCGTATTTGTGTTCTTCTTTACGCTTTCCAGATTCTGGGTCATTGATAATTAGCGTAACGGTTGGGGTGTTGTACTCAGCTTCAATGGCAACAATATATTTTTGTGGGTCAGAACCTTGTAAAAAGCTCTCAATTTGCTCATTGGTGAGTTCTTGTTTTTTTAGACTCATAATATCTTTTTTGCAAAGATACTAAACTATTTTGAGTCTGACAAGCAATTTAACAATAAAAAAATTTAACTTTGTACGCTACAAAGTTACTAATTTTATTTTTAATTTGCAAGTGGAAGTATTATTTTTTTATACTTCCGTCTAAAACATTGATAAATAGTTCTTGACGGATGGGTACGATAAGTGTACCTGTCCCATCAAGAAATTCTATTGTAAATTGTGCTGCATATCTGCCAGCCACAGATGTTTCTTTTTCGGTAAACTTATAAATCAAATAGTATTCTTCACCAACACAGTCACTTTGTGGTGTAACTAATTGAACTCCAGTAGATTTCTTGGCAATTTTTTTAACACCAGTAACTACATCACTCATAGTGAAATAGATATCAGCATTCTGAATCAGCTCAAAAAACTTTTGAAAGTCATTTCGGCCATCACGAATGAGTTCCAGTTTTAATACTGGCAATGTTGAATTTTTATTGATGAAGAATTCCATTTTATATTTAAGCTACTTGTGGATAATTAGTTGCTACCCAACTAGCTGCAAATGTAGGAATACCATCTTTTACAGCTTGTACGCTCATAGTATTAGCGTAAGTGTACTCAACTAGTTTGTTAGCTACAATGTCAGCGTAAGGGCAACCTACAACGCCTACAGATATGCTTAGCATTTGACTTGAATGGCTAGAGTCTTTTTCTCTTACTCCACCAACTTGTTCTACTTTTTTAACTTCGAATGTCATTTTTTTTGATTTTAAGTTTATTTTTATTATAAATATCTTATAATAGTTATTTAGACTTGTAAAGCTCTAAAAATCTTTTTTCCACATCAGAATCAGTCCATTGACCTATTGCATCATAAGCAGAACCTTCCCACAAAACAATAGGACCCATATTGTTGGTATAAGCCGTTACTATTTTTTGAGTAGAATTGTCTACTATTTCTGACACCTCTATCTTGGATACTTTAATTTGTCTAGCTGGGATTTCTGTAACTACCACTTGAGATGGCAAGTCAACTGTCAATCCGCTAAAATCAACTTTGGTAAATATTGAAGGTTTTTTAAATTTAAATTTTGATTTCATGTTTATTGATTAAATGTAATTTTGTGCGTCAATTTGTTGAACAAAATCATAATTGTTATTTTTAACTATAAAATAATCATGTGTATTTCCAGAAATTATAAAATTAGCACTAGGCATAATTATTTGATTAGAACTAGTTAAACTAGTCACTGGTGTTCCACTAAATGTAACACTTATAGCACTATAAGCTAAAAATTTAACTGGAAAAAATGTTCTAGAGTTACTAATAGTATTGATTGTTTCACCAGAATTGCTAGAAGTCAAAGTAACTTCACCAGCAAAATAAACGCTATTCAAATCAATATCGCTCAATCCTGTAATATCAAGAGTTGCTGGAAAATTATTATTATTTTTTTCGATTATTTTACTTTCAATACTATTATTAAGTGTTAAATTGTAAATACTTAAAATATTACCTATGGTTATATTATACAAAGATACGTTAGGATTAAGTGTTACCATTTGAATGTATGATTCGATACCTAATTTATTGGTTTCAAAAGATGAATTAGAATTTAATATACAGTTGTTAATTGAAGCATTTATACCTAATTCATTTGTATCAAAACTAGAGTATTCTTGTAAAGTTATACTGCTAATTTCAGCGGAATTGTTTAATTTTAAATTTCCAAAATATGATTGATAATATAAATTTATTCCACTAATATTTGATTCAGTAGCCATTTCAATATTTTCAAAATTTACATAATCATCATGAATACTAATATTATTTATATTTGAATTAAGGGCTATGTTTATATATCTAATTCTACCGTAAGAATTACCATTCATCCCAATATTTTCAATGTGCGAACCTTCTCCAATAACAATGTCATGCATATAAGTATATGGCCCAATATTTACATTATCAATATGAGAATATTTGGTCCAAGCACCATATTTAGACCCACCAACTAAATTAATATTGAATATGTCTGAATAATAATCAATAAAAGCTCTAGTTAAATTTGTATTTTGACCCATAATAATATCACGCATTTTACCACCTTCAATGCATTCTATAGTGTCAATTATACTATTTTGACCCATTTTTATATTAAACATTTTTGAATTATAATGTAATATAACATTGCTTATTGAAGAATGACTAGAATTAACACCATTCTGAGAGTTACCGCAATTATCCATTATTATGTTACCAAATTTAACATTTGGTAATAAAACAATATTTCTAATTTCGCTAACGCCATCACCACTTCTATCTCCAATTTTTATACTATCAAAATTAATGTTAGAATTATCATTATTTGCTATATTAATCTGTGTTAAATTAGTACCAACACCCAATTCTATTCCAAAAAAATAATTAGAATCACCTAATACAATGTTTGTAATCCCTTGAGTTCCTTGAATTGCATAACCGCCTTTTAAAACAATATCAATTATATAACTATTTTTACCCCAATAATTAAAATCAAAAAATGAATTAAAACCTATTTTTACATTTGATAATAAAAAACCATTAAAATTAATTAGATTATTTATTATACCATTATTACATTCTACAGCATTAACAAATGGATTACCCCATGGAAACGCTTTTATAGTACTGTATTCGATTTCTGAAATAATATCTAAATAACAAGTAACTTTATTTAATTGATTTTCTCTATAAAAAATAACGTCATATTCAATATTATAATCTATCACATCTGCAACCAAATTATAATCATTAGTATTGTATGTAATAACACTCCAGTTAGAATCTAAATTAAAAGCATCTATACTAGCACCTATATTACCAGTTAAGTTTACCCATACCTTACCACCCCAAATCACTTTATCACCAACAGCATAATTTGGAAAATCAAAAATTCCATCCAAAGTAGCTTGAGTACCAGATGTATCACCAGTTATAGTTGAAGCAGAATCCCAATCGTTAAATGAACCATCAGTTGTAAAAGACATAGTATATACGCCTGGTAAAGATACAAACTGTCCAGTTATAGAATTATTACTTGTAAATGTTTCAATACTATTAAATTCACCAGTTTGTCCATAAATATTAATTCTACATACATTTGACCAAACATTATATTCATCATATTTAGGATTATAAAATAATCCATAACCTCTTGATGACACACTATTGCTAGAAGTGGCTGCTAATATAATATCAGTTCCACCATATAAATCTGTATGAACTCCAGTTATTTTATAATAAACCCCTTCAGTTAATCCACTATTATTCAATAATGTAATAAAATCAGCACGACTTATAGTCGCATAATTCCCAGCTTCAAGATTTATTATTGAACCATCTGGATTCTTTTTTTCAAACTGACCAGTATTCAAATCAGTACCAACAAAATATGTATCAGTTTGAGCTGATATTGAATTTATATCTTCATTATTAAATAATACGGTTGTTTTTCCGTTTTTTTCTAAATATATTCTACCCATTTTTTCTTTTTATTATAAATATGTTATCTAATTAAAATGTGCTTCCGCTAATTCTCAACCATTGTCCGTTTGCTTTCCAATAAAAATAAGTATTATCCCATGTTATTGAACCGTTCTCACCAATTGAATCAGAACTACTTGTTGGAACTGCTGATGCTTTTTTAAGTACAAAATTTGGTACATAAACAGTGTTATCTGTTGTACCTGTTATGCTATCACCGAATACTACTGTATTGATTCCACTAGCTTTTGAGTTATTACCATGTACAAAACTTTGGTCACTACTAGCTATTGTATTATTACCACCAGCATGGCTTGCATCACCACTAGCTGTTGTGTAATTACCTTCAGCATGACTTGCAAGTCCAATAGCTATTGTAGAATAACCTTCAGCCAAAGAATAATCACCAATTGCATCTATCGAAGTATCGTTGACTACTTTTAAAGAATAATTTCCAGATGAACCATTTACCCAATAATTGCCACCCGATGATATACCACTAACACTAAATGAAACACCAGAATTGTTGGTTAAGGTTATTGTACTAGCACTACTTGTATAAGTACCGCCAGTCACATAAGTGTCAAATGTTGGTAAGTCAATAAGATAAATCGTACCTAAACCTGTTATCGTACCACCACTAATATAAACGTTACCGTTTAATACAATTAATTTACTATTTAATTCTAAATTAAGAACCCCCTCAACAAATAAATCACCATAAATAAAATCTTGAAAATCAGTATCAATAGTTACAGTTGTACCAGATGGAATATGCCATCTATTACCACTTCCATTAATTTTAAAACTTATATCGTTTCCGTTATTTTTTTTAAGATTTACAATACCATTGTCAGTTTTAGCAGAATAAATAACCTCTCCCTTAAGGTAAATAAAATCACCGTCAAGTTCGCTTTGACTTAAAACACTACCTTTTGTAATATCTCCATATGGACTAGTTAGGGTCCTAAGAATCAAATTATTATTCATTGTTTTTTGTTAATAAAAACTTATTTTACGTATAAAGAAATCAATTTAGACTTTACTTCATCATCAGTCCATTGACCAATAGAATCATAAACAGTGCCTTCCCAAAGAACAACTTTACCAAATTGTTTTGTATATGCAGTAACTGTTTTTTTAGTTGAATCATCAACAATTTCAGTGATTTCTATTTTGTCTGTTTTAATCTGATAAGCAGGTATTTCTTTAACAACCACTTGAGATGGAAGAGAAATAGTTAAACCACTAAAACTTTCGTTATTTAGATTACGTTTTAATTTGTTTTTGAAATCTGGTTTCATTTTGTTTTGTTTTTATTTTTTGTTATTTTTTATAAAAATGTTATCTTGTCAGACCAATTTCAGTAGCTAAACAAATTTCACCTTGTTCATTTATAAGTCTTGTCATATCAGAAAAACTAATATAAGCATGACCAGCTTGACCCCAAGATTTACCCCAGCTATTTTTTATTCTAAATAGTTTTGAAGTTGTCGCAACACCGTTTATTACATATGCATGACCACCAGCTAACGGACCGCCTATCCTTATCAATCCAGAACTATTAGGGTAAAACATGTTGTAATACCAATTTGTACCTACAACTACTGGTCCTAAGTTTAAAACTGTATTCACAAGTGTGTTCACATCAAAACCCCAATAGTAATTAGATACAAGGTTTTGATTTTTTAAATATTTTACACCGCCTCTAACTGATGTACCATCGTAATTTTCACCTGGCCATTCATCCAATTTTTTAGCATTGGTATAAATAACACTTGGTGCCAAATAAGGGTGTGTTGAACCACTGTGATAAACTGGGCCATCGTCAATCCAATGTGCCCAAGCATAACCAACACATTGTGGTGTATTTCCTTGGTCACCCCACCATACTGTATCATCCCAATAACGACTAGTAATACCAGCAGCTAATGGTTTTGCGGTTTTTAATAAGTGTTCGCTTATAAGATAATTATGGTCTCTTGTGTCAGCTGAATAAGTTCGGCCTAATGTATATGGTTTGTTTGATATCATTTTTTAGATAAATTTTTTAAAGAACTTTCTGTCAAGTTTAATCCTTTCAAATAATCATTTTTTTTACCTATTGTTGAAGGTTTTAAAATTGATGTCATATTTTTTAAACCCAATATTCCAGATAACTCAACTGTTTCTTCTTCAGACATGGGTTTTGACTTAGTGAAAACTACAACCTCTTTTATTTCTTGAGGTTGATATATCTTTAATAATTCTGTTTTAGCTGCCTCACATTCAAAATAAGTCATTTCAAATGCTTCTTTAGCAGTATCAACCCAAGTATCAGCACTAAGAGACTGTAAAAATTTTTTATCTGTTGTTCTTTTTATTAACTTTATCATGTTTTTTGTTTATTTTAATTGTTATTTTTAGTAATCAGAAAAAGCCAAGAAAGTTAGCTCACCATTTAAACATAAAGCGTTTTTAATATATGTAGGCATAGTTACAAAAATACCACTATCACCACCTTCATAATAACGGAACAAACCATTAGCAGATGTGTGTGGGTCATTGTTTAAGTACGCCAACAATTCAGTTATATTATTAACTGTTGCTGTGTAATCAACACCATATACACTAGTTATATTACTACCATTACAAAACAAAGCTACGCTTACAAAATTAAAAGGAAAACTAGCATTAATACCACCATTTACTTTAATTGGGGCCCCACCTTTAACTTTTATTTCAACAGGTGTGCAATATAATGCATTGGTAGCGTTATCATCAATATACCAATCCCATGCGTTAATAACAACAAATTCTTCATATCCCATAATACCACCAACATTTGTTATTAATTCTGGTGACATGCCCCCACCCCAATCATAAGGGTAACTATTTTGAGCTGTAACATAAGTAATTGTTTTTGGAAATATTCCGTTACTTAACCCAAAAGTATCGTTGACACCAACATAATAACCGTAACCCCCAAATGGTGCGGTTGACCAATTTATGCCATACCCTAAAGTATTTTCCAACACGTTTGCAACAATATTACCAGTAGATGTTAATTGTGAACCATTATTCCAATTCATTGGGTATTCACCAGTTGCAACAAATACACAACCAGTTGAATTGATAGTACCACTTTGAATATTAGCGATGTTGCTAAAATCATCACCAGTAACATAATCTGTTATCGTGTAAGTCTCACCAATAATCAAACCACCATCAAATGTACCTATATTGTTTCCAATAATTGTACCAGTCTGTGACAACAAAGCTTTATAAGTACCAAAACCATATTCATCTTGATTAGTCACCTTCCAATCAGCTGGACTCATATCATCTATAAAATCTTTTGCGTTATAATAAATATTTTTGTCATCAAAAGCAATCATGCTTTTAGTGTCTCCAGTAGTACCGCTTAAAAAAATTGGTGGTTTGGAAAATGTAATGCTATTCGCTGTTCCGTCAGCGGTAAATAATTTAGAAATTTGTCTTGAAGCTACTCCCATTTTTTTGTTTTTATTTTTTAGTTATAATTTTGTGCATCTATTTGTTGAACATAGACTTTTTCTGTTACAGTGTTATTTTTTCTAGTTATAACAATGTAATCATCGTTTGAACCATTTGCAACAAATGATGTTGCTGGCATTGCTATTTGATTGTTATCAATAGTTGATATTGGTGAACCACTAAATGTTACGGTTAAACCATATTCTGGTATAAATTTAATAGGGTAAATACCATTGTTTATATCATTACTATTGTCATTGTTTGGGTAATTAAACACCCTTGAAATAGTTGCTGCTGTTGTTGTAGCTGTGTACGCAGCAACAATAGCAGAACCACCATTTCCATTGTTTATTGTATCACCATTATTGAAAGATAACGTTTTAGGTGATTTCATATTTAAAGTTAACGTACCACCAGTTGCATATTGATAATTAACTGTTATTGCTTGACCATAAGCTGGATTGCTATTAAAAGTAACGGTTCCAACACCAGTATGATAATTAGTCGTACCAGTACCACCATAACTACCAGATAAAATACCATTACCATTATCAGTAAATGTTTCTACAGTATCTGTTAAAGTTACAGTCGAAGCTACAATTCTTTGGTTGGCTAAAGTAAATGGAAATACCCTTGTATTCCCATCGGCAGTAGCAATTACTTCACTAGTTACCGTACCAACATAAATGTCATTGTTTGCAATATTGCCTTGTGCGTTTGTTGTAGCATCTATTATTAAATCATAAATGGTAAAACCTGTACCAGTGTATCCTGTATAAGTAAGAGTTGCTTTTTGTGTTTTTAATGTAATAACACCAGCATAATATATATCTGCTAGATAAATGTTAGATGAGCCGTCAACATAATATGTTGCTGGGAAGTCATTGTTGTTTCTATCAATAATTTTACCATAAACATCAGTATCAAAAGTTGCATTTGTCAATGAAAGATATTCACCTATAGTTATATCACCAAGATAAACACCTTCTTTTAATGTAATTGAATCAATAAAAGAATCCAAACCTACTTTAAAAAACCCTAACTCTGCGTTATTACTAATAGTTATACTTCCAAAATTACAACTGTTACCAATTTCGTTATAATCAAAACGTGCATTATTACCCAACCCCATATACTGAATCTCAGAATTATCGCCAATAGTGTTATAATCAAAATAACAATTATACAAGTCAATATTATGTATCTTTGTATTGTTACCAATTTTATTATACCTAAATTGACCATTGTTACTATGATAAGTGATATTGTATATTTTAGATGATTCCCCCAATGTGATGTGTTTAAATCTACAATATGATTCTCCCATATCTATGTCTTCAATATATGAGCCCAATCCTACAACAACATCGTGCATATAGCTATCTTGACCTATTATTATGCCGTAAACATAACATTCTTTAGACCATCCACCATAGTTGGCACCACCTTCTAGTTTGATAGAAAACATGTCACCACCATTATAAACATCAATATATTCAATGTAAGCACCTTGTCCAATTTGTATATCTCGTAAACGACCATAATTGTAACAATGAATACCATACATGTAACTTCCTTGGTCAAGTTTTATATTAAAAATACCAGAACCGTTATATAAGTTAATATTTTGAATATATGTATCGTTTACGTTAGAATTACCCAACTCAAGACCATAAAAATAAGAACCAGAACTCAAATTAACATCTTGTATATAAACTTGAGAATTATCACCAGAATTACCTAAGTTTATGCCATTAAAATAGATATTATCATAATCATTGTTTGATAATGTTATGTTTTCAATATAAGATTTAGCACCTATGTTTATGTTGTTTATGCGATTGTAGTTACCAATTGAATTAAAATATAAATAACCATAAATACCAATATTTATAGTGGATATATCAGTGCTAAAACCCCAATATTGGTAAGAATCAAAACCACTATTTTTATCTAAATTAACATTGTAAATATTTTCTCCATTAAAATTAACCAAATTATACAAATATGCGTTGTTGGCTGTTAATATAAACACATTACCACCCCATTGCATTGATTTAATAGAATTATAGCCCCAACCATTAACGGTAATATCCCATTCAGAAATTACTTCATTATAAACATCTTTTCTTAAAGAAATGTTATTATGTTCATATTCGTATTCTATAATATCCCATGTTGGAATATAATCAGTTTCATTGTAAGGCACCAATTCCCAACTAGAACCCAAAGCCCATGGCGTATAATCACCAGTATTTATATTTGACACAACATTGGTTGTATAAGAACCAGTCAATGGTATCCCATCAACTGGTCCAGCGTTAAAATGAACATAACCGTAACCTGTATCAAATAAACATCCGTAACCGCCATGGTCACCAGTCAAATTCCAACAACCAGTATTTCCATTGCTTGCAAATGTTTCAACACCGTTGGTAATTGTAAAATTGCTGTATTCAACACCAGAACCAAAATAAAAATATTGCCAATATCCGCTGGTACCAGTCGCTATTACTTGATTAACAACATTAACAGATGTACCACTTACATTAGCCCATAATTTTCCACCCCAAATCACTCTGTCTCCAATATTATAATTAGCACTGGTTAAATTAACTACAGTAGCATAAGCACTTGAATTAACACCAGTAAAAGTTGTTCCACCGCTAAATTCACCTTGAATGGCAATAAAAGAAATTCTTATTTCTCCAGGCAAACCAATCATTTTACCTATTTGGCCAGAATCACCAATAATATATTCATCTGTTGAAAAATTACCAATTTGAGATTCAAATTCAATCAAAGAAATTGGTGACCAAATATCGTATTCATTATATTTTGGATTGTAAAACAAACCATGGCCATTTTTAGAAATAGCATTCGTAGAAACGGCTTGTAAAATTATATCAGTACCACCATACAATTCTGGATTAACACCTGTTATTTTATAATGTTGTCCTTTGGTCAAACCGCTAGTTGAAATAAATGTATCTAATTCTGATTTGGTAATTGTAGGTAAAAAATCAACATTCAAGTTAGTAATATTATAACCATCACCGTAAATTGTTGTGCCACTTAAACTATTTGTTGATATAGTGTTTGCAGTTATACTACTTGTAAAATTAGTATTCCCATCAACTGTACCGCCAGTAAAAAAACTACTTGGAATATTAACATATGTTGTTGCTGATAAAACACCATTATTTACAGTTACACCATTTAAGTTTATTGTTCCACCACTGTAAGGTGTTATATTATTAACTAAAATTGTACTCATTTCCGTTGTTTTTTGTTTATATTATTGTTAAAGTTGTTGTTGTTGGCACTGTTAAAACACCAGAACCCATATTCAATGGTCCAAAATATAAAACATCGGTGTTTTCTAGTAATAAAACATCTTTATTAATAGGTTTAGGCCTAATAATAAACCCTAAATCGGCAAGGTCATAAGAATTAATTAAACCGCCTAAATCATTTACAGAAATTTGCTTAGTTTCACCGCTATTTACAATGGGTATCAAATCCTCAGGTGTAGGATTGGTATTGTAATTTAACTGGCTTATCTTCTTATTAGGCATTTTTTATTATTTTAAATATAAATATCAAGGTTAGAAATAAAAGAAGATGAAGTTAACTTTATTTTTAATTATCACCTCCAAATCATGCCATAGCCAGTTTCTTGTAGTAAAAGATAAATATCTTCTGTTAAAATTAAATTGGTGTCTTGTATACCATACCTTGCAGCGTCCATAAGATAATTATGTTGAATATTAGCGTAATCCAAATCGCATATGTTGAATTTAAATTGTGAAATCCCACCAATAAAACTACCAGCAAAGTTAGTTTCTATTGGCAAACCTCTGTCATCCATGTCTAAACCATCAAAGGTTTGACTTTCAATAAGACCTTGGCTACCACCGCCTAAACTAAAATTAAAGGGTACTGTAACTTGTTTACTTTTGTATTCATCAAGCCTTTTTGCTAAGAATTCTGGAAATTCATCTACAACAAATTTAAGCCTAGCGTTGACATAAAACATCAACTTACCTTTTCTACGTTTTGTAATTTTTAAATCACATTTGTTTTTATATTCTGTTACATATCTAATTACAATATATGACCATTCGTTTGGATTAACCATATTAGGAGCTGAATATTCTTCATGTACAGTAACACCACTTTTATAAAGTCTTTGACCAGTACTTGCCGTATAACAAGTACCAGTAACTGTCAATAATCTATAACCGATACTCCCATCATCTTTTATTCTGAAACCCAAAGCGTTATCTATAATATCTAAATTGTAATCAATTTCTGTTTGTGAAGTAGTTCTGCCACTATAAGAACAAACAGTTTGATTTCCCAAATTATCATTTGGACCACAACAACTACCACAAGTACAACCTGTTGCTGAAATACCTCGACCATATATCAAAAATGGGTTTTGAAAGTCGTTCAAAACCTCTTTGGTTTTTGCCACAGCAATTCCATTTTTATCATAAGTGCAAACTGTTTGAGTACCTAACCCATCAGAACTTGATAAATTACATGCGGAACCACCGTCAACTAAATAACCATATGGATTACCACCACCACAACCGCAATTACAATCGTTAGGGTGATTTGATGTATTGGTAATAGCTGAAGTAATTATTGTACCAACATCACCAGTTAATTTAGCAGCCCTAGCATCATAAGCTTGACCATATATCAAAAATTGATTGGTAATAAGTTCTATTTCTACTTGAGGTGGGTTTAATGGGATACCAAAACCGTAATCACCTACGATTGTGATGTCTTTTTCTTTAACGGTAGTACAAAAAGTGCTTACAGTTCCAGTACAAGCTGTTGTAGTAGCTGTACATGAACTTGTACAACCAGTGTCGGCACCAGCAAATTGATTCCAAAACTTGTTTTCCGCACGTGTACCCATGTAGAAAAAGAATCCTTTGTTATTTGGGTAAGAATCATTAAGTATTGTACCTAAACCATTTAAATATCCATGTCTTGCATCACATGTATCTTGAGGATTCAACCAGAATTCAGCGGCCCATCCATGTTCTACTCTAGTTGGAAGAACTTCATATGTTGCCCCATCCAATTTGTAATAACCTTGATAAAAACCACCGCAAAATTGGTTGTAATCACCGAAAGTACCTGTTGGGTCAATGATTTGGTCAACAGGATAAACATAAGTTCCAGTGGTTCCAGTAACCTTGTTCATAACAAGTCTAGTATCACCAGATGGAATTACAAGTGTAGACCCTGTTAAAGCTGATAAAAGTGCTAAATTTGTAGGGTCTGATGGGTCTTTTTCAAAAGTCACCAAACCATTATCAATACCAGTAAGACCTATTGTGCTAAATGTATAACCAGTATTGGTCGCACCATTCCATGAAACAAGACTGTAAATTGTAGAAGCTGTTGTAGCACTATTAGGAAAAATACTTGGATTATTAAAATCATACCATACAACAAAACAATCACCAACTGGCAATCCTGTGCTTGATTCCAAAGCACTGTCATCAGCAGCCAAATAGAAGTCCCAATAGTCACTATTTGACAATTTAAGGTCTAGTTTATTAAAATTAAAGTTTCGTATGTTTCCCATTATAATTTATTGCTTTAAAAATCCTCCAATTTAACTCGTTTCCATTTATTATTACATTTCACATATAAATAGTTATTGTCTTTAGTTAAATTTCCTTCATCACCAAAGGTATCTGAAGAAGAACTTGGTGTGTAAACTGGGATTGTAAATGAGTTGGGTTTAAAATCATTATTTGTCACCCAATTACCATTTGAATCAGTTAATAATTCAGCTGAAATATGTTCACCTAATGCGTGAAGAACTCTAATACCACCACCTATTGCTGTTTGTTGTGTTCCACTGTAATTTAAATCGATATTGTTATCTTCAGCAAATATACTTTGAGTTTCAAGATATACATTACCATTGTTTGTAAAACCAGAAGATAATTCTTTTACAGCCTCAACCAACATAGGTATGATAAAATCAATATGAATACCTTTAATATCATCAATTTTATTGGTAAAAACCAAAATAGGGTCAACTTTTTCAACTTCTTGAGCAATAAAACCAAGTCTAAAATCATTACCACCAGCATTTCTATCTTTCCATTGATAAGAAACACCGTTTAATTTTTTAATTTTATCCAAAGAACCAATCAAAGGATTTATATTTTCTTTCATTCTTACATCAGAAGTATTCGTGGTAAGATTTCCGTTTGCGTCAATTCTAATATCATTAACAGCAGCACTAGAACCTACTGTTTTTACATTAAGGCTTTCAACATATGTGTAATTTGATGTTGTACCAGTTATATTTTGACCCAAAACATTTGTGTTGTCACCTATTGCTTGTGAATTGTAACCGTGAACAAAACTATTTCTACCACTAGCTAATGTATTATTACCACCAGCGTGACTAGCATTACCGCTAGCCGTTGTACGATAACCTTCAGCATGATTAAAACCTTCACCACTAGCTGTTGTTTTAGCACCTTCAGCATGACTATATGGTCCACTAGCTGTTGTACCGCTACCTTCAGCATGTGAATAATTACCACTAGCTGTTGTATGATAACCTTCAGTAATTGAATTAATACCGCTAGATAATGAAGCACTATTGTTCATTGCAATTGAATATGTATTTGTTCCAGCTGACCAATAACCAGAAGTTGCACCAGAAACAGGTGTAAATGCTAATCTACCTTCCGTATCAATACAAGTTAAAACGTAACCAATATTTGGATTTTTAGTAACAATAAGTTCTTGAGTTCTAGTAATTCCAGAAACATCAGCCCAAATTGTCCTACCAGTATAGTCCAATGTACCAGCACTTAATATATTATATACATTTGTATGAACAGTACCACTATAATTTCCACTACCTAAATTATAAAAATAAGTTGGTGTAATGTCAAAACTAACCCCAGTATATGTTAAATTAACTAAATTGCCATCAACTGTTGTTGTTGATGTTGCAGAAGTAAAAACAATACCACTATTTTGTGTTACAGCACTATTTGATGGTGTCAAAGCTGATAGATTTGAAAGACCCAAATTCATATTATTGTCGTACCAAGTATAAACTGTAGTACCAGAATTTCCAGAAAAAGTACTTACAAGTCCAGAATAAGATATGGTAACAGCTGATGTTGTTGGACTTGCCCCAGTTGGTAAATAACCAAAAGGAAGACCAAAAGTGGTGCCTCCAGATAATGAGGTGTTCGTTTCTATGTATTGTTTAACTTGTCTATTATTTGAAAAGTCTAATTTTGTTATAAATGGCATATTTTGTCAGTTTTATTATAAATATTCTAGCTTTTGAATATATTTATAATAAAACACAAATTATGAAAACTATAAAAAAGAGTGATTTAACGGAATTGGTTGGTGGCGACATGTATTCAACTGGTGGCGATAAACCGTTCAATAGTGATAGCGAAATAGAAACTGGTCCTGTTCAAAAACCATATGATGACAATTCTGATTATGAAAAAGGTATTGCAACAACTGGTGATAGAGTATTTGGTCGTTATATACAAAATATTCCATGGTTTGCTGTTTATAGCTATGGTGGTACACGTGCCGCTGGTGGTATAAAAACCTTTGAAAGTGTTACTGTTACAAAAAAATCTGTTGAAGAAAAAATTGAAGATTTGGTGAAAAAAAGCAAAGTATCTGATGTTACTGAAAAAGATTACAACCCTAAAGTTGCTAAATTAATTGATACTATAAACGATGCAGAACTAACTGAAAAACAATTAGAAGAACTTAAAAAAGCAATTCAGAATAAACAAAAAACCAAAAACCTTTAAAAATGAATTCTCAAATAAGCAATTATATACATGTAACCAAGGATGGTGAAGCTAAAAATCACCAAGCTTTTGCTATGGAATTATCTAGACTTAAAAAAGCAAAAGAATTATGTGAAACCACAAAAAACTGTGGAGAATATAATCGTTTGGGTGGTGAAAAAAAATTTAAAGAAGTAGAAAATTTGGTTAAAACAGCTAAAAACGCCAATTATTTACAAAAGAAAACAAGTATGAATGCTGGTCGTGAAAATCAATTCATCAAAAACCATTCAAAAGACAAAGAGAATGCCAACCCAACAGCTGTTGGCGGTGTACCCAAAATGAACAAAGGTAGTGTAAATAGAAAGATAACGTCTAACAAAGAAGTTTATAATGAAAATATTCAGCAAGAAATATCTGAAATAAGATATTTAATAGAATATATGAATAACGATAAAAAAACAAAAATTTAAGCTATGCCAATAGGAACTCCTTATAATGGTGGTCAATCACCAATGGAAGCAGCCGCAATTGCTGCTAGAGCAACGTTAATACCAATTAACACTTACAATAATTATGCACCAGCAAATGAATACACTGCTACTCATACAAGAGCTTTGTCGGATTCTATAACACCAGTTTATGGTAAAGGGTCTGGTGGTTTCTTGGATATTGATAACTACGGTGGTGTAGGTGGTGACTATGACATCAACGGTAGTTCAATTTACGCTGGTTCTGGTAGAAACCCAGAAATTAGTTTGAATAATTCTTTATGGGGATATGGGCCAGTTGGTTTGAATATGACACCATATCAACATCCAAATACTTCATTAAATGTTGGTCAAGTAATAATATAATTTTTTTATGAAACTTTACAATCTATTTGAAGATATTATATTGGAAGAAATCAATAAAAAGAAAAATCTTTTATTGGAAGTGGTTTCTTTTGATGATGTAAAATCTGCTATAGATGGTAAATACAATGTTAATATATTATATAGAGATTACGAAGACCAACCACCTAGCAAAAGATACATTCAAGTTTATAATTTAAGCAAAACCAAAAGTGGTAACGATGCAATAAGAGCATTTCAAATTTTTGGTGGGTCTAAAAAAGGAAATAAAAATGGGTTCTGGAAAATATTTAGACTCGACAGAATCGAGGGATGGTTCCCTACAAAAGTAAAATGGGTAAAACCTGTGTCAGATTTAAGCACTAGCATACCTAAATATAATGCTACTGGTGATAGAAGTATGAGTACGGTAATGCACAAAGCAAATATAAATCAACCAATAAAAACAACAAATATATAATATGGAAACACCAACACCAGTAGACGTTAACAAGTTAAAAACCATATTGGGTAATGCCAAAAAATTAATGAAAGTTACGGATGAAAAATTCCCAGAAAAAAAGCCTATAAAACGTATTAATGAAGATTATTCATCTGGACCCATATATGACGAAAGAGACGAAAGAGAACCAGTATATCATATGCCAGACATGTCTGAATACGACTCAAACCCACGAGAAGTTAGAGATTACACAGTTGAAGATGTTATTAATTCTAAACTTCCTCCTATCGTAAAAGAAGCTATGCTTAAAAATCCAATCCCAAAAGCATCAATATCTTTTTCTAAATTTAGCCTTGAAGGGTTGGAAGAACTTGTTGAAAAACCAATTGGTAAACCAGCAGCAAGACAACCAATTCGTGAATCACAGCGTTCAATTAATTCAGATATGATTACAATAAGTAAAACTGAATTAAACGAAATGATTGATAATAGAGTTAATGCTATTTTGGCTAATATGTTTGCTAAAACAATTACAGAACAAACTATTAAAAAAACAGTTAGTACTTTAATAAACGAAGGAAAATTGGCAGTTAAAAATAAATAATTAATAAAAATATAAAAATAATAAAAAAATAGGGGCTTTTGCCCCTTTTTTATTTACTAATGTTTTTAAAAATAGTATATTGGTGTATTATAATAAAGTTTTAAAACAAACACATGAAAAAATTAAAAGTATTGGTGGTTCCATCAGACCGTACTGGGGTTAGTTATTTTCGTTCTATAAACCCACACTTAGCCTTAGAAAATAATTATCCAGATGAATTCAATGTTGATATTGATTATGAACCACAATTGGATAATGACGAATGGTTGAAACAATACGATATTATTCACTACCATAGAACACTTGGTCCATTTGAAAAAATGCAAGCTTTAAATAAAAGGCTTGAAGACATGGGAATTGTTAGTATTATGGATTTAGATGATTATTGGGCACCAGGTCCCCACCATCCAGCTTATCTTCTTATCAAAAATGCTGGATTAGATGTTAAAATATTAAACAACTTAAAAGTTGCACAAAATATTACTACAACTACTAGCGTTTTTGCTAAAGAAATTCAAAAATTTAACAAAAATGTATACGTTTTACCTAACGCTATTGACCCTACTGAAGCTCAATTTATTTCAAACCCAGAACCTTCAGATAGAATTCGTATTGGTTGGTTAGGCGGTAGTTGCAAAAGTTTTGATACTGAAATACTTACTGAAAATGGGTGGGTCTTTTTCCCAGATTTAACAGAAGGTGTTAAAGTAGCAACATTAAATCCTAATACAAATGAAATAGAATATCATTTACCCAAAAGATATATCAAAGAAAAATTTACTGGTGATATGTATGTTTGTGATACTGACTATATTAATTTTAAAGCAACTGGAAATCATAATATGTATGTTTCTGAAGTTAAAAATTTAGGACATAAAAAATTGGATTTTAAATTGACACATGCTGAAGATATGTGGGGTAAAGATTATCACTATAAAAAAGATGGTATTAACACTAATAAAGATGTTGAATTTTTCACTTTACCATCCATTCAACAAACACCATTTGATAAAAACGATTATTCTGAGAAAAAAATATTAATGGATGATTGGTTAAAATTTTTAGGTTTTTGGTTGGCCGATGGGTGGACAACTAATTCAAAAGGTTGTCATCAAGTTGGTGTTTGTCAATTTAAAAATAATAATTTTTTAGTTGAAATTAGTAATGTATTAAAAAAATATGGTTTTAAAAGCGATATTAATAAAAAAGGTGATAGAATTGTTTTACATAATAGACAATTATGGTCTTATTTAAAACAATTTGGTGGTGCTTCTGAAAAATTCATACCAAGAGAATTACTAAATAAATTATCAGAAAAACAACTTGGGGTATTATTAGAATGGTTCCTTAACGGTGACGGTAGTAAAGAACAATATGGTGAATATGTTAGAAAAAGAGCTTATACTGTTTCAAAACAATTATCCGATGACTTAATGGAGTTAGCATTTAAAATGGGAAATGCGGCCTCAATAAAAAATAGAGGTTTAAGGACTCCAAAAATTTCATTAAAAGAAAATGGTAAAGAAAGATTAATTAACCCTAATTTTGAATCCTACCAAATAGGTTTTTATGAAAAAAATAGTAAACATAATAAATTAACCCCATTGGTTAGAAAAGAAGATTTACATAAAGAATTTTATGATGATTATGTTTATTGTGTCGAAGTTGAAAATCATATAATACATGTGAGAAGAAATGGTAAGGCTATGTGGACTGGTAATTCTCACTTAAAGGATTTAGAAATTCTTAAAGGTGTTGTTAATAGATTAGAATCTGATGGTTTATTAAATAAAATACAATTTGTATTGTGTGGTTTTGATTTAAGAGGTACACATACTGAAATTGATAAAAATACTGGTGAACAAAGGGTTAGGAATATCCTTCCAATGGAAAGCGTTTGGTATCAATATGAAAAAATATTCACCAATGACTACAAGACTGTTAGTCCAGAATACAAAGACTTCTTACTCAAGTTCACTAATGCTGAGTTTGCTGGTGTTGCCAATGAACCATATCGTAGAGTGTGGACCAAGCATATCTCAACCTATGCAACCAACTATAACCTATTTGATATTTCCTTGGCCCCTCTGTCAGAGAACACATTCAACCACTGTAAATGCATTGTTGGTGATTCATTGATTTCTACTAACAACGGTTTTAAACACATTGAAGATATAGTGAACAAAAAAACTCCATTAAAAACTGAAATAAATGGGGTTACCAATGAAGTTTGTAATTATTTTAAATATGAAGATGTTGAAACCATAAAAATAACCACTGAAGATGGTTATTTTTTAGAAGGAACCCCCCATCATAAAATTCTGGTAAAAGATAAGTGGGTTGAATTAAAGGATTTATCAGTGGGTGATACAGTAGAACTAAGTAAACCAGAATTTTTACAAACAGAATACCAGGAAATAACATACCCAATGTTGTTAACTAAAAATATTACCGAAGAAAAAATAGCAAATTCTGATGAAAATATGTTACCTAGGATAAGAATAAACGAAAATTGGGGGAGATTACTGGGTTATTTATTAGGAGATGGTAATTATAACGGCAAATCTGGTATTAGTATTTCTTGCGATAAAAGACACCAAGAAGTTGTAGATGATGTAACAGGATTATTAAAATCTATTGGGTTAAACCCTTTATTATATAATAAAAAACCAGATAAAAGGTGTATTAATTATTTGGCTAAAGAAGGCAATGCGTTAGATATTAAATCCACTTGTATTAATTTCTTATCGATATCTAAAAAATATGGTTGGTGCGGAATTAAAGGTAAAACTTTTAGAGTACCTAAAGTTATATTAGAATCACCAAAATCTGTTGTTGCTGAATTTTTGAAAGGGTTGTTTGAGGCTGATGGTACTGTTGGAGAAAACACTGGGGTTAGTCTTACAAGTAAAGATTTAACATTAATAAGACAAGTTCAAACACTACTGTTGGGTTTTGATATCAAAACAAAAATAAAATACTCTTTTAATAAAAACTATAATAAATATTATTATAACTTAAATCTTTATAGATTGGGTTCTGAAATTTTTCAAAAAGAAATTGGTTTCGTTTCAAAACACAAAAAAGAACTTTTGGGTATATTATGCTCACATGAACACAGTAATAATGAAAAGAAAATTAATATGGTAACTAAAATTTCTACCATTGAAAAATCTATAAATTCTGTATATGATATTGAAGTTGAAAACGTACATTCTTATAACGCAAATGGTATAATAAACCATAATTCACAATTGAAAGTAATAGAAGCTGGTTTCCACCACAAGGCTATCATAGCCCAAGACTTTGGCCCATATCAAATTGACTTAACCAATGCGATTCAATTCGGTGGTAGTTTCGATACATCAGCCAATAGTATCTTGGTGGAGACCAAAAAGAACCACAAGGATTGGTATACCGCAATCAAGAAGTTGATTAACAACCCAGAAATGATAAAGGTATTGCAAGATAACCTATACAACACCGTGAAGGATAAATACTCAGTAACTAAGGTTACCGAAGAAAGACGTAATCTTTACCTAAGCCTTGTCAAGGCAAATAAACCAGCGATGTAACTACAAACACAAGAACAATGAAATTGAAAAAATCAAAAAAGAACAAAACAAATGAGCAGACAACAAGATGTAATGAGAGCTTTCGAATTTCTAATTGAGATATTGAAAGACAAAGAAGTTGATACGTCACCAGCTAAAGATGTGTCACCAGCTAAAAATACGGAACCAATAGTAACACCGCTTGGATTACTTGTGGAAACCAACAATCAAGAGACCAATGAGACCATAACTAATCTATTTGGTGAGAAAAGTACCACCGCAGCTGAGCGTATTCATGAATTGATTTGCAAGGTTGAGGGGTTGGATAAGAACAAGCTGAATATAGCTAAGATACTAGAAAACCAAGAAAAAACCTTTGCTAAGGAAATCACAGATGTTTTGAGTAGGCAAGAAGAAAAGTTTAAGGCTGATATGCAACGACTTAAAAGCGACTATACCCAAAAGGTTCAAAAAGATGTTGTTTCTGAGACGGTTGAACCAGCTATCACAATCGGGGTGATAAACGACACGACCACCTCAACAACAAAAGAAGTCTAAAGTTTTATTTGCTAGTTTGAATAATGTTTCGTATATTTGTACAAAATAACGTCTTATATAAATTAACTAGTAATGTCTTTAGACCAAACAAAAATTATTGCAAACGCTAAAAAATATTTTGAAACCGCAACTAAAAATGGTTTCATGAATGATGAACTTACAGCGTTTTTAGGGGAAGATTTTATTAAAGCTCCAGCCTCTAGTATGACTGATTACCATAATGCTTTTGAAGGTGGTCTTATTGACCATTTGTTAAGAGTTGCTTCCTATGCTGTACGCATAAATAACTCTTTACCAGATGAAGAAAAAGTTGACCAAACTTCCTTATTAAAGGTTTGTCTTTTACATGGCATTGGAAAAGCTAAATTATATGTCCCGTGTACATCTGAATGGCATCGTAAAAATCAAGGAAAAATGTACGAATTTAACGAAGATATCGTATCTATGCGTGTTGGTGAAAGTAGTGTTTACTATGCTTTATCTAACGGTATAAAGTTAACTGAAGAAGAATTTACTGCTATAACCTTTTTTGATAAGGTTGACGACAAAATGTCTTATTACCATAATTCAATGGTTGGTGAACTACTTAAAATGGGTAGTGTTCTTGCTATCAAACATTCTAAAAAAACAGCAAAACAATAATGGATATTTATGAAAGGATGAGGTCTAGAATCATAGAAATTGCTGACCCCAATAGTGAATACACGCAAGAAGATTTTGATAAAGAGTTTTCAAATGTAAACCATACATTTTCAGACCAAGATACTTACAAAATAAAAGTATCGTTCGCAAATAAATCAACCAACCAAGACCCAGCTTATGCGACTGCTGGTTCTTCTGGTTTTGATTTTAGAGCCAATCTTTCTGAACCTATGACAATCAAAGTTGGAAAAGTGGCGATGGTACCAACTGGTTTGTTTTTTGAACTACCAGAAAACTTTGAAATTCAAGTAAGACCACGTAGCGGTTTGGCTGCCAAGAATGGTGTTACTGTATTAAACACACCAGGAACCGTTGATGCTGATTATCGTGGTGAAATTAAAATCATCCTAATCAATTTAGGTGAGGAAGATTTTGTTATAAATCATGGTGATAGAATCGCACAAGGTGTTGTGGCCACTGTAACTGCAAAGAATATTATTAACCTTTCTAGGGTTGCTGAAATTTTAGCCAACACTGAACGTGGTGCTGGTGGATTCGGGTCAACTGGTTTAGGTTAATTAAAATAGTTTTACCTTTTTAAAAACTTATGATATTTATTTATAAAGAATATTATGAGTTATGGACAATGGAAAATAGATAAGGAATTAACATTAAAAGAATTTGGTTATAACGGTGATGATTTAAGTAAAGGTAGTAAAAAACCCGTTAAATGTGTTTGTGAGGCATGTGGTATAATAGCCAATAAACACTTTAGAGAATCAAACGCTAAACATATTTGTAAATCTATTATAGATGGTAAAAAAAAATGTTTTAAGTGCAAAGAAAATAAATTACTTGAAGAATTTTCAAAAAACAGGTCAACTTTTGACGGGTATCAAAAATGTTGTAAAGAATGTTTTGCTAATTACGATTCAGTTAAAAAAGGTTATAGTAAAAAAAGTAAACTTTTAAAAAATGATTTAGAAGTTTATCTTAGAAATAAAACTTCTTATTTAGAGCGTAAATGTAAACTTAAAAACCTAAATTTTGATTTAAATAAAGAATGGTTATTTGAACAATACCAGAAACAAAATGGTAAATGTTATTATAGTAATTTACCTATAAAACATAATGAAGGTTGTCATCAATATGATAGTATTAGTATTGAAAGGTTAAACCCAATTTTAGGTTATATCAAAACAAATGTTGTACTAGCATCTTTTGCAATTAATTCGTTTAAAGGTATGATGAATGAAAATGAATTCAAAGATTATCTAGATATAATAATACCTAGATTGTTAAATTATAAAATAAAATAAAATGAAAAACAAATTTGATTTTAACGACATTTTAATCAAACCAGCTACTATCTCAGATATTAGTAGTAGAAAAGTCATAAACCCATATCACAATGGGTTTTTGCCTTTGATAACGGCACCAATGGACACGGTTGTTGATGTAGAAAACAAAAACCTATTTACTTCACTAAAAATAAATCTATGTTTGCCTAGAGGTGAAGAATATGAAGGTGGGTTTATTTCATACTCGTTAGACGAAATGATTAATAAGTATTTAAATAATAATTTAGACCCTAACGGTTTTTATCTTATTGATATTGCAAATGGTCATATGGGTATTTTGGTTACTGCTATTGAACGTATAAAAGAAAAGTACCCAAATCTTACACTTATGGTCGGCAATATTGCAAACCCAAAAACTTATGGCGTGTTATCAGACGCTGGTGCTGACTATGTTAGAGTTGGTATTGGCAACGGTGGCGGTTGCTTTTTGGAAAACTCCATCATCTCAACTAAATCTGGTGATAAGTTAATACAAGATATTATTATTGGCGATATTGTGTTAACGCATACTGGTGAATATAAGGAAGTTATTAGTACTATAGCTTATCCTAGTAGAGAAGAATTAATTAAAATTAATGATAGCACTTCTACAAAATCACACGAGTATTATGTTTTAAATAAAAAATATGTTGAATTAGTTGATGATGAAAATATTCACAATTATGCTGAATGGGTTAAAGCTGAAAATTTAACAAACGAATATTTTTTATTGGAATATGAGGAGAATGTTTAACTTTTTAACAAGTTCGACATATTTATAATAAAATCAAATATGTTAAAAGAAAAATTTTATAAAACAAATATGTGTTTAGAATGCAAGCGAGTCTTTGATAAGGATACTAATAATAAAAATTTTTTATCTTTTAGTAACCATCTAAAGACCTTACATAACATGAGTAACGAAGATTATTATCGTAAGTATTTTTTAAAAGATGGAGAAGGCATTTGTTTATGTGGTTGTAATGAGAAAACTAATTTTCATAAGGGTAGATATTTGAAATATTTTTCAAACCATAAAAACTACTCAACCCAATCAAATGATACGCTTTTAAGAATTAAAAAAGCTAAAGAAAAATATAATAAAATTGAAAACTTACTGGATAAAACTGGTATTACAGTTGACCAATTAAAAGAAAGTTATACCGAATTCATTAATTTAAATAAGCCAATTAGTGTTTTATCAAAAGAGCTGTCAATAGATTTTAGAACACTAAAAGATTATTGGTTAAAAATTGGGTTAATAGAAAATAAAGAAATTTTTAAAAAAGCGTGTTTAGTGTCTAAAACTAAATGGCTAAATAAACCAATAACACCTAATGATAATATAGTTGAAATATTAAAGGATAGGTTTTTTTTGATTAAAGACTTAATAAAGGATAATGATAAAGTTACATTCAATGAAATAATCACAGTTATTGGGATAAATTTAAATAAAAATTATCTTGGTTGGTTTTTAAAAGAAAACTTAACATCAGAAGAATTAAAAAAGGTTAAATTTGTTAAACACAGTCAAATTGAAATTGATTTTCTTAATGTTTTAAAATTTTATTTCGGTAAATCAGTATTAAATTCTTTTGAATTGGATGGTAAAATTTTTGATTATAAATTAGGTAAAAATATTTTAATAGAGTTAGATGGTGAATATTGGCACTCATTTGAAGAAGCAAAAATTAATGATTTGGTAAAAAATAAAATAGCTAAAGTTAACAACTTTATTTTAATTAGAGTTAACGATAAACATGTTAAATCTTTAGATTTTATAAATAACATAAAAAAAATATATGACAAAACTAAAAAACTTTAAATTAAAAGAAATCGAAACGATTCAATTCGTTAATTCTGATTCTTACAATATGTTACATGATATAACTGTTGATGGAAATCATTCATACCATGTTAATAAACATATCGTACACAATTGCTCAACAACAGTCCACACGGGAGTAGGGTATCCAATGGCATCTTTGATTAACGAATGTTATTTAGAATCCTTGTCATTGGATAAACCAGCCAAGATTGTTGCTGATGGTGGAATGCAAAATTATAGCGATGTCATCAAGGCATTGGCCTTAGGGGCTGATTACGTGATGATTGGGAGCCTTTTCAATAAGGCTATCGAATCATGCGGTGACAACTATCTATTTGGCAAATTCAAGGTAGGTCAATCATTGGCTAAATTTGCTTACGAACATAAGATACCTGTCCACAAGAAGTTTAGAGGTATGAGTACCAAAGAAGTTCAAAAAAAATGGGGCAAAGAAGTATTGACAACTTCCGAGGGTGTGATTAGATTTAGGAAGGTTGAATACAAATTAAATACATGGGTTGAAAATTTTGAAGCTTATTTACGTTCAGCTATGAGTTATACAAACGCAACCAATTTACAAGAATTCATTGGTTGTGTTGAAACAATAAAAATAACAAACAACGCATATAACAGATTTAAAAAGTAATGATATCGGTAGTATATTGTACCAGACAAACAAATCCAGAGCACATAGAGCATCTTGTTAAGACTTCTGGTTTACACAAACACTTAGAAGTTATCAAAATCATCAATAATGGTGAGTCCTTAACAACAGCCTATAATCGTGGCTTAAATCAAGCCAAAAACGATATTGTGGTATTTTGCCATTAATTTAGCCTTTTTGATAAATCTATATATTTATTGTAATAACATTATGAAAAAACAAAACAATGAATATAAAAGAAGGAAAAAATAAAAAACGTGTAAATTTTAAATTATTTGAAACTGAATTCACAAAAGAATCGGCATATATTTTAGGAATATTGTGGGCTGATGGTCATATAAGAGAAAAAAGTAGATTAACATCTATAAATTGTGTAGAAAGTGATATAAATGACATTTTACCAGTTTTTTTAGAAACTGGTGATTGGATAATTAGCGGAAAAATAAAAAAAATGCACAAAGATAAAGTTGTTAAAACACAGAAAAAATTATCAACAACAACTTGGGGTTTATTTGATATACTTAAAAGACATGGTTATTTAGAAAAAAGCCACTCAGCCCCCAATGGAATAATTTGTGAAATTCCACATGAATTAAGAAAATATTGGTTTAGGGGTTTTTTAGATGGGGATGGTTGTATTAAATTAGGTAGAAAATATGGTGTTGAAGTCGTTTTTACTGGTCCATATAATCAGGATTGGTCTTTTATGAAATTATTATGTTTTGAATTAGGTGTTGATTTTTCAATAGATAATAGATTAGTTAAAAAAGGTGGGTATTCTCATTTTAGAATTAATAAAAAACAACATGTTAAAATTATATGTGACTACATTTATTCTGATTTTGACAACATTGGTTTTACTAGGAAATACAAAAAATATAATGATGTTATAAATTATATTGAAAGCAAAGCTAATAAATTTTGGTCTGTTCAAGATGAATCGTTTTTAATTTCTCAATATAATAAAATTGGCGGGGTTGAATGTGCAAAAATGTTGAACAAAAAGTTAGAGTCAGTATATAATAAAATAAGATTGCTAAAAAATAAGAAAAAAATATGATAACAGTTGTGTGTTCATCGCAATATCCACTTGATGATTTTAAAGATAAAATAATTAAATCATCTGGATTACATAAAAAAATTGAATTCTTAGGTTATGAAAATAAAGGCGAATTTTCTTTAACTGAAATTTATAATAGAGGTTTAAAAGAAGCTACAAACGATATTGTGGTTTTTTTGCACCATGATATCACCATCGAAACCAAACAATGGGGAAACAAACTATTAAAGATGTTTGAAAAACACCCAGAATATGGTATTCTAGGTGTTGCTGGTACCAAGTATATGCCAGCCAGCGGAAGATGGTGGGAAAACCCTAAGAAAATGTATGGCCGTGTCGCACACACGCACGAGGGAAAAACTTGGTTATCAACATACTCTGAGGATTTGAATCAAGAAATTGAAGAAGCAGTTACGGTTGATGGTGTGTTTTTTGCAATCAATAAAACCAAAATCAAAAAATCATTCAACGAAGAAGTTATTGGTTTCCATTTCTATGACGTGACTTTCTGTTTTGAAAATTACTTGGAAGGTGTTAAGATTGGTGTGACTACCACTATAAGAATAAACCATAAATCTATCGGTATCACCAATGATGAATGGGAAAACAACAGACAACAATTTGCTGAGCGTTTCAAAGATAATTTGCCAGTATCAATTAAAAAGGTTTTGAGAAAAGGTGAGAAATTAAAAATCATGATGACTTCGTTGGCATTTGATGATAATTCATCTAAGAGCAAAATAATTTTAGAATTGGCAAACAAATTAAGAAAAAATAACCACGATGTTACTATTTGTTCAAATGTAAATGGTCGATTGCCGATGTCGGCAAAACAAAATGGTATTAAATTAGCACCAATTCAACAACCACCAGGGTTTGCTTTGGGTGATGGTAAATGGACTATGAACACCCCAAATGGACAAGTTGCGTCACAACCAAATACTTTATATAAAATAAAAGAATTTAATTACGATATTATACATATATTTGATGATGAAATAATTGAACATATGAATAAACTATATGCTGGTACAGTTTTAGTAAACACCAAATCATCAAATAGCTTATTTGTTAATACTGATGTCAATCCTTTGGTAAAATCAACTATTGATATTTCAAATGACATTAGTGAAGTTCAAAAGATAGATATAGATAACATAGTAAAGGGTTATAATGACGTAATATAATGATAAAAATAGTTTCTGGATATTCAGATAAAGGAGGGTCAACCTCAGCATTTATTGATTTAACAAATGAATTCAATAAGAGAGGGGACAACACAATTTTTTATGGGCCACATCAATGGCATTTGGATAAATGCAAATCTGCATTATTAAATGATGGGTTTATTGTAAACCCAGATGATATATTGATTTGTCATTTTTTGCAACTACCTAGCAGACCAGCGGCAAAAAAAGTAATTTTATCTTGCCATGAAAAAAATTTATATGAAGTTGGTAAAATTAAACAATTTTGGGACGAAGTGGTTTTTTTAAATCAACGACATAAAGATTATCATAATCAATACACGGGTAAATTTACAATAATACCAAATTTAAAAAAAAACTTTATTGTCAGAGATAAAAAAAATTTGAAAAATATAGCTGGTGTTATTGGTTCTTTTGATGAAAATAAACAAACGCATATATCAATTCAAAGAGCATTGACTGATGGTTGTGAAAAAGTTTATTTGTTTGGTGAACCACGTGGGGAATATTATGAAAAATATATAAAACCTTTGTTAAGTGAAAAAGTTATATTAAAAGGTTTTATTGAAGATAAACAATCTATGTATGATATGATTGGTTGTGTATATCATTCTTCTAAAAGTGAAGTAGCCTGTTTGGTAAAAGATGAGTGCGAATCAACTGGTGTTATATTTAATGGAAATGAGGCAACTGAAAACCCACCAGTTTTATTAACAAATGATGAAATAATACAAAAATGGTTAAAAATTTTGGAATTAAACTAATGAAAAAAATAAAAAATTGGGCAAAAAAACAAGCTGCTATTATTTCCTTGGCTATGGCAAATGTTGAAAAAAATGCATTTAGCCAGAATGGTACCCCTTTAGGTAGTGATGTTAATCAAGAAAGAAGGCACTCTCAAGGTCAATTAGCTGATTCTTTGGTTCATGGCGAAATAACACAAGAAGTAATGGATTTGCGTTGGAGGACATATAAAATATTAAAACATGCTGAAGATTTAGTCTGTGAAATAGTAGGTTATGATGAAGATGGTATGCCAATAGTTACAACCAAAAAAGTTAATAAAAAATTAGGGTTAGGTAAAATAAAAACAGACCCAACAGATTCATATCCTTTGGAAATGGTTGTTGACAATAATGAGATTACATTGGGCGTTAATGAGTCTTTAGGTAACTCTTTTATCAACACTTTTAATCAACCAAAAAAGGAAATAACTACCTTTGTTGAGGTAAATAATGGTTCTGAAGAAGTAAAAGAAAATGAAGAAAAAATTGCAATACATGGCGGTATCAATTCTACTGATTTCTTTGCTAGTCATAAGACACAAAAACCCGTTAATGTAAAAAGATTATTTGCTCCTAAATTTAACATTGAAGACTACACTACCAAATTAAATGTTAGAACAATTGATGAAAGAACAAAACTATTAGAATTTTATGTTAGCGTTTATCCAGACGAATATAATAAAAATTCTAATTTGTTTATTAGAGAAATTAAAAAAGCGATGGTTAATCCTTTGACATCAAATATGCTGGAAATAAAAGAAGTTGAATTTATAACGTATAAAACAGCTGGGGCTGACGATTTTTTAATATATAATTATGAAATTACTTCTTTTGACAAGATTGTTGAATACAACGGGCATTATTTGATAAAGTTTTTGGCAACTGTAAAAGTTGATGGTGAAGATATTTTGGAAAAACATAGAATGATTGGGTTAGATGAAAAATATGAAAACAAAACTAAGAAAAAATGAAAAATAAACCAATAGTACATGCTTTTTTTATTTGTTTTAATGAAGAAAATATATTACCTCATTTATTAAAACATTATTTAAGTTTTTGTGAGAAAGTAATTATTTTGGATAATCATTCAACAGATAAAAGTTGCGAAATTATTCAATCGTTTCCTAACGCTGAAATAATTCCTTATGATTCTAACAACGAGTTAAATGATAGTATTTATTTGAAACTAAAGAATCACGTGTGGAAATCTAGTGTTGGGTATGCTGACTATGTAATTGTTGGTGATTGTGATGAATTTTTATACCATGAAAATATGATTGAATTTTTGCAAGAATCGAAACAAAAGGGTGTTACTATTTTTAAACCAGAAGGTTATCATATGGTTGGTGATGAAGATTTAGAGTTAACACCTACTGATAATATTTTAGAAAAAGTAAAAAAAGGTGTTAGAGCAAATGTTTTAGATAAATTTATGATGTTTGATTGTAATGCTATTTCAAATATAAATTACAATTTCGGATGCCATACTGCCAACCCAATAGGGAATATAATGGTGTCAAATGACACTAGTTTAAAAATGCTACACTATAAATTTCTAGGTTTGAAGGACCACATGTTAAAACAAAAAATAAGGGGTGAAAGATTAAGTAATTTTAATAAAGAAAGAGGGTTAGGTCTTTACTATCTTATGAATGAAGAAGAACAAAAAAAAGATTATAACGGATACCTTAATAGTAGATTAAAAATTTTAAGCTAATGGTAATAGTTACGACTGCATATAATTGTGTTAACTATATTGAAAAATGTATCGGTTCACTTATGGGTCAAACATTTGATGATTTTACATGCTATATTACTGATGACATGTCAACAGATAATACTGTAGAAGTTGTAAAACAAATGATTCAAGGTGATAATAGATTTATACTTGTTGAAAACAAAACAAAATTTTATCAACCAGGTAATTACGACCAAGTAATTAGAAACAATGATAAAATATCTAATGATGAAATAATAGTAGAGGTCGATGGTGATGATTGGTTACCAGATGCCAACACATTATCTAGGATTAACAAAGTCTATTCAAACCCAAATATTTGGATAGCTAATGGTAGTTTTCGTTACTCAAACGGAACTATTGGATTTTCCTCCAAACAAACCAACTTTGGTAATTTAAGAGGCTCTAGATTCACGGCTTCACATATAAGAACTTGGAGGGCTTTTTTATGGAGAAAAATAAATCAAGAAGATTTAAAAGATGAAACGGGTATTTATTGGAAAGTAACTGGTGATTTATCTTTTATGTTTCCTATGCTTGAAATGGCTGGTGAAGAAAGATATTATTTTATGGAAGAGATAAATTATATTTATAATGAAGAAAATCCTTTAAATGACCACAAAGTAGATTTAACTTTGGTCAACGATATAGCAATAAAAATTAGAAATAAACAAAGATATTTAAAATTATAATTTAATGATAACATATCAAAATATAGGTTATAACGGTAGATTCGGAAATCAAATTTTTCAATTTGCTGGTACTATAGGTATTGGTGAAAAACTTGGTTACGATGTTTTATTTCCAAACTTTAATATAATAAATTCAATAGTTCAAATAAACGCTAATGGCGTGGCGTTTAACGCTAGGTTTGATTTGTTAGATTGTTTTGACATTGATAAAAAATATTTTTCAAATAATATTTTAATCAATAAAACAAAAAGAGAAAGATTCTTTCATTTTGATAAAGAATTATTTGAAATTACTGATATGACTAATATTGATGGTTATTTACAAAGTGAAAAATATTTTGAACACTGTAAAGAAAAAATAATTAACACTCTTAAAATAAAACAAGAACTTATTGATAAAGCAAATAATCTTTTACCTAAAACAGATAAAGAATTAGTTAGCATTCATATTAGAAGAGGTGATTATTTATACTTAGAAGGGTTCCATTCATTGAATGGAATTGATTATGTTGAAAAAGCAATCGAAGAACTTAACGGCAATTTTCATTACATTATCTCTTCAGATGATATTGAATGGTGTAAAGGGATTTGGAACGATAAAAATAATTTTACTGTAATTGATAGTAAATCACCGTATATTGATTTTGTAACGCTATCTTTATGTCAGCATCATATAATATCAAATAGTTCATTCAGCTGGTGGAGCAGTTATCTATCTAAAAATAAAACAAAAAAAATAATAGCACCTAAAAATTGGTTTGGTGAAAAAATGCAACACGACCTAACCGATTTATACACAAAAGAAATGATAATAATTTAATTATGAAAACATATTTTATAACTTATTCTGATGAAAAATTTGATTTTCATCGAAAAAAACTTAACATTAAAGCTGAAAAATCATTTGACGGTGTATATACTTATGACCGTGAATGGCTTATTACTACTGATTTTTACTTAGAAAATAAAAAAATTTTAGACCAAAAGGTTGGTGCTGGTTTTTGTCTTTGGAAACCATATGTTATCTTAGAAACGCTTAAACACTTAGAAAATGGTGATGTTATTTTTTATTTAGATTCAGCCGATATATTTGAAAATGGATTAGTTGATTTTTTAAAACAATATTTTACCAAGACATCAGAAGAGTTAATTTTAACAGCTGGTGTTTATCTACAAAAAAATTTTACTAAAAGAGATTGTTTTATATTGATGGGTTGTGATGAACAAATATATCATAATCAAATTCAAATAGAAGCTGGAATTATAACAATTAAAAAAAGTGATAAAATGATTTTTTTATTAAATAAATGGTTAGAATATTGTAAAAATGAACATATTTTAACTAATATTGATAATATTTATGGTAATAATTTAATTGGATTTGTTGAACATAGATATGACCAAAGTGTTTTAACTAATTTGGCTGTTAAGTATGGTTTAAACATAAATAATTTGCTTAGACAATATATTACTTGCAATGCTTACTAATAATCAAACATTAATTTTAACGGTACATAATAAAGGGTATTTAATAACACGTGTATTAAATAGTATAAAACAATATACTCATGGTACTTATGAATTAATAATTATAAATGATGGTTCAACCGATAATTCTTCTGAGATGATTAAATCTTTTAAAGATAATAATTCAGAAATGAATATTAAAATATTAAACACTCCAGATGTATTTGAGACCAAAGCGAATAATGTTGGCCTAAAAGAAGCTACTGGTGACATAGTTATTATAATACAAGACGATATGGTCATCAATGAACAAGATTGGAATCATAGATTAACGAAACCTTTTAGGGAATTTGATGATGTGTTTGCTGTAACGGCAAACTGTGCCCATAATTGGGAAATTAATCAAAATTCAAAACATATTTTAACAAATGAAAATAATGATTATGAATGGAGCGATATTTTAATACATGTTGACCATGCAAATAAAAATACGATACCACGAGATGTATTTGCAATTAGACAGTGTGTTAATAGGGGACCATTAGCAATTAATTATGATGATTTTAAAAATTTAGATTTTTTTGATGAAGCATTTGCACCATTAGACATGGATGACCATGATTTATGTTTTAGAATGTCCGAAAAATTAAATAAAGTTGTTGGTTGTTATTGGATTGATTACATATCGGACCCTAACTGGGGTGGAACTAGGATAAATGGTCAACCAGCGGCTTGGCAATTAGCTTCAAACCAAAAAAACACAAGAATTGTCTATGAAAGACATGCTAATAAAATAAACAATAAAATAAACACATCAAGACCATGTTAAAACAAGAAATAACAAAAGAATGTTGGGAAGCTGCCCAAATATATGAAAAAAAATGTCATTGGGGTAAATGTGTTTACCGTATTTATAATTGTAATAAATAATATGAAAAAATATTTATATGAATATAGTGTAGATACATTTTCACAAAATGGTGAAGACGGTATAAATCAATCGTTATTTAATTATTTAAAATTGGATAGTGGTGTAGTATTAGAAATTGGTGCGTGGGATGGTTTTTATTTAAGTAATACAGCAAATCTGTGGTCAAAAAATAATAATTACAAGGGTATTTTAATCGAAGGGTCAGATAGATTAAATGTTAATGACCTACAAGCTAAATACCCTAATATTCATTGTTATAAATCATTTGCAAGTATTGAAAATAGCTTGGAACGAATGGTTGATGAATCTAAATTTAATGTTGATAATAATAATTTTATCTTAGCATCAATTGATATTGATGGGGATGATTTAAACGTAACTAAAAGCTTGGGTAAATATAAACCTATCATTTTAATTGTAGAACCAAACGGTGATGTTATTGAAAAAAGAAACCCAGAAGGTTCATCAATTGAAATGTTGGTTAATATGGGTTTAGAATTAGGTTATGAGTTTATTGGTATGTCTGGTTATGTTGGGAGAGATAGCGGTAATGTTTATTTAATTAGGAAAGATTTTAAAGATTTATTTTCAGTAACTAAATTACCTTGGATTGAACGAGGAGTTATAACAACTGGTGGTATACCAATATAATATATGAAAGATTTGAAAAACATTGATATAATAACCATTAATTGCACCAACACGCATGCTGGTATTATGGCAATTAAACATTGCCAAAAATATTTTAATTTTGGTAGAGCTATTATGTTTACACATGACGAAATTGTTGCTGATACAATAGAAATTATTAAAATAAAAAAATTAAATTCTGTCAATGAATATAACGATTTTGTTTTGAGATTGAATCAATTTATCAATAATGAATTTGTTTTGGTTGTACAAGATGATGGCTTCATAATCAATCAAAATAAATGGGATGACTTGTTTTTAAACTATGATTATATTGGTGCACCTTGGTCATCACATGAAGATAGTGCTTGGATTGAATTACAAAACCAAAATATAAGACAATATATGTATGAAAACCTTAAACACACTAGAGTTGGTAATGGTGGTTTTAGTTTAAGAAGCAATAAGTTTTTAAAATACTCATCACAATTTACTACTTGTAATGGAATTGGTGAGGATTCTTTTTTAAATATAGTAAATAATAATAAAGCAAATGAATTTGGAATTAAACACCCACCATTTGAATTAGCGTTAAAATTTTCGTATGAAAACGCTTTCATTGGTGATGAAATGAAAATAAGAGATGTTAATAGAGTTAATTATAATCCAGAAAATCATTTTGGTTTTCACGGGCATAATTTCTTAAACTCAAACGAATTAATTAATTTAAAATTTAATAATGAATAAAACAATATTAATAACTGGCGTTGCTGGTTTAATCGGTTCTAGATTAGCCAATTGGATAATAGAAAACCAACCAACATATATTGTTGTTGGCATAGATGATTTAAGTGGTGGTTATATTAATAACGTAAATTCAAAAGTTATTTTTTATAAGATGGATTTAAAAGACCAAAAACTTAAATCAATTTTTGATGAGTTTAAACCAAACTATGTGTTTCATTTTGCCGCATATGCAGCAGAAGGGTTATCGCCATTCATTCGACAATTTAATTACCAAAATAATTTAGTAGCTACTGCAAATGTAATTAATGAAAGTATTAGATATAATATAGATAGATTAATTTTTACATCTACACTAGCCGTTTACGGACACCCTGTTAATGGTCTATTCGATGAACAACAACAACCAAAACCAATAGACCCTTATGGCGTGGCTAAATACGCCTGTGAAATGGATATAATGATAGCTGGAGAACAACATAATTTAGATTGGTGTATCATTAGGCCACATAATGTTTACGGTATCAATCAAAACATATGGGATAAATACAGAAACGTTTTAGGTATCTGGATGTATCAACATCTCAATAATGAACCAATGTCTATTTTTGGTGATGGGTCTCAAACAAGAGCTTTTAGTTATATCGATGATAGTTTAGAACCATTATGGAGAACAGCAATCGAACCACGTGCATCAAAAGAAATAATTAATTTAGGTGGTATTGAAGAATATTCTATTTTAGAATCAAATAATATTTTAAAAGAAGTTATTGGTGGTGGTGAAACTAAATTTTATGAACAACGACATGAAGTAAAACATTCAATACCAACTTGGTGTAAATCTGTTGACATTCTTGGATTTGAGCACAAAACTAATCTTAAGGAAGGTTTAACTAAAATGTGGGAATGGGCAAAAAAACAACCAATTAGAAATAGATTTATTTGGAATAAATATGAATTAGATAAAGGAATATATAAATTTTGGGAAAATGAAAAAAATTAATGTTTATGTTAGACACGCTTTTTATTCGCCAAACTCAGTAATAGGAAATAGGATAAGGCCAGTATGGTTTGATAAAAAGAAAATCTGGAATAATTTTATTGAAACAGTTAATAAAGAAATGTGTAATGTTAAAATTATTTATGATACATATTTTGGTGATAATTCAGATATTTTTTTTACTGAAGATATTGAAGTGATTAAAATTAATTGTGGCACTGAAGCTAGTAGTTTTTTAGAAATACTTAAAATTATTGAAAATGATAATTTGAGTGATGATAGTATTATTTATATTTTAGAAGATGATTATTTACATAGAGAAAATTGGTGCAATGCTATAATTGAAGGTGTTGAAATCAGTGATTATATATCATTATATGACCACTTAGATAAATATTTAGACTATCCAGATTTAAATTCTAAAATAGTATTAACAAAATCTGTTCATTGGAGGACGGTACCGTCAACTTGTAATACGTATGCTTGTAAAATGATTACGCTAAAAACTGATATGGGGATTCACAAACTACATTCAATTAATTGCCATAATAATGTCACAGATGACAATGGAAAATTTCTTAGATTAGGAAGGATTGGCAGAACATTATTCACACCAATCCCAGCTTTTTCAACTCATTGTGATGGATTATTATCACCAATAATTAATTGGGAAAAATACATAAAATAAATATATGAAAAATTGTATAGTATATTTACTACGTTCATCAATTGATGATATCAACATGATTAATAAATCATTATCATTATTGGAAAATAATTTAATGTGTTTTACTAATAGTTTTGATATTATTATTTTTCATGAAAAAGATTTAGGTGAACTTAAAAATGGTATAATATCTAATCATAAATTAATTTATTATGAAATAGAAATGGGTTTACCAGATTATAATGATGAAATTAAACTTAAAATTCCAGAGTTTTATCCACACCCAACACACGCTAACGGACCAGTAGCGTTTGGCCACCCAGGGTTTACTATTGGTTATAGAAACATGTGTAGATTTTTTTCTGGTCAGTTCCATGAACTTAAAATATTAAAAGATTATGATTATTATCTTAGGTTAGATACTGATTCTTATATCTTATCACCATTAAATTATGATATTTTTTTATTTGCAAAAAATAATGATTTAATATATGGTTATTGTGAACCAGCGGTGCAAATTGATAACCCAAAAGTTGTTGAAGGGTTAAAAAACTTTACTGAAAATTATATTAGAACAAATAATATTGAAACTTATACTGACATCAATTTAATTCCAGATGGGAAAATGTTTTATACTAATTTTGAATTAGGTAAAGTAGATTGGTTTATAAATTCAAAATATTATAATTATTATAAGGAAATTGATAAAAGCGGAAATATATATATTAAAAGATGGGGTGACGCACCTATAAAATATTTAGGTGTTACTTTATTCTGTGAGCCTAGCAAAATAATACCTGTTAAAGGGTTTAAATACCAACATGGTGCAATATATTTACTATAAAATATGGAAAATTTAAAAAAAACAACATTTATAATCCCAGTATGTGTTGAATCTATCGATAGATTAAACAACGCAATAACTGTTTTAGGTTATTTGAATTATCATTTTGAGACTAATATTATTATTCATGAAATAACATCTGGAAAAACAAACTTACCGCCTTTAGATAATTATAAAAATACCAATATAAAACATATTATTGATGTATCTGATTTAACAATATACCATAGAACAAGACAATTAAATGAAATGTTAAATATAGTGGATACACCTGTAGTTGTTAATTATGATATAGATGTTATTTTACCAGTTAAATCATATATTGAAGCTGTTAATATGATAATTTCTGGTGAATCAGATGTTGTTTATCCTTATGGTAATGGCGTGTTTCAAAGAAGAGTATTCACAACATTCAACAGAGAAACCTTCAATCAAAGTTTTAACCTTAATGATATTGAGCTTGGGTATTTTGATATGTGGGATGCAAAATATGGACATTGCGTTTTTCTAAATACAGAGAAATATAGAGCAATTGGTGGAGAAAATGAAAAATTTATAGCATATGGGCCAGAAGATAGTGAGAGATACGAAAGATTTCAAAAAATTGGTTATCGTATAGATAGAATTGTTAACGATATTTATCATTTAGAACATTCGAGAACACCATTCAGCGACAATTCTAATCAATATTTCAATAATAATAATGAAATTTATTTAATGTTAAATAACATGTCAAAAGATGAAATAATCGATTATTATTTTAAAATAGATTACAGAAAAAAATACAAAAATTTTTTAATGTAATAAAAATTTGAACATCTTTACTGTTTAAGATATTTATTAGAAAACAAATACATGGGTAGAAAACCATCTGTTACCAGAGCTAAAAAACAAAATGAAGATATCTCAGATATTATAACAGGTTTTAACAATAATCTACTTTTTACTTTAAAATTTGATATTAAACATAAAAATGAACCCCAAAAGAAACTTACCCAATCCATCAAGAAAAATGATGTAACAATATGTACTGGTCCTGCTGGTACTGGAAAAACTCTATTGAGTGTTTTTGAAGCCCTTATGCTTCTAAAGACATATCCAGAAAAATATAAACAAATTAAATTGGTGAAATCAATTACCCAACTTAAAAATGAAGAATTGGGTATTTTACCAGGTGATGAAAAAGAAAAACTTAAATTCCATATGATGTCATTTATGGATGCTTTTTATAAACTAATAGGTGAAACAAACACTAGCAAATTAATGGAGGCTAAATTGATTGATTTTGAAGTTTTTGGGGCCATCCGTGGCAGGTCATTCGAAAATGTTATATTGATTGTGGATGAATTTCAAAATATTAGTCACGATAATGCCAAAACATTTCTTACTAGATTTTCAGACAATACCAAAACAATTATATTGGGTGACTGTGAACAAATTGATATCAAAAATAAAAAAGATAGCTCTCTTGAGCGTTTGGTTTCTAGAGTTAAAAAACACCCTATCGATGGTGTTGATGTTGTTGAATTTAATGAAACCGATATAGTTAGACATAGATTAACCAGTTATTTTATTAATATTTTTAAAGAGCCAACAGAAAAACCAAAAGAAATAAAATTTGAAAAACATAAAAAATTAAATTGGTTTGAAAAATTTTTAAAAATATTTAAGTAATAATTTCCTTTTACTTTACTTATTTAGGGTTAACCATTAAATTGGTTACATGAAAATAGCAATTAGTCTAAACGAGGTACTAAGAGACTTTATCGGCCAATTTGCTTACACTTATAACAAGTACATTGCTGAAACAAATATTACTGTTAAAGATGTAACAAACTTTGATTTGATGGAGTTTTTTAAATTTGATAGTGTTGACAAATTTAACAACTTCCTTTATTTGGAAGCACCTCTAGAAATTTTTGGTCATGCTGACCAATTACATGATGGCATCATCAACCGATTCAATGAATTTTTAATAGACATTGAATATGAAGGAGAACATGAAATAGAACTGGTTAGCCGAGAAGTAAACAAAGCTATCCCGTCAACATTTTTCTTTCTATCTAAAACAGGTGCCAGACCAACCAATATTAGATTTGTAAAAAAATACGAACAAAAATGGAATAATGTCGATGTTTTAATTACGGCAAACCCAAAAGCTTTAGAAGCAAAACCAGCTGGAAAAATAAGTGTTAAAGTAAAAACAAATTACAATACAGACGCTAAAGCTGATTATGAAATTGATTCAATTCTAGATTTCTTTAAAGATGAAGAACTACGAAATAAAATATTAAAACCAACAATAACAACTACTTACGAAGAAATTTAAGAACATGATAGAATTCGGTGAAACATTTTATTATATTGATTTATCTGCTTTTGACAAAGTTTTAGCCCCAAATGGTCTTAAACCAACAGATTTAGTAACATCAAATGAAAAAAAAATAATGAAAGATGGTGATGGTAATATTCTTGCTATTGAAGAATATGAAACATCAGCACCTAGAGGTAAAGAAATCGATACTGCAAAATTTGAAGTAATAAGAACAATGCTTGAAATAGTTCTAGATTACGAAGATGAATCAGATACTTCATTGGGTGCCGAAAGAGCATTAGAAAAAATGCCTTTATCTTACAAATTAGCTTTTAATACCTTATACAATTATGGTATACTAAAAGAAAAAGAATTATAAACTAAAAAAAAAACAAAAATATGGCAGAAAATTTAAAACAATTTGAAGACCAAATTAGCCAAGCTAAAGGGGTTATTGAAAAATTAGAAAACAAAGATTTCAAAATATACTTTTTTACTTTGGACACCAAAGGAAATCCAACAGCTGGTATTGCTAACATTTACGAACATGTAAAACTATTAATTGAATTAGGTTATGATGCGGTTATCCTTCATGAAAAAAATGATTATAAATTAAGAGGTGACAACAATGGACAAGGCATTGCTGATTGGTTAGGAGAAGAATACGCAGCTTTGCCTCACGTATCAATCGAAGGTCAACAACTTAATATCAGTCCAGCTGATTTTATTGTTATTCCAGAAATATTTTCAAATATTATGGACCAAATAAAAACTTTTCCATGCAAAAAAATTGTGTTCTCACAAAGTTATGACTACCTATTAGAACTACTTCCTATAGGTAAAAGATGGAATACAGATTATGGGTTTCATGATGTAATTACCACAAGCTTTAAACAAGCCCAGTATGTAAACAATCTGTTCCCATCAATCAGAACATATGTTGTACCTGTATCAATACCTAGTTATTTCAAAAATAGCGATAAACCTAAGATTCCACTTGTTAGCATTTTAACTAGAAATCAAGGAGATGCCGCTAAAATTGCAAAATCTTTTTATTTGCAATTTCCTGTATATAAATGGATTACTTTTAAAGAATTGAGAGGATTACCTAGACAACAATTTGCTACTGAATTGGCAAAATCTTGTTTGGCAGTATGGGTCGATGACCAATCTGGATTCGGTACGTTTCCATTGGAAGCTATGGAATGTGAAACGCCAGTAATTGGTAAAATGCCAAATCTAATCCCAGAATGGATGGAAACAAAAGATGATGAAGGTAACTATTCTATTAAAAATAATGGTGTTTGGACAAACACTACAATAAATATTCCAGAATTAATTGCAACTTACATCAAGGTTTGGTTAGAAGATTCAGTACCAAATGAAATGATTAACAGTATCAAAGAAAGCAAAGGCCAATACACAAGTGAAAAACAAAAAGAAGCCCTATCAAACGTATATGGTGGTTTGTTAACAGGAAGAATTGGAGAATTTAAAAATATTATTTCTAGTCTAGAAGAACAAATCAAAGAAAAAACTAACGTTTAATTAAATTAAAATAAAATGAAAGAAAAAAATAATATTTCTGTTATATTACCAGTTCATGAGTTAAATGATGAAACCAAAACACTTTTTGACAATGCTGTTCAAAGTGTAAAATCACAAACTGTAAGACCAGACGAATTGGTTATTGTAGTACCTAAAGATAGTGAAGTAGCTACTTATATTAAATCATTGGATTTTGGTGATTATACTTCAAACATAACCATTGCTGAGAATGATGGTGAAACAGATTTTGCAACTCAAATTGATTTTGGTGTTAAAACTAGTAAATCAGATTGGTTTAGTATTTTAGAATTTGATGATGAATATGCCAACATCTGGTTTAAAAATGTTGTTGAATATAGGGCAGCTCACACTGATGTTGAAATATTTATGCCTATCGTTGTAGACGTAGATGCATCTGGCCAGTTTATCGGTTTAACCAATGAAGCTGTTTGGGCTCAAAGCTTTTCAGATGAATTAGGCATTTTGGATAATAATGCATTACTAACCTATCAAAACTTTAACATTGACGGAATTGTAATGAAAAAATCAGTTTATGAAGCATTCGGTGGTTTTAAATCAAGCATAAAATTAACATTTATTTATGAATTTTTGTTGCGTATGACGTTCAAATCAGTTAAAACCATGGTAATCCCTAGGTTTGGGTATAAACACGTAAATCAAAGGGTAGGTTCTTTGTTTGCAACATATAAAGAAACAATTAACCCTAGTGAAGCTAGATGGTGGTTGGCACAGGCTAAAAAAGAATATTATTTTGCTAAAGACAGAAAAATAACGTATAGTGAACAATTAGTATAAATGGTTAAAAGGGGACGCAAAAGAACAAATGAGATGTATTTTGGTCCAAATGAAGAAGAAGCCGTTATTAAATTTTTAGAATCAACAGACGAAACAGAAAGGAATCAAATTTTTAACGAGTGGTTAAAAGCACCGCTTGATAAGATGATTGAATCGATAATTAGAAGGTACAAATTATATAGAAAAGGTGAAACTTTTGATGAACTTCATAGTGACACAGTTTCTTTCTTAATGACAAAAGTACATAAGTTCGAAAGGGGGAGAGGTAAAAAAGCTTATTCTTACTTTGGCACAATAAGTAAAAACTATATTTTAGGATTACTTATTAAAGATGAAAAGTACACGAAGCAAACAGCTTCTTATGAAGATATATCCGATGATTTAGAAGAAAGAAGTGATATGTCTTATGTTATGGACGATGATGTTTTTTCAATGGATGATTTTATTAAAAAAATTACGGACGGTATAAAAGAAGAGTTGAATGACCAAAATAAAATACCAAAAAAGAAACTAAGTGATAATGAAAAAAAAGTAGGTTATGCCCTTATAGAAATACTTGAAAATTGGGAAACTGCTTTTGAATCAATGAATGGTGGTGCCAAATACAATAAAAATTCTGTTTTGGAAACCATGAGAAATTATACCAATTTATCCACTAAAGATATTAGATTAGCCATGAAAAGATACAAAGAACTTTATGATTTATTAAAAAATCATGGTTTATAGACAATTGCAATAAAACCAGTTTTCAAGGTATTTATAGTAAAACAAATAGCTATGCCAAGAAAAAAACGACAAGATGTAAAAGTAAACGATACCGAATCATTAGAAGGTCTTATGCAAGAAACTTATAATGATGCTTGTTTACAAATTAATGATGCTCAAAAAACCATAAATGAGTTGTCCTCAAGTGCCAATCCAACTGATGTTGATGATTTGACCAAGATTGCCAAAGAAAAGGCTGGTCTTTTAAAGGTTAAAGATTCCGCTATTAGAGTAAAATTAGAGTTGGCTAAACTCCAAAGTGATATTATTAAAAATCGTGGTGATGTTGATTCAACTATTTCAGAAAGAAGTAATGGAGCCGCATCACTAAGTGATTTCAAATCAATTAGAGAAATGCTTAAAAATTCCAATTCTGATACCGATAACGAAACAGAAATTGAATAATTATGTCATTAATTGATAAGAAAAAACAAGTTTTTGGAAAAATTGCAGCTGCTAAAACTTTAACACAAGGATTACCTAAGTTAAAACTTAGTTCTTCATTTCCATCCATCAATAATAATGGTGATTCTATCTCTTTTCTTACTGATTTAATTAAATCTTTGGTAGGTTATGAAGTTTTTGTTAGTGTTGTTGTAGATACTCTAACCAATTCAATACCTAAAATAGAACATGGAATAAAAAAAGCTTTAAAGTTGGAGCTTAAAACTATTGTAAGTTGTGGTGTTGACCCACACTTGCCGTCATGGATGCAATCAACTGGTAACGGAATAGTAATTGAAGTACATAAAATAGATTTTATAGATATATTAAGAACTGACCCAAATTCTGTAGGTGGTAAATTACTTTATAATGATGTAACAACACCGTTGATTAATAGTTCTGATTTCAATACATTTTTATACGCTGTAATACAAGACGATGGTAATACGCATACATGGCGTAATATATTTGACATCACATTTAATTCATTAGGTACAGGTGGTAACCCGAACAACACGTTGACCATCAAAGCCAACCCAGCTTATAACTCCAAAACACTTACTAACCTTAACAATGACTTTGTAGATAGCCTAACATTGCTTAGTACTGAAAACATCGTCAATAAGATAATGGATGTTATTTATGGTTCAATTTCTTCTACAATTGGAAAGTCATTAAAACAATTAGAAAACGAAGCTAAGATTAATACTATTGTTGACAAAATGGTTAACAACGTTAATAAAAATCCTATAAATGATTCTGCTTTTAATTTTTCAAAAGAAGAAACTTACGCTCATCAGTTAGAAGCTATAAACAGAAAGAAAGGGTCCATCAGTGTTGATACATCAAATAAAGTTAGTTCTAGTGTACCTATCAGTAACTTAACCAATTTTAATATTGATATGGCAAATGCATCAACAACTCTTCAAAAGAAAGATGCATTGACTAACCACTTAAATAAAATGGCCAATGTTAGTGCTTTAAATGTACCAAGTAAAATTGATGTACCAACAGTTAAACTTAATTTCATACAACAGATTATTAGTAGTATGATTAAAGCAATTGTCAATATATTTTTATCACCAAAAGTTATTTTTTCATTTGTTATCAACTACAAAATAGTTTATGGTCCAACAGCTACATTTACTGATGCTATAGATTTTATCAAAAAGAATAAAAACTTAATGAATAATATTATGAAAGTTATAGCTGAAGAATTGATAAAAATTCTATTGGCTATAGCTTTAAGAGAAATATCATCTTTAGTAGCGGCTAAAATTGTTAAAAGACAAAAAGAAAAAGCTGTTAATAGATTGGCTCAATTACAAAGTCTTATCGGAATACCAACAGATACAATAAAAAAAATATTAGATAATTTATTATAATGGCAGACACAAAACCAATACCAACTTCTGGATTTAATACTTCATCAATAAATGGAGTGTTAAATATAATATTAAGTGCGTTTTCAATACCACAAACACCAGTTGAACCTTTGCCACCACCACTTATTATGGTTGGAGCTAAATTACGTCCTGGACTTTCGGCAGAAAGCATTGCATCTGAAATTATAAGCAAACAATCCAATACTGGTAGAGTTGTGGGTGATGTATTTGCTGACGGCCCTAATGTTGAAGAAGCAATGGAAGTCATAAGGGCTCAAGCAATCATTGATGCTTTATTAAATGAAGCTAAAGTTGATGTTGTTATCCCACCAGGCGTATCAGTATTAACAGTAGGTGTCGGTAATTTAGGTGCACCTGTGGTTTCACAAGGTGCCACAACAGCTATGGGTATTGGAGACGGTATAATAAGATAATAAAATAATAATTATGGATGACTTAGAAAACAAATCAAACAACGAAATACTTTTTGAAATTAAACAAATGGAAGCCGATTATGAAGCATTGAAATTAAAAATGCTTAAAGATTATGATAAAATGGAAGAAATTGAAAAAAAATTTGAAAGAGCTAATAAAATAATCTTAAAAAGATTGAAAGGCGAATAATATGGATAATAGTACTTCAAAAATACTTAGAAATGAAACCAATCTATATGACCATATAGATATAACACCTAACATACGATATGGTGTTGTTAAAGTTATTGAAGATGATGGAGGTCCTACTGTTAATAAAGGTTTGGGCAGAATAAAAGTATATATTAAAGGTCCAATATCTCAAGGCGGTGATGGTGATACAACAGATGATAATTTACCTTGGTGTTTTCCAATGCTACCAAAACATTTATCAATAACACCTAAACTAGGTGAAGTAGTACTTATATTTACTTTTAGTAAATATCAACAAAATGTTGATAGATTATACATTGGTCCAATAATTTCTCAATTACCATTATTAAACAACGACCCATTTTTATTTTCAGCTTTGGCTGGATTTAGTTTTGCCCCAGCAGAACCTAATATAAATCCAAGCCAAATTGCGGAATTAAATGGTGTATTCCCTAAAAGTGATGAAATATCAATTCAAGGTAGGTATAATACTGATATAACTCAAAAAAATAATGAGGTTGTTATTAGGGCTGGTAAATTTGAAACATCATTACCTAATGATAATAACCCTTACCCTTTTAAATTTAATGCAAAAACTCAAGGATATATTCAAATAAAAAATGATGTAATTGTTGTACCTAAATCAAATAACCAAGATGAACAAAGAGGTTCAGTTACAAACATTGTTGGCAGTAAAATAAATCTTATTACACATGCTGATGGAAGCCCAAGATTTGATGTGACCAATCAAGATAATTTAATTAGTGATGATGAATTAGCAAATATACTAGACCAAGCTCATCAGTTGCCATTTGGTGATGTTTTATTACAATATCTGATTCTTATGAAAGAAGCCTTGTTTAACCATGTTCATAATGGAAGTGGAAATCCAGCAACTGATTTAGTTACAGATGGAAATAAACAATCAATAGCGGCGTTCAAGGCAAAAGCTGATGATTTAGAAAAATCCATGTTATCTAAAAACATTCGTATTAATTAAGGGTTTTCATATATTTATTAATAAAAAAAACATGGTAATTCGTACATTTTTTGATAAAAACAACACTATTGTTAGCAACCTAGACGTAAACACTGGTTTAAACCCAGTCGCTGAATTATTTTATGGTGGTGCTATTGGTGAACAAAAATATAGTAGATTTTTATTTCATTTTGATGAAACAAGAATAAAAAATTTATATACTGGTGGTACTTTTACTGATATAACAAAACTAAAACATACGCTTAGATTAACCAATACAGCTTCGTTTGATACAGCATATTTAAACGGTACAATGGGTGGTAAAGACAGAGCCAGTTCATTTGATTTAATAGCATTTAAAATAAATCAACCATGGGATAATGGTGTCGGATATGACTATGAAATACCAATTTTGATTTTAGGTGAAGGTGCTTTTTCAAATGGTGCTTCTAATTGGGTTGAAGCCCAAACAGGTGTTGCTTGGAGTAATGGCACTGGTGTTTATTCTGGTAGTCCTTCTGGTATTACAGTAACCACACAACATTTTGATAAAGGTAATGAAAATATAGAAATGGACATTACAGATTATGTTAATGGTTTATTGACTGGAGATACAAATTATGGTTTAGGTATTGCTTATACTAGACCTTTTGAAGTAATGAATACAACAACATTACAATATGTTGGGTTCTTTACAAACAATACACAAACATTTTATGAACCTTACGTTGAAACAATTTACGATAAACACATAACTGATGATAGAAATAATTTTTTCTTGGATAAACCAAACAAATTATATCTTTACGTAAATTTAGCTGGTAATCCAACCAATTTGGATAATATTCCAAGTGTAAATGTTTATGATAATATAGGTACTTTATTATCAGCCTATACACCTTCAGATGTAAACCATGTAACATTAGGAGTTTATTCAATTGATATCAACGTCCCAACAACCGCATCCAATGTTGAAACAATGTATAATGATGTGTGGACTGGTATAACAGTAAACGGGGTTTCTAGAGCCAATATTAGCCTTGATTTTGTAGTTAAAGATTCATTTGGTTTTTATAATATTGGTAACAATGATATGCTACCTAAAAAAGTTGCTGTATCTATTGGTGGATTACAAAACAAAGAAAGAATCAAACGTGGTGATATACGTAAAGTTATTGTTTCAGCTAGAATACCTTACACTGTTGAACAAACACAAGCTATCGATGAAATAAAATATAGATTATATGTATCTGAAGGTGTTCGTGAACTTACTGTAATCGATTACCAACCAGTAGAAATGGCCAACAACTATTATTACTTCTTATTAGATACAGCTAGTCTTATACCCAATACATATAAGCTTGATATTAAAGCTATTTCTAATCTCGAAGTTACTACATTAAGAAACATAATTTCATTTGATGTTGTAAATCAGGTCGAATTAAGAAGCGGCCTATAAATAACGATAATATTTATTAGGTTATTCAGCGGTAGACCTTAAACAACACCTTGAAGCTTTATTTACTGATGGTATTACTTGGGATAATTATGGTGAATGGCATATTGACCACAAAACACCAGTGTCTAAATTTCATAAAGACACACCAATGAATGTAGTCAATTCTTTAAGTAATTCACAACCACTATGGGCAACAACAAGAATGGTCAATGATGTATCTTATTTTGGTAATTTAAACAAAAGTAATAAAACCACTTGACAAACCAAAATATTGTATTATATTGGTAAAGCGTTAACTAACGTATCAGTCCCGACCCCTTATAAGGTTCAGAGTTGCTTCGGTAACAAAGGTATTGGTACAAATAACATAAGTGTAAAAAGTTAAACAATGAAACAAACAATCTACGCACCGAACACGGTGCCTACAGCTCACATTGCTGTAAACAAGAGCCGTATTAAGCTCTACACCAAGGCTGGCGATATGCCAACCTATTACCTTCAAAAGGGACAGGAATTTTCAATTGAACTATTCAACCCAACATCAGAAGTAGTACTAGCAAAAATTCACTTGAATGGAAAAGTTATTTCCCAAGGTGGTTTGGTGTTAAACCCAGGCCAACGTGTATTCCTTGACCGCCACTTGGACGTTGCTAAAAAATTCTTATTTGATACCTATGAAGTGGCCAAAACCGCTGAGGTTAAAAAAGCCATTGAAAACAATGGTGACATCAAAGTTGAATTTTATAAAGAACGTCAACAATACTACACCCCAATTACCATAAGACCAGATTGGACTTATAGACCTGCTATATATTTTAGCAATACAAATATTCGTGGTCCATACACTACAGGTACTGACCCTAAATATTTAAGTAATGGTCATAACGGAACATTATCCATGAATTCATTAATTAATAACTCAGTAACTACTACTACTATTACTACTACTAATGATTTATTTGATATTAATACTTTAGATAATACAAAATCATTTGAAGATATTAAAAAAAATAACTTTAGACTCAAAAAATGCATAGAAACTGGTAGAGTTGAAAAAGGTTCTCATTCAGAACAAGAGTTCGATTATGTGAACAAATCTTTTGAATACTACGCATTCCATACAGTAGAATACAAACTTCTTCCAGTATCACAAAAAATAAACACAGTGGCTGATATTAATGTAAAAAAATATTGTACCGACTGTGGTTCAAAATTGGGCAAGACTAATAAGTTCTGTGCCAACTGTGGTAAAAAAGCCTAATCAAAAATAATAGTTAACGCAAAAATAAAAAGAACCGAGGACTTGCATCTTCGGTTTTTTTTATGTATATTTGTAAAAAAATTTTTTTATGACAAGAGAAACAATACTTAACTTGGGTTTGGCAAAAGAACTAAAAAACTTAGCTAAAAATTATCCTAATGATGCAGAGTTTGGCAATCACGCTAGAAGACTGATAAACGATACCAAAGAAAAGCTTGAAAAACTAAAAAAAGAAGATGAAACAAATAGATAAAATTATCTATAACTATTTGGTTAATAGCCGTTTAAACGGACATAATACCCTGTAATATTTAAACGTTCAGAAAGGCCAGAAATAATCATTTTAAGGCTATCTGACGATACTTTTGGTATCTTAGGTATAGTAACCCCAGAAGACTTAAATAAGCACCAGAATGATGATGAAATACTATCCCCAGCACTTAGAGCCAGAGGAACCAAAACAGCGTTTGTTGGTCTACATACAATAAAGCCCTTTAGTGGTTTTGATGAACTATCAAGATTGATGTAACGTTTTTATAATATATTTTACACTATCATCAATTGTTTTTTTGGGTTCCCAATTCATAATAGATTTTGCTTTTGAATTATCAGAAAATATTTTTTCAATATCTCCATCTCTACGTGGACAAATTTCATATGGAATCTCAAAACCATTTCTTTTAAAAGCTTCCAACACGTCCATAACACTATAACCATTTCCAGAACCTATATTGATAACTGAATATGTTTCTTTTTCAGTTACTTTTATTGCCTTCACATGTGCGTCTGCCAAATCATTTACATCAATATAATCTCTAATTGCAGTGCCATCATGAGTGTTGTAATCATTCCCAAAAACTTTTAAGTTAGGGTATTTACCTTCTATAACTCCTGTAATATACGGCATAAGATTTTCTGGAACTCCATTGGGTTTTTCAAATATAATTCCAGATGGATGAGCTCCAATAGGATTAAAATAACGCAATATAACTACATTTAAACCAGTTTTACTTACTTCTTGTAGTATTTCTTCACAAATCTGTTTTGTGAGCCCATATGGGCTTTTAGCTGGTTTTATTGGTGTGTTTTCATTTACTGGATAAATATCTGGTTCACCATATACAGTACATGATGATGAAAAAATAAATTTCTTAATACCCATATTCTGTGCAGCTTGTAAAAGTTTAATCGTACTAGTGATGTTGTTATCAAAATACTTTATTGGTTCTTTTACTGATTCAGAAACTGATTTATATGCTGCAAAGTGTATAATACAGTCAATATCAGCAAGAACGTCTTCAATAGAAAAAACGCTCAAATCAATAAAATGATAAACCACTTCTTTACCTGTTAGGGTTTTAATCTTATCAAGAACATCAATTGATGAGTTTGATAGGTTGTCAACAATAATCGGATTATGACCCTCTTCAATAAGTTTTACTACGGTATGGCTACCAATATAACCAAGACCACCTGTTACTAAAATATTCATGGTTATAATATACGCATAAAACAAAAAAAGGCTAGAATAAATTCTAGCCTTTTTAAGTTTATAGAGTTAATTAGATTATCTCAATTCTGCTACGTTGAACGTTGGCACACCATCTACTCTAACATGTCCATAGAACCTATTATTTACGAGCTTCTTAGCGTAACGAGTCATGATACCTTTAACTGGAGCAAAGTTGAAAGGATTGTACATTGTTGGAGTCAATTGCAATGGCACGTATGGTGCGTAAATGTAACCTGTATCCAATAATGATTTACCTTTGTGACCAACGATTACTGAGTAAGCTGGAGCATAAGGGTCACGATATACTTGATATCTACCGCTTAATGTACCGATTCTTTCAATACCCATGTTGTATTGGTCTTGCTCTGGGTTAGCATCTGATACGTGGAAATATTCCAAATCATCGAAGATTGCACTGATTTCAGAAGAAACCACGATGAAGTTAGCACCACCACGAAGAGTTGATTTGTGGATTTGAGCATTCAATTGGTTAACTCTAGTGATAAGAGTTTGGTTCCAGTCTTTTTGAGTGTATGGGCTAGCAGCAGAAGAAGCTTTTCTCCAACCGTTGTAGTCCCAACGTAATTGCCATGCAGCAGCTTTACGCAAATCTCTAAGGATTTCACGGTCAATTTCCGCAGCAACTTGTTCTGACAACATAGCTGTCAATTCAGCTTCAGCATCAATGTTGTGGAATGCACTAACGTCTTGAGCCAATTCTGGTGACCATGTTGCACGTAATTTTCTTTCTTCTACAGAAACTACAACTTCAGCAAGGTTGAAAGATACTTCACCCAATTCAGTTTCAAGTTCCAATGAAGAGTATTCAGCCCAAGCAATTGTTAAGCCAGTGTAACCACTGAAATAACCAGTTGAACCTGTAGATGCAGCACCTACATAACCATCATAAGTTGATGTACCAACTACAGCAGTACCATTAGAAGTACCAACTGGGTGACGAAGGTCAAGCTCAATAAACATAAGACCTTTATCAGTAACCAAGTTGTTGGTTGAGTTTTGAACGATACCTTTACCATATTGTTGAGTTACGATACGGAAAGGAATTTCTTTGTTAGCAGCGATAATAGTATTACCATCACTATCAAGGATTGCACTAGCACCGTTTACAACGTGTAATGAAGCCAAGAATGATTCAGTATCCATGTTGTTACCGTCTGGACCAGTTAATACTTCACGTCCGCTAGAACCAGCACCACCTCTAAATCCAGTTACACCGATAATAACACCTCTTACACTGCCATCAGTAGCTGTAGGAACAGTATCACCAGCAGCACCTTGTGTTAATGTACCACTACCGTTAAATGTATAACCAAGGTAGTTAGAAGAACCTGTCATACCTACAATTGTAAGAGTACCTTTTGAGTTATCAAATAAACCATCATTGTAGAATATATCGTACAAGTTTTTAGCCGAAAATTGAGTAAGAATAGTGCCATTAACACCACTTACAGCAACTGGCAATGCAACAGCACTAGGTTTACCATTGTGTTCACCGTTAAGACCTGTGTGAGCTGAATATGGACTATTTGTGCTATTGTAATTTTCGTTAGCATAGTCATTACCAGCAACACCATTACCGTCAATACGGCTAGAAGTTTGTGGTACAAAGTAGAACAATTTACCGATTGGCATGGTCATAGCTTGTACAGACACAACATCGTTAGCTAATAATTTAGAGAATACACGTCTTACAATTGGGAATACAACTGTTTCAAAAGAACCAGATGATGTTGCATTTGTAGACTCAGTAAGTAATGAAGAAGCTTGGTTCTCATACAATTGAGCAACGTTTTCTCTTACGTGGCCTTCAAGACCATCAAGGAAGCCTAAGCTATTCCATTTTGCTTGGGTTTCTTTACGGATAGCCTTCATGTGGTTCAATCCGATATTACCCACTTGTCCAGATGTTAATAAATGTGACATAGTTTTATTTGTTTTTGTTTTTTTGTTATTATTTTATTTTTTTTCAACTCTGTTAATCAAATCTAAGATTCTCTTAGTTGAAGGGTCTACATACGCAGTGCTTTCATTTAATTGTTTTGAAGAACTGGTAGTAGCTTCTTTAATTATTTTGTTCCCTACTGATTCAGCAATTGGTTTTCTAGATTCCAATTCGTTAACAATAGTTTTGTACAATTTTTTAGACTCCTTAAGGTTTGTAACTTCTTCATCAAATCTTTTGATGATATTTTGTTTTTCACCTTTAGTAGTTGCGTGTTCAGTAAACAATTTAGTTACATAAGTAAGATTGCTATTGAACACTACAGTCTCTACCAACTTATTTCTAAACTCTTTCAAAGCTTTTCTGAACTCTAAGTTTTCAGCTTTTAATTTGCTAGTTTCAGTCAATAAAAGATTATATTTTTTTGTTGTTTCAGAAACAAGTTTCTTAGCAGATTCAGTAATAGCTTCAGATTTAGGATTTTCTGGGGCACCAATTGATTTTGGTCCTTGGCCACGATGTGTTCCCACGCTCATACCAGTACCAATGCTAATTTTTTCTTCAATTGGTTCTTCAACTCCTTCTTCTTCTTCTTCTTCTTCTTCTTCTTCTTCTTCTTCTTCTTCTTCGTCATCTACTGGTTCCAAATCAGTTGGCTCGTCACCTTCTTCATCATCCATTTCGATTTCGTAATCTACGTCACCTTCTTCATCACCTTCAAGGTTACCTTCAAGGTCAGAAGTTTTAATAACGTATTCGCCTGGTTCAGAAACATTGAAGTGAATTTCATCACCTACAATTTCTATTTCATCATCACCACTTAATTTCTTGTAAATCGCGATAACATCATCATCTGATGCAGAAGTCATGTCTAATTCTTCCATGCCTTCTTCTTCCATGCCTTCATAAGTCATACCTTCTTCTTCCATGCCTTCTTCTTCCATGTTTTCAGTCATTTTTTCTACTTTTTCTTTCTTTTCCGAACCACCTTTACCATGTTCTTTCTTTTCCTCCGCTGGAGTTTCAGATTTCTCATGTTCTTCGTGAGATTCTTCATTTACAGAATCAACTTCTTCTTCTTCATAAACCTCTTTAGTTAGAGATTCTTTTACGACACCATCAATTTCTTCTCTAGCTACGCTACGAAGTATTTCTTTAGTGTTGGCGTTAAGAGCACTTTGAATATTTTTGATATCCAAAAGAGCTTCTTCAAGTATTGATTTTTTGTCTGCCATTTTAGTTTTTTTATTTTAAATATTAGATAAATAAAAAAATTATTCATCTTATTTGATAATAAATATGTGTATTTTAACGAAAAGACAAATACAGCTAAAAAAAATTATACATTTATTTTATTCAGCTAAAAATTTATCAAGTTTTTCGTTTAAATTCTCTTTAATAATAGTTTTTTTAATTTCAACACCCTCAACATAAGGTTTAGCTTGCTCGATATTATTAAATATCCAAGCGTCTGGTGTAGATGGTGCCGTAACTACATCCCAACAAATTATTTCAAAATCATCTTGTACTATTTGTTCACCGTTTTTTCCATCTTTTAAAGAACCAACCCCTCTAGAAGAAACACCTATTCTTATTCTATTCCTTAATAAATTTGCTACTAAATCACCCTTGGTTGAAACAATACCATAGTTTATAAAACCTGGTGTCATAATAATTTCCATCTTACCCATAAGAGTATGACCTTCCCACCATGTTTCAATAATATTATGAGATATTCTATCACCAGAAATAACGCTAGATTCTGGATGGTCTAATTCACCAACAGCACTACGTTCTCTGATTGTTTTTTGATATAATTCGTTTTGTTTTTTAAGTATGGATTCTGGATATACACGTCCATTACGATTTAAGATACCGTATTTTTGAAGAATAACATAAACTACAAGTGGTTCAGAAATTACCAACTTACCAGTTTCTAGTTTCTTTATTTCGCTTATAAATGGTTGGTTCCTTGGTTCATCTGGGCTTATATAGCCAGCATCGTTTTCAATTAAATAACCAAACCCAGTTTCTCCACGTCTAAGCGTTTTAATTTTATCGTAATTTATATCCATAATTTTTTTAGCTTATAGATATAAATATGTGATATAAATAAAAAAAGCCCCACTAGAACAGTGAGGCTTTAGTTTTATTTCTTTTTCTTATTAAAAATAAAAGAATCGTTGTTTTCAAAAATTTTTTTAATTAATTGATTTGATATATTTGTTAGCACTTCTTTCATATGCTCCGAATTAACAGGTATTTCAATTTTGGAAAATAATGTAATTTCACAATTCATAAAACTACGTTTACCGTATTTAATGCCAGACTGCTTTATATCAAAATCTACAATTGTTCTATCTTTTATAAAATGAAAATTTTTATCATTATTAAATAAAAGGTAAAGTTCTTGTTTTACCTTTTTATTTATATTTCTGATAATTCTAGAATAGTTTAATTCAACTTCATTTTTGGGTTCTGCCCATGCTGAAAGATTAATATAAACAGCCTTTGGGTTTTTGTTATTCACACTACCAAAGATTATGTTATAATCTTTGAAATTATTGGTTTTTATTTCTTTTCCTGTTTTCATGATACCTGGTTTTTACAAGTATAATGAAAAAAATTTATACCGTCAAGTAATTATTTTTTTAAATTGCCCCAAATAGCTATTGCTATACCTACCGCTAATTGAACAAAAGTTACAATAGCAATAGCAGCTGCCCACCTGTTCTTTTGTTTATAAATTTCGTCTTTGGCTTCTTTCATTTGCGAAGGAGACCATACGTCATTAACCTTCTCAATCCACTTGGCTTGATTTTCAACTTTACCCTCAGTATTCTTAAATTCAGTTAGTTTTTGATTAAGTTCTGAAAAACGACTGTCCATATCGCTTCTCATCTTATCATAATTATCATTAAGACGTTCCAATTCTTTTAGAACTAACTTACTGTAATCACCCCAAGTGTCTTTTCCTTCTGACATAATTAAAAATTAATATTATTTAAAATTTTATTTAGTTTTGTGCACATTTTTTCGTAACACTTAATTTTACTTTGTGTTGATATTAAATTTGAAATCTCTTGCTCATTTTCTTCAATCACAGACCTAATACTTTTTAAAACATTTTCATATTCATCTTTATTTGAAATTATATTCATTTTTTCAGTTAATTCTCTTAACTTTAAAATATTTTCGCTTATAACTGTGTTTGCCATTTTATAACTTTTAATTTTCTTTTAAATTACTTCTTAGCTCTACAAGCTTTGAAATATTTTTTATGAAATCTTCATTAATTTCTTGACTGTCATTTAAGAGCTTATCCTTAACTCTTAAAAGTTTATCTTTAGCATCTAAATCGTTAGTATCAAGTTTCTTATTAATCAAATTAACACATTCTCTGATTGTATTAGAATATATTTCTTTTTTTTCTTCATCAGTAGAACCAATCAATGTTTTTAATATTTTCTTTTCTGTTTCATCCAAAGAAGCATATTTTTCATTGTATTTATCAACCATCATATTGGTCAGCATACTGTTAGGTAACTCAATTACCTCAGATATTACCTTTGGTTTGTTATTTACTATGTAGTCAACAATTTTGCTTGTAGCCTCTACAATAGTATCAATAGTTTCTGTGGTTCTATTTGTAAAGATAAGAGTTGAAATATTATCATAAAGCTCTTTGTTTTCATTTACTACGTTTTGTTCAAATAAAACTTTTTCAATTAATTTGCTGTTGGCCTTTTGAATGTCTTTTTTACTGAACTTCAAAAACAAATCAATATTTTCCTTTACAAACATAGTTGCTTTGAACGCATCTGGTTCCACTTTTTGTTCAATGTTGGTGTAAACCAAAAATTGGGTTTTAAGTATTTCGTTTTCCTTTATGGATTTAACGTAATTTTTAAATAACTCTTTTTTTGTTTTATCATCTGACATAACGCTTTCAGCTAAAATAGTATTATAAACACTCTTGATATGTCCGAAATTTTTTGTTATTTGTGTTAAATCTATCATGAAATCTTTTTGTTTAATAAATATCATTGTTTACGACAAAAATTGGTTACTCATCCAACATTTTATCAATACCATCAATCATGTCACCAATTTCTTTATTAATTTTGACGGTTTTATCATAAATCTTTACTTTTTCTTCTTTTTGTTTTGGTGTATCTTCAACTGATTCGATTAGTCTATCTAAAAATTTACCTTGATACTTTTTGGTTCTTTCATCTAATTTTTTAGCCAAAATAACTTTTTGTTCTTTAAGTATCTTTTGTACTTTTTTTACTGATTCAGTTACTTCTGTTGGTTGTTCTGTTCCAACTTCTTCAGTTCCAGCTTCTTCAGTTCCAGCTTCTTCAGTTCCAGCTTCTTCAGTTCCAAAATCTAAATCTTCGCCAGAAACTCCACCGCCTCCAAAGCCTCCGCCAAGACCACCGCCTCCGCCACCACTGTTTTCTTTACCACTTTGTTCACTTTCAGTTCCACCTCCACCACCACCTTTAAGGGCTAATTTGAAATCACCATAAACTCTATCAACAACATCAAACATACCTGTATGTTTGATTACGTTGGCAGAATTTGCCAATTCAGCAGCAGCAGCTTTCTCCATACGTTGCTCAAGTAAATCTTGTTTTATTTCATCATCAGACATACCTAATATATCTCTTTTACCACGAGTCATTGACATAGCACCAAATCCATTACCAGCATCAGATACTGCATCTTTATAAAGCGTAACTTTTGTTTGCAAGTGCTCAATCTTAAGCATTTCAGCTTGAGTTGATGGATTGTTAAGTGTAAGTGTAAAATTATCAAAATCTTCTTCAAAACCTAACAAATATAAATGTATTATAGCAATTTTGTTAAGCTCTTGTAATATGGCTTGTTGAATTCTATTAATAGTTCTAGAAAAACGAATATCTTGCAACGCAAGATTTTTACCTTCACCAGCAGTTTCATCAAACCCTAAAAATGGTTTAGGGACTCTAAGAGCTGTAAATAAATTACTTCTTAAATATTCAATGTCGGCAATTTGGTCTAGGTTTGTAGCACCTGGTAGGGTATCAATCGGGTTAGGAGCATCTTCAGTACGAACAGGTATAAAATAATCTTGGTCATTACTTAATTGATTGTAACGCAAATCCATTTGACCAGTTTGTGGGTCAATAATAGGCATACGTTTGAATCTATCAGCAATTGTGTTTACATATGCTTCCACATCGCCATCATCAATATTACCAACGTAAATCTTATATACACGTCTTTCTGGTGCACGAGTTACACGATAAACCAACATTGAGTCTTCAGAAAGAATAAGCTGTTTCCAAATACGTCTAATTTTTTCCAAAACTGAAGTACCATAAGGTAAACGTCTGTCATCACCCAATAAACGGAAGTGAGCAATTTGCCATGAATTAAATTCAACATCACGACCTCTCCAGAAAAATTTAGTTTTATCAGCGGTGGCCACTTCAGCATTTACAGTCTCACGACCTGTAATCATATCAAATAAACCGCTTTCTCTACGTTCCATTTCATAGTTAGGCATTTGTTTGGCACCCAATATACCATGTTTTTCATCAATGTTTAAATATATAAAATTATCACCGTACTTACAATTTGATAAAAACACACCATCTCTTGAAAATGAACCGCTTATGTCAATACTACACACAGGAAAATTATGTCTATCCTGTTCATTATTTGGGCCAACAGCTTCAAGACAATAAACATCTGATGTTTCAGTTAATTTAATAACTGAAACAACTTTATGGTTAAGAATTTTTTTGTTTGTTTTACCTAAGAATATTGCTTTAGCTTTTATATATTTTTTATCTATTACTAAACTAGGTTTAATTGAAATAACAAAATCAAAATAGTTTTGTTGAGTTTTTCTAGTTATTAATTTATTTAACGTAGTCGGATTAATTGCTTTTGCTGGGTCTTTTCTGAGGGTATATCCTTCACTAAATAATTTTATAAATTCAACATCTTTTTTAAGTAGGTCAGATAATAAATTAATACCAACGTATCCATCAAAATTTTTTATTAAGTTAGTAATATAATCAAAAGCTTTGTCATTAATGGTTATTGTCATTAATTCTTTGGTTTTTTGTTTATAGTTTTCTTTGCCCCAAGTAATTGTCATTTTTTCTGACCTAACACTATTATGTTCTTCGTGTAACTGGCTATTATTATATTCATTAAAATATTTAGGGTATATACCAGACATTTCTTTTGAAAGCCTTTCTTTTCTAGCGTCAGACCTAAGATACTTATCAATACCAACCATTCTTTTGGTTTTTACTTCTGGAAGATTTCTATAGTTTTCTAAATGTTTGGAATTTCTTTCATGTAAAATAGCGTGGTCACCAAAAGTCATTCTTTCTAAATTAGTTGGTCTATTATCTTTTTTGATAAAATTTTTATGATGTCTTAAAAACTTGTCATTTATTGTGTTTTCATGCCTATAGTCTCTAACACACTCATTGGCGACAATTCTATGTGTATATCTGTATCTGTTTGACGTTGGATTGTATATTTTTTCATAACCAGTTATTTTATCTTGTTTTTCCGTGCTAGTCATTGTATAAAAAGGCATAAGACTAGTACCTTCTGTTAATTCATCAGCCCTTCTATATGAACCATCTCTAAGCATGTATTCGTGGTCTGGTGTTGTATCAATATGAGTACCATTGTCAAGTGTAACCCTATACAATTCAGAATCCTTTCTAGTAAGGTCACACCATATTATTTTGCTTGGTACAATTGCTTTGGTACCATCTTGTATAGCATAAGACCATATTTCTTCACCAGATTTAACTCTACTAGAAAGTTCTTTAATAGTTACTTCCGTACCATCTAATAACGGTATAATACTATTTTCTCTAATAGGTGTATTTCTAACCCACATAGGTAATGATACGTGTAAATCTAATCTATTGAAAAATAAATCCTCAAGGATGCCTTTTACACGTTTGCTATCTGAATAAACATTCATGATTCTACCTTTATCATTAAGAGTAGTTGATTCTTCCATCATAATATCCAAAGAAGCGGCTATAGTTGGATAAAATTCCATAGCTTCAAAATCAGAATAAGAACCAATACGTGTGGTTTCATAGTTGATTGATTGTTGAAACAAACCACTCTCAACTTTTTTCCACATTTGGCCTAGATACTTGTTTTGTTGTGCTTGTAACTTGGCCCTTTCAAAATCAACTTTATTATCTGTTTTTAACAGAACATCATTTCCAATATTGTATCTTTGTGGTTGTGGTTGGTTTTGTTTTATTTTAGGTCCGTCTGGGCCAATAATTTGTCCTAGTCTTTGAAAAATTGTTAATTTTTGTTTTTCTGCCATATTTGTATTTTTTCTTAAATTATACTATTTTTTCAATGAAAATAAAGGTTATTGAACATAATCACATTCAACGTAAGCCAAGTGTTCCGCTTGTCCGTTTACTACCAATAATGTGTAAACATAACTAGTAGTCCAATCTTGACCTTGAGAACCAGCCGTAGCTGTGCAAAAATATGGTTGTTTACCCTTGACTTGTTCTCTAGCTGATTTGCTAAAATCTGGACAATTGGGTGTCCATTTGTACATTTGAGCTTGGTGAGTCTTTTTGACAAACACCTTGTGACATTTTGGTCTAACTTGTATCATCTTGATTTATTTATTTTGTTCCGCTAAATAACCACATATACTGACCAGTAGGGTCTTGCATATTTTTGGATACTATTGGATTAAATTTAGGTTTTTGTGTTGCTGTTTTGTTTCTGTTTTCTTTACTAACAAAACCAGTTCCTTTTTCAAGGTCTGTTTGTGTAGGATTAGTATTAGCACCAGCCAACCAGCTATTTAAAATAGCTTTATTTTGTTTTTCTAACTTCTCTAGATTTTTGAATGAATGCTCAACAACCCATAAACACATACCCAAAGCCATAAGCAAATCATCATGATACCCATCCATGTGGTCTGGTCTACCATTTCTATATATAAATGTTTTCATTTCTGAAGTCATTCTTGCTGAACGAATCTTTATAGCATCTGTTCTAATCTTGAATTCAAGATTTGAAATCATCGGTAAACGAACTGATGTTGCATGAAAACCTGGGATTTTGTTCTCTTTGTTGTAAGTAGATAATTCTCTTTGTCTAGCTGATAAAATCTTACCGTTTTGGTTATCATAATGAAGTCTTTTGTAACCAAATTCAAGCAATTTTAATACAGTTGATACACCCATACCACCAGTAACATCGACTACGGTATATGCTTTGTACAATTCACCGTATTCTTCTACCAATTGAGCCAATAAGTCTGGTTGTATTTTACCTTTATACTCCATAACTTGTTCCATAGTGGTAAAGTCAACTACAACAATAGTAGAAGAGTCTTCACCATCACCTCTGGATACGTCACAATTATGTGTTGTAATGTGATGACACATAAATGTATGCGTATCACATTCAAAATTGTAAACGTTACCAGTATATTTTGATTTATCTATATTTTTAATTCTAAAATAAATAAAATCTTTATTTTCATCAAAATGACATGATTTTATTGTTTTATTATTAATTACACTAAAATCATATATATTAAATCTATTTAATTTAGGGTCTAAAATATCATTATTTAATAATTGCACTAATTCTAAACTATCTTGATTGGCCAAACATAAATTATATGCTTCTTTTTGATTTACTAATTTACCTTGTATATAATGATTATTATTAGTATTCCTTAATTTTTTTAATGATGATATAATACCTAATGAAAATATTATATCTTGTATTGATTCTAATAATTCTAAATTTATACTAACAAAACTTATTTTAGAGTTAACCTTACCGTTTTTTTCTGTCTTAAACCAAGAACCATCACTAGCTAAATAACCTTTTAACAGTTCAATTTTAAAATCTTTAGGTATAAATTTAACCCATTCATTTATTTTTTTACCGTAAGAATATTGACCAAAATTCTCCAATATGAAATGGTAAAGAAATTTTGAATTAAAAACCAATTCAAAAGTGTTTTTACCCCTATCAATAAATGATGGAGACCTGTCAAACAATCTAATTATTAAATCATTTACTTTATTTAAATAATATTCATCTTTAGAATTAAAACAAATAGATATTGAATAACTATTATTTAAATTACCTAACCAACCATCACCTAACCACATACCAATAAACCACCAAAATTCTTTATCCTTTAATGGTGAATCAATGTTAAAATCCTTTCTAATATCTTTAGAAATAATCCATTTATTGTCCAAAATATCATGAATTTCTTTTTTATAAATGTTCGGAACCTTAATCCAATCACCTTTCTCAACCTCTTCAGTTCTAGTGTAATTAAAATCAAAATCCCAATACCTTTCATTAAACTTTAAATTTTCATGATTTTTAAGATAATTACGTTTTAAATTTGGTTTACTAGTTAATAAAGGGTGTTCTTTTGTGAAGGTTGTTGCTCTAAAAGTATTAGCAACTTGCACTTCAAAAATATCTTCATTAACAACTGGGTATATTTGTTTATTATTAATCTCAACATAATCACCATTTTCACTAACTAACATATCAGTTAATTCAACATCTTGTATGTTTTTTAAACCCTTATCGGTTAATACTTTCTCATTTGGTGGTAAACAACCCATGATATATTGATGCCCTTCTTTGGGTGCTTCCCATACCCATATTTCATTCTCAGCTCCATGTGTAAAAGTTGGGTCCTTAACATTGTGTTTATTTTGAAATTCAATGTACTGTTCATCAATAACGTTACCACCAGAACCAATAAATGATACATCTAACTCTTGTGCAATCATCTTGGCATCATTGTTCATACCTCGACACATTTCTTCATACCATGATGAAGTAGGTTTCCACCCATCATCAAGTCTTCTTTTATATGAATCAAAGGTAAATTCTACTTCTGTTTCAACTAGGTCATCTTTCAACCACTTCAAATCTTTGTTATAACGCAAATCTTCATACCATTTCATTTCAATGATATTGAAGTCGTTTTCTTTTTTCTTGGCTTGGTCGTATGTTTTGTAATACAAAGCATCCATACCACGTGGTGTAGAGATAAGAGTTGCATTACCACCAGTATTATGGCTAACTATACCATTTGATATGAATGAATTAGTTTCTGGTACGTGTAAATCATATGTGTAATCCATACCATTAGTTATTTCAATTATTTCATCAATATAATATTTCTCATTATTTTTTATTTTTTCAGATAACCCCAATAAATTAACGTCATTAGGTATTTCAATCATTAAACGTTTCAATGATTCATAACTTAATCGCTCATATTTTGAAACCCAAAAACGGTCTAAGAATCTAAATTTATACTTAGTTAACCCGTTTTTTTCTAAAATATTTAATATTGTTTTCTGAGACACATCAACAAATCTACTATTTGATTTTTTACCAATTAAATATTCTGCATTTTTTTGTTTTCTATCTAATCTAAAACCTATTTCAGAATAAAATTTTAATGCGTGATTAGAATAAATTTTTAAATTATATATAATACAAATATGGTTTTTATTTGAAATTATGGATGATTCAGAAGTTTTTCGTATTACTTTTTTTACATGTGAAACAATACCAAAATTTAAAAGTAGTGTTTGTAATGTTCTAATTAATTTTTTAGATGTACTACTATATTTAATATCTTTTATTGTTGACGTTCCATCTCCATCAAACATACCTTGTAAAAAATTAACAATAACTTCTTTAGACATTTTAAGTATTGATAATGGTATCTCTTTATCTCTAGCATTATGTTTTTTAAGCCCAAACTCCTCAAACCATTGTACTAATTCAGTTGAATGAAACATATAATGTCTATCATCTACTTTCTTAAATCCATTGCCTAATTTAGCTATATCGTTTATTAAAAAATTAGTTATCTGTTCATCAACATTTGTTATTGTTATACCTCTACTAGTAAAATTACCTTCAGCAACGAATAAACCTAATAAATAACAAAAATCTAAGTTATCTGATAAATTTAATGGTAAGTTGATGTTTTTTTGGTTGTAATTTGATTTATTGAAAGTAAAATCAAATTTACTATTAACACCAAAATAATTCTGGTTGTAGTTTATAACTGGTTTATCTCCAATAACTAACTCATTCATTCTAACCCAAATTTCTTCCAACCCTCTTTTTATTAATAATGGATGTTTCCAGCTACCCTCTAACTCTATACCCAATTTAGTTTTTATCCTATACGTCTCACCATACTCACTTACAAATGTTTGGGTCGCTGGTGTTAAAATACCGTATTTATTACAAACCATATGCGGTGTTTCTAAATCAGTAAAACCTAATTTATCTTTTTCAGCAACCAATTCATTCAATTCAACTAAACCATTTTCGGTTAGTATCAATGAGTCTTTAGTTAAACAACCCAACGCTGTCAATGCGGCACCGAATACTTCAGCACCGTTAACAATATAAGCGGCCTCATCCATTACAAGATATGTAGGAGTAAAACCTCTCAACGCATCTTTGGATGTTGCAACCGCTTTTACACGGCTACCGTTAGGCAACTTGATTTCTTTTTTAGAATCTGTAAGGAAGATACTCTTGGCTTCATTTTTTGCGTTTCCGTAGTATTCAGCACCCCAAACCCATCTTGGTAATTGAGATAGAAAATCTTTAATCTTAGCAAGGAATTCAAACGCCAACTCTTGTTTGTTGGCAATGATAAGTACCGCTTCTGGGTTTTCAGCATCAGCAAAACCAACCTTGATTGCCATATATGCAGCTGTTGTAGTAGATACACCAGCCTGTCTAGGTTTTGTAATAAGATTAAATCTATGCTTATCATAAGCATGGATAATTTCTTTCTGTCTAGGAAATAGCTTGAACGGTACAAACCCCTCTTGAGTTTTGTCAAAAACTTCCAAGTAAGTCTCAATCGCATAGATTGGACTCGTCAAACACTTGGCATATTCTTTAAATACCTCAGTTGTTGTTAGCATATTCTTTTTAATATAAATATACTAGTCTCTGATAAAGTGCCCTATTTCAAATAAATAAGGCCTCATTTGAGGCCTCATTATGTTTATATAAGTTTTATTTTAGAATAGCTCATCAAATTCAAAACCATCAGAATCATCATCTGAATCTTTGCTATTACCAAAAAGGTCTTCAAAATCAAAACCTTTATTTTTTTCAATAACATCTTTACTTTTTTTATTAATCTCATTCATTGCCTCATTAAATTCGTCTTCTTGTAACCCAGCTTTAACCTCGTTAACAATGCCTTGGATTATTTTCTTACCTTCTTTGGTACCAGCCATAATTTCTCTCATTTTAATATTGAATTCTTTAACTGGCAAAGAAGCTAACTCAGTATAAATGTGATGTTTTAAATGGAAATCATCTGGTTCAATCATATTTGTGAATCTATTCCATAAACCTGGACCCATTCTCATATCCCACGGCTCAGCCGCCAAGAAATCTGATTTATTAATCACATACTCACCCAATTTTTTGTTTTTAGGCAACGCATGTGCTGACAATAATTCCATAACGCCTTTTACCAATTCATGGATAAGAACTGGGAATACCATTGCTTGTGCGTATATAACAGCTTTAGGATTTGATGCTGTTGGGAATTGAACCCTTACAACACCACCGTTAACACCATTTTCCATGTTAGGTATAACATAGTACATGTAATCAGCAGCTGCCATCATTTTGGAATATTTATTTGGAAGTCTTGGGTCTAAATCAGTCAATTCATCATCAACCATATGAAACATATGATTGCATTTTTTAGCAGCACCTTGTATCATAGCATTCATAAACCTTCTTCTATAAACCTCATCTTTGGCGTTCACCATTTCATCATGATTTTTAAAACCTATTTCTGTGGTCATAGGTTTTGGATTCTTCTTGGTACCAACCATATTTATTTCTGTTGTTAATTCAGCATGAATTTCAACAACATCTTTGCTCATATTAAATTCTTCACGTACCATTTCTTCGGCCAGTTTGCAAAGAGCCTTTCTATGTTTTGATTCCAAACCCATAGTCTCGTAAACCAATGGCATTATTTCTGTCATCACCTTACCATTGTCAATCACCTCAACATCAAATGCTCTTTTGTAACGTTTAGCAACTTCACTAAAACGTTCACCCATTATTTTTTCTTCAAAAGAAGATTCATCTCCTTCTGGAAAAATAGGATGTTTACCTAATGAATGGGTTCCATTTAACAAGTCTTCTTCAAGATGTTTATGCATTCTTTCAGTCATGCCTTCTGGATACACAACCCCCTCATTCAAAGTTTTAATTTTGTTGGTTCTTTTTAAAGCATTTTCAACTATTTTTTTATAGTTATTCATTATTTATATCTTTTACTTTTATTATTTTTATTACGTTTTCAAATAATTTTGGTTCTTGTTGTTGTGGTTGTTGTTGTGGTTGTTGTTGTGATTTTGCTATAGCTATGTCTTTTATATCAGCAACAAACTTAGGTAATTGACTTCTTTTAACACCGATTGTTTCAGCAAAAGCGGCAATTACTTCTCTTTGAGCTAATGGATTATTTTTAATACTATTTATGCTAGTTTGAATTGTACTATTTTTTTCAATAACCTTCATAAGATTTTTAGCTTTTGTAGTTATTTCTTCGTCATTAACATTACCAGTAGGTTCTACTTCTTTTATAACCCTATGTTTAGAACCAAAAAGTTTTTCAGACACGTGTTTTCTAAATTGAGGTAAATTCATATAAGATTCCTCTTCGGTCATATTTGACTTTGCCAATTCTTCTATGGTTTTAAATTTTCTAACTTTTCCGTTTTTATTATTAACTATAAAATGTTTAAATTCACTTAAACTATGTATTGGTTTTTTTTCTGTTAATGGTTTAATATCTTGACCAATCATACCCATTTGTTCTTTCATGGGTATGGCTATATTTTCTTCAAAATACTCAACTGAATGAATCATGTTTTCACCACTATCATCCACATCATCATGGCAAAATACAGCCAAACCAACTTCTCCGCTAGGATGAACACCCCTAACCATTTGATATTTCTTATCTCCAATAGCAAACGGTTTTGAAATCTCTCCAGTTTTCGCATCTTTTACATTAGAAAGATACTTGATGGTAGCTTTATCTTGAGGTTTAATTATCGATTCTGGTTTTGACGTTTCATTTTCTTCCATTAACATAGAAGATAAAGATGTTGTTGGTTTATCGCCAGTAATAGTTACGTTTTTTCTATCTTGTGGATTTAATTTACCTTTTATTTTTGAATAGGTTTTATAATCCATATTTATTTTGTTTAAATCATTTTGTTTCTCCATGATATTCTTTATTGTAATTTAGTATTATGTCTTTTTCGTATAGCTTGCCTTCAACATCTTTCAAAGACTCACCAAATTTAAAACAAAGTCTTTTATCTGGGTAAGAATCATAAGCATTTATATTCTCCCAAGCTAAAGCTATGACACCATCTATAGCATCCCAAACAGCAAAAGTGTCGCTATTTTGAATAACATCCAATTTTAATTCTGATTCCAAACGACCAACTTTTTTAATAAAATGTTCATATGGTGCCTCTGGTCGACCAGAAGCTGGAAACGTATCCCATTCGTCACCATCAATATTTTTGGTCGTATCAGAAAATATAAATTCATAAATATAATTTCCTTTATAATCCTTGCCAACCATATTGACATATATTAAAAAAAGTTCTTTCATTATCCTACGTACATGTTTAATTCATACGTTCCACCATCCATACGATAGATTTGAGCGTTAAGATTTCCTTTTTGTTTACCGTTTTTAACCAATGGTTTTTGAATCCTTGCAGTTTCACCATAAGGAACGTGTTGGATATCATTGATATCAAATTCAACTGGTTCATAACCATGTGACATAACATAACGCTCAATTTCTTGAATCGTTTGACTAAGAGTCTTATGGTAAATCTCGTATTTTGATTTGCTTTCGTTTACAGCTTTTGGGTCTGGATTAACTTCTGGCATTGGTAAAAATGGCTTATCTTTTCTACTTGGTTGTTTTACAGGTTGTTCAGCTGGTTTAGTTGGTGCTGGTTTTACAACTGGTTCTGTATGTGTATTTAATGATTCATGAATTATCATCTTTATATAGTTTTTGTCAAAGATACTATTTTTATTTGACTCTGACAAGTCTTTTTCAATAATTTTAGATACTGGTTTTCTTGACCACATTCTGCATGACCAATATTTAGGTGTTGTTCTATCATGTGCTTGAGAACATTTGTGTCTTGCTCTAAATGATTTTCTTCTTTCTGGGTTGTCTCGTTTGATTTCCATATTAGGGTCACCAAAGTTAACTTTTACCACTTTACCAGATTTGTTTTTAACAAATACTTTGAATTTCTTAACATCACCTTTCATTGGTTTGCCCAATTTTACGGTTCTGCCCTTATATTCAGATTCATTCATGGTTGTGTTTTGAACACTACCGAATTCATCACTATAACCACCTTGTGTATCACCATCATAAGAATCAACTTCTGTTTCCAAGAAATGATATACTTCTTCAACGTCATCAGCTGAAGTAGCTACGTGGTCTAGTGCCCAACCATGACCATCTGATAAAATTGAATCAACTCTAGATGGGTCCATTTCTAACATTTCTTTGGCACCATGATGCATGGTTTTTAGATTTTGCCAGAACATGTAATTGTTCGATTCATGTTCTCCTTCAGTCATGCGGTCAGCATCAGCACCTTCATAATTAATTTGACCCTCCAAGAAATGATAAACTTCTTCAATATCATCATTTGAAGTAGCAATGTGGTCTATTGCCCAACCATGACCATCTGATAAAATTGAATCAATTTTACCACAGTCCATTTTCATTAGTTCACCAGTTGCGTGAACAATAGTTTTAAGGTTAGACCAAAACATGTAATTGTTAGTTTCATTCATAATTTCTATATTTTCATAAACCTTATATTCAGATTCATTTGCGGATTTTTTACCCCATGAGTCACCCTTTCCTTTGGTTTTGCAAGCACTAGGTGTTTTTCTGCATGAAGGATATTTAGCTCTGCTTTCACCATTTTTTCTTCCGCATGATTTACATTTTCCTTCTCTACATGTGTTACAATCTACCCAACCTTTACTACCTCCACCGCCTCTTCTAGAAAACCAACCATGAAGACCGCTTTCTTTTTCTTTAGAAAAGTCAGTTTTTTTAGCTGCTTCTTCTACTGATTCATCATGTTTCTTTCTACCTTGACAATGTGCTCTTTGGCTGAAACCCTTTGGGTTGTTACAATCAATACTATTTTTATATTTTTCTGACCATTTTTCTTCTATAGGTTCTTCACCTTCATCCGTACTTTTACCCCAATTAGCGGCTCCAACCTTACGACATTTAACTAGAGCACCAGAAGCATAAGCAGATGGCCATACTTTATATCTACTTTTAACCTTTCGATAGCATGCATCTTTTTTCTTTTTTTTCTTTTTCTTTTTACCTTCTTCAATTACTTCATATATTACATAATCTTCAGTTTCTTCCAAAATATTACCAGAACCTTCATTGATATATTCTTCTTTTAATGTAAAAGAGCCATATTCATCCAGTATGTCATTTGAACCATCTTGAAACATATTGTTTTTCTTAGGGTCAACAAACAAATTATCCATGTTTTCATAAACATGCAATTCATCCAAACCTTCTTCATCAGATGGTTCAGATTCTGGTGCTGGTTCTTCGCTAGGTGTTTCATCGCTCTCTGGAGCAACATTTTTATCTTTTTGACCAGCTTTTTTGACTTTGCTTATAATATCTTTTTGGTCTTCAGCATCCATTTCAGAAGTGTGAGTTGCTGACAATAACGAATTGATTGCGAACTTTTCTAGTTCGAAATCTGGTTGACCTTGTTCTTCGTTATATTTTCTTAGGGATTGACCTAACTTTCCAGTTAGTTGTTCTATGAATTTTTTTGGGTCTGATTCTTCATCAGCCTCAACACCAGCATCAAATGGTTCATCATCAAAAGGCTTTTTGCTTGAACTTGATGGTTTTTCATCACCAAATGAAGCATCTGCTGGTGGAGCATCATCAACAGGTGCTGGTTCAGTTGAAACTAATGGCTCTTGTTTAGGGGCTGCAAGCTTTAACTTATATTTTGTGTCTTCAGTTAGACTTTTTTTTTTAACCCTTCGGTAAAGTTCTCAATTAATTGGTCAATGTTTTTAAGTCCTTCTGAAATGCTAAATTTTGATTCTTTTGTTTCGCCTTTTTTTGCACCAGCAATTTTATCAGCATAAGTGATGTTATCATATGGCGGTGCCAATGCTGCAAACTTTTTTTGTTTGTCGGTCATTTCTTCATCAATTCCTTCTTCTTCCATTGAATTAAAAGCTTTACCATATGCGTCATCATTTGATGTTTGATTTTCATTATCATCAGTAGATTGATAACCATCAATCATTTCATCAATAGCTCTTTCTTCATCGGTCATGTTTTCACGCATCCAACACTCTTCAGCCCAACCTTCTTCAGTCATGCTTTCGTCCATACCCATTTTTTTCTTAACGTCTTTAACGCAAGCTTCGTATTTGTCTTTGTCTTCTCTACCAACACTAGATGTGCAAATAGCCCATGGGTTGTTTTTATCTTTGTCTTCTTCTTCCCACATAGGTTTGTTTTCTTCCAAGTTACCTTCACCTGTAAAACCATTACCTTTCATTTCAGAGAAACCACCAGCCATTGGCGTGTTTTCAGTTAAAAGATTGTCGTTTACAAATACGTTGATTTCGCCTTCAAAGTTATAAACTTCAGCTAGACTCTTGAATTTAAGGTTCAAATGCTTGATAGCTTTGGCATATGAATTGTAAGCCTCATCCTTCTTGTTCATCAAACCTCCAATATATTTGAAGTCTTCAGCAACTAGATTAGAGGTTTTGGTTGATTTTTTAATATACCATTCGTGGTTTTCTCTTATAATAGCATAAGCATTTCCGTCTGGACCCATTTTGGTCAATTCAACAACAACTTTAGATTGGTTTTCGTTGATAGGTTTGACACCCATCAATTCTTTCATACGTTTGTTTATTTCTTGCCCCTTAAGACCAACTGGAGTTATTCTGTTATTAATTTTCATATTATATCTTTTTGTGTTTGTTTATTTTAATATAAATATGTTACTGTCCCAAATAGTAACCATTTGTTAATCCTTGAAGAACATTTTGTTTTTCACCCAATAGGTAACAACCAGTCCCACCACTTATTGATTTAACCCAAACCTTTATGTTTGATGAAGAAGCTACATCAATAGTAACCCCATTAAGCACCATAGTACACCCATATGTACCACCATATATTTCATTGTACGTATGTGCTGTCAAGTTAGCTGACTGAGCTGGAACAATAATACTATGAACATCAGTAATATTTGCCATTTTTATTTGTTTTATTATAAATATCGCTTAAAAATAAAAAAAGCACTATTATAGTGCTTTTTATTATTCAAATAAATTATCAAAAACTATTTTTTCTTAAATTTACTTACATAATCAACTATTGGATAGTTAAAATCTTTTTTAAGTATCCATTCAAACTCTAATGGGGTAATTGACCAACCTTTTTCAGTATAACATTCATTAGTTTTCACTATACCATAAGATGAAGAAGTCTCCCAACTTATCCAAGCTATATCATAATTTGGATAATTAATAAAATCACGTAGTTTGTATTCCATTTTTTATATTTTTAATTATTATTTTTAATTTGATAGAGGTGCTTTTATTGCTGGGTGTGATTGATAGTTTTCTAAAATAAACATATCTTTGTCTAATTTAGACAACTCATAAACCAACATGCCTGGATGAATATTTAATTTAGGCAGCTCAAATGGTTCTCGACTAATCTGTTCTTTAGCTTGTTCAATATGGTTCAAATATAAGTGAGCATCTCCAAGATTACCAATTAGTTCATCTGGAACCATATTAACTTCTTTTGCAATTATTTCTAATAATAATCCATAAGAGGCTATATTGAATGGTAAACCTAAAAATGTATCTCACTATATTCACATAAGGTTGTTAATCTTATGCAGTTCTCTTATGAACTTCTTTATGTTTCCATAAAGATTAGACTATATCACAACCCAAATATTTGGGTTTTCATCTTTTCCACTCACTTGAGTGTACTCCCTGTCGGGATAGTCGTTAGGCATTTATTTATATTGATAATCTGGGTAATTAACACTTTTAATTCGGTTCAAAATTGTTGCTGGTTTAACGTTGAAGACTCTAGCACATTCTGATAAGGATTTAAACTCTTCATCGTTAACAATTACTATTTTTTCTTGGTTACCATTATATTTCCCAGTTCTTTTCTCACTTAAAATTTTTTTGGTTACTTGTGAATGTTGTTTATTAAAAAATGGGTTCTTTTCACCACTTCTATCTAAACATTTTATACATTTTTTTGTCACACTATCTATTCTAGAACCACATTCACAAAAAGTTTTACCACCTTTCCAATTAGGGTTATCGCTTTTAAATCTTGGTTCTTGTTTAGGTGCCTTTCTAAGGTTTTCAATCGCTTTTTTGATTATATTAACTTTATTTGGGTGGTTAGATATTAAATCACCACCACTAGCACTTTTTGAAACATTGTACAATTCATAAAAAGATATTGAATCTAATAATTCTTGTTCTTTATCTTTATAGTTTTCACATTCTAAAATAATTTCTAATTTAAAATTATCTTCACCGTATTTATTAAACGCTCTTTGTAAATGAATACAATGGTGTTTATTTTTTCTAAGTTCGTTAAAATGTTTTAAAGTTCTTTTTTTTTTATTTCTTTAGTACTACCTAAATAGTATTTGTTTGTTTCTAAATTAATAATTTTATAAATGTATCCCATAATGTTTTTTATTATAAATATGTAGATAAATTAAAAAGTAACCCTAAAACGGTATCATCATAAAATTTAGCACGGGATTGTCTACAACATGACTTCTTTAGGTATTCCCCGTTTAGATGAATTTTTCGAAACATATTACTATGTTAAGCCGCAGATTTTTCGTTTACGGAACGTTGACTCCACATCAATGAGATGGCCCTAGTTGGACATAACGGTTTCATACCAAATATTATATCAGAAGTAGAATGTTCAACCCAATAATTTTCGTCATCAGATTCAATAAAATAAAAATATTTACCATTGTCATCTTTTTTCCATTTACTATTTGGTTTAATATTCTTATAATAATAGTTAATAATTTCATCATTACTCAACTCTCTTGTATAAAGTTGAAAATCAGTGTGGCAAGGTGGGAGTACCATATCTTTAAGTTTATGTGGTTGCCACGCAGAAACTCTAAGTCTTCTAGAATCTGGGTTAGTTTTTAACCCATGTATTAATTCAGTTATTTGGTCAATACCTTCGAAATTTCGCCAACCAGAACCATAAATAGGTCCTAAATCACCAAAACGTTTAGCAAATTCCTCATCATTTTTAACCCGTTCAATAAATTCTGATTGACTTAATGGTCTACCAGATTCATGTAAATCTTCTTTTTTTACTTTCATTCTTTTTTATTTTTGTTTATGTTATTTAATTTCTCACATTCTATTAAATAATTCTTATAACAATCACCATCCCAAATATGACAATCATTATCAACCAAATATTTAATATTAGTATCACCACGCAAAAACCATAAAAGTTCTGTTACAATTTGTTTCCAAGCCATTTTTTTGGTTGTAAGTAAAGGAAAACCATCACTCATTTTGTGACGAATTTGTCTTCCAAATACTGACATGGTTCCTGTACCTGTTCTATCAGATTTTTTAACACCATTATCAAGAATATCTTGAAGTAGGTCAGTATATTGTTTATCTATTTTATTCATATTTTATCTATTTTATTCATATTTTATCTATTTTAATCCCAGTTAACTTTTTAAAACCAAATATACTAAATTCTTCAATTCTATTGGGTGTTGAATTCTTATACTTTACAGTAACAACATAATCAGTTAAATCAATTACCTCAACTGAAACTGGATGTAATAACCCAAGGTCTAATTCAAAAGTTGCCCCTATTAATTGTTCTTTGTTCATAATTTATATTTTAATAAATAATTTTGATTTGGTATTGCTAACTTTAATATAAAAACCAGCGTTGTTAATTGTGTATATTCTTTGACCTAATATATTATAATATTCTATAACTTCTGGCGTAGATATAAACTTTATATAAATAATATGTACGTAACTATATTCATTGTTAAAATCTATTTGTTTTAAACGATAATAATAAGTGTTATTTGGTTTAATATCGTAATCATTGAATTGATATTCGTTATACCAATTAGAATTATTCTGGCCATCAACCCATCCAATACTGTCAAAATCTAAAGCGTTTTTACTTTTTTCAATTATAAAACCTTTATTATTTGTTTCGGTAGCGGTTTGCCAATATAAATGAGAGTATTTGTTTTCTATAGCTTCACCTTTAAAATATACCAATTGTATTGGTAATCCAAAATTTGTGTTAAGAAGAGTTAATCTAACATTAGTTTTGGTCGTGTCTAATACAAAACTAGCTGTACCAGATGTATATGCGTTTAGGTATAACTGTTCCCAAACATTACTTGAATTATAATAATTTAAATAAACACTTGAATAAGGATATCTTGTTGTATCGTATTTTAATGTTACAGTACCTTGTGGTTTTGTTATGTAATTAGATAGGTTTATATTCCAATAACGGCCAATACTAATAGTGTTGTAATATTGATTAGTACGGTTTATAAATGTATCAATTGTTAAAAATTTTATACTAGTACCCAAACCAGCAGCACTAATATTTAAAGAAATTGGAAAATATAAATTATCATATGATAAGTAAGGAACTGTATATTTTCCTTTATTATTTTCAACTTCCCACTCAACATATCCGTTTAAAGTATCGGGTATAAAAAAACCACCTCCCAATGTTTGTATAGCATTTACACTAGTGTCTTTAATAAAAACATAACCACCAGATTTTAAAGAAATATAAGAATTATTATCAAAATGTATTGATTGACTTGCGACTATTTTAGATATAATCAAAAATAATAATAATAGTTTCTTTTTCATAAATTTATTGTTTTATAATTACAACTGTTAATTCTCCTTGAGTTGCAGATGTATTACTGCCAGATACTTGACAACTTACCCCAGCCACCCATACAGCATTAACTGTTATTGTGTGTGACCCAGCTGATAAAGTAGTATAAAAAGATATACCCCATCTTGTTCCATAGTTTCCTACTGTATAACTAGATGGGTTAGTTGAAGTTAACCTAGCATAACCACCATTAGTTAATAATGTACCATCTATTTTAACGGCCACATCAATAACTGAACTATTTGTTGTTGATGAATTAGTATAAAAACCACCATCAGTAGAAATATAAACAAAAGAACTTGACGGAATAGTTAATGTGGTTGTTAATCCAGGAATTAACGTAAACGAAGTAGTGCTTGTAGTAACAGATAATTGTGAAGAACCATAAACCGTTGTACCCGATTGTCCTGCTGTTCCTGTAGCTCCTGTTGGTCCTGTAACACCTGTTGGTCCTGTAACACCTGTTGGTCCTGTAACACCTGTTGGTCCTGTAACACCTGTTGGTCCTGTAACACCTGTTGGTCCTGTAACTCCATTAGATGGGGCAGATGCAATTAAAAGTTTTCCATTAGCATCAACTTTTATATAACTACCTGAACTCCCAGCAAGGCCTCTTATAGTTGCTTGACCATTTACATCTAATGTTGTGTTTGGAGAATTTGTGTTGATACCAACATTTTGAGAAAAGACGTTTAATATTATTGTTGATAATATCAATGTAATTAATAATTTTTTGTTGTTCATATTTAATTAATATTTTTTATGTTATATACTATAATTGCTATTAGAGAAGGACTCGAACCTCCAAGAGGACTTTAGCTTTTTAAGGTTTATCAGTGTATCCTCACCCTAGAGACAGTAGGGTATGTCTTCCAATTCCATCATCTAATATTAATTTATTAAGCTTCTTCTGTTTCTACTTGAGGACTAATTATTTTATCATAAGCGGCAATCTTGCTTTCCAATTTACGAAGTATACCGTTATCAACGTTTCCAGTGCTTATGTAGTTTGCAACCATAATTGCCATTATTTCCATCATAGATTTTGCGGCACCTTCAGTTGAAGCTTTTTCTTCAGCTGATTTTAGGTCATCAACTTCTTTTAAAATAGACTTGGTAGTATTTTCATCAAGATTATTTAATTTTTCAAAATTGGTATATTTTTTCTTGATGTAAGTGTTGAACGTTGAACCATTGCTATCAGATGTCTCAAATCTTGTGTAATCAGTCAATTCAACACTAGGGTATTTGTATTGTCCTCCATTGTTAAAAATAACAATTAAGTCTCTTGTTACCGTGTCAAATATCGAAGCACAAACCGTTGAAGAAGAATACATCGCTTTTATTTTTCCGTTTTTTTCTTGTTTTTTTAAAATCATGTTTATTTTATTTTTTATACATTATTATTTTAAATGTGTTTTATATGCTGTTATTTCTTTTAAAGAAAAAATTTTTCCTGTACTAGTTACAGTATTGTTATCTTCGTTTTTTTCGTCTATTATTATTACAATATAATCACCAGTTATCATAAAACCACAGTTTTCAAAACTTATATTTAATGTGGATGGCAAGTCAGAACTTTTAGATTTAATTAACAACTCAACCTTACTAAATTTAGGTTCTGTATTTGTAACCATAATTTACTTTTTGTACAAAGATACTAATATTTATTTAAAGAATCAAGTTCTTGCAGAATTAAAAATAATGTAGTAACTTTGTATAAATTAAGTCTATGAATAGAGAGATTTACCCAAAAGTAAAATTGATAATTAGTCAATCAATGAAAGAGGCTAAATCTTTTGATGATGTTAAAGTTAGGCCAGAACATATAGTAATGTCTATTTTGTCAGATGACGATAATGAATGCGTTGACGTTCTTAAAAGACTAAACGTAAATACCACAGAATTATATGACAGAATAGCTGAATATATAAGACAAAACGACTTAACACCTAGGGTTACTAATTCATCAAAAGCAAAACTTCCTTTTTCTGAAGAAACCAAATTGGTTATCAAAGATTTAGATAAAGAATGTGAAAAAATGGATGATAATATGATTGATACTACTCATATCATGTTATCAATTTTATTAAAAAAATTACCATCGACTAAAATTATTAATGAGTTTTATGGTGTAAATTACAATAGTTTTAAAAAAGAAATGAATAGGATGAGAGAAAATTTTAGTAATAGTGCTTATGAAAATGATGAAGTAAATGATGACCAAGAATCATTTAAACGTAAATTAAAACAAGGTGACGGAAAAAATAAAACACCTGTGTTGGATAATTTTTGTAGAGATGTTTCAAAAGCTGTTGATAACGGTGAAATAGACCCTGTAGTTGGTAGAACAATTGAAATAAAACGTGTATCTCAAATACTATCACGAAGAAAAAAGAACAATCCAATATTGATTGGTGAACCTGGCGTGGGAAAAACCTCCATAGTAGAAGGGTTAGCCCAACTTATAAAAGATGGCAATGCACCTAGAACACTGGTTAATAAAAGAATATTTACTTTGGATTTAGCTTCATTGGTAGCTGGAACCAAATATCGTGGTCAATTTGAAGAAAGGATGAAAGCTGTTTTAGAAGAATGTAAAGCAAATCCCGATATTATTTTATTTATTGATGAATTACATACAATTGTTGGTGCTGGTAATGCGTCTGGTTCATTGGACGCATCAAATATCTTTAAACCAGCGTTGGCACGTGGTGAAATTCAAATTATTGGAGCGACAACTCTTGATGAATATCGTGAAAATATTGAAAAAGATGGTGCTTTAACAAGACGTTTTCAACAAGTATTGATTGAAGAACCAACCCTTGAAGAAACTAAGATTATTCTTATGAACATTAAAGAAAAATATGAAAAACATCATAAGGTAAAATATACTGAAGAAGCTATTGATGAATGTGTTAAATTGGCTGACCGTTATATTATGGAAAGAAGTATGCCAGATAAAGCTATTGATGTAATGGATGAGGCTGGTGCCACCACTAATGTAAATTTTGAAAAACCAGAAGAAATTAAACAACTTGAAATTAAAAAACTTGAAATTAACGAAAGAAAAAAAGAAGTTGTTATCAAACAAAAATACGAAGAAGCCGCAAAACTTAGAGATGAAGAAAAAAAAGTTATTGAACAGTTGCAAACCGCTATGGATAAATGGAATGATAGGTTTGAGAAGAAAACAACAGAAGTTGGTGTCGAACTTATTTCTGAAGTTGTGTCTATGATGACTGGTATCCCACTGACCAAAATCTCCACACAAGAAAGCAAACGTCTTATGAATATGGACAAAGAACTTATGGGTAAAGTTATCGGTCAAGATGCTGCGGTTAGCAAAGTTGTCAAAGCCATCAAACGTAATCGTATCGGTATCAAAGATAAAAACAAACCTGTTGGTTCATTTATATTCTTAGGTCCTACTGGTGTTGGTAAATGTATTTGTGGTGATACAGAAATTACTGTTAGAAACAAGGTAACTGGTGAGATTAAAACGATTAATATAAAAAATATCGTACCCAACACCAATTAGTCCGAACTTTTTAAAACTTCGTGATATTTATTATAAAATAGATATTATGAAGATAAAAACAAGTAAAGGTATAAAAGAGGTAAATGAAGTGTTTCCAAATTTAGAAATATTTAAGAATCATGTTTTAATGTTAGATAAAAACATACGCTATGATAATGAAACAATTAAAAAAGAAATTGAATCATTGATGGTTAAATTAGAAGAACAAGAAGGTGTTGTTTCATTATCGTTGATGCGTGGTTGGTTGGTTAAAAATTATGGTTTTAAAACTAAAAAATGGGGTAATATAGAGTATTTCATTGAACGTGGTTGGTTAGAAGAAAACGCTTTAGGTGAAATTAATAAACGTAATAAAGAATTAAAACAAAGAAACCGTTTATGTGAAGAATATTGGATTAATAAAGGTTGCACTAAAGAAGAAGCTATCGATGAAATTTCTAAACAACAACAAAAATCATCTAAATGTGTTAAAATCTACCATGGTAAATCAAAACAAATGTTAGTCGATAAAGGTTACAGTGAAGAAGAAATTAAACGTATTTGTCTAACACCAACAAATTCCGATTTTTGGGTTAATAAGGGTCATTCTGAAAATGAGGCAAAAGATATTATTAGTAAAAACCAAAAAAAATCAGCCAAACAAGTTGATTTTGAAAAAAGATTAATACCATCAAATGTTGAATATTGGGTTAATAAGGGACATACAGAAGAAGAAGCGAAACAAAATGTGTCCGAACACCAATCAACATTTAGTCTTGAAAAATGTATTTTAAAATATGGTGAAGAAAACGGTAAAAAACGTTTTACTGAAAGACAAAACAAATGGTTAAATTCATTATTAAACAATGGTAATGTGGTGATTGGATATTCTAAAATTTCTCAAGAATTGTTTTATAAACTATTGGAAAGTTACGATATTAGTGAAAAAGATAAAATTTATTTTGCCACACATAATAAAGAATTTAAATTAGAGAAAGAAGAAGGTGGTGTTTGGTTATATGATTTTACTGATACTATTAATAAAAAAATAATTGAATTTCATGGTGATATGTATCATGGAAACCCAAAAAAATATAATTCTACTGATTATCCACATCCTTTTAGAAAAAATATTACAGCACAAGATATGTGGGGTAAAGATAAACGAAAATTAGATATTGCAATTAAAAACGGTTTTGAAGTTATTGTAATATGGGATTCGGAATACAGGTGGGGGAATAAACAAGAAATAATAAATAAATGTATAAATTTTTTAAAAACAAAATAAATGAAAAAAGAGATTAAATTAAATGAAACCTATTACTTAGATTTAGGTTCAATACCTGTTAGTGTGACAACATTAGAGTTTAAACCATCTGGGGTTAAATGTAAATATAATAATTCATATTCTGATAGAATTGAAATATTAGATTATAATTTATTCGAAATGAATGGTTTTTATAATTTATTAAACAGACTAGAAGAAATTAAAAAAAGAGTTGATAAATCAAATAATGTTTTATTATTTGATAAACACGAATTAGAATCGTTAAAAAAGATTACTAAGACAACCAAAATATCAGACTATGAAGTTTTAACTGATGATGGTTTTATTGATATAGAAGCATTGCATGAGACAATACCATATGAAGTATATCACCTTAAATTAAATGATGGAAAAGAGCTTAAATGTGCTGATAATCATTTTGTATTCAACGAACAAATGGAAGAGGTTTTTGTTAAAAATTTAGTAACTGGTGATAAAATTTTTATCGGTGAATTTGGTGTAACGGAAGATAATAGTTTTTTTCACGAAAAATTAGATACTCCTTTATCTGAAGTTACCTCTGTTACAAATTTAGGTTATGAAGAAGTTATGTATGACCTTGAATTAAAAGAAGGGTCCAATAGAAGATATTATACCAATGGAATTTTATCACACAACACAATGTTGGCTAAATTACTAGCTGAACAAGTATTCGGTGATTCAGATGCACTAATTAGAATGGATATGTCTGAATACATGGAAAAACATACAGTATCAAGACTTATTGGACCACCACCAGGATATGTTGGTTATGACCAAGGTGGTCAATTGACTGAAAAGGTTAGAAGAAAACCACATTGTGTTATCTTATTTGATGAAATTGAAAAGGCACACGAAGATGTGTTCAATCTATTATTGCAATTGTTGGATGAAGGTCAATTAACTGATGGTTTGGGACGCAAGGTAAACTTTAAAAATGCTTTGATTATCCTTACCTCAAACATTGGTGTAAGAGAAGTAAATTCATTTGGCAAGAATATGGGTTTTGAAACAGCTGCTAGTATTGTAAATGAAGAAAATAAAGCTCGTGATATCATTGAAAAAGCACTTAAAAAGAAATTTAGACCAGAATTCCTTAACCGTATTGATGAAGCAATTATCTTTAGAGGCCTTACTCAAGAAGATATTCATAAAATTATTTATCTTGAAGTTGCAAAACTTGAAAAACGTTTATCGGAAATGAATTTTAAACTAAAAATTTCTAAAGAAGCTGTGGATTTTTTGGCAAAACAAGGTTACGATGAAACATATGGTGCTAGACCTCTAGTTAGAACCATTCAACATTATATTGAAGATGCTGTGGCCGATGAGATTCTTAACGACAACATTAAGGAAGGTGACACAATAAACATCGGATTTGATACTGAAAAAGAAGAAATCACAATTAAAACTACCAAAACAAAATCAAAATAATAAAAAGCCCACAATTTTTTGTGGGTTTTTTTATATTTATAACTATGATAGAAGACATATTAAAAAATAAATACGGAGAAGTCTTAAAAGCTTTGGATATATATGAAACCAAAACTAGCCTTATACTTTCTAGGATTATTATTAATCCAGAAATTAGAAATACTGGTATTGGTAGTAGTTTAATGGAAGATTTGGTTAGATATGCAGATGAACATGGACAAATAATAGCTTTAACACCTTCTAGCGATTTTGGTGGAAATGTTAATAGATTAGTACAATTTTATAAAAAATTTGGTTTCAAAATGAATAAAGGTCACAATAAAAATTTTGAATTCAGAGATACAATGATTAGATACCCAAAATTACCAGGAATGAAAGAAAACCTAAAACCAATGATTAAATCGCTTCTTAGAGAAGCCTTGGATAAAACCATAACATGTACCGAGTGTGGATGGCATTGGAAAGAATCTGAATCAGATAAAAAAGACTTGTATGTTTGTCACGAATGTGGTCACGATAATTCACCAAAAAAAGAATCTCTTAATGAGAGAATTCTTACAAAAAAAGAAAAAGATGTTAAGGTAATGGGTGATTTCATTAACTTTGTTAAAAAATACTTGGATATCGATGATGACATCAAGGTAGCTTTGGCTTATGAAAGAACACCAGACCTAACAACAACAGCATATTATAGCACAAATGGTTATTTGGTTGTTTACGCAAAAGACAGAGCCATAGTTGATATTATTAGGTCGATTGCTCACGAACTTCAACATCACAGACAAAATTTAGATGGTAGATTAACAAACCCAAAAATAGATGGTGCTGATGGTAGTGAAATAGAAAACGAAGCAAATGCTGTTGCTGGAAAGATAATTAGAATTTATGGTAAACTACACCCAGAAATATATGAATAAAATTGATTGGAAATATAAAAATAATTAAAACTATGCCTTATAAAGTTAAAAATAATTGTGTTTATAAAAAAGACACGGGTGCCAAGGTTGGTTGTACCAAAGGGCCTATTGAAAAATATCTAGCAGCCCTTCATGCTAATGCCAATGAATCAGTTACTGAAACAAACACAATCAAAGGCGGCAAAGCAGATAAGATGTCTGTCGAAGATATAGCAAAGAAATTCAAAGTATCAGTTGATAAAATCAAAGCTCAACTAAAAAAAGGTATAGAGATTGAAAAAGAACATACCAGCGATAAAGAAAAAGCAACTGAAATTGCTATGGACCACGTTACTGAATTTCCAGATTACTATGATAGAATAGAAAAAATGGAAAAAAAAGCTAAAAAAGATTGGGGGAAGGAAAAGGTAAATGAAGGTACCAAATCTTTGATTAAACGTCTTATTCGTGAAAATTTAAACCTATAATTTAATCTCACCAATATACTCAAAACTACCACATAATCTTTTATTATCGTACATATGTTGTTTATATGTATTATTATCCGAAACATCTTTTCGTAACTTTTTATGTTTGCTAGTTGGTTTCCATAAAGAAGAATTTTCTCTATAATATATCATTCTTGGATGACTGGTTCTGGAAAAATATCTATGACCTTCATCTATGTGTATTTGAGCCACAGCATCCGAAAATCTTACCCCAATACCCATACCTTGATAATCTGGTAAAATTACCGTCCTATGACCACGCCATGCGTTTTTTAAAGAACCATTGGGCATTGTCAACGTTGCACCAAAAGCAACAACTTGGTCTTCCCAAATACCTACATAACATCTGGCTGCTTTATTTACATTTCCATCTAAATAGTGATGGTCTTTAAACATTCCCCAACTATCATAGTTTGTCCTATATATTTTGACAATGATTTTTGGTCGGACAAAAAAAAACCGTGAAGCAATTCACCTGTATCCGTATTAATCACCCAATCTGGTTCCAACCAATCAATAATATCATTATGACATGTTGATATAACAATATTATTTATATCATTATTTTTGATATATCTTGATAAGGCGATGCTGGCCGCTTTAGCTACTGTTCGGTCAACTACACTAGTGTATTCATCAATAACTGCTCCAGATTTAATCTTTCTGGCTAAATCAGCTCTAAATTTTTCACCGTTGGATAAAATATTGTAAGGTTTATACCATGAAGGTATTGAATTGAAACCAACAGAACCTAATCTATTGATTCCATCATCTGGACTATCAAAATGTGATATGATTGATTTATTGGCATTCCAAATAGGATTTTCTTCTCGACCAAAATGTTTAAGTAGTGTTGATTTGCCAGAACCACTACTACCCACTATTACACCAATTTTAAACGTGTTTGGAAGCTTGGTTGGCATCTTCCATGGGTGGAACCTAGAAGTGCCGTCAAATGCACAATCAAAGGCTTTTTCGCTAGCAGTTATAAATTCATCTCTAGCAACGGTTGAAACCAATGGCTCGGTTTCTTTTTTTAATTTCTCAATCAAGTTATCCATATGTCACAAAAATATACCAAATTTGTGACAAGTAAATAAAATAAAATGGCTAAGCTATCTGAAAAGATAACCTAGCCATTAATATTTTTGATTTAGAATTACTTCTTTTTACCTTCAGTTAAAGCTTTAAATTGTGCTTCTAACTTAGCAATTTTACTTTCTAAAACAGCTGTTTTGTTAGTTGCTTTTTTAGCTTGTTCGTTAATCCACTCTTGTTTTTTTATTGTAACAGCTTCATTAACAATATTATCAATTAAATCAACAAGGTCATTTTCTTTGATTCTAACTGTTTTCTTTTTATTTGACATGTTTTTAAGTTTTTAAAAAAATCTTATTATTACATATAAATATGTTGAAATTAACAAAAAGATAAACCATAACCAAAATAAATGTCAACATTTATGGTCAGCAACATTTGATGCGGCATAAGCGTCTGGTTTTACCTTAAAACTATAGCCCATTCCTAAAATATAACCAATAGCTTGTTGCAATGCTTTATTAGATTCATGAATTGGGTCTGGATTAATATCAGCGTGAATTTCAAGTGGTATATCATATAAATCTAACAAAGTTGCTATTTCATAAGCAACTTCCACTGATTTGCTAACTTCAAATACCATTCTTTCATTAACCAGTTCTTTATTTTTTGCTTTGAAATGGTTATAGTATGTTGAAGATATAATCATACCTCCATGACCAACAGTGATACCATCACCTAAATCTTCAAAAGTTCTAATAAGTATAACTGTAGCAAATTTATAGCTACCTCTACTAGCTTTTTGTGAGTCAGTTCCTATTGATACTTTAAGTGTTATTCCTTTTTCTAATTCTTCATCAAAAAGTTTTTCCAAATATTCAACAATTGGTATTTTGATTACTTCATCATTTCTTCTCCATTTCATAGTCTTTAATTTTAAAACTCATTATAAACAATAAGGGCTCCAAAAATGGAGCCCTTATCTTAGTCAATTTTAGTTTGTGGTAACAAACTTTTTAATTTATGATAATTCTCCTTTCCTATGTCTTCTTCTTTTATTCCAATTCGATACAGCGACCCACCATTGCTTTTATCTAAATATGCAATATCAGATGGAATATCTTTAATCGGATTACCAGTAAGGTTTAAAAACACAAGATTTTTTAATAATCCTATTTCTTTAGGTAGTGATTTAATTTTGTTATCCGTCAAAACTAACATCTCCAGATTACTTAGATTTCCAATAGATGGGTGAAGCTCAGTTAAATTTGCCATAGTAATAATAAATTGGTCAAGTTTTTTAAATCTACTCAAATCTGGTAATTTAGGCACCTCTTTATTCATAATTCTTATTGATGGTGTGTCCTCTGGAAACATTTCAAATAAACTTTCTGTAAATCCAAATTTTATTAAATAATCTAAGTATTTGTTTTGCTCAATCCCTAGTTTAAATTCTTTAGCCATACCCATCAATTCTTCGTAAAAGAAATTGCTCAACCCTTCGTTTTCAGCCAATACATTTTCAAAAATGCTAACGTTTTGGCTGTTTTTTCTGTCTTTTAACTGGTTGGTTTCAAAGTGTATTTGGTACATCTCTTCAGATTCACCAGAGAAAAACTTGTTATTTATTATAATATAAATATCCGAGTTTTTACCATTCGGCTTTTTATTGTTCTGAGTATAGTTTTTAAACATACCATTACCCTCTTTGGCCGTACACCAGTTAGCAAACTTATCAAACACAACATTCGCTGCTGTTGTTTTAGGGATAAACAGTGTAAACTTTCTATCCTTTACAGGAATCTCAGCTTGCCCAGATTCCACAAATTTACCCATAGTTCTCTCAACAGCACTTGGTTCTCGTTCAATAAAAGGGTCAACGGCATCAAACAGTTGTGATAATGACTTATACTGATTGATGTTGGTTGGGTCTTCCACATGTTTAAGGCTATAACTGTTTTTACACAATTCCCTAAACTTACGTTTTCTTTTATTATCCTCAAACAATACAAGATAAACATTGGCCTGTGGCAAATCTTCACTTACAAATCTTATAGCTGATGAAATATCATTCTCACTACCATTTTTTACTAGTCTGGTAAATATGTTTAGCATCCACTGTAAGTATATTTTATTTTCAGTTGGGTCTGCCATTATCATATTTGAAAAAACTTTAGAAGAAACGCTAATTTTTTTGAAAATACGGTTTTTTTCGTTTGTCTTTGTCGAAACAATACCAATTAAATCACCATTACTAGTGCTAATTGTTTTGCTTTCATATCCATCAGCTTTCAAAGATTGTAGCTTATCCATAATTGGATTAGCAACTAAATCATCACCAACATATTCAAAAACATCGAATTGTTCAGCCAAAAATGTCAATCTATCTGTAATATTTGTATTTTTCATGGTATATTTAACAAATTTACTAAAATTATTTGTTAAAGACAAGTTTTAAAAGTAAAATCTTTTAAAATAATCTTCCTCCAAATACTCCTCAATTCTTTTTTTAAAAAACCAAGTCAAAGCATCTACATTATCAGATTCTCTGTCTATTATACTTAAAATTACTTTGTTAGGGTTTTCACCATCTGACAACCTATACTTTATTTCGTTTAAGTAATTTTCTTTTCCTTGTTTAACCAACTGTTCTATTATTATGCTATATGTCTCCCATCTACTCTCTTCTTCCTCATTAATAGTATGTATAATGTTTTTTAAGTGCTCATTGTAGGCTTTGTCAAGCTTAGTTTTTTTACTATGACCAGAGTTAAATAAAAAAATATTTGTTCCCATCATTGTAGTTTAAGATAAAAATGTTATTTACTATAAATATCTTCAAACTACCATTTGGGAGAGCTTTTCAATAACATCTTCTATTTTTGTATACCCCTCAGCATCATATTTAACACTGGTTAAATCATTAGCACAAAATCTCGTAACATCACTTTGAAATTCGTGCCATGTTGGTGTTACATCACTAATCATAACTACGTGTTTACCCAACGCCCATGCCAACCAACTTAATCCAGAGCTAATTCCTAAATGAAATTCAGCATTCATTATATCAATGATTCTATAACTTAAATCAATATTTCCAGTCATATTAACCACATTATTTAATTGAGTGGGTTCTTTTGATATTACAACAACATCATATCCCTTTTCAACCAAAAAATTAACAATTTGTTGCCAACCATTCTCAGCTTTCCAAGATTTATTTTCAGCACTTCCAAATTCAGATAACGTAACGTATTTCTTTCTTACGTTGATTATTCTATTTTTATATTTGGTTGTTAAATCTGGTCTTATTTCAATTCTTGGTAATCCCAAAGTATAAGCAGCAACCCATTGTAATGCTACCTCACGTGACTTTACTGGTGCATAATATGGGTTTTCTTCTTCACAAGCACCAATGTAGTATTGAGCATAAATATTTTCAATTACTGTATTGGGTTTTACAAATATAATGTTTGGATAACTTTCAACAAATAAATCATTATGGAATGTTGAACATATTACAGTACATTCATGTAACTCTCTAAATGCCTCAATATACGGCATCCAAGCAATATTATCACCCAAAGCAAAAGCGTCTATCTTAATAGAAATTATTTTGTTTGTTGGATTAAAATAATCAATATGAACCATTTTTCCACCCTCATCTTCAATCATTACAACCCATTGTGTAAACCATTGCTTTGCTTTAGCTATTATGGTTTGATTTGTTTCACAATATCCAGAACTTACTAAATCTTTAGTTCTATCGTAAAACTTAACTAAATATTTTTGCGGTATATCACCGCTAATCGTTACCCTAGGTGAATTGCCTTCTTTTGGCAATGTGGTAACATAACTTACATTAAAACTATTCATTTAACGGAGCGTGAAACCCATTCATCACGTAGTGTGGATGGGAGGTAAGCGACACGCTAACGCCTTTAAAGTTAAACAAAATTAAAATTATTTTCTGATATAAGAAACTTTTTGTATTTTTGTGTGTATTTATGATTGTATGAAACTTACATTGAAAATAAAACTTTTGCCTACTGACGAACAGGCTAACTTGCTTCTCGATACGATGAAGGAAGCTAATTCTGTTTGTAATGCCATTTCTGAGGTGGCTTGGGAGAAGCGTATTTTCAATAACTTTAAACTGCATCACGAAGTTTACCATCCTTATAAGGCTACATTCAAACTTTCTTCTCAAATTCTTGTAAGATGTATAGCAAAAGTTGCTGATGCTTACAAACTTGAAAAGAAAGTAAAAAGAGAATTTAGACCACTTGGCAGTATTGGTTATGACAGTCGTATTATGACCTACAAGCCTAACGATATTGTTTCTCTTTGGGCTATTGGTGGTAGGATTAAAATACCTTTTGTTTGCCATAACCGAAACTATTTGCCTTACATAAAAGGTGAAGCTGATTTGGTTTACAAGAAAGGTAAGTTTTACTTGTTTCAAACCGTTGATGTTCCCGAAGAAGATGTGGAAGATATTGAGAAGTTTATCGGTGTGGACATGGGGTTGGTTTCGATTGCAACTCTTAGTAATGGTAAAGAATTTAACTCTAAAAAACTTCAAGATTATCGAGAAAAAAGACAAAAAGTAAGAAGTTCCGTTCAAAGCAAACGCACAAGAGGAGGTAAAAAACTCTTGAAAAGGCTTAGTGGCAGAGAACGTACCACCGCTTCTATCATCAACCACACAATTTCCAAACAAATTGTTCAAATTGCTAAAGAAGAAAACAAAGGAATTGCTCTTGAAGACCTTAAAGGCATCCGCTTTTCTTCGCTTAAAAAAGGCAAAAATTTTAGAACAAGAGTTGGCAAGTGGTCGTTCAATCAGTTGCGTCAATATATTTCCTACAAAGCTATTCTTAATGGTGTTCAAGTTGTTCTTGTTAATCCAAGATACACAAGCAAGACTTGCAGCAACTGCCACCACATAGGCAATAGGAAAGGAAAAATATTTGAATGTAATAACTGCGGAAACAATATGGACGCTGATGTAAACGCATCGCTCAATATTGCTACGCTTGGGGGTTCTGTAATAAACCCCGAAAAGTCGAGTATGTATAGCTGTGCTTTGCATAATTCAGATTTAAAGCCCATCCCATCGCTTTGCGTGGGTGGGTAGTTTACTTAAAATTCTTTATCTTGTAATATAACCTTTCAAGTTCTGGTGTAAATGTTTTTACCTCTTCAATAGCCTCAATAATTATTTCATTGGGGTTGCCATCATCGGTTAATTTATATTGTAACTCTTTAACACGAAGCATATCTTTTAAACTATGTTTTAATTCTAAAACAACTTGATTATATGTGGCCCACTCTTTTCTTTTGGATAATGACCCTTCAATAAGGTTTTCAGTAAGTTTGTCTTCATACTGATGTTCTAATATAGTTTCAAAATTACCATATTCTTTTTTTAGAACATTCCTTATTTTATATTTCAAATCCATTTTATTAATTCATAGTAATGTTTTTTGATAGGCGATAATCATCAGTAATATTTCCGTACATCCAATCTCGGATTACTTGCTTGGTAAATTCTTCACCCATCTTATACTTGTCTTTAAAATATTCGTATAACGATTTTGGAGTGATAACTTCTTGGTCAACTTTAATCATAATCATAGGTTTTTCAAAATATTCACCTTCCTCACGAACAAATTTTTCAACTGGTTCGTAATTGGTGTCCAAATCTTCTTTCATTTGTTTAATAATATTGGAATGAATGGAACCTTCTTTAAGATTCGTTTTTAAACGTTCTAACTGACCTTCTGTTATGATTAATTTTTTTTTCATGTTTATAAGTATCGCTATCAAAATAAAATACTCCGTTGTCTTATGACAACAAAGTGTTTATTTTTTCTTGTAATTCACTTTTATTTTTTAAACCAGTCACCCTATCAACAACATTTCCATCTTTTATAAAAAGAAGGGTTGGTATCCCTCTAATACCATATTTAACAGCTGTTTCTGCGTTCCCATCAACATTAACCTTCGCTATGTTGACTCTTTCATTATCTGCGTTATCTTTTGTCAATTCATCAATAATCGGTGATAACATTCTACATGGTCCACACCAAGGAGCCCAAAAATCTATTATTGTTAATTCTTTTTCAGCTAATATTTTTGCAATCTCTGCGTCTGTTAGTTCTAATGCCATTTACTTGTTTTTTTAATTTTGTTATAGTTATAAATATAATGAACCCCACCCAATAATCAATGTATGATTCAGAAATAATTTGGAAGTTTTTAAATCGTGAGTATCAAGAAGATAATATTGTAATATATTTATATTGTTGCGGCACTATTAAAAATCATAAAACAGCGATTAACAATGTTTTAGAATTTACAAAAAAAATTTTTTGTCCAGCAATATCAGAAACAGTACTCAAAGCTACTATAGTCGATTATTTAGATTTAAAAAAAAAACAGTATCATAATGCTGAGATAACAATAAAATCAATTTATTGAACGGAGCGTAAAACCCATCCATCGTTTTTACGTGGGTTGGATATAAGCGACTTAACCTTGTGATAGGATATACTCACGAATAGTATCTGGTGATGCTTCACCAATAGAACAAACAAAATATCCATCACTCCAAAAAATT
>JGI24890J29729_1000021_pt1 | contig 172697 bp, 178 predicted proteins | sample FreactcultureFD7_FD_29729 | JGI IMG/M metagenome (IMG submission 29729) | reverse complement strand
TGGGCTGTTCGCCCATTAAAGCGGCACGCGAGCTGGGTTCAGAACGTCGTGAGACAGTTCGGTCCCTATCTTCCATGCGCGTAAGAAACTTGAGAAGGGCTGTCCCTAGTACGAGAGGACCGGGACGGACGAACCTCTTGTGTGTCGGTTGTTCCGCCAGGAGCACGGCCGATTTGCAACGTTCGGAAGGGATAACCGCTGAAAGCATCTAAGCGGGAAGCCCGCTTCAAGATAAGGTTTCTCACCGATTTATCGGGTAAGACCCCCAGGAGACTACTGGGTTGATAGGCCGGAAGTGGAAGCGCTGCAAAGCGTGTAGCTGACCGGTACTAATAGGTCGAGGATTTAACTACAACATTTATATGTTCGCGTTCACTGTGTGGTTCCCGAGTTACGGTCGGGATAACTAAATATCTCGTCCTATGTTGACCGAAAGGTCAACGCTGAAACTCGAAAGCGTTTCGGCGGCCATAGAGAGAGGGAAACGCCCGGTCCCATTTCGAACCCGGAAGCTAAGCCTCTCATCGTCGATGGTACTGCAAGGGGGACCTTGTGGGAGAGTAGATCGCCGCCGGACTTCATTTATAAAGGCCTCATTGGTTCACTCCGATGGGGCCTTTTTTAATTCACAAGAGTATTTATTCACAAAAATTTTTCCCCATCTCACTTCATTTCTCCTCATCAATCAAGATTCTTCTCTTGCACATCGATGAGACATGAATGAAGTTAAGGAAAGGGAAGAGCTATGAAAAAGAAATTGCCATCTGACGAACATGAAGCGCGCAATGAAGTTCTCGTTGTTGGACGCGTCAGTTCTCCCGGTGTTGAAAGGCAACTCCCCAGCGGGGATAAGGTAGTTGAGTTTCGCCTCGTTGTTGATCGCAGGACATCTGCAGGAAAGAAGCGAGAAGTCGATTCGCTGGACATTGCAGCCTGGAGCTCAACGGCAAGGAGACGGGCGCTCTCACTCAAAACTGATCAATGGGTGGAGATTAATGGAGCTGTACGGCGTCGTTTCTGGCAGGCACCTTCTGGACTTGCTAGTCGCTGGCAGGTAGAGGCACATCAAATCGCCCGTATTTAAGCGTCTTTACTCCATTTTTCGATAGCCTAGGGATATGGAGATTACTGAAATTAAAGAACGGATTTCAAAAATTCAAGAATTGCCACTCGATAGCCATGTTGCTGAATATGAAGCGATTCATTCCGCCCTTGAAGGCGCACTTTCGACGGTAGAAGGTCAATAGAAAGAAATGAAAACACGACTTGATGCAGAACTTGTCCGCAGGGGATTGGCGCGTTCGCGTGATCATGCGGCAGACCTCATCGAGTCGCGAACAGTTTTAGTAACCGGGATTCCCGCTTCCAAACCTGCTACTCAAGTGGATGCTCAAACTTCAATTACATTGCAAGGGGAGCGAAGTGATTTTGTTTCCCGAGGTGGCCACAAGCTGGCAGGTGCTCTTGATGCATTTCCAGATATTGTTGTCGCCGGCAAACGGGCGCTCGATGCAGGGGCCTCAACTGGTGGCTTCACCGATGTGCTTTTAAAACGAGATGTTGCACAAGTCGTGGCGGTCGATGTTGGATATGGACAACTTGCGTGGGAATTGCGCAACGATCCACGCGTCAACGTTCTTGATCGAACCAATGTTCGTCATCTCACGATTGAACAAATAGGTGAACCCGTTGATCTGATCGTTNCCGATCTCTCCTTTATCTCACTCACACTTGTTTTGCCCGCTTTGGTTTCAGTCTCTCGCACTTCAGCTGATTTTCTTGTCATGGTAAAACCGCAATTTGAAGTGGGCCGAGAAAAGCTGGGAGCTGGCGGCGTTGTTCGAGACCCTCAACTTCGCAAGGTCGCAGTGAAAGATGTCGCAGATTCAGCTTACGATATGGGTCTTGGATGCAAAGGTGTTGTGGCAAGCTCGCTGCCTGGCCCTTCCGGCAATGTTGAATATTTCCTCTGGCTCTCTCGTGGTTCGCAGGAGATATCTGATTCCTCTCTTGATCTTGCTATCGAAAAGGGTCCACAGTGAACAGATCACGTAAAGTTTTATTGGTTGTGCATCCTTCGCGCCAAGACGCACAGTTGTACGCACAGAACTTGGCCTCTCTTCTTACCGAAGCCGGCTTTGGAGTCTCTTTTGATTCAGCAGAGGGTGCTGAGATTGCAGTTGTGCTTGGCGGCGATGGAACAATTTTACGCGCAGCACAATTATCTCGCGGATTTGATCTTCCTATTCTCGGCGTGAATCTAGGAAATGTAGGTTTCCTAGCGGAGATTGCCCAACCAAGCGTTCAAGAAGTCCTCGCATCTATTCTAGAAAAGAGTTATAGATCCGAACCTCGCTTAGTTCTTCACTACTCAATCGAGAGATCAGGTAAGTCCATATCCTCCGGTTGGGCACTGAATGAAGTCGTCATTGAAGGACTTCCTGGTGCAATGATTGAACTATTTGTGCAGATTGATTCCCGGCCACTTTCTCGTTGGGGATGTGATGGGGTTATTTGTGCAACTCCTACTGGATCTACTGCTTACGCGTTCTCAGCCGGCGGACCTGTTGTCTGGCCGGAAGTTCCAGCTCTTGTTCTACTCCCAATTGCCGCACATGCACTTTTTTCACGCCCAATGGTTGTCTCGCCTCAATCTGAAATTGCCATTGATGTGGAATCAGATGACGCGCTTCTCTCAGCAGATGGATTTCGCCGTACAGATTTGAAGGCCGGAGATCGCATCCTGATCACGCGAGATTCTGAAACTGTCTCACTTGCACATATAGAGAATTCGCTTTTCACCGATCGCCTTGTTGCAAAATTTAAACTTCCCATTGAAGGTTGGCGTGGCGAAAAGTAAAGATCGGCCGACTCTCGACGAAGTATCGATTCGCGGCCTAGGTGTCATCGATAGCGCATCTCTCTCATTCTCAAAGGGTTTCACTGCGATTACAGGCGAAACGGGCGCTGGAAAAACGATGGTTCTCACGGCTCTGGGACTTATTACTGGGGCGAAAGCGGATTCAGACTTTGTTCGCAATGACGCACCTCGCTCTGTCGTTTCCGCCATTTTTTCTGTCAATGAAAATATTGCCGCAAAAGTTGAAGAAGCAGGGGGAGAGGNTGATGCACATTGCCTGGCAATTTCAAGATCTGTATCCACTGAGGGGAAATCGCGTATCACTTTAGGAGGCACGCTTTCAACATCAGGAAAAGTTGCGGAAATATCTGCAGAATTGATTGAGATTCATGCTCAATCGAGTTCGCTCCGCCTCAATAGNCCCGCCGTGCAACGAGAATTGTTGGATAGTTTTGCAGAGATAGAAGTTTTTTTGCTCCCTTATCAATCCGAATTTGAGAATTATCAAATTTTGTCTCGACGGATTCGCGAACTCCAAAAGGAATCCGAAACGAGCGAGGAGCAGATTTTGGAACTGAAACGCTTTGTAGAAGATTTCTCGGCTCTTATGCCGATTTCCGGAGAACTCCTAGAAATAGAAAATGAGATAAATCGACTCGGAAGCGTAGAAGAAATTCATAGTCAACTATCTGCTGCTCTCAATATTCTGGAAAATGATGATGGTGGCCTTCTTACCCAGTTAAAGAGTGCGAAAAAGGCGCTTGATTCACTCCTCAAAAAGGATTCTTCTCTCGACGCCCAGATTGAGAAATTTTCAGAGCTTACCTTTGATGCTGAGGATGTCGTGAGCGAACTACTGAGCTACCTCACTCGCCTTGAAGCTGATCCTGCCCGTTTTGATTATCTACAACAACGTAAGCAGGGAATAAATGCTCTGATTAAAAAGTATGGCAAGGGGAGTGAAAGGGAAGCTGCATTCAATGAACTTCTCTCCGAATATCTTGTTGCTGCAGAGAAGATTGCCGATCTCTCTGGTGGTTCGCAGCGAATAAATGAACTCAAAACTGAACGAGAAAAACTTTTTAAATCACTTCAAAAGCACGCAGTCGAGCTATCTGAATTTCGGTCAAAGGTGGCTAAAACTCTTAGCGAAAAGATTACATCTGAGCTTTCTGCTTTATCCATGCCTAATGCTTCAGTCCTTGTTTCCGTCAAGAAGCAAGATCCTTCTGAGATCAAGAATTTTTCAATTCATGGTATTGATGACATTGAATTTGAATTTTCTCCGCACACTGGATCCAAACTCATGCCATTAGCAAAGATTGCTTCGGGCGGTGAAATGTCTCGCTTGATGCTAGCGATTGAAGTTGTTATTGCTTCACAATCCCCTGTCGGAACATACGTTTTTGATGAAGTGGATGCAGGAGTCGGTGGAAAAGCAGCTGTTGAAGTTGGACGACGACTTGCAGCGCTCTCTCAGAACGCACAAGTCATCGTCGTTACTCACCTACCTCAAGTTGCCGTCTGGGCCGACACTCATTTAGTTGTTCGAAAGGATCAATTTGGCTCAATCACTGAGAGCTCTGTGATCACCTTAAATCCCGAGGAGAGATTGAAGGAGATAGCGCGAATGTTGGCAGGTCAAGAGGAGTCGAAAACGGCTCAGAAACACGCAGAAGAGCTTCTGCAGATGGTGAAAGAAAGCGTGATAAGTTAGACCCCCATGAGCAGTAATCATGGAAATCACGTAACAAAACATATCTTTGTCACCGGTGGAGTTGCCTCAAGTTTGGGCAAAGGATTAACCGCCTCCAGCCTGGGACGTCTGCTCCGAGCACGCGGAAACCGCGTCACAATGCAAAAACTCGATCCTTACATCAATGTGGACCCAGGGACGATGAATCCTTTCCAACATGGAGAAGTTTTTGTTACCGATGATGGTGCCGAGACTGATTTGGATATCGGACATTACGAGAGATTCTTAGATACAAACCTTGTGGGATTCGCAAATGTCACCACTGGCCAGGTTTACCAGAATGTTATTAGCAAGGAACGTCGCGGTGAATATCTGGGTGACACTGTTCAAGTAATTCCACACATTACAAATGAAATTAAGGATCGCATTCGCGCAATGGCTTCACCCGATGTTGATGTTGTTATCACCGAAATTGGAGGAACGGTTGGGGACATTGAATCCCTGCCATTTCTTGAAGCGGCTCGTCAGATTCGCCAAGATGTTGGACGCGATAATGTTTTCTACTTACACGTCTCCCTTGTTCCCTATATTGGTCCAAGCGGTGAACTCAAAACTAAGCCCACTCAGCACTCGGTCGCCGCTCTTCGCTCGATCGGCATAGCGCCCGATGGAGTCGTCATTCGTTCAGACCGTGCTATCCCCGAGAGCATCAAACGAAAAATCTCGTCTATGTGCGATGTAGATATCGAAGCGGTAGTCGCCGCAGTAGACGCTCCATCAATTTATGATATTCCAAAGGTCATTCACTCTGAAGGTTTGGACAGCTATATCGTTCGCCGCCTTGGACTTCCTCAGGTGGATGTTGATTGGACTGAATGGGACGCACTCCTCAAGAAAGTTCACCAACCAGAACATCAGGTGACAGTTGGGTTAGTCGGGAAGTACATCGACCTTCCTGATGCCTATCTCTCAGTAACGGAAGCGTTGCGCGCAGGTGGTTTTGCCAATAACGCACGAGTCAACATCAAATGGATTCCTAGCGATGAATGCGCAAGCGAAGCCGGTGCACGCTCTCAGCTCTCTGATGTAGATGCGGTTTGCGTTCCTGGCGGCTTTGGCGTTCGCGGAATAGAAGGAAAGCTCGGAGCACTGAAATATGCGCGAGAGAATGGCATTCCAACTCTGGGGCTCTGCCTCGGACTCCAATGCATGGTAATTGAAGCGGCCCGGAACTTAGCTGGTCTTACCGACGCAAGTTCGGCGGAGTTCGATCCAGAGTCACCGCATCCTGTTATCTCAACAATGGCAAGTCAGGAAGATATTGTTGCAGGGCGAGGGGATATGGGAGGCACTATGCGCCTTGGTCTTTATCCGGCGGTACTTGATTCAGATTCCATCGTTGCAAAAGTTTATGGATCCACAACTATTAATGAACGTCATCGCCATCGATATGAAGTAAATAACCAATATCGAGACCGTATAGCAGCCACTGGTTTGCGTTTTTCCGGACTCTCTCCAGATGCCCACTTAGTGGAATTTGTAGAACTTCCTGAATCAATTCACCCATATTATGTTGGAACTCAAGCACNCCCTGAGTTTCTGTCGCGCCCTACAAGACCTCATCCGCTCTTTGCTGGTTTGGTTGCTGCGGCAATCAAGCGAAATGGCTAACTCGAATCTGAGGGATGAATTTCTCGCACACCTTGGTGTCGAGAAGGGCTTAAGCAAAAACACGCTTTCGGCGTACGAACGGGATCTTTCTCGCTTCTTAATGGAGTATCCAGATCCCCGAAAAATTTCCACCAGCGATCTCGAAAATTATGTAGCAAATTTGCGCAAAGCTGGCCTGTCCGAAAGTTCCATCTCTCGCGCAGTTGTCGCCATACGAAATTACATTTCTTTTGTCTGCAAAGAAGAGTCGATTCATAACACCATCAAAGATTTCAAACCTCCCCGAATTCCAAAGCGACTGCCTAAAGCCCTCTCTATCGAGGAAATTTCTTCTCTTATTGAAAATACTGAGATTGAAGGAGAGGCTATTTCTCTACGGGATAAGGCACTTGTTGAACTTCTCTATGCGACAGGAGCTCGCGTCTCTGAGGTTATTCNCCTCTCTATGAATGACATTTCAAAACTCGACGGGGGAGAGATAACGTCCATTCGTCTTTTTGGTAAAGGAAACAAGACTCGCGTGGTGCCCGTTGGCAAGTTCGCGCAGACCGCTCTCGATCAATATTTGATACGCGTAAGGCCAACACTTGTTAAGCAACGTCGTGTGGAGTCTGTCTTTCTCAACAATAGGGGTACTCAACTATCACGCCAAAGTGCGTGGAGTATTGTGCAGAGCGCAGCTCTCAGGGCAGGAATCAAAAGCGAAGTTTCTCCGCACTCGATACGCCACTCATTTGCAACTCATTTATTGGATGGCGGGGCCGACATAAGAACTGTCCAAGAATTATTAGGACATTCATCGGTGACGACAACTCAAATCTATACATTAGTGACAATCGACAAACTGAGAGAAAGTTATTTACAAGCTCACCCAAGAGCTCGACGTTGAAATATTAGCCTCGTCCTCGAAGTCGACGAGCGAGAATACTTTGCTCTCCTTTGGCCTCAAGATCGGCAATCATGATGGATAGAGATTCTCTAACAATGCGACCGCGATCTACAGCCATTCCTAAATCTCCACGAATCGCAAGACGTGCTTGTTCAAGATCGTAAAGCTCTTCAGGTGATAGGTAGACAGTAATTTTCTCATCATGACGCTCGCGACCAGATGTCGAACGATCAAAAGAATTTACACGTCGACGAGGAGTTTGTCGGACAGCCTTTTTTGTGGCTGGCGTGAGGGGAGNATTGACCGGAATTTCATCGGCAACTGGTGCAAGGTTTGCACTTGATTGGGATGGAACAGCAGCAAGAGTTGTTGTAGTGCGGAATAGTTCATCAGCACCTGGAAGACTTACGCGGCGACTCACTTGCATCCTCCGATTGAAATGAGTTCACGTGCAAGACGACGATAACTAGATGCGCCAACTGAACTACTTGCGTAGGTTGTAATTGGTTCTCCTGCAACAGTTGTTTCTGGGAATCGTACCGTTCGAGAAATGATTGTGTCGAAAACTTGTGTTGGATATGCCTCCACAATACGTTCGAGAACTTCTTTGCTATGGACGGTTTTTCTATCAAACATCGTTGGAAGGATTCCAGTGAGTTTCAATTCGGGATTTGTATTAGCCTGAACCTTTCCGATGATATCTGCCAGAAGTGCAACACCGCGTAAAGCAAAGTATTCACACTCAAGTGGAACAATCACTCCAGTGGAAGCTGTCAATGCATTAACAGTGAGCAAACCAAGTGATGGTTGGCAGTCAATAAGGATGACATCGTAATAATCGATGACCGGAGCAAGAACGCGCTTCAATACTTTCTCTCGGGCAATCACATTCATCAATCCGCCTTCAGATGCGGCGAGATTTTCGTGGCTTGGGNCCATATCCATTCCAGGCACACTTGTCTTTAATAGAAACTTTTCAATGCTATTGGATTCATCCATCATCAAGTCGTAGATGGATCCATCTAGTTGGCGGGTAGAAACTCCAAGTCCCACAGAAAGTGAATGTTGTGGATCGAAATCAACCAGAAGGACACGACGTCCAAGTTCGGCGAGCGCTGCGCCTAGATTTATTGTTGTGGTTGTCTTTCCCACGCCACCTTTTTGATTCACGACGGAGATAACCTGCGCTCCACCATGCTGGGTGATGGGAGCGGCTTCAGGAATATTGACTTCCTTCTTGCCGAGCATGAGCGCTGTTGTTACAACATCCTCATCCCGATTTGTCGATTTAGCGTCGAAGCGAGAAACCTGCGAAGAAACTTTTGCCATGCGCCGGACACTACGGCGGNGCGACTTCGCATGCAAGTTCCCTTTCAAGTATGTTTCGCGCATGACTGAGACCGTTGCGCCTATAGATGGCTTATCAGGCTCATCAGCAGTAGCCGGTGAAGGAGAGAGCTCCTCGAGCACCTTCTCACTGCATTTAAGCAACTTTGAAGGCCCTTTCGACCTTCTGCTCCAGCTCATCTCCAAGCACAAAATGGATGTCACAGAGGTTGCCTTAGGGGCTGTCACAGATGAATTTATCGCTCATATCAAGGGCGTAGAAGGCGGTAAGCCCGGCTGGGACCTGGATGAGACAACCGAGTTCCTCGTCATCGCAGCGNCCCTTCTGGACCTGAAAGCGGCTCGCCTGCTGCCATCGGGTGAGATTGAAGATGAGGCCGATCTGGCACTTTTGGAAGCTCGCGACCTTCTCTTTGCCCGCCTGCTCCAATATCGGGCCTTCAAAGAGATTGCTTCTATCTTCGCTACTCGATTTGAGATCCAAGAGAAGACATTTCCGCGAACGGTGGCTTTGGACCCCCAATTCGCCGAGCTACTTCCGGAGGTCTTACTAGGCGTAACCCCGGCTCGATTTGCAGCTCTCGCTCAGCGTGCTCTTGCGCCAAAGGTCCCACTCACCCTCTCAACTGAACATATTCATCAAGCCCTTGTGAGCGTACGAGATGAGACGGTCAAGATTGTCGATCTCTTGCGCAAGAACGGCCGAGCAAGCTTTCGTTCATTGATCGCTGATGCTGATTCGACCCTGGTGGTAGTAGCACGGTTCCTTTCACTGCTGGAGCTTTATCGTGAAGGAGTTGTCCGATTTGAGCAGGTCGTCGCGTTAGGAGAGCTTCAGATTACATGGGCCGGCTCAACTGAGGGCGAGATCGAAGTGAGTGATGAGTTTGATCTACCTCCAGCACCAATGGACGATGAGACAGAAGAGGAATAAATGTCTAAACCCGAACTTAAGAAGTCTCTTGAAGCGATCCTTATGGTCGTAGATGAGCCTGTGTCAGAGATAGTTTTGGCCCAAATCACTGAAGTTCCCACTGAAGAAGTGGTTGCGCAGCTCAATGAGATGGCTGCCTCGTATGAGGCCGAGCAGCGCGGATTCCAACTTCGGGCGATAGCCGGAGGCTGGCGATTTTATAGCCATCCAGATCAGTCGCCAGTGGTTGAAAAGTTTGTTCTTGATGGTCAACAGTCTCGGCTGACTCAGGCAGCTCTTGAGACCCTGGCTGTCATCGCTTATCGTCAACCGGTTTCACGAGCGCGAGTCAGTGCCATTCGTGGAGTAAATGTAGAGGCAGTTATGAAGACGCTGATTACTCGTGGCCTTGTCGAAGAGTCCGGAATTGAGCATGAAACAGGCGCAATTCTCTACAAAACCACCTCATACTTCCTGGAAAAAGTGGGCGTCAACTCGATCGATGATTTGCCTGCGCTAGCGCCATTCTTACCCGATGCTGATGGCCTCGACGAGATTCTGGCAACCCTCACCGAGTAAGGATCTCTAGGGGAGAGGGGCGCAACGTATCTGCCACCAAGAATTACCTCTTTTCTCCTGCAGGGCGTAGAGTTCACCTTCCAACGAATCGAGAGGATTCCGGAAGATGGAGACTAACTCCCTTGTAAGGCTGCAGAAAGCGCTAGCGGATGCAGGCGTAGCTAGCCGCAGAGCATGCGAAGAACTCATCACAGACGGTCGCGTCAGCGTCAATGGCGAACAAATAACCCAACTCGGAACAAAAGTAAATCCGGAAAAGGATGAACTAGCAGTTGATGGTGAGATTATTAACGCCAATAAGTCTAAAAGTTATTTGATTTTTAATAAACCAGCAGGTGTTTTGTCAACGATGTCTGACCCAGAAGGTCGCCCATCTTTGGGGGATTATTTCAAGGAGCGAAGCGAACGTCTATTTCACGTCGGCCGTCTCGACAAGGAGAGCGAGGGACTAATTGTCCTCACAAATGATGGGGAGATCGCCCATCGTGCAACACACCCTTCCTATGGTTTGGTAAAGAAATATATTGTTGAAATTGAAGGCCATTTGAGCGCTGTTCAGGCACAAGAGTTGCGCGATGGAATACGCCTGGAGGATGGCCTGGCTCGAGCCTTGGAAGTGATCGTCCTTCGAGAACCCACCCCTAAGAACGCCTGGATAGAGATTTCAATTCACGAAGGTCGCTACCACATCGTTAGGCGGATGTTCGAGGAGCTGGGACTTCCTGTTTTGAGATTGATTCGAACTGAGTTCGGTCCCTTGAATATTGGTGAGACCAAAGTTGGACGTTGGCGCCACCTCAACGAGGGCGAAGTTGAAAATCTATTCAACGTTTTAAAGTTAAATCGATAAATCAAAATCAAAGATAGAGAGATGTCGATAAAATGATTTTGAAAGCCAAAGAAAATAGTTCATTTATCGATAATTATATGCGTCAATTGACTACAAAATATTTCTTTATCGATATTAGATCCGTAGCGTCAAAGTTGGGCTCAACAATTATCGACATTCAAAAAAGTTATTATGTTAATAAAGCGCTTAAATTATTAACGGTTTTAAAGTCATTCGAGAGCAATGGAGTGAGGGGTAGGATTTCTCAATGAAGGTCCGAGCGATTAGAGGTGCCACCCAGCTGGCAGAAGATACTGCTGAGGCGATGCGAGAATCTGTGGTCGATTTGCTCACCACCCTCTTTGCCGAAAATCAACTTGCAACAGAGGACCTCATTTCAATTCTCTTTACAGCGACACCGGATATCCATTCTGACTTTCCCGCCGCGGCAGCTCGCACACTTGATTTAGGATCAATTCCGTTAATTTGTGCGGTTGAGATAGATGTTGCCGGCGCTCTCCCACTGGTCGTTCGTGTTCTCGTGCACGCTCATTCACTTCGAACTCATGCTGAAATTAAGCATATTTATCGTGGCGGAGCCACCGCTCTGCGAAAAGATATCGCCCAATAATGCACATTCGTATAGTGGGAGCCGGCTTGATAGGTACCTCCATCGGTCTTGGTCTTAAGAATCTTGGACATCAGATCTCTTTTGAGGACAATTATTCTCCCAATTTAGCTGTTGCTCAGGATCTACTTGGGGGAGGGGAGTTCATCTCAACTCCACCCGAAGTGATTGTCGTAGCCACTCCGGTCGATGCAGCTTTCCAAACTCTAAAGAGTGAATTTGCTACGAACCCTCAAGCTACATTCATAGATATATGTGGTTTAAAGTCTAACCTTGTATCTGAAGTTGAACATTTTCCGGAATTAGCGAAACGATTTTGTGGTTCCCATCCCATGGCTGGTCGAGAGATTTCAGGACCAACGGCTGCGCGCGCTGATCTTTTCGAAGGNGCAACGTGGATTCTCACTCCCACAACGTTGACAGAGAAGAAGGTGCTAGAACTTGCTGAATCCATCGCTAGAGATTTAGGTGCTGTAGTGAGCGTCGTACCTGCGGCCATGCACGATCAAGCAATCGCTGCGCTCTCACATGCTCCTCAAATTCTTAGCTCTCTACTAGCAGGCAACCTTTTATCTCTTGAAAGTGAAGAGATTGCTTTAGCAGGCCAAGGTCTTCGGGATATGACTCGCTTGGCTGATAGCAACCCTGAGTTATGGGCGACTCTATTAATCGAAAATTCAGAAAATATCTCCACACTTCTTCACGATTTTGTAGAGCAATTAGCAGCACTCAACACATCAGTGAAAAATAGAGATAAAAGGAGTGTTCAAGAGTTCATCTCAAGAGGAAATAAAGGCAAAGCGGCAATTCCTGGTAAACATGGTGGAAAATCTCGCGAATACTCTTTTCTCCCAATAGTTATTGATGACAAGCCCGGACAACTGGCAGAAATTTTTGAAGAATGTTCCATTGCTCAGGTGAACGTTGAAGATCTATTCATCGAACATAGCCCAGGTCAAGATACGGGATTGATAACTCTTGCTTTGTCGCACGACGATGCAAAGAGTTTACAAACTCATTTGACTCTTAAGAATTGGCGTGTGCACGGTATTCGTGCGCAGCGTTAATCATTAAAGAAAGTACAGTTCACTTATGAATCCAGTCGTTGTTGCGATTGACGGGCCAAGCGGATCCGGTAAGTCCTCGACGGCAAAAGCAATCGCTCGTCGCGCTCATTGGGAATATCTTGACACCGGCGCTCTTTATCGCGCGATCACATGGTTAGCGCTTGAACAGAATTGTGAAGAAGAAAATGGTCTTGTCGACTTAGCGATTGATTTTCCCGTCACGATAAGGACCGACCCAACCGATCCTCGTGTCTTTGTAGGAAATGAAGATGTGTCTGACGCAATTCGTACTCTTCGGATAACCGACAAAGTTTCCGAATTTGCACGCATGCCGCGAGTACGTGAATATCTTCTTGGCTTACAACAAACAGTAATTTCTGCGGTGCAGACTGGAATTGTTGTTGAAGGAAGAGATATAGGAACTGTCGTGTTTCCGGATGCGCAACTCAAGATTTTTCTTTACGCCGATATCAAGGNGCGTACTGATCGCCGCGAGAATGAAATGGTTGAAAGCGTAGATTCGCAACGAGTAGAGAACTCCCTACTTTCTCGCGATGCCATAGACAGTACCCGCGCTATTTCACCATTGCGACCTGCCGAAGATGCTCTTGAGATCGATTCAACCTACCTTTCACTCGACGAGGTTGTAGATGTTATTTGGGGATGGCTGGGGGAGCGCAGCCTTCTCGGACTTCCCAAAGTCGCGATTATCGGTCGCCCAAATGTTGGAAAATCAACGCTTGTTAATCGCATCATTGGGCGTCGCGAAGCAATCGTGGAGGACACCCCTGGGGTAACCAGAGATCGCGTGAAGTACGAGGCCGAATGGAATGGTCGTCGCTTTATTTTGATTGATACCGGTGGTTGGGAAGTTAAACCGGAAGGCATCTCTGAAAAAATCACAGCAGGAGCTGAAATGGCCATTGCAGAGGCGGACCTGATTCTCTTTGTTGTTGATGTACAGATTGGTGCCTTAGATGAAGATGACTCGTTAATAGGTTTGCTTCGTCGAAGCGGAAAAGAAACCATTCTTGTTGCAAACAAAGTTGATAGCGATGTTGACGAAGCAGATGGCCATGCCTTGTGGAATCTGGGACTTGATCAACCGTACTTTGTTTCTGCTTTGCATGGTCGAGGTGCCGGCGATCTTCTTGACGTTCTAATGGAGAAGCTTCCTGAAGTTGGAAGTGAAATGGCTGATGACGGTTACCGTCGAATAGCTCTCGTGGGAAGACCGAATGTTGGAAAATCTAGTTTGCTCAATATTCTTGCTGGAGAGTCACGAGTCTTAGTTGATGATGCTGCCGGAACAACAAGAGATCCAGTTGATGAACTGATTGAATTTGGTGGAAACACCTGGAGATTTATTGACACGGCTGGAATTCGCAAGCGTGCAATTTACGACAGCGGAACTGATTACTATGCCAGTTTGCGAACAGCAGCTGCACTCGATCGAGCCGAAGTAGCTGTAATCATTCTCGATGCTTCCGTTCCTCTAACAGAACAAGATCTTCGTGTGATCACCATGGCAGAAGAAGCTGGTCGCGCAATGGTTCTTGTTATGAATAAGTGGGATTTGGTCGATGAGGATCGGCAGATTCAATTGGAGAAAGAACTTGAGAGAAATCTTGAGCGTTATCCATGGGTTCAAAGAGTGAATGTTTCAGCAAAAACGGGATGGCATCGAGATCGTCTTGCGCCCGCTCTTCGAACGGCCATCAAGGGATGGGAGACCCGAATCCCGNCCTCCAAGCTCAATTCATTCTTGGGTGCGCTCATTGCAGCGACTCCACCGCCGGTACGAAGCGGCAAGCAACCGAAAATCCGCTTTGCCACACAAGTCCAAATTTCTCCTCCCAAATTTGTCCTTTTTTCAAGTGAGTGGGTCGAGGTGGCGTATCGCAGATTTATTGAGCGTAGATTGCGCGAAGAATTCGGCTTCAGCGGTAGCCCCATCGAGGTTGCAATTAAGGTTCGCGAAAAGGAATAGCGATGGAGTCCAGCGAGAACCGCATACTCACAATTCCCAATGTATTAACTCTTCTTCGCGCCTTTGGAATCCCGCTTTTTCTCTATCTTTATCTGCGTAGTCATCTTGCTGGTTGGAGTTTTCTCGTCTTGGCGATCGGCGCTGCCACGGATTACTTTGACGGAAAGATTGCCAGAGCTTTACATCAAGAGAGCAAACTTGGCGCAGCACTGGATCCCACAATTGATCGTGCATATATTGCGGCCACTGTCATTGCTTTAGCGATCAGAAGCGTCATTCCTTGGTGGATTGTTTTTCTTCTCATTGCAAGAGATGCCTGGATGAGCGCGATGTTAATCGTTAAAAAACGGCGAAGTGGGAAAGTCTTTGAAGTGAGCTATCTAGGCAAGGCGGCAACCTTCAATCTTCTCTATGCATTTCCCCTTCTTCTGGTGGGAGGCAATCATGGACTTGGGCTCGCCTTCCATATTGTGGGCTGGAGTTTCATTCTTTGGGGGATCGGCCTTTACCTATTTACTGCTCTGCAATACAGTTCCGATGCTTTACTCTCCCAACAAGAAACGATGAAGGGCTAACAATGTCTACAACTCCTGACAATGTGAAGTACACAAAGGAACATGAATGGGTACTGACTAACCCGGATGGTTCTGTTCGAATCGGGATCACAGATTATGCCCAAGGTGCGCTGGGAGATATCGTCTACATTCAACTTCCAAAGTTGAACTCAGCTGTGAAGGGNGGGGCAGTTTGTGGAGAAGTTGAATCTACTAAGTCCGTCTCTGAAATTTATGCTCCTGTCAGCGGAACAGTTCTTCGAATAAACGAAAAGTTGGAGTCAAATCCCGAGCTCATCAATAGTGACCCGTATGGGGATGGATGGATTGCAGAAATCTCAAATGTTGAACTGACCGAACCTTTGATGACGGCCTCCGAGTACTCGACCATCACTGCTTAACCAAGCGGCTTGNCCAGCCTCTCTGGCATGAATAGTGTCAGCCTCTAGTAGACCTGAAGGGCGAGCGCTAGCTGTCGCCCCAAAGGTGCGGAAAAGGGGAGAAGTTGTGAGTGCATCAAAGGATTCACAGACTGATCTCACTTCCACAATTCATATTTCACAGCTCAGACCAGTTCCTTCTACAACGGCACTCGATGCCCTTGTAGAAAGACTCTCCCCAGAGGAGCGAAAAGTAGTTGCACAACTTTCCCCAGAAAAGGCAATGCTTATAGGAATGACCGGCCCCTCAAAGGGCTTTCGTTATCTCCTCGATAGCGAAGAGATCAGAATTGGCCGAGAGCTTAATTCCGACATCGCTCTAGATGATGTCACTGTCTCTCGTAAGCACGCAAATATCTCCGTTCGTAAAGGTGTATTCACCATCACGGATTCGAAGAGCCTGAACGGAACCTATGTCAATGCTCTTTCGACAACGTCGAAGGTGCTTGAAATCGGCGATGAAATTCAAATAGGAAAGTTTCGTTTCGTTTTCTTTACAGGAAAGGTTTTTTCATGAGTGTTCCAGCCCGCGCCTATCTCAGCATAGGAGAGGTGTTAGCAAAACTTCGCCCAGAATTTTCTGACATCACAATTTCTAAGATTCGTTTCTTGGAGTCAGAGGGCTTGATAGATCCTCAGAGAACCCCTTCGGGATATCGCAAATTCACAGCAACAGATCTTGAACGTTTGCGTTATGTTCTTCAAGCGCAACGTGATCAATACTTACCACTACGAGTCATCAAAGAAAATCTCGATGCATTGGATCGCGGACTAGTTCCTGCGCCTGCTGTTGGAGGAGNAGCTGGTCCTCGCCTTGCAACCATCGACGGTGATTTTGCTCCAGCACACTTTGCCCCTGAGAGTGAGCTCCGCCTCAGCCGCGAAGAGCTATTGCAATCGGCCAGTCTTGACGAAGATGTTCTTGTTGAATTGGAAACTTATGGCCTTGTTGAATTGAAAGGTCGCCACTATGACGCAGACGCCCTTGCTGTCGCGCGCGCGGTAGCTGAAATTGCAGCTTTTGGTATCGANCCTCGACATCTTCGTTCATTCAAGACGGCCGCCGATCGCGAAGTTGGCTTAGTGGAGCAAGTCATCACTCCATTGCTGCGCCAAAAGGGATCGGAATCAAAGGCTCGTGCAGAGGAAGTTCAAAATGAAATTGCTTCTCTTTCAGTGCGATTACATGCCTCCCTTGTTCGCGCTGGACTTCACCGTTCTAAGTAAGCGTTTACGGTCAATCGCATGAGCGCCCTGCATCCCATTGAGGTTATTGGTGTTCGAGTCGAGATGCCGTCGAATCAGCCAATAGTTTTAGTTCGCGAAATTGACGGCGCTCGTTACCTACCCATTTGGGTCGGCGCAGTTGAGGCAACTGCAATCGCTTTTGCTCAACAAGGAGTTACGCCTCCAAGGCCGCTCACTCACGATCTTATGAAATCGATCATTGAGGATGTGTGCCTACCTTTAGAAACCGTTCATTTAACGGCGCTCAAGGATGGAATTTTCTACGCAGAACTTCACTTTAGTGGTGGCAAAGTTATCTCCGCCCGCCCCAGTGATGCTCTGGCCATTGCCCTTCGTACAGGAACTGCCATGTTTGCGACCGAGGAGCTCTTTACAGCGGCTGGAATTGAAATCCCCGACCAATCCGAGGATGAAGTAGAGAAGTTCAAGGAATTTTTGGACCATATCAACCCTGAGGATTTCGCCGGATAGCTCATGTGCAAAGGTTCTAGGCACTCTCAATCCCTTGTTGAGGGTTTGGCGTGTCGGTTCTTGTTCTCGAGAAACTCTCAACCTAGACTTCACACATTCCCCGTAGAAGTGAGTTCCCCATGAACGAAAAGATTTCCTCAGAGGTCGGCTATCGCGGCGCTACCGCTTGCGTTGCGNCCGGAATTACCTATCGCCAGCTGGATTATTGGGCACGCACCGGATTGGTCGAGCCGGGCATTAAGAGCGCTGCGGGGTCTGGATCTACGCGCCTCTACGGATTTAGAGATATTTTAGTTTTGAAAATTGTAAAGCGCCTTTTGGATACTGGTGTATCACTTCAAAATATTCGTACTGCAGTGGAACATCTACGCAGTCGTGGTGCTACCGAGCTAGAGAGCATGACTCTTATGAGCGATGGGGCTTCGATTTATGAGTGTGCAAGCGCTGATGACATCGTCGATCTGCTTCAGGGTGGACAAGGGGTCTTTGGAATAGCCATCAGTAAGGTCTGGACTGAAGTTGAAGGNTCTCTAGCCACTCTTCAAGGGGAAAATCCACAGGATGGTTCGGTTGTTGCAAATCTCACTATGGATGAATTATCGGAGCGTAGAAAGCGCAAGGGCGCCTAAACCTAATAATCTGACCCCTGTACCGTTCAATGGAGCGGAATGTATCGAGGGGGAGTCTTGAGCGCTTTTCAAGAGTTTAGAAGCGAGTTTGTGCATCGACATATTGGTCCAAACGATTCCCAAGTCGAGGCGATGCTTAAGGAAGTGGGAGAAACTTCTTTAGAAAGTTTCATAGCCAAGGTTGTTCCAGCATCCATATCAATATCGGAAACTATTGATAAATCTCTTCCACATGCAATCTCTGAAGAAGCAGCGATAGCCGAACTTCGAACACTTGCGAAAAAGAACGATCTTTCACGATCACTCATTGGAATCGGATATTACGGAACGATTACGCCACCTGTTGTTTTGCGAAATATTCTAGAAAATCCTGCTTGGTACACCGCCTACACTCCTTATCAACCTGAAATTAGCCAAGGCCGTCTAGAAGCAATTTTCGCTTTTCAAACAGCGGTTGCCGATCTGACTGGTTTACCTATCGCAAACGCATCGATGCTCGATGAAGCAACAGCTGCTGCTGAAGCGATGACACTTGCTCGTCGCCAATGGTCAGGAAGCGATGATGCAATTTTTGTCATTGACCAGAATTTACATCCCCATGTCAAAGCTGTGATGTATACACGTGCAAAACCATTGAGACTTGTCATCAAGGAAAGCAAAATTGATGCAAATTCCTTAAGTGAGATTTCAGAGGATGTATTTGGAGTTGTCGCAGCTTCGATTTCCACATTTGGTGAAGTTCAAAATCTAGATTTTGCTATCGAATTTGCTCGTAAAAAAGGGGCGCTCTCCATCGTTGATTGCGATCTACTTTCTTTAACTTTATATAAAACGCCAGGGGAGTGGGGCGCTGATATTGCCGTTGGTTCAGCACAGCGATTTGGTGTTCCGATGGGATTTGGTGGACCACATGCCGGTTTTATGTCTGTGAGAGCTGGTCTTGAAAGAGGAATCCCAGGTCGTCTTGTTGGTCAAAGTATCGACGTACATGGCAATCCCGGCTTCCGATTAGCTTTGCAAACGCGTGAGCAACATATTCGCCGCGATAAGGCGACTTCCAATATTTGCACAGCACAGGTTTTGCTTGCAGTCATGAGCGCTTTCTACGCCATGTGGCACGGCCCAGCTGGCCTGCAAAATATTGCCGAGCGGGTACGAAGGAACACTCACATGCTTCGTGCCGCAATCCAAGCCACTGGTGTAAATGTAAGTGCAGGAGAAGTATTTGATACCTTCGTTGTTGAGAAGGTTCCATTTCTCACTCCTGGTTTTAACTTCCGAAATATTGAAAACTCTAAGATCGGAATTTCACTCGACGAAACAGTAACGCAAGAGGATCTCGTGAAAATCGCAAATCTCTTTGGAGCGACGATTTCACGCGGGGAAGTGGAGATCCCTCAGCCATTTAAGCGGAAATCAACTTTTCTTACACACCCACTTTTTAACGATCATCACTCTGAAACAGGGATGTTACGTTATATACGCACTTTGTCTGATAGGGATCTTGCACTCGATCGTTCGATGATTCCGCTTGGTTCGTGCACGATGAAACTCAACGCAACATCAGAGATGATTCCGGTAACTTGGCCAGAGTTCAGTTCATTACACCCCTTTGCACCTGCAAACCAGAGCGCGGGTATGAGGGAGATGATTGACCAACTGAGCATATGGTTGATTGATATCACCGGTTATGACGCAGTTTCCCTTCAACCAAATGCAGGCTCTCAAGGTGAATTTGCCGGTCTTCTAGCAATACGAAACTATCTTGATTCTCGCGGAGAAGAGATCCGCGATATCTGCCTTATTCCTTCAAGTGCACATGGCACGAATGCTGCTTCAGCTGTTATGGCTGGAATGAAAGTAGTGGTTGTTGCATGCGATGAGTCAGGCAACGTTTCCGTTGATAATTTGAAAGAGAAAATTTCTGAGTTTTCTACACGACTGGCCTGTTTAATGGTCACATATCCGTCAACACATGGAGTTTTTGAGACAGCGATTACTGAGATTTGTGGGTTAGTACATGACGCTGGCGGTCAGGTCTATGTCGATGGCGCAAATCTGAATGCATTGGTGGGACTTGCCCAGCCTGGAAAATTTGGAGCTGATGTTTCTCATTTGAATCTTCATAAAACATTCTGCATTCCTCATGGTGGTGGGGGACCGGGCGTCGGTCCTGTAATTTCTCGTGCACATCTTGCGCCATTTCTTCCCAACCATCCTTTAGATGAACTCGCTGGTCCTTCAACTGGACCTGGGCCTGTAAGTTCTGCCCCATTTGGCTCAGCAAGCATTCTTCCGATTTCTTGGATGTATATCCGAATGATGGGCGGTGCTGGATTAACGAAGGCGACTCAAATCGCGATTCTTTCTGCAAACTACATTGCAAAGAAATTGGATGAGCATTTTCCGGTTCTTTATAAGGGCGAGGAAGGATATGTCGCCCATGAATGCATTTTGGATATGAGAGACATTACAAAACGGACAGGCGTCAGTGTTGATGATGTGGCGAAAAGACTGATGGATCATGGATTCCATGCGCCAACAATGAGTTTCCCAGTAGCAGGCACTCTGATGGTTGAACCCACCGAGTCTGAAGACCTCTCTGAACTCGACCGTTTTATCCAAGCGATGATCTCTATCCGTGCAGAAATATCGGATATCGAACATGGCGAATTGACGGTGGAGGAGTCGCCTCTTCATTTTGCTCCTCATACGGATGCTGACCTTTTACGCCCAGAATGGGACCGTAAGTACTCACGCCAAGTTGCTGGTTATCCAGGTGGAGTTCCCACTGAAATTGGCCGCAGTGGCAAGTATTGGCCAACCACAGGGCGGATTGATGGCGTCTTNGGGGATAGAAATCTTGTCTGCGCATGCCCGCCGATAGAGGAGCTCGCTGCTCAATTCTAGAGCGATTTTCTTACTTTACATAATGTAGATTATCGGGTCTTTTTTCTACCTTGGAGCGCCCACCGCGTTGTCTGTATGAGCGCTTCCAGGACAATCCGCTTGCTCATTTTAGATTCCCCATGCGTGCGCTCTATAAAGGTAATAGGAACTTGCGCTATTGATAACCCTGCATCATGAATTCTCATCGCCATTTCAATCTGAAAGCCATAACCTAAAGTTTGTNCCTCTGACAAATGGATTCTTTCCAGGGCGAGCCGTGAAATAACGCGGAATCCACTGGTGAGATCTCTGTAAGGAAGATGAAGAATGGTTCGGGCATACCACGTTCCGACGCGAGAGATCGCTTTTCTATGGATAGGCCAATGGAGAACGCTTCCGCCATCCATCCATCGAGTACCAATCACCAATTCCGAGATATCTGATGCGCCAAGCAATACGGACAATTCCTCTGGTTGATGGCTTCCGTCAGCGTCACATTCAACAAAATATTGGAAGTCGCGTTCCAAACCCCATGAAAAACCGGCTAAATAAGCCGGTCCAAGACCCAATTTTTCCGAACGCCTGAGAATGTGAACACGAGAGAAATTTGCCCTCTCTACCAAATCCGCAGTTCCATCTGGAGAATTGTCGTCAATAATAAGAATGGAAATTTCATACGAGCTCGAAAGTTCTTGGATTACGAGGGAGAATCGCTCCAGAATCTCAAGAATATTTGCAGATTCGTTATAGGTCGGAATACAAACAAGCACTTTTCTTAACATAATAAATTACCAGCCAAGAGCGTTGATAAATCGATCCACGCTAGCACCCAAGTTATATTTTTCCTTAAGCGAGTAAATTTCATCGAGGTTACCCTTTTTCGGTAATGAAAAATCGATCTGAGGAACCGGCGCATCGACGGCGCAGTGAACGAGCTTCTCGGCAATCTTCGCATAAGCGATATCGGCCAAAATCTTCTTTCGAAGCGGTGCAGGTAAAAGCTCAGATTCACCTTGTGCCGCTTCAATGACATCCTTCATCGACGAAAAAGAGTGCGCTATAACTGCAGCTCCTTTTTCTCCAATACCCTTGATTCCTGGTAGTCCGTCAGAGGCATCACCACGAATCATCGCAAAGAGAGCGTATCTCTCCCCCGGTATTTGATATTTTTCTGCAATCCATTTCAAATCGACTACATCATGATTAGAAATGCCTCGTGCAAGATAGACAACCTTTACTCTACGTTTATCATCAACGAGTTGAAATAGATCGCGATCTCCTGTAACGATAAGAGTAGGACCCTTCTCTTTAACGCTATATGTTGCAATCACATCATCAGCTTCGTAGTCATCAGCACCTATGAGTGGGACGTTCATGGCTTCTAGGAGATCCAAAAGAATTGGAATTTGCGGTGTAAGTGTTTCAGGTTCTTCCTCTTCGCCACCCTCGGAATCAACTCGATTTGCCTTGTAATCAGGGAAAAGATCCNCTCTCCACGATGGCCTCCAATCGCCATCCAAACATGCAATCATTCGATTTGGCTTGTATTGGGTCATCAATCGTGCACTCATATCAAGAAATCCCCGAATAGCATGAACAGGCTGACCCGTATCGTCGACAAGAGTGTCTGGCATTCCATAATATGCGCGATACCACAGGGAAGCGCTATCTAAAAGCATAAGCGTCATCCGACCACCCCAGCATATGTAACCACTCCCCTGTCGACTCTCTTGAGTGCTTCTTCAACAACGGGAGACAAATCACGGCTCGCATTTCCCAATTGACGAAGTAAATCAATAATCTGCTTCATTGAACGGACGAAATCTCCAACCGTCATTTCTGTTCCACGCACGATTGATGAAAGTGAGTGTCCGCTTGCCCACCGATGGGAGGCCCAGCAAAAACCTAGATCTGGTTCGCGCATTGGCTCTAGTCCCAAGTCCAGTTCACGTTCGTGGAGATCGTTCCAAACCCCGACCATCTCCCCAAGAGNGTCTTGAACTTTTCCGTGAGGAATTTTTGGGCTCTCCTCGCGCCGTGCTTCATAAACAAGTGCCGAAAGGACTGAGACTAACTCCGTTGCATTAAGCCCAACCAGGATTTCCTTTCGTACTAATTCTGAAATAAGTAGGTCCGTTTCACCATATATTTTCGCAAGTAGTCGACCATGTGAAGTGATGCTGTTGCCTTCAAGATATCCAAGTTCCCCCAACATTATCTGTACAAGATCAAATCGGCGCGCTATTACATCGGTTCTATTGCTCACACGTTCTTGCAGCCCACGATTTTCTCGAATGAGTCTCGCCGCACGATCTGCTAGGCGCGCATGTTGCTCACGGTCAGCACAACCATGACAAGCATGTGATCTCAAAGCACGACGCAGTTCTGTTATTCGCTGCTCAGCTAGGAGCCTCTTCTTTTTCGAATTTTTTGAAAGTGACTTTTCGAGATCTCGTAACTCTTCCTTGATTTCTGTGTATTCCAGAAAGTCACCCATATGACATTCAACGCTATCTCTGAGTTGGGTGATGGCTTCTTGGTTTTTGTGAATTTGACGAGAGAGACCAACAACGGCCTTGTCGGCTTGATATTGAGCAAAAGATGCTTCCAGCGATGTTCGAGCTCTTACCGCGCCCAGTTGTGAGATGAGATTTATTGTCATGTTGTACGTGGGCTTAAAGCTACTTCGCAACGGGTATGTGCGGGTAGAAGCCAAACCAGCAAGAGAAGCCGAATCTGTGTCGCGATTCCAAATGACAACAGCGTTTCCTTCAATATCGATTCCGCGACGTCCTGCCCGACCTGTTAATTGGGTAAATTCTCCTGGAGTAACGGTGACATGTGCTTCACCATTCCATTTGGTCAACTTTTCAAGAACAACTGTACGAGCTGGCATGTTGATTCCAAGAGCAAGAGTTTCTGTCGCAAAAACAGCACGAACAAGTCCTCGCTGAAACAACTCCTCCACAACTTCTTTGAAAGTTGGCAGCATTCCAGCGTGATGCGCCGCAATTCCCTTTTCTAGTGCGTCAAGCCACTCGTGGAAGCCTAAAATACTTAGGTCCTCTTCAGGAATGTGGTTCGTCTTTGAGAATGCAACTTCACGAATTGCACTTCTCTCCTCCGAATTTGTCAGGACAAGACCAGAATCAACACATTGCTTCACCGCGGCTGCACAGGCGGCACGAGAAAAAATAAATGTAATGCATGGCAACATGCCTTCTCGGTTGAGCTTTTCTATAACTTCGGCGCGACCAAGTGATTTTGTACCTAACTGGAAGGATTCAGGGTTCTTCCAATTTCGGGCGCTTTTATGTCCCTTGCCCTGATACGAAACACGGACCTTTCTTGCCGCCTCTTTTTCCAAGGTTAAAATCTCTTGGTTGACCTTTCCATTCTCGCCAAAGAGATCCAAGAGCCGATTACCAAAGAGAACATGTTGATACAGAGGTACGGGACGATTTTCCGAGAGAATCACCTCGGTGCTTCCTCGAACGGCCTGGAGCCAATCTCCAAACTCTTCTGCATTTGAAACAGTTGCAGAGAGGGAAACAACTTGAACGCTATCAGGAAGATGAATGAGAACTTCCTCCCAAACCGCGCCTCGAAAACGATCAGCAAGATAGTGAACTTCGTCCATGACAACAAAGCCAAGGTCGTGTAATGCGGCAGGCGAGGCGTAGAGCATGTTTCGCAATACTTCAGTTGTCATAACGACTACAGAAGCATCTGAATTAATGTTTGTGTCGCCGGTAAGTAGTCCAACTTTTTCTTCTCCGAACATCGCCTTCAAGTCTTGATACTTTTGATTTGAGAGTGCTTTGATGGGAGCTGTATAGAAGCAGCGCCGCCCCGTCTGGAGAGCTAAATACGCAGCAAATTCACCGACGATAGTTTTTCCAGCTCCCGTCGGTGCTGCAACTAAGACACCATGNCCCTCTTCAAGGAATTGACACGCTTCTGTCTGAAAATCATCAAATGGAAAGGAGTAGCTCTCAGAAAAAGACCGAACTTTTGTGTATCGCATCCGATTCTTAGCAGCAGCCAACTTTTGGGCAGGAGTCATCTCCCCCTGTTCGCTCGTCATAGAAGCCACGTTTGCATCACCTGAGGTTCTAATCGAACTTCTATAGGGAGCTCTCCAATTCGCTCACCATCGGCATATGCGATTGCTTTTGACGAGAGAATAACTTTTGAACAACGTCTGATTTCAACTGCGGGATGATTTATATGTTTACCTGAAAATACTCTAGGAAATACTCTGACAAATTCCTTGACTGGAATTGGTTTCAAGATGAGAACGTCGAACAATCCATCCGTAAATTTCGCTTCAGGACATACGAGCATNCCCCCGCCGTAACTCTTTCCGTTTGCAATGGCAACAAGCATTGCTCCGGATTCAAAAGCAATTTCGTCCAATTCAATGGCGTATGTTCGTGGCACAAAAAACGGCAACTCACGTGCCGTTGCGATCACATACTTGATTTTGCCTTTGAAGAATTTGTATCTATTTGCTCTCTCGTTTACGAGAGAATCAAAACCAGTACTGAGTACTTGGCCAAACCAGGTGATCTCTTCCCCACGTACAACCTTTCCCATATCAATGCGGGTAGGAGTTGTACGAGTTAGCGCTTCGACAAGTTGTGATGCATTCTTCCCAAATGTCCCTGCCGAGCGAGCAAAATCATTTCCCGTTCCAGCTGGCACAACCAAGATCGGAACCTTCCAATCGATTGCGAATGGAAAAAGAAGATGGGCCAGACCATCTCCCCCCACACTTACGATTGAAGTGAATGCATCCTTTTCATGAATTCGATTAAGGGTTGCAATGGTCTGCTGTTCAGATTCTTCTTGAATGATTGTGAAGTGCACTCCCGATTGACCAAGTTCACGTACGAAACGTTGTCCAACCTTCTTCCCTTTTCCGCCACCGGAAACTGGATTTATAACCAAGGCAACATTCATGTTGCACGAAGCTTCCACCCGTTATCATGAAATATTCCAAGAAGGCATGCACCAAAATAGAAAACCCACATTGGGATAGCCAGGAGAAGCATGGTGAATGGGTCTCCTGTGGGGACAAAAATCGCCGAAAAGAGNGTTATGCCAAAGACTACATATCTCCATGGTCGTAGCATCGATCTACCTGAAAGAACCTTCATCAAATTAAGTGCCAGAAGGAAAACGGGAAGCTCAAATGCGATGCCGAAAACTAGAAGCAGTTTCAAAACAAATACTAAGTATTCATCGAAACGAATTAGATTTCCTAACGATGATGGAGTTAGTCCCATAATCTGCTGGATTGCAATGGGAAGTAGCCAATATGCAAACCAAACACCTAAAGCGAAAAACGGTGTAGCAAGGAATAGAAATAGAAGAGAATATCTCCGCTCCCTCTTCTTAAGAGCCGGCGATACAAACGCCCACAACTGATAGATCCAAATAGGCGCTGAAAGAATAATGCCGACAAAGATTGAAACGCTGATTTTGAGATTGAGCGGTCCTAAAACGCCGTTAATGTAGAGCGTCCCGCATCCTTTGCTGTTTGAAACAGCGTGTAGCTTGAGATTGCAGATCGGCCTGGCAAGTGTTTTGACTATATTGTCATAGAAGAACCAGCCCAAGGTTCCTCCAGCAATAATTCCAAGAGATGCTCGAAATAGACGAGTGCGTAACTCCCGAAAATGCTCAAGTAACGGCATTGTTCCGCGCGGCGGTGGAACCTTCATTTCAGACATATAAAAACCAGATAAGCCAGCGCTTACTTCTGTGGGTCTTTTCCAGCTTTTCCGTCGTTTTCGTCTTTGAGTTCAGATTTAAAGATTTTGAGCGATTTAGCAACTGACTTCGCCGAATCGGGAAGGCGCTTAGCTCCAAACAAAACGACAAAAACCAATGCGACAACAATGATGTGCCAAGGTCTTAGCTCTCCCACTTTTCCTCCAATTGACTCGCATGTACCTGTTCTAGCCTACCATTTTGAAATTTCTAGGCTACAAAGCGCTCTCACTGCGCTAGTTCTCCCATATGAGGTAATTCTCAAGGGATCTCTCGACCATCTCCCTCAGAGCCACCTCCAAATCATCGGGTGTCAGGATTTGAATTTTGCCGGACATGCTCATAAAAAGTCGGATGAGCCAATCAAGGTGATTAACCTTGAAAACTGTTTTATAGCCATCGGAATTTTCTTCGAAAGAGTCAACAATCGAGCCATTTTGCTCGAGTGCGAGTTGATTCTTCTTTGAAATAGTCGCTTCAACGAGTATTGGCTCATCCTTGATAGTGAGTTTGGTCGAATCAATTTCACCTGTGGACGGCCGCATATGTGAAATTCTGTCCCATCTAAATGTTCGCTGTGAACCATCAATGGTGAGGCCGTCAAGATAGGTATAGCCATTCTGCACATAGGTTCTCAACGGAGCTATCTGCCTGTCTGTCAACTCATCCTTGCCTAGGGACAAATATTGGAAAGAAACCCAAGCTTTCTCCGAGATTGCTTTCTGTAAAATTGAGAATTCCTCAGTCGCAAAATTGCCTTGATCTAGTTTAACGACAACAGATCCATCTTCAACGGATGAGAGAATCTTTTGCATCTTATTTTGCAGAGACTTGAGCTGAGTATGAAGGCTGTCAGAGTTCACTAAATGTGAAATATTTTCCAGCCCTAAGACGATACTGACAGCTTCTACACGACTTAATCGACGAGGATTTGATAAATTTTGTGGATCAATAATCGAAACAACGCCATCCTCTGTTGATAGGTCGATAAGTTCCAAAGGTGTGTAACCTGGAAGGCCGCACATAAAAATTGTCTCCAAAATAAGAGAAATTTCCCGTTCCGACGTTTTGTAAATTTCAGAGAGCTCTCGAATTGTGATCCCCGGATGCTCATTGATAAATGGAACCAGGTCTAAAGCCTTCGCCGTTCGAGTGAGTGCTGTCTCAGCCATCATAGGGAATCCTGCAACTTCTCATTCAAGAGTGATTGAATTCGATTCCGAAGTTCTTTAGGTTCGATAATAACTATATCTTGGCTATACCAAAGAGCATCGTGAATGGCAGATCCTTCAAATGAGTAGACTTTTTCGTAAAGATCCCATGTCTTTGAGTTATCGATAAGCGTTGCTGAGCTGCGTACGCCAAGAGCCCCATTCTTTCGAATCCGCATCCTTACCTTTATTAGCGCATCATCGTTATGAAGTAGGAGCGTTGAATCAAATGAGAAATTCTCTGGACGGACAAACGCGCCTTTCTTTCCAGAGCTGATGATGGAACTCATGCGCCTTACTTTAAAAGTCCGTAGCTCTCCTTTGGAAATATCTTTTCCAGCGAGGTACCACTCCCCCTTAAAGATGCTCATTCCATACGGTTCGATTGATCTCTCTTCTGAGGATTCACGACTGTATATAAATGTAATAATCCGACGCTCTGAAAGCGCTGTCCAAATTGGAGTGAGATCGCCCTCATAATTTTCAACAGGGACGATATCGGTCTGCAAAACAGCTGGATCAATTTCAATCCCCAAGCTCTCAATCTTGCGAAGAGCTGATTGGGCGCTCTGACTGAAGAGGGAGTTCTTCCACGTATGGGCTGCAATCGTGAGCAGAGCAAGTTCGGTTGGGTTCAGTTCAGGCATTTCAAGAGCATAAGCTTCAGGTCGTATCCGATAACCCAATTCATCTTCAAAATAAGAATCTAATGGGGCAACTTCAATATCGATACCAAGGGAACGAAGATCATCTTTGTCTCGTTCAAACATACGCTCCATCGAATCGAGCGCTCCTGAATACCCAGCTACTGATGAAAATATCTCATTCTTTGTGAGAAGCCTCTTAGTGGCAAGAAGAGCCATCGTTAGATTGATAAGGCGCTCGGCTTTCAGATCGGACACGGGATAACGATAAGGCTTTGCTATCCTTCGGGCATGAGAAATCGCGCAAATACAACCCTTCTTCTAGCCACGATTGCAGCCGGAACACTTCTCCTGACTGGTTGCACAACCGATGGAGGGGCTCCAAATACCGCAAAGAAACCATCAACGACAGGATCCTCCTCTATGAATTCTCAATCTTCTATTCCTGTAGTCACGGGGCCAGCAGGTCAGGCACCGACTATTTCTGCGCCAAAGGGCCAGGCGCCAGCATCTCTTGAGACTCGCGATGACATCGTTGGAACTGGGGCGGTTGCACTTGCTACTTCAACACTCACAGTTCATTACACATTGATGGCATGGTCTACCGGAAAAGTTGTTGAATCCTCATGGACGGGNGGATCACCTGCAACATTTGCACTTTCACAAGTTATACCGGGCTGGCAGCAAGGCATGCCGGGTATGAAAGCCGGAGGCCGTCGAACCTTGGTTATTCCGCCATCACTGGGTTATGGAGCTGCGGGCGCAGGTCCCATTGGTCCAAATGAAACTCTTATATTCGTCGTTGACCTTGTAGCGGTTGCTTAAGCCTCATCCTCTGGTAAACCATAGGATCCTTTTGATGGGNGACGCCTGCGTAAAGGTGCAATAACTCCTGGTGCTAATCGTCGCGCCATTATTAAGAAGCCAGTGTGGCCAATCATTCGATGTTGTGGGCGAACCGCGAGTCCTTCATGATGCCATCCACGTAGAAGTGTTTCTATGCTCTCTGGCTCCGTGAATGCTTCCGACTTCTTTATTGTTTCTGCCATCTCTGACAGTTGAGTTGTTGTCGCCACATATGCAAGAAGAACTCCCCCTGCTTCAAGAACGGTCGCTGCCATCTCCACACATTCCCAGGGCGCCAACATATCCAGAACTACTCGATCATATTTTTCGTGAATCGCGTCCTGTACTGAACCAAGCGTAAGAGACCAATTTTCTGGAACGTCTCCAAAGTACATTTCAACGTTCTTTCTTGCTACTGCGGCAAATTCTTCTCGTCTTTCAAAAGAGTTAACTCGACCTAATGGGCCTACCGCTCGGAGAAGAGAGATCGAAAGTGCACCTGACCCCACGCCAGCTTCCAAAACGCGTACACCCGGTGCAATATCAGCAAATCCAAGAATAAATGCCGCATCTTTTGGATAGACAATCGTTGCCCCTCGGGGCATAGAGAGTACAAAATCNCCCAACAATGGCTTGAAAGCCAGAAACTTCATTCCCGCAGTTGTTTCAACAACACTTCCTTCGGGGGTACCAACGAGATCGTTGTGAACTATCCAGCCTTTATGTGTGTGGTACTCGCCATCTTGTTTTAATGTGATCGTTTGAACTTTGCCCTTTGCATCAGTGAGTTGAACACGATCACCAAATTTGAAATCAGCCATTAGATTGATTCTCCTGTCAATGCAGAGTTATAGAAATCCTCTAATGTGTCGACTGAAACATCAACCAAAGAGTGAACTATTTTTTGTCTCGGTTTCTCGGTGACGGTCACCATCATCGGTACTGCAACTACAAAGGCACCACTTGAGACGGCAGCCGAAATTCCTGTTAGCGAATCTTCAAGAATTATGGAATGGGAAATATCCNCCCCAAGACGTTCAGCTGCGAGGAAATAGCCTTCGGGGTCTGGTTTTGTTACCTTTACATCATCACCTGAGACTGCAACATCAAAATATTCCTCTGGAAGGCGTGAAAGTGTCGCACTCATCATGGAGGAAGGGCTTGCCGTTACAAGACCAACTGGAATACCTTCTTTTTTAAGTTGAAGAAGAAGTTCAAGTGCTCCTGGCATATATTCGATATGTGACTGAAAATGTTCAACAGTGCGCCTCACGAGTTCGTGGTGGAAAAACTCCGGACTCTCCACTTTTCCGGCAAGTTCATACATATATTGCCCCACCTTGGGAAGAGGGCCACCCAAACAATATCTTTGATCCTCATGAGTCCACTCGTGGCCATACTCTGCCATGAGTGAGGTTTCAGCTGCGAGCCAATGTGGCTCAGAATTAACAAATGTTCCATCCATGTCAAAGAAGACTGCTTCAAAGTTTCTACTCATGAAGCGTTGTAATACTTTGCTTCTGGATGCAATGTAATGATCGCTGATGTTGACTGTTCAGGGTGAAGCTGGAACTCCTCTGAAAGTTCAACCCCAATTCTGCTCGGATCCAAAAGTTCACAGAGTTGAACCTGTTGCGAAAGATCAGGGCAAGCAGGGTAGCCGAATGAGTAGCGAGAACCTCGATACCCTTGATCCAAAATTTTGTCGAGTTCGGTCGCATCTTCAGTTCCAAAACCGAGTTCACTTCGGATACGCGTGTGCCAATGTTCTGCAAGCGCTTCCGTTAGCGCAACACTGAGGCCATGAAGTTCTAAGTATTCACGATAGAGATTTTTCGAGAAAAGATCTGCAGTTGCTTTGCTCACCGAAGAACCCATTGTCACAACATGGAAAGCAACGACATCGACTTCCCCAGAACTCTTTGGGCGGTAAAAATCACTGAGGCATAACCGTCTGTCACGAGATTGTCGTGGGAATGTGAACCGCACGCGTTCTGTTCCCTGCTTTTCACCTTCATGATGAAGAATGATGAGCTCGTTTCCTTCGCTGTAACAAGGAAAATNCCCATACACGACAGCGGCGTTAAGCCAGCCATTTGCTTGAGCATCGTTGAGTAAGGTGCGAAGTCGAGGTCGCCCTTCTTCCTCAACCATCTTCTCGTATTCACCGCGCGCTCCTTTGAGTCCCCATTGACCCATATAAAGAGCTCGCTCATCGAGCATTCCGGAATAATCTGAAAGCGGAATTCCCTTCACAATACGCGAGCCAAAAAAAGGCGCCTTGCCAATGGGCACATCTGCGGAAACATCAGATCTCTTTGTATCAACAGGGCCAGTCGATTCCACTTTGCGCGGATTTGTTATGCGTTTCTTCAGAGGAGGAAGTACGGCTGTTGGATCACCCTTCTTAATCCCCATCAGCGTGTCCATCAGGGAGAGACCTTCGAAGGCGTCCTTGGCATAACGAACAGTTCCGTCAAATTTCGATGCGAGATCATCTTCAACAAATGTACGGGTGAGCGCAGCTCCGCCAAGAATAATTGGCCAAGATTTGTTTAGTGACCGAGAAGTTAACTCTTCCAAATTTTCTTTCATGATCACGGTTGATTTCACAAGAAGACCAGACATTCCAATGACGTCGACGTTTTCCGACTGAGCGGCATCAATAATCTGATTGATGGTTTGTTTTATTCCGATATTTACCGTCGTGTAACCATTGTTTGTCAAAATGATATCGACAAGGTTTTTACCGATGTCGTGAACATCTCCCTTTACCGTAGCAAGAAGTATCTTTCCGCGACCATCAGAATCACTCTTTTCCATGTGCGGTTCAAGGATTGCAACAGCCTCCTTCATCACCTCTGCACTTTGCAAAACAAATGGCAATTGCATTTGGCCTGAACCAAAAAGTTCGCCGACAACTTTCATTCCAGAAAGAAGATGATCGTTGATAATCTGAAGAGGCTTAATTCCAGAAGACATGGCAGATTGAAGGTCCGCTTCCAATCCAACCTTTTCCCCATCGATAATTCTGCGCTGCAGTCGCTCCTCAAGAGGCAAGGCTGCTAGTTCAGCAGCACGGGTAAGTTTGTTTGAGGTTGCCTCAACACCATCAAAAAGCTCTAGGAATCTTTGAAGTGGGTCGTAGATGCAATTTCCATCGGCGCCATATTCACGGCGGTCATAAATGAGATCAAGTGCGACTTTAAGGGCTTCCTCATCAATTCTGGCTATAGGTGTGATTTTCGATGGATGAACAATGGCTGAGTCAAGCCCATTTTTTACCGCTTCATGCAGAAAGACCGAATTGAGAACGATTCTCGCCGCTGGATTGATTCCGAAACTAATATTACTTACGCCTAAAGTTGTTTGAACGCTAGGATATTTTTCTTTCAATTCCTTTATAGCCGCTAGAGTTTCAATTCCATCTTTTCGTGTCTCTTCTTGGCCCGTGGCAATCGGGAATGTGAGGCAATCAATAAGAATATCTCCCACATTCATTCCCCATGTATTTACAAGATTATCTATCAACCTCGAAGCAACACGTATTTTCCATTCTTTAGTTCGAGCCTGACCTTCTTCATCAATTGTCAGTGCGACAACGGCAGCTCCGTGCTCCATAACGATTGGCATGATGCGCGCATAACGTGATTGCGGACCTTCGCCATCTTCGAAGTTGACGGAATTGATGACACATCGNCCTCCGAGTTGCTCGAGACCAGCTTGAATTACAGCAGGTTCAGTTGAGTCAAGGACGATCGGCAATGTGGAGGCGGTCGCGAGCCGAGATGCAATCTCCTTCATGTCAGCGACCCCGTCACGTCCAACATAGTCGACAGAAAGGTCGAGCATATGAGCGCCATCTCGAATCTGATCTCTGGCAATTTCAACGCACGTCTGCCAATCATCTGCCAATAAAGCAGTACGAAAAGCCTTGGAACCGTTTGCGTTTGTTCTCTCACCAATAGCTAAATAGCTTTTATCCTGTCTAAAAGGAACAAATTGATAGAGCGAGGATGCTCCGCGTTCGGCCTGCGCCAATCGAGGAGCCACGTGTAACTCCTTAACCGCCGATACAACGGCGGCAAGATGGGCAGGTGTAGTACCGCAACACCCTCCAACTAATGTGACTCCGTAATTTGTTACAAATTCTTTCAGGCTTGTTGCTAGCTGGTCGGGAGTAAGCGGATACGAGGCTCCATCATTTCCCAAAACAGGAAGACCTGCATTTGGCATAACAGAAATTCCGGTGGGTGAATTTTGACTGAGGTAACGTAAATGTTCCGACATTTCAGCTGGCCCTGTTGCGCAATTTAATCCAATAAAATCCNCTCCCAAAGACTGCAAGGCATTCAGTGCCGCCCCAATTTCAGAACCAAGCAACATTGTTCCGGTTGTTTCAACCGTCACTTGGGCAATAAGTATTACATCGCGTGAGGCAGCAGCAATTGCTGCTCGGCAACCATTTATCGCTGCCTTCACTTGTAAGAGGTCTTGCGAGGTTTCTACGAGAAGGGCATCTGCTCCCCCGTCGAGAAGTCCTCTGGCATTTTCACCATAAGCCTCTTTGAGGATGGAGTACTGGGTGTGACCAAGAGTGGGAAGCTTTGTTCCGGGACCGATTGAGCCGAGTACGTATCGAGCTCGACCATCCTGTGAAAATTCATCACAAACTTCCCGCGCAATAGTTGCACCAGCTTTTGCTAATTCATAGATTCGATCTTCGATTCCATATTCAGCCAAGTTGGCCCAATTTGCGCCAAAAGTATTTGTTTCGATGGCATCAACGCCGGCTTCCAGATATTGCGCATGAACACTTCGGACAATATCTGGCCGTGAGATATTGAGAATCTCATTGCATCCTTCAAAATGATGGAAATCTTCAAGAGAAGGATTTGCGGCCTGGAGCATGGTTCCCATCGCGCCATCGGTGACTATCACCCGATGTTCAAGTGCGCTTCGTAGGGATTCAGTGCTCATAGAGAGCAAAGTTTACAGTGCTAATCCCAGCAAAGAATCAAGGGCCCGTGACACTTGGCCAGCCTCATCAACTGATGGGCTTGCTTCAGACTCTTCACACCAAGCCTGAATTGCAACAATAGCCGCAGGAGNATCCAAATCACGAGAAAGAGCCTCTCCAAGGGAGGCAATCAGTGGGGCCGCCGGAGCTACTTCCATTTTGCTGAGGTTTAAGCGAATCCTTTGAAGAAGTTCTTTAGCTACCTCGAGTTTCAATTCTGTCCACATCCGGTCCTGGGAGTACTTGTCGAGAAGTAGCGCTAAACGAATCGCCATGGGATCTTCACCATCTGATATCAACTGCGAAACAAAAAGAAGATTTCCTTTGGATTTACTCATTTTTTCCCCATCCAGCCCAATCATCCCAGAGTGAATGTAGGCCTTCGCGAAAGTACGCCCAGTCATAGCATGTGCTTGTGCTGCGCTCATAAAATGATGGGGGAAAATCAGATCTGTACCACCGCCTTGAATATCTATGAGAAATTTTTCAGCAGAATCGAGAATAGTCCCGCCGAGATATTGCGGCCCTCTGAGATATTTAAGGCTGATAACACAGCATTCAATATGCCAACCTGGCCGTCCAAATCCATAAGGGCTCTCCCAGCCAGGCTCGCCATTCTTATTCGCTAACCACAAAACCGGGTCAAGTGGATGTCTCTTCCCTGATCGTTGTGGATCGCCTCCACGTTCAGAAAAGATACGAAGTGCTTCATCTACCGAGATTGGAAGCTCATCTAGGTAGGAGGAGATATCAAAGTAAATATCTTGGTCAACTTTGTAAACGAAGCCATTTTTTTCCATGGTTTCAATCGCTTGCGCAACCTCATCCATGACTTGTGTTGCCGGCACAAAATACTTCGGAGGCAGAATGTGCAAAGCGGACATGTCACTTTCGAAAAGTTGAACTTGGTCAAGAGCGAGCGATTGCCAGTCGGTATTGTCACGAGATGCACGTTCGAGCAGGGGTTCATCGATATCGGTGATATTTTCTACAAAGGAAACTGTGCCACCTGTTGCGAGGATATAGCGATGAATCAAGTCAAATGTTATATAGGTAGCAGCATGGCCAAGGTGAGTGGAGTCGTAAGGAGTAATTCCACACACATACATCCGAATTGGATTGATTGGATCAGACGAAAAGATTTTCTCGCCGTAGGTACTTTTCATTTTTAGCGGAGGTAAAGCTTGGCTCATACCCGGTACGTACAATTCTGGCCACGGAGAAATCTTCATAGTGAGTCGAGCCTACCGAACTTTGTTAAAAGGGAGGCCACGGAATGGCGGGCCAATCATCAGATGGATATGGAAATGCACCGGNATCCAAGTGACCCTGGATCCGCTCAACACAGGCCTCAATCTCTATAGTCGTGAGTAGGGCAGCGAAAAGATCTGATGTAAGAAGTGTTATCGACTTTCTCAATATCTCAAATTCTGTATCTGTGAATCTCTCNCCCGCCCACTGCCACAAGACTGTACGAAGCTTATTTTCTCTGTTGAAGCTCACTCCATGATCACAGCCAAAAATCTTGGTTTCTGATACTGGCAGGATATGTCCAAATTTTCTATCTCCATTGTTTATCACAAGGTCGAAGAGGGCCATATTCCTGATTGCAGGTGAGTCGGATTGAGATATTTCAACGATATCAATTTTTTCATCAGATTCAATCCATTCTTGAACCATGCCCATTCCATACGGCCCATCTCGCAAAACAGTTTCAGGGACAATATTGAAAGAAAGTTCTGCGCTCACCATGAATGAGGCATATTCACGGTTGGCTAAATTTCCATCCGGAAAATCCCACAACGGTCTTTCTCCAGCTATAGGTTTATAGACGACCCGAGCGCCTTCTATCTCTGCAAGAAGTGTCGCATTCGACGCATCGGTAATTCTACCTACAATCTTCAGCTCACCATCAAGCAGGTTCAACGACGATATCCATTTGCTCGAGGACACAGATGGCCATCGGGATTAAGAGGAATCCCGCAGAATGGGCATGGAGTTCTGCCAGCAGAGACGATGTTCTGGGCGCGCTCACAAAAGCCGCGAACCTGAGCAATTGTTAGAGAAATAAGAAGCAGGTCTGGGACATCTTCACCAGCTTCTTCCTCTCCATCCTCGATCAATTCATCAAAACTCTCATCCGCAGAAGCTTGAATTTGCAGATCAATCCTTTGGTTTCCTTGCTCATAGGAGATTGCTATTACGCCTGCACGAAAATCCTCGGTAATTGGATACTCCAGAGCACCGTCATCTCGGATAGCAGGTGCATTGAGAAAATCGGTTGCTGCCAATTTGTTTCGTCGCAATTCACGTATCAACATGTTGAGTCGCTCGACAAGAGCTTGTACTTGCGATTTCTCCAATACAATACAGTTTAAGCCGCTCGGTGAGGAGACTTGCAAAAAGAAGACTCTCTCCCCTGGTTCGCCAACCGTCCCCACAACACAACGTGTTGGAAGTGTATGCCTATAGACAATTCGACTCATTTTTCTCCNCCTCCGCCGCCAAGTGTCGAGCCAGAATGTGGCGCAGCGCTTTGAGTTGAATTTATTGTGTGAATCGAAATTCGCTCCTTATGAAAGGAGAGAGAACTTAAGGAGGCGGGATCAATTGATAATCTTTGGAAATTATCTAAATGATTTCCCAAATAATGATTGATAATGACTCGAATAACGTCACCATGAGAAATAACAAGGTGATTACCCTTTNCCCCCCGTAGCTTCTCAATCCCTTCGATAGCGCGAGAGGCCATCTCGGCGAAACTTTCCCCTTCAGGAAATCGAACACCTGAGGGTTCTTTTTGAATCTGACGCCATAAACTCTTTCGCGATAGAAGAGCTAACTTGCTCCCCGACCATTGCCCGTAATGCATCTCAATAAATGCCGAGTCCTCCTCGATAGAGAGATTGGGGTGTGTGCGAGCGAAAGGTTCAATTGTTTCTAGACAGCGTTGCAAGGGACTAGTGTGAATGGAAGAGAGCGAAAGTTTCTCAAGAACTGGAATAAGGGCGATTGCTTGAGTTTTTCCTTTTGATGAAAGTGAAATTCCCAGTTTTTGTCCTGCAAGAATGCCTCTGTTATTTGCTACCGAATGAGCGTGACGAAGCAGGTAGATCGTGCTTTGCCCATTATTGCGGAGAGTCATATCGGTAGGTTACCGATGATTTGCACCTCTTGTTGCTAACCTCCGAGCCATGAAGATGCGTCCACTGGGTCGATCAGGTCTGGAAGTTTCCCGGCTTGCTTTGGGCACAATGACCTGGGGTCGAGACACCGACGAGCACGAGGCCGCTGTTCAACTTCGCTCATTTCTCGATGCTGGTGGAAACCTCATTGATACGGCCGCTGTCTACGCAGACGGCGATAGCGAGAGGGTAATCGGCGGTTTTCTAGGCTCTCTCGTCAATCGAGATGAAATACTTTTAGCTTCAAAGGCTGGCATCTCTTTTAAATCTGGAGAACGCAAGGTGAGTAACTCCCGGGCTTCCCTGATTGAGGATTTAGATAAGAGTTTAAGTCGCCTCGGTGTTGACTNCCTCGATCTGTGGCAAGTTCATTCATGGGACGAAAACACGCCTCTGGATGAAACGCTCTCAGCTTTAGACTATGCGGTATTAAGTGGAAAAGTTCGTTACGCGGGCATCTGTAATTTTGCTGCATGGCAATTGGCACGAAGTGCAACTTTGCAAAATCCAAGTTTCGGCAAAGTTCCAATCACCTCGATACAAAATGAATATTCACTTCTCAATCGCAGTGCAGAACAAGAAGTTTTGCCCGCTTCACAAAATCTAGGCGTAGGTTTTCTAGCCTGGTCGCCTTTAGGACGTGGCGTTCTCACCGGAAAATATAGAAATGGAACACCCTCTGATTCTCGAGGTGCCAGCCCCCACTTCTCGGCATTTATTGCCCCGTACCTCAATAACCGATCACGATCTATCGTCGACGCAGTCTGCGTTGCTGCCGAGGGCCTTGGGTACTCACCTCTTGAAGTGGCACTTTCGTGGGTCCGAGATGCTCCCGGTGTCTCATCGGCAATAATCGGAGCACGTACCGGCGCTCAGTTGCGCGGGGTGCTCACCGTTGAAGAGATAGAGCTTCCACAACCTGTACGAGTGGCGTTAGATGAAATTTCAGAAAGTCCTCAGATCTAACAATTCTCTAAAAATCGCATCAGCGTTCTGACTCCAAATTTCAAACCATCCACCGGAACTCTTTCGTCAACGCCGTGAAAGAGAGCAAAAAAGTCCAAATCAGCAGGTAGTTTGAGTGGGCTAAATCCGTAACCAATAATTCCTAGATCTGAAAGCGCCTTGTTATCTGTTCCACCGCTCATAACATAGGGAACTGGAACACCTTCGGGATCTTCTGCATGAAGTGCATCGCACATCGCCTGGACCAGCGGACCATCAAAATCAACTTCGAGTGCTTTATCGCGGACGAGCATCTCTACTGTTGCATCTTCTCCTGCCAATTCACGCACTTTTGAGAGAAGCTCTTCCTCATGGCCCGGCAAGAAACGACCATCAACCACTGCGCTTGCTAATTGAGGAATGACATTAGCTTTGTAACCTGCTTCAAGCATCGTTGGATTGGATGTGTTCTGTACTGTCGCCCCCATCATTCGAGCTGCCCCACCGATATGTTTTTGCAATGGGCGTGGATTTGCAGGGTCGTACTTCTCCCCCACTAATTCAGCAATCTTGCTCCAAAATTTTTGACCTGTCTTCGTTTCACGTATCGGCCATTCATACTCGCCGATTCGAGCGATCGCGCGAGTCAGCTTTGTGACAGGGTTATCGCGATTGATAAAAGAACCGTGTCCTGCCGTTCCTTTCGCTGTGAGCTTCATCCATGAGAGCCCCTTTTCTGCGGTTTGAACCCAGTACAAGCGATGTCCGCCGGTAATCGTCACGGAGAAACCACCCACTTCAGAAATTGCTTCCGTGTACCCATCAAAAATTTCAGGGCGATTCTTAATCATCCAACGCGACCCATAGAGGCCACCGGCTTCTTCGTCAGCGAAAAAGATGAGAAGGATATTTCGTGGTGGCGTGTATCCATACTTTTTCCATCCGCGTGCAATCGCCAAGAATTGCGCGCATCCATCCTTCATGTCGACAGCGCCGCGGCCCCAAATGAAGTCATCCTTGATGACGCCAGACCAGGGATCAACACTCCAGTCGGCAGGATCGGCCGGCACGGTATCAATATGCCCATGTACAACCAAGCCCGGACGGGATGTATCGGCTCCAGGAATTCTTGCTACGACGCTGATGCGGTTCTCTCCCGCGACTATCAATTCACTCTCAATCCCCACTTCGGAAAGTTGGGCAGCAACATATTCGGCAACAGCCTTTTCATCTCCCTTTCCCTCGCCGAAATTAACGCTAGGGATCCGAATCATCTCTTGCAGGATTCGAACTGAATCTTCTTCGATTGCTGCGATTTGTTCGAGGCTCATGTGTTGTGGGTTGCTCATGGCTTTATCTTGCCACTTACCTGCAATCCTGTGTGGCTTACACAGCTGGTTATGGGGCCAATTTCGTCACTGGAGAAATAATTGGTATCTTTACCTCTCTTGTCCGGGTGGCGGAATTGGCAGACGCGCTAGCTTGAGGTGTTAGTTCCCGCAAGGGATTAGGGGTTCAAGTCCCCTCTCGGACACCATCTCATCTTTAACTCAGCAACGTTTATTAGCCTCTGTGAATAAAATTGTGCTAAATAATGGCAAGATACCGGCATGGCCGAGCTAATCTATTACTGCGGAACTATGGATTCTGGTAAGTCGACCCTCGCTCTTCAAACCGCACATAATCACCAAACTCGCGGGCGTACAGGTTTGATATTTACAAATAAGGACCGCGGCGGCCGTGGTGTCATCACGAGCCGACTAGGGCTTAAAAGCGATGCTATTGAAGTGGATCCAGAAATGGACCTTCATAAACTTGTCGTTGACAAGCTTTCTCAAGGAGAGCGAATAGATTTCATTATCAGCGATGAAACACAGTTCTTTGAAGCTCATCACATTGAAGAATTGGCCCAAGTTGTCGATGGTCTTGGAATAGATGTTTTTGCATTTGGAATTCTTACCGATTTTCGCACAAAACTTTTCCCGGGTAGTGCACGTCTTGTTGAACTTGCTGACCGTGTTTTAACGNTTCAAGTTGAAGCGCTCTGTTGGTGTGGTGAACGGGCGACTCACAATGCTCGTGTAATAAATGGGGAGATGGTCACGATTGGCGAGCAGGTCGTTGTGGGAGATACAAAATCAGAGGATTCAGTTTCATATGAAGTTCTTTGTCGGCGCCACCATATGAGAAAGGTAACTTCCCGCGCAGCACGGGCTGCGGATAATCAACCACTGCCTTTCAAGAACTAAATAAACTGGTGAGCAACCAGTGCCACAATCGGCGCAAATATGAGGGAAGGCAGCAAATCCCCAACTCTCATATGTTTGATGTTGAGTAATCGCAACGAGATTCCAAAGAGTAAAAGTCCGCCAGTCACGGTCATTGCAGCAACTTGATAATCAGTCATGACACTTCCAAGGAAGTAGCCAACAATTGTCCACGATCCCTGATAAATGCCAACAGGAATTATTGATGCGATAACTCCGACTCCGAACGTGGAAGCAAATGCAAGGGCGGCGAAAAAATCGAGAGNGCTCTTGAGGGCAAGTTGGGTGATGCCATTTCCCATACCGTCACTAATGCTGCCAAGAATTGCTAATGGTCCTATTGCAAAAAGTAGCGTTGCTGCCATAAAGCCTGAGATAAATGATCTCTCATCTCCCCCGAAACGATTTCGAAGTTTCTCGCCAAAACCTTCTAGCCGATCCTGAAGGTTAAGCAGGGTTCCTACGGCGCCTCCAAGAATCATCGCAAAAAGTGTTCCAAGCAATGTCCATCCTTGCGGGAGCGCCCTGACAAAAGATGGCTTCCATAATGAGGAAGCAGCATCAGCTGCTGCAAGAAGGGNGATGCAACCTAAAACATCAGTAATGAGAGACTTGGTTCTTTCATTGAGACGTCCACCCGTAATCATGCCTATGCTTCCACCTGCTGCAATAGCCAGAACATTAATGAGCGTACCCAAACCATGGAACATGGCTAGACTCTAACAGTGACTCAATCCCGTAACGTATTAAAGCGAATCTCATCGATCCTTGTGCCTCATAAGACTGTTCCTCGTACATGGTGGACAGGAAACGGGCGTTGGGATTTATCTATTCCACGTGTTGGAATCCTCACCTTTGGATTAGCGGTTTTTGGGATTGGTGAAGCTCTTTTGATTCAGTCCAATATAGGAAATTCACCATGGACCGTTTTTGCGCAGGGAATCTCTTTGCACACNCCTCTGGACATAGGACAATCCACTTTTCTCGTCAGCGCTGGAGTCCTCTCAATGTGGATTCCCCTCGGTGAGCGACCAGGTTTTGGAACGATTGCCAACATGGTAGTTCTCGCACTCTTCTTGCAATTAGGAGTGGATTACATTCCTCTTGTTCGTAATGATTTTCTTCTCTCACTTGTCATGGTTTTAGTAGGTATTGGAATGGTGGGAATAGCCTCCGCGCTCTACATCACTTGTGGACTTGGCCCCGGTCCCAGAGATGGACTCATGACTGCAATTCACAAGAAAACAGGAATTCGCGTGGGGCGTGTTCGTCTCTGTATTGAACTCGTTGCGCTGACATCAGGAAGTCTCTTAGGCGGGCGATCTGGTCTTGGAACAGCGCTCTTTGCCCTCCTTATTGGGAATTCTGTCGCTATTGGCTTTTCTCTCGTACATCAGTTCGCCAGTCAATCTCAGTAGAACCATCGGCTTTTAAGAGCGCGTTAATTTTCGAAAAGGGTTTACTTCCAAAGAATCCTTTGTAAGCGCTTAAGGGACTTGGATGAGCAGAAGAAATAATCCGCTCCTCGGGGAAAAGTCCGCGCAATTCTTGAGCCTTTCGACCCCACAAAACTACGACTGGATTCAATTCTCTGATTGTCTCAATCACAGTTTTTGTGAACTCTTCCCAGCCAATGTTTACATGCGAAAGTGACTCATGTTGCTCTGTTGTCATCACCCTATTGAGGAGAAGAACTCCCTGATTCATCCAGGGGGTCAAGTCCCCGCTTCGATTATGAATTCCTAAATCAGCGGAAAGTTCTGCAAAAATATTTCTCAGAGAAGCCGGTAGAGGTCTCACTTCATGACGAACAGAAAAGGCTAAACCCATTGCATGCTCGGAATTAGGATATGGATCTTGACCGACAATAAGTACTTTCACTGATTCCGGGTTCAATAAAAGTGCCGAAAAGATCTCTTCTTTCGATGGAATGAAATCTCTATCATTTAAGGAAGTTGAAATTTTGGATAGAACAGGATCTGCGTCAGGAAGAAATGAACGCCAAGGCTCCGGCAGAAGGCTAGAGAGCTCGAGCAAAATACCTGCCCGAATCCGATGTGACCGAAACTGGAATTCCATATGCACGTGATAAATTCTCCGAAGTTATAACACCGGATATAGCCCCTGATGCAACANCCTCCCCCTCGGCAAGAAGTAGCGCATGCGTCGTGCCAACTGGTATCTCTTCAATATGGTGGGTAATGATAATTGTGGCCGGAGATAGTGGGTCTTGAGCCAATTGTGTCATTCTCTTCAACAGATCTTCGCGTCCGCCCAAATCAAGACCAGCTGCCGGNTCATCCAAAAGAAGCAATTCTGGATTTGGCATGAGCGCCCGGGCAATAAGCGCACGCTTTCGCTCACCATCACTCAACGTTCCAAATGTGCGTTGTGCTAAATCTCGTACTCCAAGTGTTGTCAACAATCCCATTGCACGAGACTCATCCCACAAGTCGTACTCTTCTTCCCATCTGCCATAGATTGCATATGCAGAGGTAAGAACAACATCCATCACGCTCTCTTCATATGGAATGTTCTCTAGCGTCGAATTTGTCATCAGTCCTATACGTGGACGCAATTCAAAAACATCTACCTTGCCCAATTCCTCTCCAAGAACAGAGACTCTTCCAGTAGTTGGATGCATCACCGTTCCAGCCAACTGGAAAAATGTTGTCTTCCCCGCACCATTGGGTCCCAAAATTACCCATCTCTCTGATTCATAAATCGAGAGGTTGAGGGGTCCGAGAATCTTCTTCAGGCCACGTTTGACGGTGGCTTCATTGAATTGAAGAATCAGGCTCACGAGAGTGAAAGATACCCGGTGAGTGGCTTAATGACCCTAAAATAGCCTAATGAACAAGCAAGTTTTGAATCACTCAACCTTTACTGGCTTGATTCTCATTTCCGGCGCCGATGCTCCTGGTGTCACCCAATCTCTCTTTGAGACCCTCTCCCCTTTTTCCGTCTCCATATTGGATATGGAACAAGTTGTTATCCGAGGTCGGTTGATTCTCACCTCTCTGATAAAGCTTGATCCAGCACATGCTGACGGCATAGAAGATGATCTTCTTGAGCTTGGAGGGCAACTCGGGCTCGACGTTGCCATTGATTTCACAGACTCACATGCAATAGAAATAGGAAATCAACCATCGAGTGATCAAGCGTTACAGCTTGTACTCCTTGCGCAAGATCTACGGCCGACTGCTATTGCTCGTGTAGCTGCAGTCATCAATGCACACCATGGAAATGTCGAGCGTTTTCGCAGGACGGCGGCTTATCCATTGACTGCTATCGAATTCGACATCACAATCCCTAAAGAATCATCGCCACGCGATTTGCAACGCGACTTGGCCGATTTGGCTCTTACAGAAGGAATTGACCTTGCAATCGAGGCGGGTGGCCTCAATCGACGTTCAAAAAGAATAGTTCTTCTAGATATGGACTCTACATTCATCCAGCAGGAGGTTATAGACCTTCTTGCTGAAGAGGCAGGTGTAGGCGTGAAGGTTAAAGAGATCACTGAGTCAGCCATGCGTGGAGAATTAGATTTCAAAGAATCTTTAGAACGCCGAACCGAACTTTTGGCTGGCTTATCGGAAAAGGCCATTGTTGATATTCGGGGCCGCATAACGCTCACCCCGGGAGCAAGAACTCTCATGAGAACACTGCACCGCTTGGGTCACAAGGTCGGTATCGTTTCAGGAGGATTTACAAATGTCATTGAACCGCTGGTGAATGAAATGCAGGTTGATTTTTTTAGAGCTAACACTTTAGAAGTGAAGGATGGAAAACTTACCGGTAAGATTGTCGGTGCAATTGTAGACCGCGCAGCAAAGGCTACATTTCTCTCTGAATTCGCCCAGAACGAAGGCGTACCACTATCTCAAACAATAGCCGTTGGCGATGGCGCGAACGATTTGGATATGCTCAAAGCCGCAGGATTAGGTATTGCATTTAATGCAAAGCCGGCAGTTAAAGCACAGGCTGATAGCTCTATAAATACTCCATATCTAGATGCAATTCTCTACCTGATGGGAATTCCACGTGAAGAGATTGAAGCTGCCGACCGAAGCGATAGCTAAAGGTTAAAGACGGCTTGCGTGAATATCTGTTACGAGAATCCCGCGAGCACCAACTGCGTAAAGATCATCCATAATCTTATTTACCTCTTTACTTTTGACCATTGCGCGAACTGCGCTCCAACCCTCTTTTTGCAAGGGTGAAATTGTTGGACTTTCGATTCCTGGAGTCAGCGCCGTTGCCGCCGAAAGGTTCTTTGTTTCAACGTCATAATCAACCAGAACATATTGCCGGGCAATAACGACTCCATTTATGCGACGAAGAAGAGTTTCAACCTGTTGACTCCTGTGCGCCCCTTCTCGTTCGATAACAACCGCCTCTGACTCAAGAATTACTTCACCAAAAATTCTTAAACCCGCCTGGCGCAATGTTCCGCCCGTTGAAACAACATCGGCAATCAAATCCGCTACCCCAAGTCTCACTGAAGACTCAACTGCTCCATCTAGACGAACAACAGTGGCTTCAATTTGATTCTTGGCGAGATATTGTTCAACAAGTCCAGGATACGCGGTAGCAATTCTCTTTCCAGAAAGCTGCATCTCTTCTCGAGCTGCAAAACGAAATGTGCTGCGACCAAAATCTAGCGGAAGAATTTCTTTTGCTGTCACGCCGCTATCGAGCAACAAATCTCTACCAGTGATTCCAATATCAAGCTCTCCTGAACCCACATATACCGCAATATCCCGTGGGCGAAGATAATAGAACTCGATATCATTCTCTGGGTCAAAAAGAGTGAGGTCGCGTGCGTCACTTCGCTGACGATAACCGGCTTCCTTCAATACAAGTGCAGCACTTTCAGCTAGTGATCCTTTATTTGGAACTGCAACCTTAATCATGAAAACTCCTAGAGTTCTTTGTAAACGTCGTCGAGTGAAATTCCGCGTGCGATCATCAAAACCTGGAGTCGATAAAGAAGCTGACTTATTTCCGTGGCGAGAGCTTCATTGCTTTCATGTTCTGCAGCGAGCCATACCTCACCTGCTTCTTCGATAATCTTCTTTCCCATTGCGTGAATACCTGCATCCAGTGCCGCAACAGTTCCGGAGCCCTCTGGTCGCGAACTTGCTTTCTCATTGAGTTCGCGCCAAAGGGTTTCGAATGTTTTCATACGCCTACTTTACTAGACGGGGAGTGCCTCACGTTTTTCATTTTTCGAAATCTCGAGCCAAGAAATGAAGCCCCAGATTACAAATGGCAGGTAGATCGCGTAAAGAGTTCCTGTTGGGTAATACCCGTTCTTAAATGCAAAAGGAACTCCAACAAAGTCAACTGCTACCCAAACGAGCCAAAACTCTACATATCCACGGCTCATGCCGTATGTGGCAAGTGCTGTTCCAGTGAAGATCCAGGTGTCGACGAGAAGCCAAGTTCCACTTTCTCCTAAAGATAGGAAAATCCTGGATGAAATGAAGAAGAAGGCGAGAATGGCCGGAATCAGGAGGGCCTTTTCGCGAGATGTTGTCCATCGAGGTTCAACAACCGGCGCCGATGTATTCGCTTTTCTATGCCGGGCCCAGCGAATCCATCCATATATGCTGACCAGAATAAGAAGTAGGTTTCTTCCCGCCTGACCGTAGAAATTTGCATGTTGAGTCTTANCCCCAAATGAAAATACAGCCCCGAGAAAAACGGTGAAGAGGAGGCCATCCCCCAGAATTCCGATTGGCCAAGCAGCAACTTTGCGTCGCATCCCAAGGACAGCGCTCGATAATCCGAGAACNCCGCCAATGATTTCGCGAACCGCAATCGATTTGCTGCCGAAATGAAGGTTGGCTTCAAAAAGCCATTTAAGAAGTGACATTCTTTCTCCCTTAGTAGTTCCGACAATGTGTCAATGCGGTTCCAAGGGTGAATAAAGCCCTTCGCAGCGCAAAAAACGCAGTAAAGTGCTTTGAGTTCCTTTATCCAGACTTTAACTGTCGGTCTTGGAGTTTCACCAAATCAACCGAGAAAAATGCGTACTTTCGTAAACATCTCTTTCGGGTCGCGGACTATGACCGCCGGTTCGGAATTTCGCCGNCCCCCGGAACTAGGAGAATCCTCTCATATGAATCAGACCAGAGAGGTCAAGCGCCGAATATGCGCTCCGCCACTTTACGCAAGGCGCGAACCGCTTCGCCGGGGTTATCTGTGTTGAAGACAGAGGAGCCGGCGACGAATGAATTTGCACCTGACTCCGCTGCCTGCGCGATTGTCTCCACGGTTACACCACCATCGACCTGGATCCATCGGGATAAACCAGAGTTGGAAATATGATCGCGCAAAATTCGAACCTTCGGCATCATGTCAACCATAAAACTCTGTCCTCCGGCTCCTGGCTCCACTGTCATAACAAGGAACATGTCGGCATCATCAAGATAATCAAAAAGCAACTCAACTGGGGTGTTTGGTTTTATCGCAATAGAGCTTCGAGCACCGGCTGAACGAATGGATCGTAGAGTTTGCGACGGTGACTTACTTGCTTCTAAATGGAATGTCACACTTTGTGAGCCGATACGGGCATATTCCGCTGCAACCTCATCAGGATTTGCAATCATCAAGTGGGAATCAACAGGAAGTTTCGAACTCTCAATGATGCTCTTACATTCTTCAAAGTTAAATGTGAATGCTGGTACGAAGATGGAATCCATGACATCCAGATGGAGCAAGTCAGCGCTCTCCTGGATTTTTTCTATCTCCAGAGACAAATGTGCGCGATCAACATTGAGGATGCTGGGGCAAATCTGGATTGAACTCACATTCACACCTTAACCAATTTTCTCTATTTACGCTTGAATATCGCCATAAACATTGCATCAGCGTCATCAATATCAGTCCACATTTGAAGTGTTCCATCGTTTTGAACCGAATGTTTGAACTCTGGGGAGACAAAATCGTTGAGATTTACAATTTCAAAATCCTTGTGACGATAGAGAAAGTCAGCTACTTGGATACGCGTCTCGGCTAAATGTGGTGAGCAGGTGACGTATGCAATAAGACCATCTTCTGAGAGGATCTTTGTTGCCGAATCCAAAAGTTCTCGTTGGATTACTACCAGCTCCTTCAAATCTTCCATTGTTCTTCGCCATCGTGATTCTGGTCTGCGACGCAAGGCTCCAAGTCCAGTGCAGGGNGCATCGACCATTATGCGATCATATTTCTGGGATAAAAGCGCTAAATCTTGACCAGAACCGACAATGACATTGCTGGAAGGAATCACCTGAGCAACAAGGCCCGCTCGGTGCTCTGAAATTTCATTAGCGGTAAATTTGTCTGCTGGACGTTGCGCATGGAGTGAGTGGTAGACATATGCTGCCTTGCCACCAGGACCAGCACACATATCCAGCCATGAAAGAGAATGTGAAAGAGGGATACCACAAGCGGTTTGTAGAAAAGTTTCGCCAATCACTTGAGACCCACGATCTTGAACACCAGCTCTTCGCTCTCTTACCGCTAGATAATTTCGTGGTGGTTGGTGAGAGAGAACGCCAAAACGAGTCCCGCTCAATAGCTCGCCGCCATCTGCAAGTAACTCCTCCTGAGTTGATTCGTCAGGCCAGGCGACAAGATGGGGCGATGCCGCTTCATTATTTGACATCAAAATGCTTTCAACTCGCGACCAATCTTTTACCAGATCATAAAAGGATTGAACAATCCACTTTGGGTGACTGTATTCAGAGCTTAAGCGAGAAATTTCATCTGGATAGCTGTGGATCGACTCGTCGCGGAGNGCGCTTCGTAGAATCGCATTAACAAAGGTTCCACTGCTCTCCCCCACCACATACTTAGCAAGGTCAACAGTTTGGCTCACAGAAGCGTGTTCAGGAGTACGCATCCCATATATTTCATGCATTCCCATTCGCAATATATCAATGATGGCGGGATCAATCTTTGAAAGCTCTCTATCAGAATATCGTGCAATGGCTGCGTCGTACTTTCCTTGCATCCTGAGTGTTCCATAACTTAATTCGGTGACAAAGGCTCGATCTCTTTCATCCAGCGATGAACTCTCAAACAAATTAGGTAAACGAAGATTTGCATATGCTCCCTCATGATTTACCTGGTGAATGAGCGTGTAAGCAAGAAGTCGACTCGCCGATGGCGCCGGTCTCTTACGGGTTGGTGAACTACTCACACCGCTCACCTTCACCAATCCGCGCACCACGAGCAAATTCAGATCCACTCATAGCCTTCTTGCCAGCAGGCTTTACCTCTAGGAGCTCGATCCATGCATCAGATGCCTTTACATACAAGGCGTTCTTCATCGCATAAAACGTTCCACAATCGCCGGAAAAAGAAAGCTCGTTCACTACTCGTGCTCTAGCTACGTTGAGGCGTTCATTTCTGAAGGTGAGATATGTGCCTGGGTTCTCTCCCAAAGCACGGATTTTATTGATGAGAGTTTGAGCTTCTCTCCGGAAATCCAGGCGGCCATCTTCTTTTGTAAATTTAGGAGCCAATGTTGCGCCCTCGGAACTTTGTGGAGTGGGTTGTGCTCCCTGAAGAATCTCATCCAGGACTGCATTGATGGATTTAGCTGCTTCTGTTGAAAGCCGAAGAAGAAGTGTAGATGTCGTGTCATCTGCGCCTATATCAAAACTTTTACAGAAGAAAAGAGGCCCCGTATCCATCCCTTCATCAAGTTGAAATATGGAGATTCCCGTATTTTTATCTCCCGACAATAATGAGTATTGAACCGGAGCTGCGCCTCTCCACCGAGGNAATTGAGAAAAATGAATATTGATCCAACCGCGTGGAGGAATGCTCAAAGCCTCTTTCTTAATGAGACGGCCGTAGGCAACTGTCACCACAAGATCTACCGGATAGCTAGAAAATATGCCTGTGATTTCTTCGTGTGATTTCGGCTTTTCAACAGGGATACTTCTATCCGNCGCAGCTTGCGCAAATGCATTTGCAGAAATCTTTTGACCTCGCCCCTTTTCTTTGTCGGGGTTTGTTATGACGAAAACAATCTCGTGGTCACCTTCTGCCAAGGCCTCGAGAATTGGGATTCCAACAGGAGATGAGCTTGCTAATGCAATACGCACAAAAACTAAAACCCTAGTCCGTTTGTTGAGTGCGGAGATATCTTAATTCTTGGTGATACTCCTGCATTGCTCGCTTCGCCAAACCACTCACTCTCTCGAATTTCCTTCATTGCTAACTTTCGATCGGCATCTGAAAGTTTGTCAATAAAAAGAATTCCATTGAGATGATCGGTTTCATGTTGAAGTGCCCGTGCGAGAAACTCAGTACCTTCCACAGTCACAGGTTCACCATGCATATTGAAACCTTTTGCGACCGCGCGGAGAGCACGAGGAGNGTTGTAGGCAAGAGATGGAAAACTGAGACAACCTTCATCTCCATCCTGCATCTCCTCGCTGAGGTCAAGAGTTGGGTTAATAAGATGTCCGACTTCATCATCAACATCCCAGACAAAAACCCGAAGAGAGACGCCAATCTGAGGGGCAGCAAGGCCAGCACCGGGAGCGTCTTGCATTGTCTCAACCAAGTCGGCAACAAGATTTCTCAATTCCTTGTCAAAGGTTGTGACAGGGGAAGCCGGAGTTGTGAGAACCGGATCACCGAAGTAACGAATGGGCTGGATAGGCATGACGTAATTCTAGAGGATGGCTAGAGAAAGTCGTACGGATCAACAGAAACCCGCAGAATCTTCTCCCCCTGAAGACTGCGAATTCTGTTCACTTCATGCATCCGTTTAACGATCTCATTTCCAACTTTGATATCAAATTTGAGAACAAGTCTGCTGGAGCCATCAGGCTGATCAAGCGGACCGAGCAATTCCAGGAGCGAGGAATTTTCGTCATTTGAAAAATATTCTTGCATCTGGTGCATTTCCCCCGAGCTCCCAACCAGGACCAACATTCGATATACCGGAGGCAACTTTGCCGAGGTACGCTCCTCGATTTGACCCCGATGCATCTTAGAAAAACTTCCACGAGTAAATGATTGAGTTATTGGGTGTTGCGTCGGAAGCGATATGTAGAGCGTGCCACCTGAAGTTAGACGATTCGCCGCTCTGCTCCAGTGAAGAAGGCTTTGCTCATCACTTCGCAGCCCAGGGCGACCAAATGCCTGTTCACCATCCATGAGCAATACCGCCGAATATTCACCATCGGGCTCCATNCCCGGCGTAGAGATGACAAGAGAAGTCTCCGTAGGAAGTTCACTGACTCGGTGAGCTGATGAGGAGGAAATTACGCGAATGTGAGGAAAAGATTTTCCATAGTCTTCTGCTCGCTTTTCCACTCCTAAACCAAGTGAACGCGGCGTTGATTCTGAGCAAAATGAACAGCGCCATTTCTCTTGAACTTTGCCACAGAGCGAGCAATCGGCTCCTCTCCCATCTTTCTTAAGAGTGAGCCTTTCACCACAATCACATTGAGCCAGATTCTTACATTTATTGCAGAGAAAACTCTTTACATATCCAGCGGCCTGATGGACAAGAAGAACTGACCCCTTCTTAAGCGACTCTGAAATAATTGCGTGCGGCGAACTGGTTGATGATGAGTGAACAACTTTCCCATCCTGACTACTCTCCCTCGATTCGAGATAGCCGATATTGATAAGTCTTTCAATTTCGAGAGAATGAGAACTGCTTATAAAGAGAACCGACAAATCTTGAGAACGCAACAGGGCTAAATCCCGAACATTGAATGTAGGTGCGTGACGTTCATAGTGATTTTCATCGGATTCATCGACCACAATAAGCAGATCTTCTGGAGAAAGATCAATAAATATCGAACTTCTACTTCCTACAATTACCCCGGATCGCGCGAAATTTGCCTCTAGGTACTTTCTATAACGTTCGCTGTTACCTTCCTCACTCGACACTACGATGTCGGCAATTGGGGCCAATCGCGAAAGAGTTTTCCCATCCGGTGCGATAACGAGTACTTTTCCATATTCTCGCATCTCCACATACTTTTGAATTTCTTCAACAAGGGATGAGCCTTGCCTCAAAAGAAGTGCCTGGCGGGTGTGGGTAGGCGTATGGATATGTGTATCTTGTGGCTTCTCAGCTTTATTCTCGCCAGATTTACTGAAGGGCGGAATAGCCAATCGGAGAACGCTCCACAATGAACAACCGTAGCGTTTTGCAACGATTCCAAAGAAAATCAATTGAGCATCTGTGAGTGGAGGAACCCTTGATAATTGAGCTTCAATAAATTTCAAACCCGTTTGCAAGCTGTGCTCTTCCCGCGCCACCACTACTCCCTCTGTCATGTTTCGACCAAAGGGAACTCGAACGATGGAGCCAGTAACGAGAGATTCGGAAATTTCAGCCGGAACAAGATATGAGTATGGCTCGTCCAAATGATAAACCTTTGTATCGACGATTACTCGTGCAACAGGAAGATCTTCAGCGACTACCTTTTTAGCTGCAATACGTTCTGATCGCAGCTTAAGTGGCTTTACGAGAGCCACAGTTAATTATCCTTTAACAGCGGTTTGGAGTGCGGATGCGCGATCAGTCTTTTCCCAAGCAAACTCGGGAAGTTCGCGACCAAAGTGACCGTAACTGCTTGTCTTTGAATAAATTGGGCGAAGAAGATTGAGATCACGAATTATTGCCGCTGGACGAAGATCAAAGACCGCTTCGATCGCTTCCTCAATTTGAAGCACTGGAACTTTTTCAGTCCCAAAACATTCTACAAAAAGGCCAACTGGTTGAGCTTTTCCAATCGCATAGGCAACTTGAACTTCACAACGAGAAGCAAGTCCAGCTGCCACAACGTTCTTAGCAACCCAACGCATCGCATAAGCGGCCGAACGATCAACTTTTGAAGGATCCTTTCCTGAGAACGCTCCCCCGCCATGACGTGCCATGCCGCCATATGTGTCCACAATGATCTTTCGACCCGTTAACCCGGCATCTCCCATGGGCCCACCAATGACAAATCGACCGGTTGGATTGATAAGGGTTCGCACATCTGCGATATCAATCTTAAGACCTGCAATAACTGGATCAATAACAAGCCGTTTAATATCAGGAGAAAGCGTTTTGTCGAGATCAACATCTGCAGAATGTTGCGATGAAATCACAACAGTATTGAGTGCAACAGCCTTATCTCCGTCATATTCAATAGTGACTTGAGTTTTTCCATCAGGACGAAGATAAGAAAGTGCCCCGCTCTTGCGAACTTCTGAAAGCTTCAATGAAAGTTGGTGAGCTAGATGGATAGGAAGAGGCATCAATTCTGGAGTGTCGTCACATGCATAGCCAAACATCAAACCTTGATCCCCAGCTCCTTGCAAATCGAGAGGATCAACTGATGAAGTGACTCTTTTTTCAAAAGCAGAGTCAACGCCTTGGGCGATATCTTGCGACTGCTGACCAATGGATAGTGAAACACCGCAAGAATTTCCGTCAAAGCCTTTTTCAGAGGAATCATACCCAATTGCTAAAACAGTATCCCTGACAATACTCATTACATCTGCATAACCATTTGTCGTAACTTCTCCGGCTACGTGGACTTGACCTGTTGTGATCAAAGTTTCAACCGCAACGCGACTCTTCGAATCCTGGCTGAGGAGGGAATCAAGAATTGCATCTGAGATCTGATCGGCCATTTTGTCCGGATGTCCTTCAGTAACAGATTCAGAGGTAAATAGGCGCTTTGTCATTGTATTAACCTAACTTATCGATTGCGATATCAAGGAGTTTTTCTGCAAGTGTCATCTTTGACGCTAAGGGGAAAGTTATTGTATTTCCATCACGAAGGATGATGGTTCCTGAAGTCTGATCTTCACCAAAAATGGCTCCGCCAGAGACATCATTTGCGTAGATCGCATCAAGATTCTTGGAGGCAATTTTCTCCGACGCACGAGAAAGAATGTCAGACTCGGTTTGGGCCGCAAAGCCAATAATGAACTGCTTCATTTTTCGAGAGGAAAGTTCGGCAACAATGTCTGGATTTTCAAGGAGTTCTATTTGCGAATACTTTTCTGTGGGAATTTTCTCGGCTGCTATTGTAGAAGGGCGAGCGTCAGCAACGGCAGCGCTCATGAGAAGGATATCGGTTCTATCAAATTCAGCTTCAAGGGCCTTCTGCATTTGGGCTGCAGTCTCCACATGAATGCATGTAACTCCTGGAATCTTTGTCTCAGGAGAATTGGCAATAACAAGGGTGGTATTAGCTCCGCGAGAGGCCGCATTTATCGCAATCGCAATTCCTTGCTTGCCGGATGAGCGATTTCCTAAATAGCGAACTGGATCTATAGGTTCTCGTGTTCCGCCAGCACTTACGAGGACACGCTTTCCTTTGAGGTCTGCATGGTGATTCAGGGTCTCCTCTAAAGCAGAAATAATCGATTCGGTTTCTGGATATCGTCCGGCGCCAGTGTCACCGCTCGTTAAGTGACCAACGGCGGGATCAATAACGTGAACGCCTCTTGAGCGCAGAACTTTGACATTCGCAACCGTGGCTGGATTAAGCCACATCTCGGTGTGCATGGCGGGTACGAGTATTAATGGAGCCGTTGACGCGATGATGACATTTGTAAGGAAATCATCGGCTCGCCCTTGCGCTATACGGGCTAAGAGATCGGCAGTAGTCGGTGCAACAATTATCGCAGTAGCTCTCTTTGCCTGAGCAATTTGTGGAACCTCGTGCACGTTATTCCACAAATCATCTTGAACTCTTTGACCTGAAAGTGCTTCCCACGTCGCCTTTCCAACAAAATTTAAAGAGGAGCGAGTTGGAATTACCGAAACTATATATCCATGGTCTTGAAGTCTTCGTAATAGCTCACAAGATTTGTATGCAGCAATGCCGCCGCCCACGCCAAGAACCACTTCACGCGAGAAATTAGAAACAGGCGAAGTCATCGCTCACCTGAAATTTAAGCTGAAGCTTCGGTGCTCTTTGGTTCGAGATTTTCGATGGTGAGTAGACCCTCATTAATCTCGCGAAGAGCGATTGAGAGAGGCTTCTCATGAACGTATGTATCTACAAGAGGTCCTACGTATTCAAGAAGACCTTCACCGAGCTGGGAATAGTATGCATTGATTTGGCGCGCACGCTTTGCTGCGTAAAGGACAAGGCTGTACTTGGAGCCAGCCTTATCGAGAAGCTGGTCAATAGGCGGATTAGTGATTCCGTCATTTGTAGACATTCATACCCCTTAATATCCCTAAATACCATCCTGGAAGTGAGACAAACCTGAAAGGTTTGAGAATCTAGATAGGTCTCTCTCCTTCAGCAGTTGCCAAGGATACCATCCGAGATACAACCCCCTCGACCTGGTCATTGACGATTGTGTGGTCGAATTCCCCAGCCGCCGCCATCTCTTCTTCGGCCAGGGCCAAACGAGCTGCCCGCCTCTCGGGNGAGTCAGTTCCTCTTCCGGCCAAGCGTGCTTGGAGCTCTTCCCATGACGGAGGGGCGATAAAAATCAACATCGCCGAAGGATCACTCGCTCTGATTTGTCGAGCTCCTTCAATTTCTATCTCCAAGAGAACATGTTTTCCCAAATCGCGCCACTCATCTACAGGAGTTCTCGGTGTTCCATATCTAGCTCCGGCAAATTGGGCCCATTCCAAAAATTCATTTTTTGAGACCATCTGGTCGAATTTATTTTCTGTCACAAAAAAATAATCAACTCCGTCTCGCTCATTTAATCGAGGTTCGCGCGTAGTTGCAGAGATGCTCACCCAAAACCGCGGGNCACTCTTGAGAAATTGAGTGATTGTGCTTTTTCCAACACCACCAGGTCCGGACATAACAATCAGAGAACCGCGACGTGGGTCCACTTTCATGATGCCAGCCTCCTTATATAGGGATCGTAATTGGTGAGGTCCAAGACCTGCGATTCTACGGGAAAAAGATATCTTCTTCTTCTCCATAACCAATTCTGCGCGAGCAGGTCCCACTCCGGGGATAGATTCCAGAAGATCTAGAACTTTCATTCTCTGAATTGAATCACGCGGGTCATTTATTGCATCAAAGATAGAGATGAGATTTTGTGAAATCAAATTCTTTACTTCTGCCCGCTCAGTCCGCGCCTGCTGGGCTTTGCGAAGATTCTCTCGACGTTCTTCAGCAGTAAGTTGCGGCGGCAACCTTCTCGATGGCGTGCCTAATTCATCCACTTCTAAATCGTATCTGTTATCTCACGAGCTTTAGCCAGCATCAAATCGGGAGTTCCCAAGGATGTTATAGGACGCCCAATAACCAAAAGCGTTGATCCTGCAGCTATCGCTTCGCGAGGCGTCATCACTCGTGTTTGATCGCCCAGTGGGGAACCGGCAGGCCGAACACCGGGNGTGATGATTGTTGGCCCATTACCAACAGCGGATCTAATAGCAGAAACCTCAAGCGGAGAACAGACAATCGCTCTGGCTCCAGATTCGACGGAAAGCTTTGCAAGTCCCACTGCCGAATTCAATGCGCTCTGGCCAAACCCAATCTCGGCGAGTGACTCCTCTGAAAGAGATGTCAAAATAGTAACAGCAGTAATATCCACGTGTGGAAGCGCTTGAACTGCAGCGCTCACCATATCCCTGCCACCTGATGCATGCACGGTAAGAAATTTTGGATTGATGGAGTGCACGCTCTTTGCACCTGACGCTACTGTGTTTGGAATGTCATGAAGTTTAAGATCGAGAAAAAGATCGAAATCTCCTGCCTCTCGAAGCTTGGCAATGCCTTCCGCTCCGTGAGCAAGGAAAAACTCAAGGCCAGCTTTGTAGACTTTAATAACTTCATTTGTTGCACGAATCCATTGGCGTGCCAAATCAATCTCGGGGGNATCTAGGGCAAGGATGATGGGTGAATTCTTCATATTCCTCCTAATTGCTCTCCGCGCGATGGGCAAAACCAACTGCATCGCCAAATTTTTCAAATCCTCGTTCTACAAGCAAACTCTTCAACTCTTCCTTCACCTTAATCACTGCAGTTGGATTTCCAAATGTTGCTGTGCCTACAGAGATTGCGCTTGCACCTGCAAGAACAAGCTCAAGAGCATCTTTGCCAGATGCCACTCCCCCCATTCCAATAATTGGAATTTTTGGTAGAGCGGCATGAACTTGATAAATAGCACGAACAGCGATTGGTCGAATCGCTGGACCAGAGAGTCCGCCAGTTTTCTGAGCGAGTTTTGGGCGCATGGTATTTACATCAATCACCATNCCTAGAACGGTGTTAATAAGGGCCAATCCATCGGCCCCAGCGCTGACCACTTCACGTGCAATCAATGAAATGTCAGTAACGTCCGGTGACAATTTAGCAATTATGGGAAGATCATTTCCCACATTACGCCGCACATTCTCAATGGCGGCTCTTGCTGTGTCTGGTTGGCATGAGAAAACCATTCCCCGATTTTCTACATTGGGGCAGGAAATATTTACTTCAAGACCAACAACGTTTGGAAGAGATCTCACTCTGCGAGCAAGAGCTGCATAATCATCCACGGTCTCACCGGCAATGCTTACGATGATTTTGACGCCGGCTTCTTGCAGCCAAGGGATGTCGTTCTCAAGAAAAAGATCGATTCCTGGACCTTGCAATCCGATCGAATTGAGCATTCCGCTAGGTGTTTCTGCCATACGTGGTGTTGCTCGGCCACTTCGCGGTTTGAGCATGATTGATTTTGTAACGATTGCACCAAGTTCAGTAAGTGGAAAAAATTGCGAAAGCTCTTTTCCCGAACCTGCACACCCACTTGCTGTCAAAATCGGATTTGCAAGAGTGCTCGAGGATAACTTTGTTGAGAAATCAAACATTATGCNCCCCATGTTCCTTCCGGAATTATGCGCTGACTATCCCAAATCACATTGGAGCCATCCATAACAGGGCCATCAATGCATGTTCGAGACATGCGTACAACGCCATCACTTCCACGTAAGGGAACAACGCAGGTCATACAAACGCCAATTCCGCACGCCATACTTTCTTCAACAGATGCCTGATGAAGAAGGTTGTACTTATCGGCTATTGCCTGAATTGCTTGCAACATTGCCATTGGTCCACATGAGTAAATAATTTCTGATTCGTTCTCTTCAATGAGTTGTGGGAGTGCATCGCTGACCCGTCCCTGCAAACCAGCTGATCCATCATCGGTTGTGATAGTCATAGAAGAAACAGATCGCTTACCCTCGAGTGGGGCGTAAATTTTGCCCGCAGAACTTGCCCCAAGAACCATATCAACACGACATCCTCGAGACTTGAGAAGCTCTGCCAACCCGAAGAGNGGTGCCGAGCCGTAACCGCCACCAACAAGAAGTGCTCGAACCGGTTCTGTTGGGATTCCAAAGGAGGTTCCAAGTGGTCCAACCATATTTACTTTCTCGTGAACTTGCCTCGAGGCAAGCCAGGTACTTCCTTGACCATGAGGAGCAATTACTAACTCGATTAGCCCGTTCGATCCGGCAGGAAGAGATTTGTCGGTCGCTCGATAAATTGCGAATGCTCGGCGCAGAACCAGTCCCGTCGATTCACCGCCGACAGAAATCGCAACAAAGTTTCCGGGACGAGCAGAGGCAGCCATGCCCTCAACAGAAAATACCATGTGGTGATAGGCGCCGACTTTTTTATTGCTGACTACCTCAGCTTCTATCTGTACAGCTCTAGGATTTATGGAACTCATGCCGACCACTCCTGGACCGACTTGATAGAGAAAGCGTTCTTAGTGATCTCAGAAATTCCGGCGACCGCGGCTTTGAATCCTGCAATGGTTGTAATAATAGGAATCGAACGTTGTACCGATGCTGTCCGAATCAACCATCCATCATGACGGGTACCTCGACCGAGTGGTGTGTTGATAACGAGCTGAACAGTTCCATTTGCGATGATGTCAACTGCAGATAATCCAGTTGAAGTTTCATCGCTATTTTTGCGAACAAGCGTTGAAGCGACGCCAGCCTTTAAGAGGTAATCATGGGTTCCTGAAGTTGTATAGAGAGTAAAGCCAAGTTCGACCAACTCGCGTGCAGGTTCTACGGAGCCTTCTTTATCGCGCTCGCTGAGTGAAAGAAAAACATTTCCACTCTTGGGAAGTGCCCCAAATGCTGCGCTCTGGCTCTTTGCATATGCCTCACCGAATGTGTCTGCTATTCCCATTACTTCACCCGTTGATCGCATTTCAGGTCCGAGAACAGAATCAACCCCCGTTCCATCAACTCTGCGGAAACGGTTCCACGGAAGAACTGCCTCTTTTACAGAGATTCCATGCGCGACACCGTCACCCACTTTCGGAAGCACTCCTGATTGACGAAGCTCATTTATATTTTGACCCATCGAAATAAGTGCGGCAGCCTTTGCTAAAGGATTTCCGGTTGCCTTGCTCACAAAGGGAACAGTTCGTGAAGCTCTCGGATTTGCTTCAAGAACAAATAAAGTTCCAGTTTCGCCCGGATTTGTTCGAGTGATTGCGAATTGAATATTAATAAGTCCGCGTACTCCCACGCCGGAAGCAATTTTTAACGTTGCTTCTCGAATGTTGTTTTGCATCTCTGCGTTCAGGGATGCGCTAGGAAGAACGCAGGCTGAATCGCCGGAGTGAATTCCAGCTTCCTCAATATGCTCCATCACGCCAGCCAAAAAGAGTTCTTCTCCATCGTAGAGAGCATCGACATCGATTTCGATTGCATCATCAAGAAATCTATCAATGAGAACTGGGTGGTTTGGCGTTATCTGTGTTGCTCGCTCAATAAAACCTTTGAGGGACTCATCGTCATAAACAATCTCCATGCCACGGCCCCCGAGGACAAACGAAGGACGCACTAAAACGGGATATGAGATCTCATGAGCAATGGATAACGCTTCCTCATAAGAGTGCGCCATTCCATACTTTGGTGCAATTAAGTGAGCCGCATCAAGTACTGAACCGAATTGCCCGCGATCTTCAGCAAGGTCAATTGCATCCGGAGATGTACCTAGAATTGTTACGCCCGCGTCCTTTAATCCGCGTGCAAGACCCAGTGGCGTTTGACCACCTAGTTGCGCGATAACACCAAGCACAGGACCGGCCAAAGTTTCAGCGTGAATAACTTCAAGAACATCCTCTAGCGTTAAAGGTTCGAAATACAACCTATCTGAGGTGTCATAATCAGTGGAGACCGTCTCAGGATTGCAGTTAATCATGATCGTTTCATAACCAGCAGCTTTGAGGGCAAATGCAGCATGCACGCATGAGTAGTCAAATTCAACTCCCTGCCCGATGCGATTTGGTCCACTTCCCAAGATGATTACCGCTGGTTTTGTGCGCGGGTTAACCTCATTCTCAAGATCATAAGCTGAGTAATGATAAGGAGTATGGGCTTCAAATTCTGCTGCGCAGGTATCAACAGTTTTATACACTGGGATAATTCCCAGGCGGTGACGAACTCCACGAACTTCCTCTTCGCTGACCTGACGAAGTTCGCCGATCTGGATGTCAGAAAAACCGTAGCGCTTCGCCCGAGAGAGAANCTCTGAACTCAGATCAGAGGAATTACGAATCTCATTGGCCATCGAGTTTATGAGTTCTATCTGCGAGAGAAACCACGGATCAATCTTTGTCAAAGAATGCACTTCCTCGACGCTCGCCCCTAAAGTCATTAACTGCTGCACCTGTTGGAGGCGAAATTCTGTTGGAATGCATACGGCCCCTTCCAACTCTGACCGCGTCAAAAGTGGACTGCCCCAGGAAAAGGATGTCCCTTTCTTTTCCACAGATCGGAGAGCCTTTTGGAGTGCTTCAGGGAAACTTCGACCAATAGCCATAGCCTCACCCACCGATTTCATTGTGGTTGTCAAACGAGGATCAGCTTCAGGGAACTTTTCAAAAGCAAAACGCGGAACTTTAACGACGATGTAATCCAATGTGGGTTCAAAGGATGCGGGGGNGCTTTGAGTGATGTCGTTCTGTATCTCATCGAGGCTGTAGCCAATGGCAAGTTTTGTTGCGATCTTTGCGATCGGAAAGCCAGTAGCTTTTGATGCCAGAGCAGATGAGCGAGAAACCCGAGGATTCATCTCGATGACAATAATGCGGCCATCAGTGGGATTAACTGCAAATTGAATATTACAACCACCTGTTGCAACACCGACCTCGCGAATGATGTCGATGGATAAGTCGCGAAGTTTTTGATATTCAACATCTGTGAGCGTTAGCGCAGGAGCAACGGTGATTGAGTCTCCTGTATGTACTCCCATCGGGTCAACATTTTCAATTGAACAGACAATAACAACGTTGTCCTTATGATCGCGCATTACCTCAAGTTCGTACTCTTTCCAACCTAAAATAGATTCCTCAAGAAGAACTTCCGAAGTTGGACTGTGTCGCAAACCAGCGCCAGCAATCAAATCAAGTTCTTCGCGATTGAATGCTATGCCTGAACCCAACCCTCCCATGGTGAAAGATGGACGTACTACAACTGGATAATTGAGAGTTTCCACTGCCCCATAGCAATCCTCAAGAGTGTGGCATATAACCGAACGCGCTGACTCTCCCCCAACTTTTTCAACAATCTTTTTAAAGATGTCTCGATCTTCACCGCGTTTAATCGCAGGAATATCAGCACCTATCAACTTCGTGCCGTACTTTTCAAATATTCCTAATTCGTTGAGCGCCATCGCTGCATTCAGCGCCGTTTGTCCTCCGAGGGTCGCTAGAACTGCATCAGGTCTCTCTTTTGCAATAATCTTTTCAATAATTTCCGAGGTAATCGGTTCAATATAGGTCGCATCTGCAAATTCTGGATCGGTCATAATGGTTGCGGGATTAGAGTTGATGAGAATTACTCGTACTCCCTCTTCGCGAAGTACACGACAAGCTTGCGTTCCTGAATAATCAAATTCACATGCTTGACCGATAACAATTGGACCACTGCCAATAACAAGAACGCTCTTGATGGAATTATCTTTGGGCATGGCGTGCCGCCTTATCTTTTGCCATCATGTCAGCAAAGTGATCGAAGAGATAGGAAGCATCGTGTGGGCCTGCAGCAGATTCTGGGTGGTACTGCACGCTGAAGGCGGGGCGTTCTAAAAGCTCAAGACCTTCAACAACTCCGTCATTAAGACAAATGTGGCTAACATAACCGGCCCCAAAAACTGTAGTGAAGTTGGAATCAATAGGTGCTGCAACTGCAAAACCGTGATTGTGGGCAGTGATTTCAACCGTTCCATCGCGAAGATTTTTCACGGGTTGATTTATGCCGCGATGTCCAAATGGCAATTTATATGTTTCAAATCCCAATGCGCGCCCCAAAATTTGGTGACCAAAGCAAATTCCAAAGATTGGCATGCCATCAAGGAGGAACTCTCTGACCAGTTCAACAATCTCTACCATTGTCGCTGGATCACCAGGACCGTTAGAGAGAAAAACACCATCTGGAGCTATTGCCAGTATCTCCTCTTTTGTTGCAGTGACTGGAAAAACGTGGGTTTCGATACCACGATCAGACATATGCCGTGGAGTGGCTGATTTTATTCCTAGGTCAATAGCCGCAACGGTGAAAAGTTTTGTTACGCCCGGTGGGACAGGGACAATATATTTTTCCTGGGTCGAGACGTCCGCCGCTAAAAAAGCGCCAGACATGAGCGGGGCTTGACGTACTTTAACGACCATCTCTTCGCGAGAGNGTTCTGAACCAGAGAAGATTCCTACTCGCATTGAGCCGCGATCGCGAAGATGTCGCGTAATTGCACGTGTATCAACGCCTTGAATTCCCACTACTCCAGCATCAATCAATGAATCTTCCAAAGAATTTTCCGAACGCCAATTGCTGACGCGAGGGGATGGATTTCGTACAACAAAACCAGAAACCCAAATCTTTTTCGATTCTTTGTCAGAAGAGTTCATTCCTGTATTGCCGATGTGAGGCGCCGTCATCACGACAACTTGTTTGTGATAAGAAGGATCGGTGAGTGTTTCTTGATAGCCGGTCATACCTGTAGAGAAGACAGCTTCCCCGAAAGTTTCACCAGTGCATGCCCATGATTCACCTTCGAATATCGCACCATCATCGAGCACCAAATATGCTTTACTCATGTTTCATTCCTGTCAGTTCTGAACCTTGAACAACTAAGACACCTTCGAAAATCGTATGTATTACTTTTCCTGGAAGTTTCTGACCATGGAAGGGAGTATTGCGACTCTTCGACGCTAAGAGCTCACGATCCACAGTCCAATGGGCAGTGGTGTCAATCACCGTCAAATTTGCCGGAGAACCTTGTGCAATCTCCCGTCCCTGTCGGGCATATCCCCCAATGCGCGCAGGATTAATCGATAAGACCTGGGAAACCTGACCCCACGTCATGAGTCCAGTCTCAACCATTGTCTTTGCAATCACCGAGAAAGCGGTTTCAAGACCGAGCATCCCAAAGGCGGCTGCGCTCCACTCGCACTCTTTATCTTCGGTTGGATGAGGTGCGTGATCTGTTGCAACAATATCGATTGTTCCATCTGCTAGCCCAGCGCGAAGCGCTAATACATCCTCATTCGTTCGTAGAGGCGGATTCACTTTATAGACAGGGTCGTAACTTTCAACAAGAGAATCTGTCAAAAGAAGGTGGTGCGGTGTTACTTCCGCCGTGACATCAATACCCTGTGATTTCGCCCAACGAACAAGCTCCACTCCTCCTTTTGTCGTGAGGTGGCATATATGCAATCTGCTCTTCACATGATCTGCAAGGAGGATATCTCTGGCAATAATTGCTTCTTCAGCAACAGCCGGCCAACCTGCAAGACCTAATCGCGACGAAACTTCACCCTCGTTCATCTGTGAATTTTCCGTTAATCGAGGGTCTTGAGCATGTTGAGCAATTACGCCGCCAAAAGCTTTTACATATTCCAGCGCACGTCTCATAACAAGCGGATCACTCACACATTTTCCATCATCAGAAAAAACGCGAACTCGCGCTGCCGATTCAGCCATTGCGCCAATCTCAGAAAGTTTCTCTCCTTGTAAGCCAACGGTGACCGCGCCGATTGGAAAGACCTCACAAAGCCCGGCCTCTTTCCCTAATCGAAAGACTTGCTCCACAACGCCTGCCGTGTCGGAAACCGGTGAAGTATTGGCCATAGCCGAAACAGCTGTAAACCCACCTTTCACTGCGGCGCGAGATCCCGTCAAAACAGTCTCTGAATCTTCCTTTCCGGGTTCGCGAAGGTGTGTGTGAAGATCGACAAAGCCAGGCAGGACCATCAGCCCTGAACAATCGATAACTTCCCCGTCGACTTTTGCGCCCACAGAAACAATGGAATTGCCTGAGATCACTACATTTGTCACTTCGCCATTTGCTAGTGATACACCTGAAAGCGTATAGGTCATGAAGAAACCTCCGAAAGCGGAACTCCGCCAAGTAGTAGATATAAAACTGCCATTCGCGTTGAGACTCCATTGCCAACTTGATCAACAATCACTGAGCGAGATGAGTCTGCAGACGCAGCCGAAATCTCTAACCCTCGGTTCATCGGTCCAGGATGCATGACAATAGATCCATTCTTCATTCGGAGAAGTCTATTTTCATTTAAACCATATCGTCGTGAGTACTCTCTCTCGCTTGGAAAGTAGAAATTGTTCATACGTTCCAATTGGATACGAAGCATCATAACAACGTCGAAACTTTCAAGGCTTTCATCAAAATCGTAGGAGGTTCTTACTGGCCAACTATCGATACCCACCGGCAAAAGAGTTGGAGGTGCAATCAATGTCACCTCTGCGCCCAACTTAGCAAGCAGGAGAACGTTCGACCTTGCCACTCGAGAGTGCAAAATATCGCCGACAATCGCAACTTTGAGTCCCGTGAAATCTCCATTTCGTTCAGGAAAACATTTCGACATTGTGAATGCATCAAGGAGAGCTTGGGTTGGATGTTCGTGCGTTCCATCACCAGCGTTGATCACAGAAGCACTTATCCACCCAGAGTCGGCTAATCTTTGGGCAGCACCCGAAGAACCATGTCTGATGACTACTGCGTCAGCTCCCATGGCTTGAAGAGNTTGCGCAGTATCTTTAAGGCTTTCTCCCTTGCTCACCGAAGAACCTTTAGCAGAGAAATTAATAACATCTGCAGATAATCTCTTTGCGGCTGTCTCAAAGGAGATACGCGTGCGAGTTGAATCTTCAAAGAAAAGATTGACGACGGNGCGACCGCGGAGAGTTGGGAGCTTCTTTGTGGGCCCGCTTGTGATTTTTTCCAGTTCTGCAGCAGTTCCTAAGACATTCAATATCTCTTCGCGCGATAAATCATTGATTGATAAGAGATGGTTATTCATCGAGCACCAGTTATCTCTACGCAGTCGATATCGTCAACTTCTGAGAGCGATACTTTAACGCTCTCATGAGAGGAAGTGGGCAAATTTTTTCCAACAAAGTCTGCACGAATCGGAAGTTCGCGATGTCCGCGATCTACAAGAACTGCGAGCTGTACAGTCTTGGGCCTACCAAGTTCGCCGAGTGCATCGAGAGCAGCGCGGATAGTGCGACCAGAAAATAGAACATCATCAACAAGAACGACATCCTTGCCTTCTATNCCGCCAGCCGGTAAAACGGTTGAAAGAAGCGGGCGCGGAGGACGAAGTCGAAGATCGTCTCGGTGCATAGTGATATCCAAGGTTCCGAGGGGTACTTCACTCCCCAAATCCTTCAATATCGAAGCGATGCGCGCGGCTAAGTAGGCTCCTCGAGTGGGAATGCCGAGCAAGACAACAGAGCTCACTCCGTGATTTCGTTCAATTATTTCATGAGAGATTCGTTTTAAGGCACGATCAATGTCGGCCGACTCCAAGATAGCGCTCATCTAAGCTCCTTCGCTGCCTCACAGGACAGATCGTTAAAGGTTTGCAGGGGCAAAAATACCACCTGTGGATAGAAAAAGCGGAATCGCCACCCACCCCTGTAACTTCACCGGCATGAATACTCCACAGATAACGAGCAATCTAGATAATCCACCCACAATCGAGGCGGTAGCCGCCTCCATTCGCAGGGTACGAAAGAGGAAAGGCTGGACCCTCAAGGATGTTGAAAACGCCTCGAACGGGATTTGGAAGGCAGTCGTCATCGGCTCATACGAGCGGTGCGATCGTGCCTTATCTCTCAATAAAGCAATCTCCTTAGCAGCCTTCTACAAAGTTCCACTTGATGAGCTTCTTGGCATCACTGCCCCTGGCGAGGTAAAGAGTGATCGAATTACTTTCGATATCCGAAAGATAAAAGAGTCTCCAGAGCCTTCACTTGCCCCACTGCAACACTTCATAACAGCGATCTGCACAGCGCGAAGGGATTGGAACGGGGAGGTGCTCTCGGTTCGAGCTAGTGATTCTCTTGCATTAGCCGCCGCAATGGCGATACCCATCTCGCAACTTGCGGCGGGTCTAGAAAGTTACGGCTTAATCTTTACAACGCCAAAGAAGGTTTGAGGGCGATCAAGCGCCCAAGAACTCCATTGATATAGCCCGCCGAATCATCGGTAGATAACTCCTTAGCAAGTGCAACAGCCTCGGAGACGGCAATCTTGTCATCGATATCCTCATTGTAAAGAATCTCAAAGAGTGCAATTCGTAGAAGATTGCGATCAATCGATGGCATGCGATCAAGATCCCATCCTTGCGCATACGTAATGATCAATTCATCAATTTTGGAAATATGATCTGCAACCCCAATGAGTATGGATCGAACATATTCGCCCTCAGACAATTCTTCAGCTGGGCGCAGTTCAAATATCTCTAAAGCTACACTCTTTCGCATATCAGCTTCGTAGAGAAAATCCAAAGCCCTTTTTCGCGCTTTACGACGAGCACTCATAAGCAGCGCTTAGTTCGCGCGGCCGAGATATGAAGCGTTACGAGTATCGACCAAAATCTTCTCATCCTGCTTGATAAAAAGTGGAACCTGTACGGTGATGCCTGTTTCAACAGTCGCAGGCTTTGTTCCGCCTGAAGAGCGATCGCCTTGAAGACCAGGCTCTGTATACGTGACAACTAGCTCTACCGAAGCAGGCAGTTCAATATAAAGAGGGCTACCTTCGTGCATTGCAACAATAGCTTCGCAGTTTTCAAGCATAAAATTTACGGATTCACCAACTACTGATTCTGGCACTGAAATCTGATCAAAAGTTTTTGCATCCATAAACATAAAGTCATCGCCATCACGGTAGAGGAAAGTCATATCGCGCTTTTCTAGAACTGCTACTTCTACCTTGACGCCAGCGTTGAAAGTTTTTTCAACAACTTTGCCAGTGAGAACCTGACGCATCTTTGTGCGAACAAATGCAGGACCTTTTCCAGGCTTTACATGTTGGAATTCGATAACAGTCCAGAGTTGACCCTCAATATCAAGAGTCATGCCGTTCTTAAGATCATTCGTTGTTGCCATGATGTAAACCCATTCTTATATAAATTCTCTNCCAGCCGAGAAGGATACCCGAGATTAACGGTCTATTTGAGCAAGCCGACAAGCGCTAATAGGGCAAGTCGATAAGAATCTGGTCCAAAACCTGAAATTGTTCCGCTTGCGATTCCAGAAATAACGGATGTATGGCGAAACTCTTCTCGGCGAAGTGGATTACTCAGATGTACTTCAATGAGCGGAACGGTGAGCATTTCTGCCGCATCTCGAATCGCATACGAATAATGAGTGAATGCAGCCGGATTGATTATGACCGGAATCTTTTTCTCTGCTGCCTCGTGGAGCCATTGAATAATTTCAACTTCACTATCACTTTGTCTCACGTCAGCCTCTAATGAGCACTCTTGGGCTGCGTTTTCAATGAACTTTTTGAGAGCGGGAAAATCCATATCTCCGTAAATAGAAGTGTCGCGAAGATCAAGCCGACCAAGATTAGGCCCATTGAGTACGAGAACTTTCATTGGGCAATTCTCTCATACACAGCCTCGATATCGCCGGCAGATACATTTTCTAGCCAATGAGGACTGCCAATGCTATTTAAACCAATAAAGCGAAGGTTATTGCCTCGTGCCTTCTTATCCGATCTCATCAACTCCATGAGAGGAGGCAAGGAAAGATTTGTAGAGGTCGGAAGATTGAATTGTTCGAGCAATTGGCGATGCAAGGTGATGACATCGCTTTTGAGCCCAAGAAGTCTTCCGCTGAGCTCAGCTGCGAATACCAGACCAATGGATACCGCTTCCCCGTGACGAACTTCGTAGTGACCATATTTTTCAACAGCATGACCAAACGTGTGGCCATAATTCAATATCTCTCGAAGTTTGCTCTCCTGAAAGTCTTGGGAGACAACATCGGCCTTGACGAAAACACTTCTAAATATCAATTCCTCTGCTATTTCGCGTGCCGATGCAATGGAAGTGTGTGTCTGTAAAAGATCTAAAATGAGTGAATCTCGAATGAATCCCACTTTGATAACTTCTGCAAGTCCGGCGGCGAAATCACGATCGGAGAGAGTCTTAAGAAAACGCAAATCAACGTAAACCCCAAGTGGCGAGTGAAATGATCCAATCAAATTCTTTCCCGATTGACTATTGATTCCAGTCTTTCCGCCCACCGAGGCATCCACCATTGCAGCGAGAGTCGTAGGGATTGCGTACCAGGAGATGCCACGCAACCACGTGGCTGAAGCAAAACCACCTAGATCTGTTGTCGCTCCCCCGCCGATTGCTACGAGTGCATCTGAGCGAGTTATTCCCGCCTCTCCCATGGATTGCCAAATTTTTTCGAGGATTGAAATGTCCTTTTGGTGCTCCCCATCGGGCACTACAAAGAGAGAGGCGTTTTCAAGTGGATGCAAAAACTTCTCAAGCTGGTAATTGTCAACAATATATTGAGGCGCAACGACAAAAAACTTGTTATGAGATTGGCTGACTTCATGAAGTACGCCCTCGAAATGAGCGTCGATATGAACTTTGTACTCATGTTCGGCTCGTACTTCTATGTGCTTCATAAGGCCTCCAAGTATTTCGCAATTTCTTCAGCAACCTCTTGCGGCTTCATCGAGTCGGTTGAAATTTCAAATCCCGCTAAAGACTTATAAATAGGAGCTCTCTTTTCTGCAAGAAGCTGCCATTGTTGTCGAGGATTCACTGCAAGAAGGGGTCTTTCTCTATTAAAGCCGACTCTTGGCGCGGCTTGAGAGATGCTCACATTGAGCAGAATCACAGAGGCGCGGAGNGGGGAAAGAAGTTCTTGAGTAAGAGGACTCAGCACAGCCCCTCCGCCCAGAGATACGATGCCATGTGCAGATTGAATGCAGCTAGAAACCGCGCTCTCTTCCAACTTACGGAAAAAGGGCTCGCCATCTTCTATAAAAATCTCCGAAATCTTCTTTCCGGAATCAGCTTCGATCACTGCATCTGTATCCACAAAGTCACATTTCAGACGCTTTGCCAGAGACTTTCCTACCGTTGATTTTCCCGATCCTGGGGGCCCAATCAAAATTGCGCGAGGCATAAATATCTCTTTATCTGATCTGTAGATTTGCCATATAGGACTCGAAGTTTCGCTTTGTTTGGGCTACCGAGTCACCACCAAATTTTTCAATAACAGCATCTGCGAGAACGAGTGCACACATTGCCTCCGCAACGATTGCTGAAGCAGGTACAGCGCAGACATCAGATCGCTGGTTAATTGCTTTTGCTGGCTCCCCTGTTGTGACATCAATAGTGTCCAGGGCCCTAGGAACTGTTGAAATCGGCTTCATCGCAGCGCGAACGCGAAGGATCTCACCGTTTGTCATGCCGCCTTCAGTACCTCCTGCACGGTCTGTTCGTCGAACAATCTTTCCATCAGCTCCAGGTTCAATTTCATCATGGGCAACAGAACCGCGACGCTTTGCTGTTCGGAAACCATCGCCAAGCTCAACGCCTTTAATTGCTTGGATACCCATCATTGCTCCCGCAAGTCGAGAGTCCAATCGTCGATCCCAATGCGTGTGTGATCCCAAACCTGGAGGGAGGTTGTAGGCAAGAACCTCAACCACTCCGCCGAGAGTGTCACCATCGGCATGCGCAGCATCAATTTCAGCAACCATCAAAGCACTTGTCGCAGGGTCCGCGCAGCGAACGGAATCGGCGTCAATTCTTTCACTATCTTCAAAAAACGGAGTTGGGAAATCTTCTGGAACTTCAACAGTTCCAATGGAAATCACATGCGAGGAAATCCTCACGCCTACGGTTTGCGCAAGAAATGCACGTGCGACCGCACCTAAAGCTACTCGTGCAGCAGTTTCGCGCGCACTCGCTCTCTCCAATATAGGACGGGCATCGGAAAAATCGTACTTCTGCATTCCAACCAAATCAGCGTGTCCAGGACGTGGTCGGGTTAATGGCGCGTTACGAGCAAGAGAAGCCAAAACTTCTTCATCAACTGGATCAGCTGACATGACCTTTTCCCACTTTGGCCATTCTGAATTACCCACTTGAATAGATATTGGCCCACCTTGAGTTATTCCGTGTCGAACCCCACCAAGAATACTGACGACATCTGCTTCAAAATTCTGTCGAGCACCTCGACCATAACCCAGTCGTCGACGTTTCAAGTCCGCATCAATATCAGCAGAGGTGATGTGAACATGCGCTGGAAGACCTTCGAGTATTGCTGATAGTGCAGGACCATGGGACTCGCCTGCTGTCAACCAACGTAACATTCTTCCCCCAAAGCTTTCCTATGTGAATGCTCATATTCTCTCAGAAAAGTCGTGTTAGATGCTGCTGATTTCNCTCCATGAGACATGAGCCATCGCGACTACCAAGCAAGCAAATAGGCGTGCAATTAAGCAAGGAATTGGGAGATGAGAAATCCGACTGAAATAGGCAGGGCAAGCGGGATCGACGTTTCTACTGTCCGAAATACACATATATAGATGATTGCCCCAAAACAGCTCAGAAGGATCGAGAAAGTAAGGCCATGGAAAAATATTCCGGGATTTGAACTGAGCAATGCAAGAACTACCAAATATTTTGCATCTCCCATTCCCATGACGCCGGCGCTCACCCATTGGAAAAGGGNCATCGAAAGCGCAACTTTCACTGCGAATATCAGGTGCGGTGAAAGAGTGCCGCGAAAGAGATAGTAGGTGAGAAGAAAAAGCGCCGTAGATAGAAGGAGAAGATTTGGGATTCGATGGCGCGTGATATCACTATAACTAGCAACCATAGAGCACAATAAGAAGAGCGCAAGTAGCATCTTCCCAGAATAGAGAGGGCGAAACAATCTTGATTTCCAAAGCCCTCAAAACTTTTTAAAGAGAGCGTAAATTCGCAATCAGTGAAGCTCGCATGGACGCAAAGTCAAAATTTAATGAGGTCATGAGGTGAATCTGATCCAAGGCCTGCTCCACAAGTAAATCCAAACCATCCACGACAAATCCNCCCCGCTCTTTCCAAGCTGCAGATAGCTTTGTTGGCAAAGGTTTGTACAAAACTTCGATAAGAGTTCCCGGATTCTCTCCAAGCGAGGAAATAAAAAAGTCTGAGACGCCAGCAGGTGTTGTTGATATGACCAAGTCATAATTCTCCAAAGATGCACCCATATCTTTGAAGTTGATTCCGGAAGAAATGAGAGCTTGAGTCAGAAGGTCGTTGCGATGGCTGGATCGTTGAATGACATCAATTCTTTCGACAACTCCATCGAGAGCGCCAAGCGCTGCGCGCGCCGTTCCCCCTCCCCCAATGACAGCCACGGAAGAAAAAGTGAGGCCATCTATCAAGCGATCAAATGCACGAACGTCGGTTGAATAGCCAACAAATGTTCCATTTTGATGGATCAGGGTATTCACTGAATGTATCCGACGCGCACGATCTTCACACTCGAAGCCGATTGAAAACGCAGACTCTTTAAGAGGCATTGTCAACGAAAAACCGGTCCAACCGTTTTCACTTTCACTTTGAATGAAGGGTATGAAATCTTCACCATTCATCTCTATCTTGGAATATTGACCTTCAATGCCAAGAATTTCATAGGCTTGATTGTGAATTAGCGGAGAAAGTGAATGCTCAATGGGNGAGCCCAAGACAGCAGCTTTAATCATGCGAAAAGCCCAGCCGCTCGATTTTTATTGTATTCAGTGACCCAGGCATCAAATTGAGTGTAATCCTTTGTAAAACGTGTGTCGTGTGGCTTGACCGTTATGAAATAGAGGAAATCATGGTGAGCAGGATGTAGCGCGGCGGTGATTGCAGAGATAGAAGGGTTTGAAATAGGTGTTGGGGGAAGACCTATATTTCGATAAGTGTTGTATGGCGAATCAATCTTGGTTGCCGCGGTTGAAAGCGCGATCTGCCCTCGTAAACCGGCCGCATATTGGACTGTGGAATTGAGCTGAAGTGGCATTCCAATTCTTAGTCGGTTGTAAATAACCCCAGCGACTTTAGGATAATCAGCAGGATCNCCTTCAATCTGGATTAATGAGGCAATAGTGAGAACTTGATAAGCAGAATATTTTTCAAAGCCCTTGGACAAGCCGATTGTGGATGTTGTCTGCGAAAACTTTTCAATCATCGCCGCCAGCGCCTGGGAGGTCGTTGTTCCTTTTGCGAAAGTATAGGAAGCTGGAGCTAGTTGACCCTCAAGACTATTTCTCCCATTCACTAGAGCTGGCTTCACCGATTCACTCGACGATCGCTTTATGGTGGAATCTTTTGCGAGGATCCTCTTTACATCTCCAAATGTTGAGCCTTCAATGACATCCACCATGTGCGTGAATCTCGTACGATCCAAGAGCTGCGCCAGAGCTTGCTTTGAAGTTATGCGCGTCTGAATTTTGTGATTACCGGGAGAAATTCCCTGCGCTCCGGATGATGGTTGGTTTGCCAGATCGATAAATGTTCGCGCGGTCTTAATAACNCCCTCTTTATACAAGTCTGCTGCGATTGCTGCGCCAAACTCCCCATTAGAAACTTCAATGAGAACTTCAGGTCCCGGATTGTTTCCAGCGAATTCATCGTGAGGTCGAGTTGCTGTATAAACACTAAAACCAAGGGATATGACGAGTGCTATCAAAATGTATTGACGTGTCTGTTTTTTATAACTCATTAATAACCGCCCTGAGTTTTTTCTTGAGAGAGCGCCATTTCAAGAATCGTGGCAGCAGCTGCTGCATCAATCAATCCTTTTGTCTGGCGCGTGCTTTTGCCAGAGCTCTGAAGCGCTCGAGCCGCCGAAACCGTGGTCAGGCGTTCATCAATCCTCACAATTGGTAAGGAGAATTCGTTCTCGAGTTGTGAAATGAATTTTTCAACGGATTCCATTTTTGAACTGGCCTTACCTGAAAGGTGTTTTGGTACTCCTACGGCAAAGTAGAGTGGTTCGAATTCTGAAACGAGCTTTCTAATCTCAGCGATGAAATCTTCCTGGGCTTGGATGTATGAATGGGGGGACGCCAAGAGTCCTGAGGCATCCGAGACGGCTACGCCGATTCTTACATCGCCAAAGTCAAAGGCAATTCTTCGACCACGTTGCATCATTTACCTAGCGTGGACCTAAGGGCTGCCTTCATCTCACGAATCGCATCGGCGATATTTGCAGCATTGACNCCGCCGCCTTGTGCGTAATCGTCTTTTCCTCCTCCGCCTCCTCCAAGCACTGTGGATCCAATTTTCACAAGTGCCCCAGCTTTAGCGCCAGCTTCCCGAGCCTGATCGGAAACTGCAACGACGAGAGNGATCTTCCCATCATTTTTTGAGATCAATCCAACAACAGAGAGTGGGTTACGATTTCTCAGATCAAGAGCGATTGTTCTCAAATCATCGCCACCGATTCCAGAATCTAACTCCGCCATTATGACGCTCACTCCATCTATGAGTTCTACGTTCTCCATGAGAGCTGAAGCTCCTGCAAGAGCCTGCGCTGACTTAAGTGTCGCCAGCTCCTTCTCGAGAGATTTCATGCGTTCGAGCAAATCTGAAATTCGCTCCGGCAACTCCTCTACGCGTGCGCCTTTGACAATTTCCGTGAGTGAATTGAGAAGTACATGTTCTTTCGCTAAGAAGTTAAAGGCATCAAAGCCCACCAAAGCTTCTACGCGTCGAACCCCGGCTCCGATGGAAGATTCTCCGAGAAGTTTTACTAGTCCAAGTTCTGCCGATGATTTAACGTGAGTGCCACCGCAGAGTTCACGAGCCCAGTCTCCGACGCTGACAACGCGAACTGTATCGCCATACTTTTCACCAAAAAGTGCCATTGCTCCAATAGCTTTTGCTTCTGGTTGTGTCATCTCCTGCGCAGTGACGGCGAGATTTTCAATGAGAAGGGCATTCACGCGATCTTCAACATCGCGCATGACTGACTGCGGAACCGTCCCTGAGGATGGAAAATCAAAGCGGAATCTTCCAGGTGCATTCTCTGAACCAGCCTGCGTTGCGGTCTCACCAAGCGCCTCACGGAATGCCTTGTGGACCATATGTGTTGCGGTGTGCGCGCGAGAAATAGCCAATCGACGTTGGTTATCAATAGTTGCAAGAGCTGAATCATTCAGAATCGCATGACCACTAAGGATTCGGCCTCTATGCACATAGAGTCCTGGGAGAGGTTTTTGAACATCATCTACTTCAATTATTGCGCCATTGGATAAGGTGATACGACCGCCGTCGGCAAGTTGGCCTCCACCTTCAGCGTAAAACGGAGTGCGATCGAGAACAATCTCAACTTCTGTATCTACATTTGCTTCTTGGACAGCCTTTCCATCGACAAGAATGGCTTTCAAGAGAGCTTCTGATGAAATTTCCGAATAACCGAGGAATTTTGTTTCTCCAACGGAATCAAAAATCTTACGAAATTCACTGACATCAGCATGTCCAGTTTTCTTAGATTTTGCATCCGCTTTCGCGCGATCCTTCTGCTCCGTCATCAGACGACGGAAACCATCTTCATCAACGTTGAGACCTTGCTCCGTAGCCATCTCGAGAGTCAAATCAAAAGGGAAACCATATGTGTCGTGCAATTTAAAAACAGTATCACCAGAGAGCTTTGCACTCTTTGACTTCTTTACATCCCCCACTGCAACGTCAAATATCTGCGTTCCTGATTTGAGGGTCTGCAAAAATGAATCCTCTTCACCCGCCGCAACAGCCAAAATCCTCTGTGAATCTGAGACGAGCTCTGGATATTGAGGGCCCATTGCACCTATTGCTGCTGTGATTAATTCGGATGTATTGTGATCTGGAGCTCCCAAGATTCTCATATTACGAATTGTTCTACGCATCATTCGTCGCAGAACATATCCGCGCGCTTCATTTCCAGGTAAGACTCCATCGCCTATTAACATCATTGCTGTGCGGGCGTGATCTGCAACAACCCGAAGAGAAACATCNCTCTTTTTATCTTTTCCATATTGAACACCCGATAGCTCCGATGCCTTGTTGAGAATCTGCATCGTTGTGTCAATTTCGTAAATATTTTCAACACCTTGCAGAAGCGCTGCCGTTCGCTCTAATCCAAGCCCTGTGTCGATACTTTTTGCGGGAAGTTCGCCGAGAATCGGATAGTTATCCTTTCCTCCGCCTGCCCCTCTTGTGTTCTGCATGAAGACGAGGTTCCAGACCTCAAGATAGCGATCTTCATCGGCGACTGGTCCGCCTTCTTTTCCATATGCGGGACCTCGGTCATAATAAATTTCAGAACATGGTCCACAAGGTCCAGGAACACCCATCGACCAAAAATTATCTTCCATTCCGCGGCGTTGAATTCTTGCCCGAGGAACACCTACTTTATGGTGCCAAATATCTGCGGCTTCATCATCGTCGTGGTAAACGGTGACCCAAAGCTTTTCTTCAGGGAATCCATATCCACCGTCAGAGATTGGCTTTGTGAGAAGTTCCCACGCCATCGAAATAGCACCTTCTTTAAAGTAATCACCGAAAGAAAAATTTCCACACATTTGAAAAAAGGATGCGTGGCGAGTCGTCTTGCCCACTTCATCAATATCGAGTGTGCGAACACATTTTTGTACTGATGTAGCGCGTGCATAAGGTGCTTTTACCTCACCCAGGAAATATGGTTTAAAAGGAACCATTCCTGCGTTGACGAGAAGTAGATTGGGATCATCAGCAATCAATGATGCCGAAGGAACAACGGTATGAGTCAGTCCTTGACTGTTTCCACTCTCAAAGAAGCGCAGCCATCGTGCGCGAATATCTGCTGAGTTCACGGATCAGTTGTGATCCTTTTGGGAACGGCGCCCTGCAAAACTTGCGACAGTTCCCAGAAGCTTCATGACACTGCTCTCTTTATCGAGGATGCTATTGATAGCTCCTGATACCTTGCCCGTGAGGGCCTCGGCTGTAGAGGTAATCCTGTTTACGCTATTGACTGTCTTTTTAACCTCATCAATAAGTCGCGATACGCGGATGATGAGATACGCAACCGCAATAGCGATAATCAAGAGCGCGCTAGCGGCAATAATCGTTGCAATTCCTCCTGGACCCATATGCCCAGACTACCCGAAAGTTGGAATTTGAACGGCTGGTTTTTCGTGTCCCTTATGTGCTGCGAGAGCGGCTTCATGATATTTCTCTATCGCAAGCAAGTTTTCAGCCTTTTGATATGGCTCACCATTCACTAAAGGCCCTTTTCCNCCTTCCATAACAGCAATCACATCCTCACCCGATATCGTCTTATGGATTTCAAGAGCATGGGCAAGTGAGAGAACTTTTCCACGATTATCGGTGAGGATTCCTTCAGCCTTTGCAAGCAAGGTTGAAAGATTGTCCTCAATTCGATCGGCAAGTGCACGGCGAAGTTCTTTGTTGGAATCTTCTTTTCCTTTGCCNCTTCCCTTTCCTCCGCCAGGGGCGCCTACTTCAAATCGGCGATTGGATGCATGTGAGCTAATCGTCGAGCCCATACCCCAATGGCCTTCCATAAAACTTGCAACTGTCGTAGCGCTCTCCAGATCGCCGGAAACTCCCGACGAGTTATCTCCATCAAAGAACATCCGCTCACCAGCCAGGGAAGCCAATGAAACGAGAATGTCGGCTTCGTACTCGGTGCGCCAACGAGTGAATTGGTCATCTGGTGGAATGGATGCGACCATGCCTAAATAATCCGATCCCTTTTCAATGGTTGCTAAATCAATAGACATATGATGGCGAACCAAATATGCCATGACACCATGACAAGCTTCATGAACTGCTACCGCATGACGCTCGCGTTCAATGTATTCAACATCCTCTGCTGGCCCAAGTTCTTTCAGTTGCTTTGCCTTGATGACATCAGTGAAGGAGATTGCCACTCGACCATCACGAATTGCGATAATGAGCGCTTCGTTAATCGTATCTTTAATCGTTGCACCGGTTGCATAAGGAGTGATTGTTGCTAACTTATCAATCTCCTCCTCAGTGAGGCTATGTGAAACTTTATCCAAATNCCCCTTATATGTTCGGATACGTCCAGCCTTGCTTGGATATCCAACACGGTACATACGATCGATGCGACCTGGGCGGAGCAGAGCTTCATCGAGCGCTTCGGGAAGATTTGTCGCCATCACAACAAGAATTCGATATTTTGGTGGCAACTTGGGACGTAAGCCAAGAGTTCTACGTACAACGCGATTGAAGAATCCGCGCGGCTTCTTCAGGCCAGAGAGTTCGGTAAGAAGAGCTTGGAGCGTTCCCATTCCTCCCCCGCCACCCATTGCTGAATTAGCTACAAACTTCTCTGCGCTCAAACGTTGAGTCAGAATCAACGAAGTGGCTGACTCGGAAAGATAGTTCCCTCCATGACAAGAAGTGTCTGAATGAGAGAAGGCTCCCTGTTGGGTAGAAATTCCTCGATTTCCTAATGAATCTGCTTCATCAAAAAATACAACAACACCGCCGTAGCGAAGAGCGAGTTTGCGCAATTTACGAAATAGAGATTTAACTTTGAGAACGCCAACACCAAAGAACATGTTGTTGAATGCCCCTGGATCAACAAAAACAAAGGGCTTTCCGGTCTCCCCGGCCATAGATTCAGCCATCAGGGTCTTTCCAGTTCCCGGAGGACCCCACAAGAGCAAGCCACCTGGTACATAGCCTCCGTGCTTTTCAATCTCTTCGGGAGATTCTAGGAAGAGAAGGTTTTCACGAATTCGATTGAGAACATGATCCTGACCCCACACATCAGAAAAACGGGTACGAATGTCATCGGGGAAATATGTATCTATGCCACCTTTGCTCAAAAACCAAAACATCGCAAAAAATTGAATCAGCACAAAGAAAACAGCGAAAGCTAATTGCCCCAACATAGGCATTGCACTCCATAGCGCCTTGGGGGCTAGGAAGAGAGCAGTGACCGGGGTTTGCTTGTAATAAGCCCCGAGAATTATTGCTAGAAGAACAATGTAAAGGCCAGCTTTGATAACTCGAGAGAGGCGATAGCGATTCCAATCGCTCAGTCTCTTAAGAGTCGAATCAACAGATGCAAAGTAGCGAAGCCACGCACCGTGGTAAGGAGCGAGTGATTCAGCTGCAAGAAAATGAAGTTGGCGGATTATTTCAACGAGAGCGAGAGCAAGTAACCACCAACGACTGTTGAGATTTTCTTTCGTCGCATCGGTGAAGCTGAGGATGGGGTTGTTGGACATGTCAGCCCACACCAAAAGAAGGAATGTGGCAGCGAAGAAGATCAGGAACTTGAAGCGATCAAATGTGGATAGATGAACTCGCGTCGTGCGATCTGTGTCGCGAAGTCGACTCTGTGATTCAATCTCTGACATTACTTGCCCCTTACTGTGAAGGATGCTGCGATCTTCTCAAGCGCAGTCCTCTGCTTGTCGTAACATGTGGTTGAGCAGCGAATCAGAAGGATATAGATCTTTGAATGATCATTTGAAAGAAGTGCTGTCTGATCAAATGTTTGCAAGACGCCATCTCCTTGGCTAAATTGAAAGACGCTGTGCACTCCTCGGGCACCCTTTTCTACTCTTTCTTCGTCATTTGAAATCTCAAAATGAGGCGCTTGATTCGTTCCATTTGCCCAAGCCGTGACTGGGACGATGAGATCTCGAAGTGAGTTGTATGAGACTGAATTAATTTCATCACCAAGTAGGGAGCGAACTCGAACATAAACGATGGGAGCCTCTGGAGTCTTTAAACTTAAGACAGTCTTTGCATCATAAAGTGAGCTTGTTGAGTAGGCCTCTTGCCAAATAACTGAGGCTGCACGTTCGGCGGCGCCGCTGACTTGAGAAGTAGCCTCTTGAGCGCTGAGCGCTTTTTGAGAAATTTTCTGCCACCCCTGGGGGAGGGCAAAAAAGACCCCTTCTTTTTTATCGGACGGGTAAATCTTCGATGGCTTTGCGCAACCGGTGAAAAGAAGCGAGATGGTTGCAAGCGCAATGACCCGAAAGAGGAGTGAGCGCTTGTGCATTCTTACTTCTTCTCTTCTCCAGATTGAGAATCAGGTACAAAATCAACGCCAGCTTCCTTACGTTGTGCAGCTGTGATTGGAGTGGGTGCACCCGTAAGTGGATCTCCACCGCTCGCTGTTTTTGGAAAGGCAATCACTTCGCGAATCGATTCAGCGCCTGCCAAAATCGCACATAAACGATCAAGACCAAGAGCTATTCCACCGTGCGGAGGTGGTCCATATTGAAATGCCTCAAGAAGGAATCCAAATTTACTTTGCGCCTCTGCTTCACTCAGGCCGATTGTAGAAAATACTCGTTGTTGTACGGCACGATCGTGAATACGTATCGATCCACCACCTATTTCACTTCCGTTAAGAACGATGTCGTAGGCATAGGCCAACGCACTTTGAGGATCGGAGTCAAAAGTTGCTGCAAATTCTGGTTTTGGTCCGGTGAAAGGATGGTGAACGGCAGTCCAACCAGACTGAGGATTTTCTGCATCCACGCGTTCAAACATGGGAGCATCTACAACCCAGAGAAACTTCCATTCACCTTCTTCAATGAGCTTGCAACGCTTTCCTATTTCAAGTCGTACTGCTCCAAGGAGCGCTTGCGACGTTGTCTTTTCTCCTGCGGCAAAAAAGATTGCATCTCCTGGTTGTGCACCAACATGAGCAGCAATTCCAGCACTTTCTTTCTCTGAAAGATTCTTGGCGACTGGTCCAGCAAGGGTTCCATCTTCTTGCACCAAAATATAAGCAAGGCCCTTTGCGCCACGAGCTTTCGCCCAATCCTGCCAAGCATCAAGCTCTCGACGTGGTGAACTTGCGCCACCCGGCATGACAACTGCTCCCACGTAATCGGCTTGGAAAACCCGGAATGTTGTGTCGGCAAAAAAATCACTTGATTCAGTGATTTCGTTACCAAAACGAAGATCAGGTTTATCGGAACCATAACGTCGCATCGCTTCGGCATAGGTCATTCGATCAATGGGAAGTGGGATGTCGTACCCGGCAACTTTCTTAAAAACGTTTGAGAGAATCTTCTCTGCAACCGCGAGAATATCCTCTTGGTCAACGAATGACATTTCAATATCTAATTGAGTAAATTCAGGTTGGCGATCTGCTCGAAAATCTTCATCTCTAAAGCAACGAGCAATCTGGTAATAACGCTCCATCCCGGCGACCATCAAAAGTTGTTTGAAAAGTTGTGGAGATTGAGGAAGGGCATACCAAGAACCAGGTTGTAGGCGTACTGGTACGAGGAAGTCGCGCGCACCTTCAGGAGTTGAGCGCGTCAGATATGGTGTTTCAATCTCTAGAAAATCCAATTCATCCATAACACCACGAATAGCAGAGGTAACCTTTGAGCGTAGTCGCAAATTTTTGGATGGTCCTTCACGGCGCAAATCTAAATAGCGATACTTGAGACGAATTTCTTCAGAGACATTGACAACTTCTCCGCTATCGATTTGGAATGGAAGTGCAGCAGCTTCACTTAGAACTTCAAGCTTCTGGCAATCGATTTCAATCTCACCGGTTGGAAGATTAGAATTCTCATTTCCTGCTGGACGGGCTGTAACAACACCAGTAATAAGGACACACCACTCTGCGCGGAGCGCTCCAGCAATTTCATCCTTGATAACAACTTGCACAGAACCGGTTGCATCACGAAGATCGATAAATGCAACTCCGCCATGATCTCGTCGACGGGAAACCCACCCAGCCAAAGTGACGGTTGAGCCGACATCACTCTTACGTAGTGCTCCAGCATCATGAGTTCTCAGCATCAGTAAATCTCCAGTAAATAGTTGGTTCTGCGGCGATAGGAGTTAGATCAGCTTGATCAGCTGAGCAAGCTCATCCTGCAAGGTTCGAAGCGTAACGGAGATGCTCTCCCCCGTTTGCATATTCTTGAGCTGGGCCGAGCCTGTCGAGATTTCGTTCTCTCCAAGGACCATCGCATACCGAGCGCCGGATTTATCCGCAGCCTTCATGCCGCCCTTAAGAGCCCGGTCCCCATAAGCAATATCTACAGAAAACCCGTTAGTGCGCAAATTTTGTGCGGTTTGCATAGCAATCGCCTTTNCTGCTTCATCAATTGGCACAATGAAGAGTTGGAGGGCAGCATCTTGTGGAAGGGAAATCTCTTCGGCTTCGCAGGCGAGAAGAATACGATCGACTCCCAATCCAAAACCAATGCCTGAAAGTTCGGCTCCACCCAGCGCACTCATGAGCCCGTCATATCTGCCTCCACCGCCAATGCCCGACTGAGCACCAAGACGATGGTGAACGAATTCAAAAGCCGTTCCGGTGTAATAGTCCAAACCGCGAACCATTCGATTATTGATTGTAAATTCAATACCAAGCGCCTTAAGCGTTCTCTGAACCTGTGAGAAATGTTCTGCACTTTCTGGAGTGAGATAATCCATCAGTACTGGAGCCTTCTGCATGAGAGCGCGAATCTCTTCTCGCTTATCATCAAAGAGGCGAAGCGGATTCAGGGCAGAGCGCTCGAATGTTGCTTCATCCAAAGCTAACGTGGTGATGTACTGTCGCAAATCTTTTGTATATCTCTCCCGCGTGAGGGAATCTCCCAGAGAAGTAATCTCGAGGNGATAATCCTTGAGCCCTAACTTTACAAATGCGTTATGTGCTACTGCGATGACTTCAGCATCGATCTCTGGATCATTGAGCCCAATTGCTTCAATGCCCACCTGATAAAATTGTCGGTAACGTCCAGCCTGTGGACGTTCTGCTCTGAAAAATTGGCCTGAGTACCAAACTTTTACAGGTAGTTGGCCTCTATCAAGATTGTGCTCGATAACCGATCTCATGACACCAGCTGTCCCTTCCGGACGCAGAGTGATAGACCGACCACCCCGATCTTCAAATGTGTACATCTCTTTAGAAACCACATCTGTTGATTCGCCAACTCCGCGCGTAAAGAGTTCTGTATCTTCAAAAACAGGCAACTCAATAAGTTGATATCCGCTTAGTTTTGCTGATTCAATAAGCGTTGCTCGCACAAATTCGAAATGGGCAGAACGTTGCGGAAAATACTCGCTCACGCCCTTTGGGGCTTGAAACTTACTCACATAGACCCCTTCTATTCACGTGAATCAAGAAACTCATCAGTCAGGTAAGGATTCTTCTTACGCCTCGGGCAATTGTAGTTTGGCCACCATGTCCAGGAAGGACAATTAGCTCATCCGGCAAGGTCAATATTTGAGTGCGAAGCGTTTTGCGCATCTCTTGGGCAGATCCGGTTGGCAAATCTGTACGGCCAATCGATCCATCGAAGAGAACGTCTCCTGAAAGTAAATATTCGCTATTGACCACAAATACTGCTGACCCTGCCGTGTGACCAGGCGCGTGTCGGACTTCTATGGGTAGGCCTGCAATCGTGAGATTTTCATTTCCATTCAGTTCGATTACTTCTTGAGGCTCCACGAATTCGGTGACGCCAAGTTGTTGCATGATTTGCTGCGCCGGGCCTCCGGGAAGTAAAGCCTTCATTGGGTGAGAAAGAAGTGAGCGATCGCGGGAGTGAATCATCGCTGGAATCTCATAGCCCTGCGCAATGGGTAGTACAGAAAATGTGTGATCCAGATGGCCGTGAGTCAAGATCGTTGCTATTGGCTTGAGATTATATTTATTTGTAATCTCTTTGACCCTACCCAGGATAGAAGGNGGCGTTATCCCTGGGTCGACAACGAAGCACTCAGAATTCTTACTGGGAGCAATAATCCAGCAATTTGTTCCGAAATAATCTGCGACGACCGATTCGATAAGCACCGGGTCATCATGCCACTGAGGTACTCGCCCTACCCGCAGGAGCGCACTTCCTGAGCCCATTTTAGGCGTGAACTTTCGCACTAATCCTCAAACCGGTACCGTTTCCCCTTGCAGCCCTATAACGGAAGCTCCACAGAAAATCTGCGGAGTCACGCGCAACCGAAGGAGTACGTCATGACAGAAGGAACTTTCTCTCCAGCCTCAGCNCTCGTTGGAGATCCATCACAATTTGGTCGAGTTGCCGACGATGGAGTTGTTTACGTCCGTACCCCTGAAGGTGAACGTGCTGTTGGTTCATACCCTGGCAAGAGCCCTGAAGAAGCGCTCGCATATTTCGTCCGTAAATTTGAGGCGCTCGCTTCTGAAGTTGCTCTCCTTGCCGCAAGAATTAAAAGCGGTGCCCTCGTTCCATCAGATGCACACGAAGCAGTTTCAAAACTTCGTCAGCAGGTTGCCACACTCAACGGTGTTGGCGATCTTGCGACACTTGCACGATCAGTAGAACAAATTCCAGACCTTATTGAAGGACATCGCGAAGCGTACGAGGCGCGCAAGGAATCTGAGCGTCTGGCCAAAGAAGCTAAGCGCGCTGAGGCCCTCCTCATTAAGGAGAAGATTGTCTCTGAAGCCGAGTCACTTGCACTCTCTGAAAGTTGGAAAACAACGGGAGAACGTCTGAAAGTTCTCCTTGATGAGTGGAAAGCTGCTCCTCGCCTAGAAAAGGNTGCCGACGCTGCGCTCTGGAAGCGCTTTTCTGCCTCTCGAAATAAGTTTGATAAACGACGCCGTACCCATTTCTCTCAACTTGAAGCGACATCAGCCCTCGTTGCATCAAAGAAAGAAGAGATTGTCGCGGAGGCTAAGAAGCTGGCTACATCCAAGGAATGGCTTCCAACTGCAAAGCGATTCAAAGAGCTGATGGATGGGTGGAAAGCATCTGGGCGTGGCAAGCAGAGCGTTGATGCAAAACTTTGGGAACAATTCAAGGCAGCGCAAGATCAATTTTTCACTGCTAAGAACGCTGATCTTGAAAAGCGTCAAGGAACAATGGGAGAAAATCTCAAGAAGCGCGAAGAACTCATTGTCGAAATCGAAGCAATTTTGCCCGTTACCGATCTCAATGCAGCGCGCAAGCGATTCCGTGATTTAAGTGAAAAGTGGTTCAAGATTGGGATGACGGAACGATCAAAACGTGCGGCCTTGGATGCGCGCTTTGAAAAAGTTGAAGCAGAGATTGAATCATTGCAAGCTGAACATTCTCGTCGAACTGACCCCACTGCCATTGCGCGAGCAAATAACGTTGTTCAAGGCTTGGTTGATGCAATTGAGGAATACGAAGAGAAGGCTGCAAAAGCTGAGGCATCCGGAAACGCAGGCAAGGCCAAGGAACTTCGAGAGGCAGCTGCTGCGCGTAAGGTATGGCTGGATGAGGCCCAAAAGGGACTTGCTGACTTCAAAGCCTAGTTATTGGTAATTCTGTAGACGTCATAGACGCCTTCGATGCCTCGCACCGCTCCAATCACGGAGTCTAAGTGCGAGGCATCTGCCATTTCGAAGGTAAATCGAGAGATCGCAACTCGATCTTTTGAAGTGGAAACAGCGGCATTCAAAATATTTACATGTTGGTCCGAAAGTGCCTGAGTGACATCGGAAAGAAGACGATTACGATCTAGCGCCTCCACTTGGATATTGACCAAGAAGACTGATTTTGCAGAAGCATTCCATTTAACGCCGACAATGCGGTCGCCCTGCATCGCCTTAAGGTCCACGATATTGATGCAATCGGAGCGATGCACAGATACGCCACTTCCCCGAGTCACAAAACCAGAGATCTCATCCCCGGGAACTGGCGTGCAACACCGCGCAAGCTTGACCATCACTTCACCGACGCCCTCAACATCAACTCCTGAAGATGATCGCGATGATGGCTCGCGAGTATTGGGGGTGAAAAAATGATCGACACTTGATTCTGCGTGGACTGGTTCATCGGAGAAAAGATGGGTCAGCTTCTCTGTTATCGAAGGAGCCGAGACGTGTCCATTTCCTATTGCGGCGTACAGGGATTCAATATCGGGATAATGCAAATCATGAGATAACTCAAGTATTGCTTGACCTGCGAATATTTTCTGAAGCGGCAATCCCGCCTTACGCATTTGCCGTGCAAGAGATTCTCGGCCCGCGTCGATTGCCTCTTCCTTCCGCTCCTTTGTGAAATGCGCCTTGATTTTGGAACGGGCACGCGGAGATACTACAAAATTGAGCCAGTCACGGCTCGGTCCCGCTGTTTGGTTTTTGTTTGTAACAACATCCACTACATCACCATTCACAAGATGAGACTCCAGCGGAACTAACTTTCCATTTACTTTTGCTCCCACGCAGCGGCTGCCAACCTCGGTGTGAACGGCATATGCGAAGTCAACCGGAGTAGATCCTGCTGGCAATGCAATCACACTCCCCTTGGGAGTGAAAACAAATACTTCTGGAGTCTTAAGATCAAATCGCAGGGCATCCAAGAACTCGTTTGCATCTTCTGTTTCCTGCTGCCATTCATGAAGTTGCTTGAGCCACAAAACATTGGGATCTTGAGGTTCGCTGGCGGATGGCTTTTGCTTGTACTTCCAGTGGGCTGCAATTCCAAACTCCGCCCGGGAATGCATTTCAAATGTTCTGATTTGAATTTCAACCGCTTTTCCTGTCGGACCAATTACGGTCGTATGAAGGGATTGGTAAAGGTTGAATTTAGGCATTGCAATGTAATCTTTAAATCTTCCTGGTACTGGGCTCCAGCGCGCGTGAATTGCACCGAGCACCGCATAGCAATCACGGACATTTTCGACGAGAACACGAATTCCTACAAGATCATAAATTTCATTGAAATCTCGTCCACGAACAACCATCTTTTGATAAACAGAGTAATAATGCTTCTGTCGCCCCGTGACTTTAGCTTCTATTCCATCGGCGGCAAGATCGCCTACGACTGCATCGATGACAGATGCTGTAAGTTTTTCGCGAGAAGGATTTCTCTCGGCAACAAGTCTTTCAATTTCGTCAAATTTCTTTGGCTCCAAGGATTTGAATGAAAGATCTTCCAGTTCCCACTTCATCGCATTCATTCCCAGGCGGTGAGCTAGTGGTGCATAGATATCTAGCGTTTCACGAGCTTTTCGTGCCGCCGACTCGGGACTGACAAAGCTCCATGTGCGCGCATTGTGAAGGCGATCTGCCAGCTTAATGACCAATACTCGAATATCTCGAGACATGGCCACCACCATTTTGCGAAGGGTTTCAGCCTCGGCAGTTGGACCATAGGTAAGTTTGTCGAGTTTTGTCACACCATCAACAAGTTGAGCGACCTCTTTTCCAAATTCTCGCTCTAACTGGTCAAGGTGATATTGCGTATCTTCGACTGTGTCATGGAGAAGTGCGGCAATAATCGTTGCGATATCCATACCCAAATCGGCAAGGATTTCTGCAACCGCTACTGGGTGGGTGATGTATGGCTCCCCCGATTTGCGAAGCTGTCCGGCGTGAGCAGAATCGGCGGCAATGAATGCCTTCTCTAAAGTGGCGGAATCAAAACCCGGATGATGGCTCGCCAAGCTTTTTGCAAGCGGCTCTATTAATGGATTCATCGAGCGCCGCTCACAATTACATTGTTATTAAGGTTTAGCGCTTTTTTGCTTGCTTGCGCTTTGGTTGATTACGGGGGCCGCGTACGCGATCTTCTTTGGAATGAGTAGAGGTGATGACACCAGGAACTGTCTCTGAAGCAAATCGCTCAGCCGGAGCACCATTACGAACAGCCACGCGCTTGCGAAGTGCGACCATTGCTGGTTCACGCTCGCGAAGTGTTGCAAGGATAGGNGTTGCCACAAAGATCGATGAGTATGTTCCTGTTGCTAGACCAATGAAAAGTGCCAATGAGAGATCCTTCAAAGTTCCGGCGCCAAGAAGTCCGGCACCAACGAAGAGAATCGATGCGACTGGAAGAAGAGCAATCAAAGAAGTATTAAATGAACGAACCAAGGTCTGGTTGATACCAAGATTTGCAGCTTCCGAATAGGTCTGCTTTGCAGTCGTTGTGATGCTACGAGTGTTCTCTCTTACCTTGTCGAAAACAACGACAGTGTCATAGAGCGAATATCCAAGAATCGTCAAGAATCCAATAACAGTTGCTGGGGTGACATCAAATCCGACAAGTGCATAAATTCCAACTGTAATGAAGACGTCGTGGATGACGGCGATAATCGCTGCAATCGCCATCTTTGGCTCCATGGCCATGGCCAAATAGAGCATGACAACGATGATGAAGCCTACGAGTCCGTAGAGAGCCTTCTTGGTAATTTCTTTGCCCCATGAAGGACCAATGCTGAGAGTGTCAATATTTGCAGTTTGAACGTTGTAGTTCTTTGCAAGATCACTCTTCAATGTATCGCTTTGCGAATTTGAAAGAGCGCCGGTTTGAACCCGAATCTTATTTGTACCGATTTTCTGAACAATGGCTTCAGAAGTAATCCCAGCATCTTTGAGTGCCTGATTTGCGCCATCGATTGTTGAATTTGGTGAGGTCACAGTAAATGCTGCACCACCCTTAAATTCGATACCTAACTTCAAGCCTTGAACTCCGAGAGCTCCAGCTGAAATAACAATGAGCAGAAGAGAAAACGCATAGAAGCGACGACGCTTTCCAATAAAATCAATAGAGGTTTCACCGCGATAAAGACGGCCACCAATTCCCGAGAGAGCCATTACGCAACATCCTTTCCTGTAACAACACCCAAGCTCTTAGCGGAGAATCCTGAAAGTGACCCACCCCGAGAGTAAAAACCGGTGCGCGCAAGAAGCGTTACCAGTGGCTTAGTAAAGAAGAAGACAACAAAGAGATCCACAAACGTTGTGAGTCCGAGTGTGAATGCAAATCCACGAACTCCGCCTACAGCAAAGAAATACAAGAGAACTGAAGCAATGAGTGAGACAAAGTCAGCTACTAAGACTGTGTGACGCGCACGTTGCCATCCTGTCTCAACGGCTGTCTTCAAAGAGCGACCTTCTCGAACCTCATCGCGCAGACGTTCAAAATAAACGATAAATGAGTCGGCGGTAATACCAATCGAAACAATTGCGCCAGCGATTCCTGCTAACGTCAAAGTGAAACCAATGTATTTACCAAGAAGGAGGAATGAAAGGTATGTGATTGCTCCGGCAACAGCGAGAGATCCCACAGAAACGATTCCAAGTCCTCGGTAGTACAAAAGTGAATAGAGGACAACTAGTCCAAGACCCAAACCGCCAGCAATTAAACCAGCGCGTAGTTGATCTGAACCCAGGGTTGGTGAAACCTGTTGTACTTCGCCGCGGTCAAATGCGAGCGGAAGTGCACCGTACTTCAAAACATTTGAAAGGTCAGTTGCATCTGTCTGCGTGAAGTTACCGGTGATTTGGGCACTTCCGCTATTGATAGCTTCGATGATTCGAGGAGATGACACGACAAGTCCATCGAGCACGATCGCTGCCTGATTGGCAGGGGCCGCGTTGCTAGTAATGCGTGAAGTCAGCGCTCCGAATGCCTTTGTTCCATCGCCATTGAATGTCAGTGAAACCATCCAACCTGCTCCGCTTTGCTGATCAAGAACAGCAGAAGCTTTACTTACTTGACTTCCAAGAACTTCGGCTGGAGCGAGAATATATTTTGTTCCACCATCACGGCTACAGGTAACAAGTGGGGCTGCAGGAATATCTGCGTTTCCACCCTGACGATTTTTCGGATTTGTGCAATCCAGCGCAGAAAATTGCGAATCCAGNGCGGCGGTGACTCCTGCTGGGAAAGTTGCTGCGCTCTTTGTTGCAGCGGTCGAAGTTGATTTTGCATTTCCAGCCCCTGAGGCAAGTACTTGGCGGAATCGAAGTTCAGCAGTCTGTCCAACAAGATTCACAATGCGATCGCCAGTATCACCAGGAACGGAGATAACAATCTGGCGGTTTGTTCCGCTTCCTTGCGCAGATACTTCAGATTCTGCAACACCGAGCGAGTTAACGCGCTGTCGAATAATTGATACTGCCTGATCGATTGCTGCTGAGGTGACTTTGCCACCCACGGTTGCGCGAGGCGTCAAAGTAACGCTCGTACCACCACGAAGGTCGAGGCCGAGTTTTACCTTTGTGGCACTTGCTAAACCAGCAAAGAGAGAAAAGGCGATAAGAACAAGGGTCAGGATCGCAATAGTGCGGGCCGGACGCGATTGTTTCTGGGTAGCTTTAGAAATATTCGCAGACATAAGGACGGAGTCTAGGCGTCATTGGTCGGTGTGTCGAAAAGGCTGGCTAGCGCCGTCGCCTTATCTACTGGAGGCGTCAGCCCAAGCTGTTTCCAGCCCAATTCGGTGGCGATACGACCCCGAGGAGTTCTTGCCAGAAATCCCATTCGAACGAGGAAAGGCTCGGCGAGTGACTCAATGGTCTCTGCCTCCTCCCCTATTGCCATGGCAAGAGTGGTAAGTCCAACAGGACCACCGCCAAAACGGCGAACAAGAACATCCAGAAGAGATCGATCCAGCCGGTCAAGGCCATTCTCGTCAACTTCATACATTGAGAGTGCTTGGCGAGCATCACCAAGTCGAATATGCCCATCACCGCGTACCTGGGCGAAATCACGAACTCTACGAAGAAGGCGATTTGCTACACGAGGAGTCCCGCGCGAACGCGAACCGATTTCATCAATCGCATCGGCCTCGATTTCTACTTCGAGAAGTTGGGCACTTCGTTCAACAATGCGAGATAAAGAGGCATCGTCGTAAAAATCTAATTGCGCTGTGAATCCAAATCGATCGCGAAGTGGACTTGGAAGAAGACCAGCACGTGTCGTCGCTCCGACGAGTGTGAAATGGGGNAGTTGCAATGGGATTGCGGTGGCACCTGCACCCTTTCCAACAATCACATCAACGCGAAAATCTTCCATCGCAAGATAGAGAAGTTCTTCTGCCGGACGCGACATCCGATGAATCTCATCTAGAAAAAGTATCTCCCCTTCTACGAGGGAGGAGAGAATTGAAGCAAGATCTCCGGCGTGAGTGATTGCAGGTCCGCTTGTTATCCGAATCGGTGCGCCCATTTCGGCGGCAATAATCATTGCCAACGTCGTCTTTCCAAGCCCTGGCGGACCAGAGAGCAAGATATGGTCGGCAGGATGGTTGCGACTCTTTGCAGCGTCGAGCAAAAGTTGAATTTGGTTTGAGACTCGATCTTGTCCGGTGAAATCGACAAGGCTCTTTGGGCGCAGAGCCAATTCTTGTAGGCGTTCAGCTTCGGCAGCGGATGTACTCAGCAATGAATCGTGGTTCTCTGTCATGAACGAGCTCTCACCTGAAGGGCAAATTTCAATAGTTCTGAAAGCTCTATACCGGCAATGGAGGAGCCAAAGTGAGCAGAAACAGCGTCCAGAGCTTGATCAGTATCTCGACTAGTAAATCCCAGACCAAGAAGTGCTTCATTGAGTTGAATACGCCAGCCCAGATCGCCTTGAGAGTTGATGGGAGNGTGTGCCGCAAAACTCTTCATCTTCTCTTTGAGTTCAAGAATCAATCGTTGAGCACCTTTCTTTCCAAGGCCCGGAATTCGTTCGAGAAGCGCTGGCTTCTCATTCAGGATTGCAGAAACAATTTCTGCTGCGTCATAAACTGAGAGCGCTGACTGAGCCACTTTGGGACCAATTCCAGTAACAGTTTGAAGAATTTCGAAGAGTTCACGATCCCCTGAACTTTCAAAACCGTACAACGTTAAGGAATCTTCACGAACAATCAAAACAGTGTGCAGATGAGCAGAGAGACCGACGGTTAATGAAGCTGATAATCGCGGTGAAACATTCACCAAAATGCCAATTCCTCCAGCTCCCCCCACCTCAATGACAGCTGAAGAGAGNGTTGTCGCCTTTACAATCCCCGACAGTGATGCAATCACTTCTTCACCAACTTTTTAGCTGCCGCTAATCCTGCAGCAAGTCGAGCATTTCCAGCCCCTCGCCAATGATGGCAAATTGCAAGAGCAAGGGCGTCGGTGCTATCTACCGGCTTTGGAATTTCATCAAGGCGAAGCAGTTTCTGAACCATTTGAGCTACTTGCTTTTTATCAGCACGTCCCGAACCTGTAACAGCTGCCTTTACTTCAGATGGCGTATGCATCATGACCGGGATGCCTTTTCGCGCAGCAATCAGTAGAGCAACNCCCGCTGCTTGGCCTGTAGCCATCGCAGTTCGAACATTAAGTTGGGAGAACACTCGCTCTACTGCAATAACATCTGGTTTGTAGAGATCGATCCAATCGATCAGTGCGTTTTCGAGTTCAAGAAGGCGCGCTTCCAGAGGCAGATCGGGTGAGGTTTTGATAACCCCCACGCCTACCATCGAGAGATTTTGAGAGCCGCTGCTTTCGACAACGCCTAGACCGCACCGCGTCAGACCCGGGTCGACCCCCAATACCTTCATGGGAGAACTCTACCGAACATTCGTTCGAATTATTCCAGGCTCGCCATTACTTCGTCTGAGACATCGAAATTGGCAAAGACATTTTGGACATCATCCAGGTCTTCAATCGCATCAATGAGGCTAAAGAGCTTCTTCGCGTTCTCGGCATCCAGCGGAACGGTGACTGATGGGAGGAATGAGCTATCGGCAGATTCGTAATCAATCCCGGCCGCTTGAAGGGCGGTACGTACGGCCACCAAATCTGAGGACTCACACACAACCTGGAAGTTATCGCCGAAATCGTTGACATCTTCAAGACCGGCATCCAAAGCAGCTTCCATAATTTTATCTTCGCTCACGCCCCCATCTTTGGAGACGAGAATAAGTCCCTTGCGATTAAACATATAAGCAACTGATCCAGGATCAGCCATATTTCCACCATTCCGCGTCACTGCAACCCGCACTTCAGAAGCCGCGCGATTTCGATTATCAGAGAGACATTCGATCATGATTGCTACTCCGCCAGGGCCATAACCCTCATACATAATTGTGATGTATTCAGCGCCACCAGATTCAAGACCAGCGCCTCGTTTGATTGCACGTTCAATATTGTCGGCCGGAACAGAATTCTTCTTCGCCTTTGTTACAGCGTCGTAAAGGGCTGGGTTTCCGCCGAGGTCTGCTCCACCTACACGCGCCGTTACTTCGATTGCCTTGATGTACTTTGCAAAGCTCTTTGCGCGACGAGAATCAAGAATTGCCTTCTTGTGCTTGATGGTCGCCCATTTGGAATGGCCTGACATTCGTATCTACCCCGCTCTAATGAATTGCTATTTGTTGAGAATTTCAGTGACAAAGTATCTATGAACCCTGTTATCCCCTGTCAATTCGGGATGGAACGATGTGGNCAAAATATGGTTTTGGCGCACGGCAACCGGGTGGGAAGAGCCATCTATCTCTACCGAAGCCAGAATCTGGACTCCAGGGCTGGTTGTTTCAACCCACGGAGCGCGGATAAAGACTGCATGCACTGAGCCCACGCCTTGAAAAGAAAGGTCTGTCTCAAATGAATCCACTTGTCGGCCAAATGCATTTCTGCGAACTTTTACATCCAAGCCGCCAAAAGTCTGCTGACCAATTGCCCCATCAACGAGTTCGTTGGCGAGCAGAATCATTCCGGCACATGATCCATAGGTTGGAAGGCCTTCACGAATTCGATCTGAAATCAGATCGAAGAGATCAAAGCTTCGCGCAAGTTTTGCGATCGTTGTTGATTCCCCACCTGGAAGTACCAACCCATCAATCCCGCGTATCTCCCCTGACGTGCGAACAGGAATGGCATCTACACCGCATTCATTAAGTGCGGCTATATGTTCACGAACATCACCTTGGAGCGCGAGAACTCCTAGCTTCATGTGGAACTTACCAGCCGCGTTCAGCCAAACGATGCGGCACGGGAATGTCAGCTACGTTAATTCCTACCATCGCTTCGCCCAGGCCACGNGATACATCCGCGACAACCTTTGGGTCGGAGTAGTAAGTAACTGCCTTGACGCACGCAGCTGCGCGTTGTGCTGGGTTTCCTGATTTGAAAATTCCGGAGCCAATAAATACGCCATCAGCACCAAGCTGCATCATCATTGCTGCATCGGCTGGAGTTGCGACTCCACCGGCAGTAAAGAGAACAACGGGAAGTTTTCCTTCGCGGGCAACTTCGCAGACAAGTTCGTATGGTGCCTGCAACTCTTTTGCTGCAACATAAAGCTCATCTTCACGGAGTGAGGAAAGTCGGCGAATCTCTTGATTGATCTTTCGCATATGAGTTGTTGCATTTGAAACATCGCCAGTGCCAGCTTCACCCTTTGAGCGAATCATTGCAGCACCTTCGTTGATGCGACGAAGTGCTTCACCAAGATTTGTCGAACCGCAAACAAATGGAACTGTGAAATTCCACTTATCAATATGGTTCTCATAATCGGCAGGAGTAAGAACTTCTGATTCATCAATGTAATCCACACCCAGGCTCTGAAGAACTTGGGCTTCCACAAAATGTCCAATGCGGGCTTTTGCCATAACGGGAATTGAAACAGCGGCTTGAATTGCCTGGATCATGTCAGGATCGGACATGCGTGCAACGCCACCTTGTGCACGGATATCAGCAGGAACTCGCTCCAGTGCCATAACTGCAACCGCACCAGCATCTTCGGCAATCTTTGCTTGCTCAACATTTACGACATCCATGATGACGCCGCCCTTAAGCATCTCAGCCATACCGCGCTTTACGCGTGCGGTACCGACCTGCTTATTAGCGCTGTTTTCGTTGCTCATGATTCCTCCGAGTTAAGTAAGCCTAGGCTCAAATCCTACTTTAGTTTTTGCTCGCTTTTGTTGGCGTTGCTGCCGCCGCTGGGAAGGTGAAAATAGGCTCAGTGTCCGTCAGGGCAATCCAGATTTGCCCCTTGGCAAAATTAGCTGATGTTCCATCCTTCAGTGTCCACGTCGTGCCAGATTCTGCGCTCACTCGATTCCAATAGATTGGGATTTCTTTCCCATCTCGTAGTAAATATGCACTTCCCGATCCGACAGTGTTGCTGAACGGGGTAATACCGCCAACTTTGTCGTGATATTCAGAAGGAGNAATCGTTACCTTTTGAATAATCAGCGTTGGTGAGCCAAGTTGATATCCATCTGCATCAAGATCAGGTGCTCCTAGATAGGAAAGCATCCACCGCTTTTCCGCTGAAGACCATGTTGCGCTATAGCGCGATGCTGGCCATTTGATGGAAACGGAATCAATAACTTTTCCACCGGCTGGTGTGGCCCCGAACTTCCAACCCACCGATTTTGCTGTGACGATGCTCTTTCCTTCACTCTTTGCCTTGTCAAGCAGAAGCTGTGGGTGAAGAATTAAATTTGTAGGCTCAGTGCGCGTTGCATCTCGCGAGTACAAGGTGGCTGGTTCACGTTCAGCGCCTAAGTTCTCTAAATTTGCAGCGTTAATGACTGGGAAAAGTTTTGTTTGTGCACCGCTAAAAGCAAAAGCCACATGGCCGTATTGAGCCAAAATATCGATATCACTAATGCGAGCACTTCGAACTGGACCAATTAAGGAAGGTAGCTTTTCCGGCGTGCTGAAAATAGTGGCCAAACGTGTCAGCCCACCTTCAACCTGTTCGATATAGACGACATCTGCTGCAGCTATACCTATTTGAGGATGGGCCGGCAATGTGTCATCAACCTTAACTGCAAGAACCGGACCACTTGATCCGGCGAGCCCCGTAAGGGCATTTGATGAGACTGATCCACCAGTCACCTTTTTAACAACTGTTGAAATTGAAGAACAACCGACCAAACTTGTAGCGATAACTCCAATAGAAAGTATCGAAAGTATAGAGTGAATAATTTTCTTCATTAAAGCTCATCCTCTTCAAAGTGGTACTTCTCTGGCCACTTTGCACGACCTGCAAGATGGAAAAATCGAAATACCAATTTGTCGCGAAGATTTCTCACTGAAATAATTGCTTCCAGATGAATTGCAATAGCTGTGCGGATTTTATCGGTAAGCGCTGTAAGTTCATCGATAAGATTGACAGCAATAGTTAGCTCTCCATTGCGTGCACTTTCACGGAGAAATTTCAATGATTCCGACAAGGACGTTTCCGCATCCTCCCGATCGCCAATATTCGCCTCCCGGCTCAAGTATGCCGACGAGGTGAGGATCATCTCTGTCGCCGGATCAATATCGCTGTTTCGAGCAATTTCAAGCGCAAGTGCTGCTCGGCGCTGGAGAAGGGCATCTAAATGCTCCCAACTTGTTTCAACTCTGTGGTGGCAGCGATCTAAGCGCGTCGCTGAAAAAGAGAGGTACCAAGCAAGCAGGAGAATCACCAGGATTGCTAGCAATATGGAATTACTCATTTCTTAATTTTCTCCAACCTCTATTCTCGGATGCGAGAGTTACGCCAGTGCCACCAGCAATCGCAACTTCGTAAACATCCAGTATTTGAGCAGCAACGCTCTGCCAATCAAATGTCATAGCAAAGGAAAGTCCCTCTTCTGACATAGATCTTCGCAAATTCTCATCCGAGAGAATTTTGATGGCCTTTTCTGCTAAATCCTTATGAGATTCATTTACGAAAAGGGCCCCATATTTTCCTCCTTGTAGGAGGTCGCTGAATGCTTGAATGTCGCTGGCAATGATGGGAGCTCCNCCTGCCATGGCTTCGGCAAGAATGATTCCAAAGGATTCACCACGAATATTGGGGGCCACATAAGCGTCGATGGATTTGAAAAAGTCAGCTTTCTCTTCTTCGCTTAATCGTCCTAAGAATCGAATTCGATTTCGTGTTGCACTATCAATATTTTTCAATACCGACTCTTGCTCGCCAGGTCCTGCTACCAGAAGTTGCACATCTGGAATAGATTTCGCAATTTCAGCAAGGGCAGAAATAGCAACAGAAAGTCCCTTTCGCTGCTCATCAAATCGACCAAGAAAGCCGAGTGTGTGAGGGCGATACCAGTCCTCTCGTCGCTTTCCATGAGAATACTTCGATGCACTAATTCCATTAGGGATAACAACTGCTTCTGTTTCAAAGTGAACTTTGAGTGTTTCGCGTGCCATTTCACTGACAGCGATTCTTGCATTCAATTTCTCTAAGACAGGCTCAAGTATGGGACCAATCGCAAAAATCGCCTTTTGTTTCGGAGCAGATGCGTGAAATGTCGCGACCATGGGACCGTCTGCTGCAACACATGCCAAGAGGGATAGAGAAGGAATTGCCGGTTCATGGATATGGAGAAGGTCAAACTCCCCCGATTGGATCCATTGTCGGACACGAGATGTCGCAATAGGTCCGAAGAGAATTCGAGCAACAGCTCCATTGAATGGAATGGGGACGGGGCGACCGGCTGGGACAACCCACGATTCAGTGAGCGCATCTTCATCGGAAACAGGAGCGAGCAGTGAGACAACATGACCTTGTGACATGAAATATTCTGCAAGTTCCTTCATGTGTATCTGAACCCCACCAGGGGTATCCCATCCATAGGGACAGACCATTCCAATTCTTAGTTTTCTGTTCATGCGCGCTCTACAAAGTCTCCATCAATCCAAATGCGTTGCAACATGTGCCAATCCGCGGTCTTTTTTGCGATATGAGCACCGAATCGATTAGCGCTCTCCTGAATCATGGCAGAAACTTTCTCTGCTTGAGATCCTTCCGATGGAACTTCGATGGGTTTTTGAAAAACTATTCGAATCCCAGTCTTTTCGTAAGAAACAAAAGCGGTGATCAGTGGTGCACCCGTTTGAATTGCGAGGATGGCAGGTCCAACAGGCATCCGTGAAGGAAAGCCGAGAAAATCAACATTGACGCCGGATTTTGAGAGATCTCGATCTGCCACGAGAGCAATCAAACCCCCTGCTCGCAAACGTTGTGAAAGAGTTCCAAGTGAACGAGCACTTGCGTCGAGAACTTCCATGCCAACAGCTTGGCGATAAGCCAAGAATTTTCTAAAGAGTTTTTCTGGTTCAAGATGCTCAGCAACTGTGACAACTTTATAACCCATCGCACAAAAATAAGCTCCTGCATGATCCCAATTTCCAGCATGAGGAAGTGAAACAACGCAACCCTTGCCCTCATCGATGGGATCGGTTAAAAAGTGAGCATTTTCAGTGATGACCTCGCCTATTATTTTATTTGAACTCCATGAAGGAAGTCGGAATGTGTCACACCAATATCGGAGGTAGGAGCGCATGCCTTCACGAACTAAGAGTTCAAGTTCATCCTGAGACAGTTCTGGGCGAACTCGAGCATAGTTTGAGCGGAGCCTTCCGATCTGTTTTCCATCCATTGCGTACAGACGATCTGCGGCGAAACGAGCAAGCGAATAAGCAAATTTCTGCGGCATGTGGCGTACGAGAAACCATGCAGTCGAATATCCCCAGTATGTAAGTGTCTTCAATGTGAGCCCTTGTACACAATCAACAACCGCTCAATGGTTGTGTATGTCGACGCAATTGCGAGAATCCACATTCCAATAGCTAAAGAATAAGGAATCGATAATCCCGCCAATCCAATGGAAAGAAAGGCGATCACCAATCTCTCTGTTCTTTCAGCAAAACCCCCGTTGCATTCGATATCGAGCGATTCCGCCCTAGCCTTGATGTAAGAAACAAGTCCTCCAGAAACCAAAGCGGTGAGTACTACGGGAACAAGGCGATCATTTGTGCGACTAAGGTAAAAAGCAAGTGAACCTAGAACAGCTGCGTCGGTTATTCTGTCCAGAGTCGAATCAAGCAACGCNCCCCAACGTGACCCTGTTTGCGACAAGCGGGCCATAGTTCCATCCAGAAGATCGCTCAAAACGAAAATGACAGTTATGAGAGTTCCGAGAAAAAAATCTCCACGCGAGTAAAAATAGATGGCGCTCAATCCGGAACCAAGGGCGCCGATCGCGCTCATAGCATTTGCTGTGAGTCCAAGCTTGAGTAACCCTCGACAGACCGGAGTAATTATCCGCGTGACGGGTACTCGTAACGACTTCTGTAACATCAGTCTCATCGTAGGCTTCTCCCCTATGAGTGACCTAATTTCTGTGGCTGTTATCGGCAAGTCTTCCGAAAAATTGGCCGATGCTCTTGGCCTCGCGCCGGCTCCACTTGAAGAAGCCGNCCTCGCCCTATTTATCGTCAGCGCTATTGATGGCATCGTGCGAGCCGATATTGACTCATGGGCCATAGCCCGAGAGCTCTATATCCCCTCCATCGTTGTCATTAGTGAAACCGATACCGCCGAATTGGATTTCGACGACATGACAGCTATTGCCTCAAAAATGTTGGATCCTGTCGCAACGCGATATCTGGTCTTGCACGCAGATGATGGTTCACCGACTGCTTTGATCGATCTCGTATCTCTTAATATTTTGGATTATTCAGACGGGACTCTCACGATTTCTGAAAGCGATCAAGAGCATAAAGATCTTATCGGCGAATATGTTTCTGAATATTTGGAACGAATCGAAGAAGCCGGGGATGATGGATTTTTGCAGGGATTGTTATTTCCTGCTTTACCGTGGATCTGGAAATCGCGTTTAGGACTTGATCAAATTCAAGAATTAATCGAGGAGATTCCAACCATCCGCTAAAGATTTTCTCGTCTCTTGAAGGAGCTGAGGCAATACTTTTGTTTGGCCAATAATCGGCATGAAATTTGCATCCCCTGCCCAACGAGGAACAACGTGTTGGTGAATATGGGCAGCCACTCCAGCACCAGATACAGCACCTTGATTCATCCCAAGGTTAAATCCTTTTGCTCCAGAAACTTTTCGAAGTACTTTCATCGCGTGTGCTGTCAATGAAAAAATCTCATTTCTCTCAGATTCAGTGAGATCTGTTAAATCAGGCACGTGTCGATTTGCGCAGATAAGAAGATGCCCTGCGTTATACGGATAAAGGTTCATCACAACAAAGGCTTCACGCCCTCTGAAAACAATCAACCCTTCCTCGTCATCGAGCGCCGGTACAGAACAAAATGGACAAGGAACGTCATTTTCTTCCAACGGTCTATTTTCACCACTGATGTAACTCATGCGGTGTGGCGCCCACAATCGTGACCAGCCATCAGGCATTCCAGCGCCACCTGTTAAAACTGGATCGCTCATGGCTTAAACCTGCGTGCGGTCTTTTACTGCAGACAGGACTTCGGTGATTGCCTCGTCAATGGAGATTCCATTCTTTTGCTCACCATTGCGATAGCGGAATGAAACTGTGTTGGCCTTTTGATCTTCTTCTCCGGCAATCAACATAAATGGAATCTTCTCGAGCTGAGCGTTACGAATCTTTTTCTGCATGCGCTCATCGGCCGAATCCAGATCGATGCGGATTCCTTCTTTTCGCATGCGCGAAGCAATATCTTGGAGATACGGCAGAAATGCGTCAGCGACGGGAATAGCTCGAACTTGAACGGGAGCAAGCCATGGAGGGAATGCACCTGCGTAATGCTCGGTGAGAACTCCAAAAAAGCGTTCGATAGAACCGAAGAGNGCGCGGTGGATCATTACAGGCTGTTGTCTGGATCCATCGTTTGTCTGGTATTCCAGCTCAAATCGTTGTGGAAGTTGGAAATCAACTTGAATCGTCGACATCTGCCAGGTGCGTCCGATTGCATCCTTTGCTTGAACAGAAATCTTTGGACCATAAAACGCAGCCCCGCCAGGATCAAGCACAAGTTCGAGATTCTGCTTCTGTGCAGCTTGGCGAAGTGCTTCTGTCGCCGCTTCCCAGTCTTTGTCATCTCCGACAGATTTCTCTGGATTGCGAGTTGAAAGCTCGAGGTAGAAGTCATCGAGGCCATAGTCGCGAAGCAGATTGAGAACAAATGTAAGAAGCGAATCCAACTCTCCTGGCATCTGCTCCTTTGTGCAATAAATGTGGGCATCATCCTGAGTAAATCCACGTGCACGAGTTAAACCATGAATAACGCCGGATTTTTCATATCTATAGACAGTTCCAAATTCGAAAAGACGTAAAGGAAGTTGTCGATAGGAGCGACTACTTGATTTGTAAATCAGATTATGGAAGGGGCAATTCATGGGCTTCATGTAGTACTTCTGACCCGCCCTTTTGATAGTGCCATCTGCATGAAGTTCTTCATCCATCACCATAGGTGGATACATACCTTCGGAGTACCAATCCAAGTGGCCAGAAGTCTCAAAAAGAGCAGCTTTTGTTAAATGTGGAGAATAGACAAACTCGTAACCTTCTTCTTCATGGCGCCGACGCGAATAATCTTCCATCGCGCGACGAACAATTCCGCCTTTAGGGTGGAAAACAGCGAGACCACTTCCAATCTCATCGGGAAAGGAGAAGAGATCTAATTCGCTTCCGAGGCGACGATGATCACGCTTTTCAGCTTCGGCAAGAAGTGCCAGATGTGAATCCAGATCCTCTTGAGAAGCCCACGCTGTTCCGTAAATTCTTTGGAGCATCGGATTCTTTTCAGAACCACGCCAGTAGGCGGCAGCTGTTCGCATTAACTTAAAGGCAGGAATATGTTTTGTGGATGGAAGGTGCGGGCCACGACAAAGATCGCTCCACACAGGTTGACCATCGCGTCCAAGATTGTCGTAAATAGTGAGCTCAGCTCCCCCGACCTCAACGCTGGACTCGTCATCACTTCCAGATTTCAAACCAATTAATTCGCACTTGTAAGGCTCGTGAGCTAATTCTTTCAACGCATCAGATTCGGTGGTTACACGCCGACGAAATCGTTGACCTGCCTTGATGATTTTTCGCATCGCAGATTCAAGTTTTTCAAGGTCGTCAGGAGTGAATGGTTTTTCAGGTTCAAAGTCGTAATAGAAGCCATCGGTAATTGGGGGTCCGATGCCAAGTTTTGTCTCTGGAAATNCCTCTTGCACTGCTTGCGCTAACACGTGCGCAGTCGAGTGACGAAGAACGGCCAAACCTTCAGCCGAAGAGATTAAAACAGACTCAAGAACATCTCCATCATGAAGGTCGGTCCATAGGTCGCGAAGTTCGCCATTGACCTTACAGACGACAACATCCGAGATTGGGGCGAAGATATGAGTGGGGCGCGTCTCTGGATCGATGAGTTCCTTCGAGCCATTTACCGTTACTGATATCTGTGACATGAGGTAAATCTATCAAGAATTGGGGAGGGAGCGTGAGTTAATCAGGTAATCGGCGCGAAGCTTCTCAGCGGCTGCAGTGATCTGGAACTTTTGAACTGCACCATTTTCATCATGAAGTTCTGTCACCAGATCGATTTCACGCATGCTCGAAAGAACATACATTCCGGTTGCGCTCTTTACATCTTCGACTGTGAGAACCGCTTCTTTAACATCCTTAAACCAATCCAAAAGAACGCCACGAACTATCCCTGGCAAACATCCACTCGCCAAGCAGGGAGTGAGGAATGCTCCACGCTTTTCAATCAAGATATTCGCGAGCCCCGTTTCAACAATTTCAGCTCGCTCATTGAGATAGAGAAGGTCATCGCATCCACGAGAGTTGGCAAAGCGGAGGCCAAAGCTAGATTCGCCATAAGAAAGTGATTTCTTTCCCGTAAGGGATGCATCGCTAAAACGAATCTTTGGTGAAAGAAATAATTTTTGAGGAAGAATCCGAAGTGGCGCTTGCTCGTGACTCAAAAGATATTGCCCATCAGGAAAGAGTGTTATTCGAAATCTGCCGCGGGCAATCCCCGATGTTCTCTCAAGAAGTAGGTCAATATTTCTGCGCATCGCGAGAAAGTCACCTTGCTCAAAAAGAAGTTCGCGCGAACAGTAAGCCAATCGCTCAAGGTGGCGGTCAAGAAAAAAGAGTGAACCATTTTCACTCTTGATGGTTTCAAAGAGGCCATCACCACGAAGAAGCGGGTGTCCGATGGCTGGAAGATTGAATTCTCCATCGGGATGCCCAGAGTACAAATAATTCATAGAGCCNCCCCACCCTTTGCAATCGTCATCAATCGTCGAGCCTTGAGTTCAGTCTCTTCCCATTCTTCTACAGGATCACTTCCCCATGTGATGCCCGCTCCGGTGCCAAAGTGAACTTCTTTTTCATCCTGCCAAAAAATACGAATTCCAACGGAAATTTCACCGGTGATCACCGCTCCACGCTTTTCAATCCATCCTAATAATCCACAGTAAGGACCCCGAACTCCTTCGTTGAGGGCGATATATTTTTTTGCGCTTGATTTTGGAGCTCCGGAAATTGAACCGGCTGGAAGCATCGCATCTGAAAAAGTTCTCCATGAAAAGTCGGATTTCAATCGACCCACAACATCACTGACAAGGTGGAAAAGTCCTGGATGTTTCTCAACCCCCAACAGACGAGAGACATCCACAGTGCCTGCTTCGCAAATGCGACTCAGGTCATTACGAATAAGATCCACAATCATGACATTTTCAGATTGATCCTTCTCTCCAAATGATTGATTCACAGAAGTTCCCTTAATGGGGCTGGACTGAATCTGAATACCTTCTGAGCTTGTTCTCAGAGAGAGGAATAATTCAGGGGAAGCAGAGGCAATTTCAATATCGCCAACGCCTAAATAGGAAGCATATGGGGCTGGATTTTCCGTGAGTATCTTTTTAAAGAGACCACGAAGTGAAGGAGCGCGAGTTGTTGAAAGAATTCGACAGGCGTTTACTTGATAAATATCGCCTTGAGCAATTGCCTCACGCATCCTGGAGACATAGTCAATGTATTCATTTTTTTTCTGCGAGGAGTTCCAAGGAGTTGAGATGCCATCCCATGGCGATGGTGGAAAATCTTCGATCTCAACATTCTGAAATTTCACGAGTGTCCATCGACCTTCGTAATCGACTTGAATCGCCCAAAAGCCATCTTCCTCAAGAGATGCTGGATTGTGGGAAATCTCAAGAACGTCGGTTGCAAGGCGACCGCTCATCCAAAAGAGNGGTGAATCCCCGGTCGTATTCATACGGTAAACCTAGTTGAACCCTTGTGGAAACTGGTTGAATCCTGGTTAAACCCAAGAGAAGCGCTCTCCCACTTCTCGCATTTCTGCGATTGGCGAGCTCCCCACTCGGTGCGGTAGATTTCCCCTCTGCTCGAAAGGGCAGGTAGTACATGCGGACGTAGCGCAGTTGGTAGCGCGGAACCTTGCCAAGGTTCAGGTCGCCGGTTCGAACCCGGTCGTCCGCTCTCAGTCGGTTACCCAGCTCAATAAAAAAGATGGTCGGATGGCCGAGAGGCGAGGCTCAGGACTGCAAATCCTGCTACACGGGTTCAAATCCCGTTCCGACCTCCATAATTAGAAAGTGCAGATCGTGGAGCGAGTAATGGAAGGGAGTGGAAGAGATGTCAGATGGTCCTAATCGTCCATGGGGTCGATATGAAGTTTTGCAAGACCTTCCTACTCACAAGGTAAAAGCAATCTGGGTAGATCCAGGAAAGCGCCTCTCTTACCAACGCCACCAACATCGAAGCGAGCACTGGTACATCGTTTACGGAACAGCTGAAGTAGTTGTGAACGATGTCTCCTCGATTTTAGAAGCTGGCAGTACGGTCACGGTCCAGACTGGCGAGCTACATCGAATTGGAAATGTCGGCAAAGTTCCTATGCTTTTTATCGAGGTCCAAACCGGAACATACTTCGGAGAAGACGATATTGAGCGCATTCAGGACGACTATGGTCGCGATGAAGACGCTAAATAATTAGGTTAAGATTTCCCAGTACAAGAACGAAGAGAATCAAGAACAGCTAGAAATCAAGAAAAGCAAGGATCGTTGGCTCAGCGGTAGAGCACCACATTGACATTGTGGGGGTCACTGGTTCGATCCCAGTACGGTCCACCAAACCAAGAAGGGTTCGCAGCCATTGAGGCTCTAGCGAGTTGAATCAAAAATAAATTTCGCAACGATCGGTTGTGCGTCCGCCCAAGAGATTCCATAAAACTTTTCAAAACTTTTTAGAAAACTTCCATTACGAGCCACATCGCCCATAAAACCAATTAGTGTGTTTGGTCCTTGAAGAGCTATCAAAATTTCATGAACCTTGGCTCCGACACCATAAACCACGGCATCGCTGTAGTTGAATGAATTGCCCCAGGCATCGCCCGATGTTGGGACAGTTGTTGCCTCCAAAAAATCCACGAAATATTTTTCATTGAACCCTGTTAATTCAGAATTCTTGGCCGTCTTAAGGTAGTTCGTTTCTGTCAAGCCGGAAAAAATTAGGTTCTCAACAAAGCGGCCTCCGCCCTCGACAAACCATCGAGGTAACGTCCAGTACTTGTAGGGTTGGCCGATAAATTGGTGCTGTTGGACCGTATGCATAAATTCGTGACCTTCAATTGCTCCGCTTAATAAATATGGATTTTTTTCACCGTTTGCGCCATAACTCATATCGACCAGAGCAGTACCCGCAACAGACGTCTTGGGACCGCCTCCTGAATTTTGATACTCCAGTGCAGGTTGCAACACTTTCATCTGCTGCTTGCCCCAGTCGGAATCACTTGCAGAGTAGTAAATTAGATCAATACTTTCCGGAAGATTTGAACCGTAAAATATTTTCTGCACAGTATGAATAGCCACAAAATCCTTGGGCGATAGATTTTGTGAATTAGGTCCAGTAAATACTTGAATTTTTGCTGAATCATTTCCAGCTGACCGTAGCGATTTGATGCTTGATTGGAACGCAAGCGCAGAAATATCCTTTATTCGAGGTGTCAACTGACTGAAGTCGGAAACGGGCGAGATGTTAGTTTGACCATTGGGCCCGGATACGACACCGTTTGCTTCAGCCTGTACGGGCTTTGCAATCGAAATAGATTTTTTCCAAACCAACTTCTTCCCAGATGCAGTGCAGACCAACGTGACACCTGATACGTGAGTCAGGGAATTAATTTTGCTACAGGGTCCACCAATTTTTGCTGGAGCAGCCTGCGTCGCGGATAAGCCGGTTAGCGAGAACGTTAGGATCAGGAGCAAAAGACGTTTCACAGGTGCATTCAATCAGAACCGGTGGTTAAAACTGCGGAAATATCGCTCGCTGCCATAATTCGGAAAATTGAGCGGGAATCTTTTGAAATACGTAAGCGACAAGCGTAAATTTCAGGTGCGGGATTGCTTTCAAAGTGTAGATTCCACCCGTTGGATCCCAGTACGGTCCACCAAAAACTATTTCGAATGAACACTCTTTCTCATCACCAAAAACACTCCTAGGGCAGTCAGTGCTATCCCCAGAAAATCTAGTTTTGATAATTTCTCGTTGAAGAGAAAATAGGCCTCAATGGCAGTCGCAGGTGGAACGAGATAGAGAAGCGAAGAAACNCCCGCAGCGCTTCCACTCTTCAGAAGTGTCAGAAGGATCAGAATTGCACCGACTGATAACGCCACAATGAGCCAGACGAGTGCAAAGATGAATTTACCGGTCCATAAAATATGAAATCCGCTTGTGATGGATGCTGCGCATAAGAAAAGTGACGCCGCGACCACGTATTGAAAAGCTGTTCCTGCAAGGAGTGGAACCGATCCCCCAGATTTCTTCTGAACAAGAGTTGCAGTCGTGCTGCCCGCTAAGGAAAGTAGAACAGCAACTATGCCAGCAATCGTCATATGCGATGTCACTTCAAAAGCTGGACTCAAAACGATGAGAACTCCCGAGAACCCGCAGATGAGCCCGACAAGTTGCTTTGGCCTTATAGATTCTCCCAAAACTTTGACTCCGATGATTGAAACGAGAATCGGTTGAAGACTTGTCACGGTTGCAGCAATTCCAGCTGGCACCCCTTTACTAATTCCATAAAATACGCCGCCTAGATATGCAAAATGAAGTGTTGCACCAACGATTGTGGAAAGTTTTAATTCTTGACGTGTTAAAGAAATTTTAGAATGAGTAAGCGCTGCATACGCATAAAGTAACACTGCTGCAATTGCCACACGAATGGCAAGAAAGATAAATGGATCTGCAAATGGAAGTCCGTACTTTGCGCCCACAAATCCCGTGCTCCAAAGGGCAACGAACAGAAGCGGGGCAAAACTCATTTCTAGAAGAAAACCTCGCTTGTTGGAAGTACTTTTCCTACGAGGGCAAAGGATCGATTCTTCTCTTCGATGATCGATTCTGCCTTCGCCGAAGGATTATCTTCTGTCGTATGCGCATCACTCACGAGGGNGACTTCAAATCCATTCTCCACCCCAGCCCTTGACGTCGCGTTAATACACATATCTGTCTGAGCACCAGTAATAACAAGAGAGGTAATTCCAAGTCTTTTCAACTGCTCGGAAAGGTCTGTCTCTTCAAATGAACTTGGGTGTGTTTTATAAATTCGAACATCCTCGGCCTTTGGTTGTAATTCATCCACAAAATCCCAACCAGGAGTGTTCTTTATAAGAAAGTCGTCTGAATGTTGAACCCAAATGACAGGTGTATCTGAAGTGCGTGCTTGTGAAATCAAGGAATTGATATTTGAAGTCACTGTGCTTGTGCGTACCGCATTCGCCACGACATCCTTCTGCACGTCGATCACCATGAGAGCTATTTTCTGAGTGGACATTAGACGTACTTTAGCCAATAGTCGTTAATGTATTTCTCACCTTCATCGCAGAAAAATGTCACAACAGTCTCAAGACCCATTTCTTCCTTCAATTGCTTTGCTGCAAGCATATGAGCGCCCGATGAAGGTCCAACAAAGATTCCGTGCGTGCGAGCCAACCGGCGGGTCTCTGCCACCGCCTCATCTGAATGAATATGAATAAATCCATCAATCTCGGCGCTATGTCGCTCGATGATTCCTGGCACGAAGCCATCGGAAATTCCTTCAATCAAGTGTTTTGCCACTTCACCACATGCAATGGTGCACGATTCAGAAGGCTCAAGGGCATAGCTTTTACACTCTGGATTTACTTCTTTAAAAGCACTTCCAACACCAATTAACGTTCCTCCGGTTCCAACTCCCCCAACGACTAAATCTGGTTTTGAAGAAAGTTGTTTCAAAATTTCTTGACCAAGCCAGTCGTGATTTTCTGTCACATTCCATTCAGAATCAAATTGCGCAGGCGCATAAAAGCCTGGTTTGTTGGCAAGTCGGCGGACCTCATCCAGCGCGCTATTCACGTGAAAGTCTCCGAGGGTTCTCACTTCTGCACCAAATGCACGTGAGATCGCTGTTCGTTCTTGACTGAGTCCCTCTGGCATTACGACGAGCATTTTGTAACCCTTAACAGCAGCAACCATGCTCATTGCATTTCCAGTATTTCCACTACTCGCTTCGACAATTGTGTCTCCGGGATGAAGAAGTCCTTCTTTCTCGGCACGTTCAATCATGTACTTAGCAATGCGCGCCTTTATGGAACCCGATGGATTTAAATATTCCATTTTTACAAAAATGCCATCAATGTTCAGAAGAGGTGTATTCCCGATTGCATCAAGAATTGTTTCCATGCGTGGACGCTATCAACTTTGAGGTCCAGCGGTCTATACTCGACGCACCGTGGCTTCCATCGACCCCTACATTCTTAAGCATCTTTCCAACATGCAGCCCGAGCTTTATTGGCTGGATTCAGACCCACTCGAACCTCAGCCGCATTCACTTCTCATTGGTGATGTCACCACAGATCTCTGCATTGTCGGAGCCGGCTATACAGGTTTATGGACTGCACTCATTGCAAAACAGAGAAATCCAGAACGCGACGTCGTCATCATAGAAAAGAGTTGGACGGGCGCTGGCGCATCTGGTCGCAATGGAGGATTTTGCAATAACTCATTAACACACGGATTCGTCAATGGATATGCGCGCTTCAAGGATGAGATGGCCACCATCGAACGTCTTGGTCGCGAAAATATGGATGCCATTGAAGAGACGGTAAAGGAATTTGGAATTGATTGCGATTGGCACCGCACCGGAGAGCTTCGCGTTGCTGATGCAGAATGGCAGATGCCCCAACTGATTGAAGAAGCAAAGCTACGAAATCAATTTGGTGACCATGTAGAAGTGCTCACAAAAGAAGAGACTCAGGCACGCGTTCACTCTCCTACATATACGGGCGCATTGTGGGATCCGGACGGGACCGCACTTGTTGATCCCGCAAGGCTTGTTTGGGGTCTAGAAAGAGCCTGTCTCAAACTTGGCGTTAAAATTTATGAAAATTCTGAAGTGACCTCATTGGAGCGAACTCGCGAGGGAATGATTGTTCACTCCCCTTACGGAAGCATCTACGCACAAAAGGTCGCCCTTGCAACAAATGTCTTCCCATCACTTGTGCGAAGCGCCCGTAAATATGTTGTCCCTGTCTACGATTTTCAATTAGTGACTGAACCTCTTACGCCAGAACAGCATGAAGCGATCGGATGGAATGGGCGCGAGGGAATATCTGAATCGAGAAATCAATTCCACTATTACAGAATGACAGCAGATGGAGAAATATTGTGGGGAGGTTACGATGCTATCTACAACTTCCGCGGAAAAGTTCGCCACGAATACGAGACATCTGCAGATACATATGCACATTTAGCTGCCGACTTTCTTGACACATTCCCACAATTGAAAGGCATTAAGTTCACCCATGGTTGGGGTGGAGCAATCGATACATGTTCACGATTCTCACCTTTCTGGGGAACCGCACATAAAGGACGAGTTACCTACGTTCTTGGGTTCACAGGGCTTGGCGTTGCTGCAACCCGTTTTGGTGCGGATGTGATGTTGGATCTTCTTGACGGTCTCGATACCGAGCGAACTCGTTTGAAGATGGTGCGAAAGAAGCCAATTCCATTCCCACCAGAGCCACTACGTTGGTTCTTTATTCGCCTTACACAATGGTCGATAAATCGCGCCGACCACCATGAAGGAAAACGCAATCTCTGGCTTCGCTTACTCGACTCCATCGGATTGGGATTCGACTCATAAGAAGCGCATCTGTCAGTGGAATAAAGTAGATTTACAACACTATGGATACCCCCCTCAATGTGACGACCTTTGTAATTGTCGATCTTGAGACAACCGGTGGGGCGCCTTTTGGCGGAAGCGAAATCACCGAATTCGGCGCCGTAAAAGTCTGTGGCGGGGNAGTAATCGATGAATTCTCAACCTTCGTAAGACCCGATGGCGCGATTCCAGAATTCATCACCGATTTAACGGGAATTACCGATGAAATGGTTGCTGACGCCCCAGGTATTGACTCTGTCTTTCCCGATTTTATGCATTGGTGTGGGTCGCACAAAGAGACGGTATTGATTGCGCATAACGCCCCTTTTGATATTAGTTTTCTTAAGGCGGCTGCTTCAAAGCTTGAGATGCCGTGGCCGGATTTTTTTATTCTCGATACCGTACGAATTGCTCGACATACCGTCGATCGCGATGAAGTTCCAAATTACAAACTAGGTACGCTCGCCGAATTTTTTCAGACAAAGGTACAACCAACTCACCGGGCACTTGATGATGCGCAGACTACCGTTGAAATATTTCACCGACTTATTGAACGGCTGGGCACGCAGGTCTCAACCGTGAAAGAACTTCAGAGCTTTAAGCGGGGAAAATAGCGGCCATTTCATGTGATAGTTTCGCCCATTTTTCTACCAGTGTGGCCGCACTTCCTGACTCAATCGCTTGACGCGCTAAAACCGCACCATTTGCGAACTGTTGCTCAACAGATAAATTAAAATCTGCTTTAAATGCTGCGATCGCTGAAGCGGCGTTGAGGATGACTGCATCTTTTACGGCGCTTTCTTTACCGGCAAATACCTCACGGGCGGCGCGAACATTGAATTCTGAATCTCCCCCAACGAGCTCTGAAATGGGCGATCTCTCCATTCCTATATTTGAAGGATCAAATTTTTCAACGCTCACCTGGCCTTCGCTGACCTGATACACCGTGCTTGTTGTAGCAAGTGAAAGCTCATCAATTCCTTCATCGCCGCGGAATACAAATCCTTCGCAACCTCGTTTTGCTAGCACCTGGGCCATGATGGGTTGGAATTTCTCTTTTGCTACACCTAGGGCTATAGCGATGGGTTTTGCTGGATTTGCAAGTGGGCCGAGAACGTTAAAGATTGTGGGAACGCCAAGCTCTTTTCGCGCTGGCGCAGCATGTCGCAAAGCCGGATGAAATTTAGGAGCAAAACAGAATCCAATGCCAATCTGACGAACGATTTCTGCGACTCCCTCACCATTCACGTTGATATTAATTCCCAGAGCTTCGAGAAAATCAGCGGAGCCACATTTTGATGATGCCGCTCTACTTCCATGTTTGACAACGCGCGCCCCTGCGGCTGTAGTAACAATTGCAGACATCGTTGAGATATTGACCGTGTTAAAACCATCCCCGCCTGTCCCGACAATATCTACAGCTCGGTCAGGAATTGAAATAGGTGCAGCATGTGCAAACATCTGGTCGACCATGGCTGATATTTCTGAAGCTACTTCACCTTTTGCGCTCAATTTTGTGAGGTAGTTTTTTATATCTTCTATCTCGGCCTTTCCATCCAAGATTTGACCCATCGCCCAATGAACATCGGCAACTGCTAAATCTTTTCGAGAATCAAGTTGCGAAAAAATCTGGCTCCATGAACTCATCGAGGAAAGGACCTCGGGACTAACGAACTGCAACTGTGCGCGAGCGCAGCAGGTTGGCAGCTTTTTGGGCGAGAGTAAATGGATCAATAGGGTGAAGAAGCACATCCTCGGCGCGAGACCAAGTAGCAAGCCAGGCATCCTGAGCTCTGCCGGCTACAAGAAGAACTGGAGGGCAATTGAAAACTTCATCTTTGAGTTCGCGGGCTATGCCTATTCCGCCTTCCGGATTTGATTCTCCGTCGAGGATAAAAAGGTCAATTGCCTTCTTGGAGTCCACGTATTGACGCAGGGCAGCCCCTGTGGCGATTTCAGTAATGCGATGTTCAGGAAGGTCGGTGGCTACCTGGCGACCAAGAGCCCCCACAATATGAGCGCGTGTTGTCAGATCGCTGCTATAGACCACAATCTGTAAAGGCTTTCCCGAAAGTACGTTCCCATCCTGACTCATATTGAAAGTCTATCCCTCCATCCTCCCAAATCGGCCCACTCTTTAAGCGTGGATTTATGCGTGACACGTCTCACCCGAACCAAGGCCTCACATGGTCATTTGGGTTCGGGAATTTGACTGCTTTCGGGAATAATCGCCTCGTGAGCACAACTACTGCACCCGCCCAAAACCGCGTTAACCGCCCCAATATGGTGGCCGTTGGCACCATCGTTTGGCTATCAAGTGAATTGATGTTCTTCGCCGCNCTCTTCGCCATGTACTTCACAACTCGTGCAGTGCAAGGACCTAATGTCTGGTTGGAATCCACGGGCATGTTGAATGTGAAGTTTGCAGCAATCAACACAACTGTTCTTGTCCTCTCATCGGTGACATGCCAGTTCGGTGTTTTTGCAGCTGAACGTTTCCAACTCAAACGAAGCGCCTCTATTTTCAAATTCTCTAAGTGGGGAATGCGTGAATGGTTTGCTCTCACATTTTTAATGGGAGCTTTCTTTATCGGCGGACAGATTTACGAGTATGCAAATCTGGTCCATGAAGGGCTTTCACTCTCATCACGCGCCTATGGTTCCGTCTTCTACATCACCACCGGATTTCACGGTCTACACGTAACTGGCGGTTTGATTGCCTTCCTTATTCTGATGGTTCGCGTGACAAAGGCTCGTCGTTTCGGACATTCCCAAGCAACATCTGCAATCGTTGTTTCGTATTACTGGCACTTCGTCGATATCGTGTGGATTGCGCTCTTCTCGGCAATCTACTTGATCAAGTAACTGGAGCAGAAACTCAATGACATTCTCGTCACCACTTTCCACAGTAAGTAAATACCGCCGCCACAAGTACGCAGGTCCAGTTCTTGTCGTCGCTGCTTTGCTCACGATTGGGTCTGCATTTTCTATTGCATCCGCTTTGCCGAGTGCAACAAAGATGACTGCCGCAGCAACTACTACTCAAATTGCTGAAGGAAAGAAGATTTTCGCAGCAGGCTGTTCCTCATGTCATGGCTTGAACGCTGAAGGAAGCTCTATTGCACCAGCACTTATCGGCGTTGGCGGAGCATCCGTAGATTTCCAAGTTGGTACAGGTCGTATGCCAATGGCAGATATGAGTCAACAAGCACAACGTAAGCGCCCGGTGTACAACGCCGATCAAACTGCAGCTCTTGCGGCATATGTTTCTTCTCTTGCGCCCGGGCCAAGTGCTGTAGATGGTGCAAACCTGAATTACGAGCGCGATGGAAACACTGCTCAAGGTGGAGAACTTTTCCGTACAAACTGCGCAATGTGCCACAACTTCGCAGCTCAAGGTGGTGCGCTCACTCAAGGCAAGTACGCCCCAACGCTTATGGGCGTCGAACCAAAATATATGTACGAAGCCATGATTACAGGCCCGCAATCAATGCCAAAGTTTTCTGACAAAACAATCACACCTGCTGAAAAGCTCTCCATCATAAAATGGATTAAGGCTGCTCAGAATGAACCATCTCTGGGTGGTGCAACAACAGGTCGTGTGGGTCCTGTGACAGAAGGTTTGCTTGCATGGTTGCTCGGTTTGGGTTCACTTATTGGCATAGCCGTGTGGCTTGCTACGAAGGCGAGATAAGTCATGAATAACATTGAGAAGTTTCAAGACCCTGGTCTTCCAGAACATATTCACCGAAAGGCAGATCATGATGAGGGCGCTGCAAAGAAGGCAGAGCGACAAGTAGCGATTCTCTTTTTGTTCTCAGCTCTCGGAACAGTTCTTGCCATCACCTCATACATTTTCATCCCAAATAACATTGTCATCTTTATCCCTATCATGGGCGATCAAGTTGCATCACAACTCTTCCTTGGCCTTGGAATAGCAATGGCAACCTTCTTCCTTGGAATGGGTGCGGTTCATTGGGCAAAGACACTTATGCCAGATACTGAAGTTATCGCCGAACGCCACGAATTTAGATCTGAAGAAGTAGATCGTGATGCATTTGTTGCAACCGTTAAGGAACAAGGTGGCGCTGCCGGGTTGGGCCGTCGCNCCCTCATCAAGCGTTCACTTGGACTTGCTGGTGGCCTTGCTGCCCTCACTCCAATCGTGATGCTTCGCGATCTTGGTCCACAACCAAAAAAACAGCTCAACACAACCAGCTGGGAGTCAGGAACTCGCCTAGTCACAGATCCAGGCGATCGTCCTATTAAGCCATCTGATCTTGAAGTAGGCGCTGTTGCTCAAGTTCTCCCAGCTCTCAAAGCTGGAGAAGAGCGAACACTTGAAAATGTTGGAAAAGATGCAGTTCTTCTCATTCGCCTCAATCCAAATGAATTTAATTTGGATTCCGAGCGCCTCTCATGGACTCACGATGGCATCATCGCTTTCTCCAAGATTTGCTCCCATATGGGCTGCGCTGTTGCCCTCTATGAGCAGCAGACGAAGCACCTTCTATGCCCTTGCCACCAATCAACATTCGATGTGACTCGCGCTGCAAAGGTTATTTTTGGACCAGCAGCCCGACCATTGCCGCAACTTGCAATCACCATTGATAGCGAAGGTTATTTGATCGCTAAGCAACCATTTACTGAACCTGTTGGACCTAGCTTCTGGGAGCGTAACTCTAAATGAGCCAAAAAGAACGTATTGCTGGTGGCGTAGCTAACTACGTCGACGAACGCACGGGTGCTGCCAAATGGCTGAATAAGAATCTGAAAAAGGTATTCCCAGACCATTGGTCCTTCATGTTGGGTGAGGTTGCGCTCTACTCATTCATCATTTTGTTGCTCTCTGGAACATTTCTAACATTCTGGTTTGATCCATCACAACGTGATGTCATCTATAACGGTTCATACCAACCGCTGCAGCATGTCCAAATGTCCGCTGCATACGCATCGACCCTGCACATCTCATTTGATGTTCGTGGCGGTTTGCTGATGCGTCAGATTCACCACTGGGCTGCTTTGCTCTTTATGGCATCCATCATCGCCCNCCTTCTACGCGTATTCTTCACAGGCGCATTTCGCAAGCCACGTGAAGCAAACTGGTTGATTGGTGTTGGACTAGTAACACTGGGAATTGTTGAAGGATTTTTGGGGTACTCACTTCCTGATGACTTGCTTTCAGGTACAGGTATTCGTATCGCTGAAGCAATTCTTCAGGCCATCCCAGTCGTTGGTTCATACATCGCCTTCTTTGCATTCGGTGGAGCATTTCCAGGGCACGTATTTATTCCACGCATTTACACCGTCCACGTCTTGTTGCTACCCGGTGCATTTCTCGCGTTGATCACAATTCACTTGATGCTCGTTTGGTACCAGAAGCACACTCAATACCCTGGCCCAGGCCGCACAGAGAAGAATGTTGTTGGATACCCATTAATGCCTGTGTACATGGCAAAAGCTGGCGGTTTCTTTGGAATCGTTTTCGGAATAACAGCGTTTCTTGGCGCAGTTGCTTCCATTAACCCGATCTGGCTCTACGGTCCATATACACCTGGACAAATTTCTGCCGGCTCACAACCTGACTTCTACATGGGTTGGCTCGACGGGCTTGTCCGCATGTCTCCCCCGCTTGAAACTCATGCATTCGGACACACAATCTCATGGAATATTTTGATTCCAGGTTTGATTGTTCCAGGCATTCTCTTCACGGGAATGGCCCTGTATCCATTTATCGAAAGTTGGATATCTGGAGATAAGAAGGAACACCATCTTCTTGATCGTCCTCGAAATGTCCCAAATCGCACAGCTCTCGGTGCGATGTCATTAACATTTATGATGGTTTCACTCATCAACGGTGGAAATGACTTAATTGCGACGCACTTCCATATGTCGATCAATCAGATTATGTGGATGTCTCGTATTGGAATTTTCGTACTGCCTCCACTCGCATTTGTAATCACAAAGCGCATCTGCCTCTCCTTACAGCGCGCTGATCGTGATCTTGTATTACACGGACGCGAAACAGGTCGTCTTGTAATGTTGCCACATGGTGAATTCGTCGAAGTTCACGAACCAATCTCCCCTGAAAAGGCATGGACATTAACTTCACATATTCAACCTCAGGCTTTAAGTACTGCTACCGAAGATGCAAATGGAGTGGCAAAACCAAAAGCGCTTGTAAACAAGCTCCGTTCTCGCATGAGCGCGGCAAACGCCGAGCAAATGCCCGCAGCAACTGCCACTGAAGCACAAGAACTAGAAGGCGGCCACCACTGATTCGTTCGGCACATGAGGGCGATATTGCTGAGATCATCTCTCTCATCCACGAACTTGCTGAGTATGAAAAGGCCCCTGAAGAGGCAGTAGCAACNCCCGAGCAACTTCGTGTGGCTCTTTTTGGCGACTCCCCCAAAGTCTTCTGCGAGATTGTGGAGATCAATGGCGAAATTGCTGGATGTGCCATCTGGTTTCTCAATTTTTCAACTTGGCAGGGAAAGCATGGCATCTACCTTGAAGATCTCTATATCCGCCCCCAATATCGCGGTCAAGGTTGGGGTAAAAAGCTCCTTCAACATCTTGCTGCAAAATGTGTCGCCCAAGATTGGGGTCGATTCCAGTGGTGGGTTCTGGATTGGAATGAACCTTCCATCGAATTCTATAAATCCTTGGGTGCAGTTGCGATGGATGAATGGACTGTCTACCGTGTCAGCGGTGAAGCTTTAAATAAACTCGGAAAGAACGTCTAGCTGGCGAGCAGCGAGTGAGAGAGACTCAGGCCAAATCTTTGTAATAGAAAGTAGTTGGTCGTAACTCTCCATTGGGTAGAGCTGAGTGCCCCGGCATTGTTCCCAAAGGGATCCATCCCTGGCTTTGATACAGGTAATCAGCGCCTGACTGGGTTTCGGTATCCAAAATCAAAAGTGTTCGACCGCTCATGCGTGCTTCCATTTCAGCAATTGCGAGAAGCTTTTTCGCGATTCCCATTCCCCGCATGTCGCTTCGAACAATCAATTTCTTCACTTGCGCCCGATGAAGGGCATTCGGGTTGGATTCATTCTGTAGAACAACCACTCCTACAATTTCTCGCCCTTCGAGGGCATAAATAATTTTTGCACTCCCTTGTGCAACATGGGAGAGAACTTTCGACCAGAAACTTTCAAGTTGTGACATGGGAGTTTCAAGCAAATACCCCATGGAGGCACCCTCTTGAACAGCCTCAAAGAGAAGTTGGGCAAAGGGAAGAGAAAAGTCCTCAAGCTCTTCAATGGAAGAGTTGAGGACTTTACATTCAATCATTAATGATGCGCTGAACCAGCAGGGAGGGGCTTCTCGTATTCAAGAACAAATCCGAAAATGCTGATAATCAACCCACCGACAGCAATCAGTGTCAACCACCAACCGATAAGAAGGCCAAGTCCTGCCGCACACGCCGAGAGTGCAAGAGGTAGAGGCCACCAAGAATGAGGCGAGAAGAAGCCCATCTCTCCTGCAGAGTCGGCAATATCTCCCTCGAGATTATCTTCAGGAAGTACACCATTTGTGCGCTTGGAGATGAACCACAAGTAAAAACCGATAAGGCCAGCAAGACCACCACTCAGGAAGATAGCGGTGATGCCAAGCGCTTCTCCGCCAACTTGCCAATAAATGACGGTCATCAAGAAATAGAAGGCAGCAAGGCCACCAAATAGTTTCCAACCAGCTTTCATATTTTTACCTAGCCTTTAACCGTTAGTGAAGCTTCTCAGTGTGAATATCTGGGTGGTGCAGATCAAATGCTGGGCGTTCTGAACGAATGCGAGGCATTGAAAGGAAGTTGTGACGAGGNGGAGGACACGATGTCGCCCATTCCAACGAAGCCCCATAACCCCATGGATCATCGACTGTGACTTTTGGAGAGTTTCGTGAAATCCAGATATTTATGAAGAAAGGAATCATGGAAAGAGCAAGGAGAACTGACCCCACAGTTGAGACTTCATTCATCCATGTGAATCCATCAGTTGGGAGGNAGTCAGCATAACGACGAGGGAATCCTTTGATTCCAAGCCAATGTTGTACCAAGAATGTCATGTGGAACCCAAAGAAGAGTGTCCAGAAGTGGACCTTTCCAAGGCGATCGTTGAGCATGTGTCCGGTGAACTTTGGCCACCAGAAGTAGAACCCTCCGAACATCGCAAATACGACTGTTCCGAAGAGGACGTAATGGAAGTGAGCTACAACAAAGTATGAAGCCGATACTGCAAAATCCATTGGTGGTGAAGCCAAGATGATTCCGGTAAGGCCGCCAAAGAGGAATGTAATGAGGAATCCCAAGATAAAGAGCATTGGGGTTTCAAAAGTCAGAGCCCCTCGCCACATTGTGCCAATCCAGTTGAAGAACTTCACGCCGGTTGGAACACCGATGAGAAATGTCATAAACGAGAAGAATGGAAGCAATACCTGTCCGCTAGCAAACATATGGTGAGCCCATACCGATACAGATAGCGCTGAAATTGCAATCGTTGCTGCAATCAATCCCTTGTAGCCAAAGACAGGCTTTCGAGAAAAGACGGGAAGAATTTCTGTAGCAATACCAAAGAATGGAAGAGCCAAGATATATACCTCAGGGTGTCCAAAGAACCAGAAGAGGTGTTGCCACAACATCGCTCCGCCATTTGCGGGATCAAATAGATGAGACCCAAAGAGGCGATCTGATTCCAATCCAAGGAAAGCAGCTGCCAAAGGTGGGAATGCAAGAAGAACGAGGATCGATGTTAATAGAACGTTCCATGTGAAGATCGACATACGAAACATCGTCATTCCAGGTGCGCGCATTGTGAAGATGGTTGTAATGAAATTGACGCCTGAAAGAATTGTTCCGATACCACCGAGTGCAAGACCGATAATCCACAAATCTCCNCCCACGCCTGGTGAGTATTGAGAGTTAGCAAGAGGAGCGTATGCAGTCCATCCAAATGATGCTGCGCCGCCAGGACTGAGGAAACCGGCGAACGCCATCAAGCCACCGAAGAGATACATCCAATAAGAGAACATATTCAAACGTGGGAATGAAACGTCTGCGGCTCCGATTTGCAGAGGCATGATGACATTTGCGAAACCAACAAAGAGCGGAGTTGCAAACATCAAAAGCATGATGGTTCCGTGCATAGTGAAAATCTGGTTGTACTGCTCCATGCTGAAGAATTGAAGACCAGGGGCTGTTAATTCGCTGCGCAACATCAACGCAAGAATTCCGCCGATGATGAACCACGAGAATGAGGTGATGAGATACATGTAGCCGATTGTTTTATGATCGGTTGAGGTTACCCACTTTACAAAAAGGCGACCTTTGCTCTCTTTGCGTGTTCCACCAGCCGAATATGACGGTGCAAGAGTTGGCTCTGCGAACGTTGTCATTTTTATGCCACCTTCACTGAGTTGATGTAAGCCTGATAATCAGCAGGTGAAACGACCTTCACCTTGAAAAGCATTTGGGAGTGTGCCCGGCCGCAGAGGATGTTGCATCGACCAGGGAATTCTCCGAGTTTGTTAGCAGTAAATTCGAGATGGTTTGTTACACCTGGGAGCGTTTGCATTTGGATCATAAATTCAGGAATCCAGAATCCGTGGACAACATCATTGGATGTAAGAGAGAAACGAACTTTTTCACCAAGTGGCAAAACAAGCGTTGGGGCCGCATCTGGCGTGCCGGTCACCGTTGGCTTAGCTGCGGCATCATCATAGGTAAATTGCCACGACCATTGAATTGCATTGACTTCGATGCTGTGTTGAGCAGGACTCTTATCAATGTGTGTGATCTTTGATTCAGCCTTCGCTGTGTAGAAAAAGAGAACCGCAACGATGATAAATGGAATCACTGTGTATGCAATTTCGACGGGAACGTTGTATTGAGTTTGGCGTGGGAACTCTTCNCTCTTTTTGCGATGAAAAAAGACAGGCCAAAGAATCAAAATCAGCGTAAAGACTCCTACGACACCTGCGGCGATCCATGCCCAAATCCACAAAGTGTGAGAATTTTGGTTGACAGAGGATGCATCGGGAGAGAAGCCACCTGAAGCAAAAGATGTACTTTCCGAGACCAGAGTTGCTACCGAAAGTGTGCCGATAGCAAGCAAGGATTTGAGGGCTTTGGGAGTGCGGCGCATGGGCCAAGGATACTTGCAGCACACGCCTCTATTCGCCTCCCACCACATTCAGGGGTACCGTACCGAGCGTGGTTCCCATCACAGCATCCTTCATCTCCGAAGCACCCCTGCATCCAAAGGCGGNCGAGCTTCTCGCCCTTCTCTTTGATAAGGGTTGGTCTGATCCAGCAAAAATTCACAACTCTTCACGAGAAGCTGGGCGCCTTATCCAGGAGGCAAAAGAGAGCTTCGCGGGAGCGTTTGGTCTTCGTACCGATGAAATCTATTTTCTCGGCGAACCTCCACTGGGGTTCCATCTGGGCATTAATGGACTTCTTTCTGAGAGCTCCACCTTGTATTACTCCCCCACCGACCGTGCGCCCGTACATGCAATTGTTGATGATCGCAGAAATCGGGCTCTTCAGGTCTCCGCCCACGAACCAGTGAATTCAGAAAGATCCGATCTTCTTGTCTTTCAAAGCACCAATCCGGAGACGGGAATACAAAAGCAATTGCCACAGAATTTCCTTGGAAATATTTTCGTCGATAACACCTACTATGGGTTATCGGCCGCGCTCCCAGACAGGTGGAGCTCTGCGATGTGGCAATCTCGCTCGTGGGATGGTCCCGGAGGATTAGGGGTCTTTGCTCTTAAAACGGGAATGGGCTGGAGAAATCCACTCCCGCACAATGACGCATCAAAAGTTCCGCAATCATTCTCCATTCCTCTAGCCCTGGCCAGTGCAGTAGCACTTGAAGCATTTAGGAGTGAAGCTCAAAGCTCAAAAGAGATCATTTCTCATTTCAAAAAGAGTTTGGTCCAATTCCTGATAAACGAAGTTGGCGGAGTTATCGCAGCTGACGATGGAAGAGAAAGTTCGCCCTATCTACTCTCGCTGATATTTGAAGGAATTGATTCCGAGAGACTCGTCCACGCACTCAGCGAACGAGGTCTCGACGTTGACTCTGGTTCAGCTTGCATAAGTGCAAATCTTCAGCCAAGCCACGTTTTAGCTGCCATGGGCTTGCCTACGACCGGAAATATTCGAATTACCCTTCACCATCAGACAACCGAAGAGGATCTTGATCTGTTGATGCACAACCTTAAAGAACTGGTGATTCGCCAACGTTCGGAGAATTAGCCAATGAGACGTGGGTGAAGATGCGGTTCAATTTCACTTGCAGCGCTGGCCCCATAAGCTTCTGAAAAACGTTCCAAGAACTCGGGCTTATTAAATTTATATTCCTGAGTGCCCTTATTTTCCAAACAATAGGTAGCAAGAAGTGAACCAACCTGAGCGCATCTTTCGTGGTTAAGACCCCATGAAAGACCGGCGAGAAATCCCGAACGAAAATTATCTCCCACGCCTGTGGGATCAATTTTTGCACGTTCGCGAGGAACACCTACTGAAATGGTTTCTTTGCCATGCTCTTCAATGCGAGCACCTTGTGCGCCGAGCGTTGTGACTCTGATGGCAACTTGATCAAAAAGTTCTGCATCAGTCCAGCCCGTCTTTTGCAAAGTTAAAGCAAGCTCGTATTCATTTAAGAACAAGTACTTTGCGCCCTGAATCAAAAGCTTAATTTCTGGCCCATTCATCCGAGCAAGTTGCTGAGACGGGTCTGCAGCAAAAGGAATATTCAGTGTACGCGCCGTATTTGAGTACTGAACCATCGCTTCTGGATCATCGGGGGAAATAATAAGAAGATCTAGGCCTTCACTCTTTTCAACAACTCTTGCCAAATCGATCTCTCGCGCCTCACTCATAGCGCCGGGAAAAAATGATGCAATTTGATTATGCTCTAAATCCGTTGTCACCATAAATGTTGCGGTATACAAATCCTCTGAGATTTTTACATGCGATGTATTGACGCCATGTTTTATGAGCCATGCATCGTAATCTGGCCAATCTTTGCCCACTGCAGCAATCAGGATTGGGTTCAAGCCAAGGGAGCCCATTCCAAAGGAGATATTCGCTGCGCAACCGCCGCGGCGAATTTCGAGGGAATCCACAAGAAATGAGAGTGAAACGGAGGTGAGTGCGCCATCAACAAGAGACTCTTTGAATTTTCCTTCAAAGGTCATTAAATGATCTTTACCGACGGAACCGGCTACCCCTATTTTCATGAGTGCAGGTTAACTAAAGAACTGTTAAAAGCGGGCTATTAGTTAAATGAATCGCCACATGCGCAAGAACCTTGCGCATTTGGGTTATCAATTGTGAAGCCTTGCTTTTCAATAGTGTCTACGAAATCCACGGAAGCACCCATCAAATACGGAGTACTCATTTTGTCGGTGACAACTTTAACGCTGCCAAATTCCGTGACGGTATCGCCATCGAGTGAACGATCATCGAAGTAAAGCTGGTAGCGAAGACCTGAGCAACCACCAGGTTGTACGGCGACGCGAAGACTTAGGTCATCACGACCTTCTTGCTGGAGGAGAGCAGCAACTTTTACAGCTGCAGCATCAGTCAAAAGAATGCCTGTAGCGGTGCTTGTGATGTTTACTTCTGTTGTGCTCATGTATCTCTCCGTTTACTCGATTACTGGAGTAAGGCTACTCCAGGATGACCCTTCTTTGAAGCAACACTGCTCTGGCGTACCCAACTAGCCTCACTAGCCTCACTAGCACTCACTAGCACTCACTAGCCCTCACTCGGCGAGCGTCACATGTATATGATTCAGATATGACGCTGACAGACCTGCTCATCCTTGGGCAAGGAGTCGACCTTGCCAGTGAACGCGGGGTCTCGTGCGACGGAGCCCTTCCACCTCACAGTGACCCAGCGCTTGTAGAACGCGCTATCGCTGCAAAGAATTCCCTCGGGTCTCGGGCGATGATTCTGGGGCACCATTACCAGCGAGATGAAGTCATTCAATTCGCAGATATAACCGGCGACTCTTTTAAATTGGCCCAAGCGGCGGCATCTAATCCAGATGCAGAACTTGTCTTCTTTTGTGGTGTTCATTTCATGGCCGAATCGGCAGATATTTTGACGACGCCTCACCAAAAGGTGATCCTGCCTGACTTGGCGGCTGGTTGCTCTATGGCCGATATGGCAACTTTCACTGCAGTCTCAGACTGCTGGAAAGTTTTAGAAAAACTCGGAGTTGCAACACGAACAGTTCCCATTACTTACATGAACTCCAGCGCTGCTATAAAAGCTTTTACTGGGGAACATGGCGGAACAGTCTGCACTTCTTCCAATGCCCAGCGCGCACTCACATGGGCTTTTGAAAAGGCAGAAAAAATTCTCTTTCTGCCCGACCAACATCTGGGACGGAACACTGCCGTACTTCAATTAGGAATCTCACTTGATGAATGCGTCGTATGGAATCCATGGAAACCAAATGGCGGATTGACTGACGATGAAATTAAGAGCGCAAAAGTCATTTTGTGGCGGGGCCACTGCTCGGTCCATGGGCGCTTTAGCGTAGAAAATATTTCCGACATTCGAAGCCGCGTTCCTGGAGTCTCTGTCCTCGTGCACCCTGAATGTCAACATACCGTTGTTTCGCAATCTGATCTTGTGGGAAGCACTGAATTCATCATTAGAACGATTGAAAATTCCCCTGCTGGTTCCAAATGGGCAATAGGTACCGAACTCAACCTTGTGCAGCGTCTAGCAAACACTCATAAGGATAAAGAGATCTACTTTCTGGATAAAACAGTCTGCTACTGCTCAACCATGAACCGTATTGATTTGCCTCACCTTGTCTGGGCTATGGAGAGTGCTGCGTCTGGACGTGTTGTCAATCAAATTTCCGTTGAATCCAGCGTTGCCCATTACGCAAAAGTTGCACTCGAGCGAATGCTGGCCCTACCTTAACCACATGACTGAAGAGACCTCCGCGAACAAGAAGAACCGCCCAACACCAAAACGAAAAGAAGCTGAAGCTGGCCGCAAGGTCAATGCCTTAGCGCCGGCCACGACAAAAGAAGGTCGCAAACGCCAGAAGGAACTTTCTCGATCCGCGCGAGCTGAGGCACGAGTTGCTTACATGCGTGGGGATGAAAACGCGCTCCCTGTCCGAGATCGTGGTCCTGCAAAACGCTGGGTTCGTAATTATGTTGATTCTCGTCGCACAATCGGCGAATACTTCATGCCTCTGATTTTTGCAGTTCTGATATTGACTGTTATCCCAAATAAATATGTTCAGCTTGCAGCAATTTTCTTCATGTATGCAGTCATGCTTTACACATTTGTGGCTGGCTTCATTATGACTCGCAAGATTCGCAAAGAAGTTGAACTTCGTTTTCCTCATGAACCAACAAAGGGCGTTGGTCTCTATGGATTCCTTCGTTCAACTCAGATGCGCCGCATGCGCGCACCCTCACCACAAGTAAAGCGTGGCGATTCTTTCTAGCTTTTTTAGCTTTTTTAGCTTTTTTAGCTTTTTTAGCTTTTTTAGCTTTTTTAGCTTTTCTTGAAATACAAAGAAATTACTGAAAGCCTTAAGGTCTTGACTTAGGGCTTTCTGTTTTTGCAGGATCCGTTTCTGGAAGTGATCCCAATACCTGATCGATACGTTTCATGGTCTCAGCCGAAAGTTTCACTCCTGATGCCTTCACATTTTCCTTCACTTGGGCTGGCTTTGTAGCTCCCATGATGACGGAGGAGACATTGGGATTGTGAAGAGCCCATGCAAGAGCAAGTTGGGACATTGAAAGATCAAGAGATTGAGCGATAGGTGCAAGATTTTGCACTGCTTCTAAGACTTCATCGCGCATCCAGCGGGAGATCATATTTGCCCCGCCCTTTTTATCGTTGGCGCGAGAGCCAGCAGGAGCTTTCTTTCCAGGAAGATATTTTCCAGTTAACACTCCTTGGGCAATTGGGGACCAAACAATCTGGCCAATCCCCTCCTTCTCGCAAAGAGGAATGACTTTCTTTTCGATAACACGCCATAACATCGAATATTGAGGCTGGCTTGAGATAAAGCGATTGAAATTATTTTCCTTTTGGAATTTTAGTGCGGTCGCGATTTGGTCCGCATCCCACTCTGAGAAGCCGATGTAATGAACTTTTCCTTGGCGAATGAGATCTTCAAAAGCGCGCAGAGTCTCATCGATTGGAGTCTCAACATCAAAACGATGCGCCTGGTACAAATCGATGTAATCGGTATTTAATCTCTTGAGCGATGCATGGACTGACTCCATGATGTGCTTTCGAGAAAGACCGCGGTCGTTCTTTCCTGGACCTGTTGGCCAGTAGACCTTTGTGAAAAGCTCATAAGATTCCCGGCGTACTCCCTTAAGGGCTTTCCCGAGCACAACCTCGGCGCGAGTTCCGGCATACACATCGGCGGTATCAAGTGTGGTGATGCCGGCATCGAGTGCGGCCCTGACACATTTAATGGCCGATTCCTGCTCCACTTGCGAACCGTGTGTAATCCAGTTCCCGTAAGAAATTTCTGAGACATACATTCCAGAGCTACCAAGGCGACGATATTCCATACAAAGGAGACTACTATGTGAATGGAGTATTTATGTGAAAAGCAAAACAGAAAGTGGGAGGCGTTCTTTGATCAGCGTGAAGAGAAAGTTCCAAAAGAGCACCTCCATTGGCGCTCTCATCGCGATTTCCATTTTTATCGCAACCTCCGCTTCGACTCCTGCACTCGCCGAGCAATCCCGTGCTCTTGTGGCCTCTGCACCGGCGGCGAACCAAGGCTCTGACGATGCAAGCGGATCACCACGACCACCGCATCGCGTGGACGAAGAGCGCGAAGGGGGATTTGAAAGCGCTCAACTTGTCCTTGTGGGTGCTGCCATCGTGATTGCCCTCGGACTTGCCTACCGCGCAGGTCGCCGCCGACGCGAAAAATAATCTTCCTTAAACTTGCCTAATCAGCCATTCCCTATTTTCCATCTGATAACTTTCGCCTGTCCTCATAACCCGTAGGGTCGTGGAGATGAATTGAGAGCGAGCGAAGTCCGGTGTAATCCCGGCGCTGTCCCGCAACTGTAAAGGCAAGAAATTGTCTGAGCCAGGTCGCCTCTCCTCGATTCGAAGTATCCGACCTCGGAGGAAGGTCGGGCCTCTCAAGTCACTTAGATCTTTGTAAGGACTTTTAAGCCCACACCTTTCTCCCTCAAAGTTTGAGGGAGTTTTTTTATGTTCAAGAAGGATCACATCGACCGCCCCGTTTGGGTTTCACCGGTTGCATCTTTTGTAATGGTTTTGTCGCTCTTTACGGGGCAGGCTCTTTCACAACAGCCCGCTTTCGCCGCACTCGCTTCACTCGCTTCACTCGCTTCACAGACGCCCCACAAAATTATTTCTCTTTCACCTTCCGCCACTGAAGATCTCTTTGCTATCGGTGCGGGCCCCCAAGTAATTGCTGTCGACCAGCTTTCCAATTATCCGGCTACTGCACCGATCTCTCATTTGGACGCATTTACCCCCAATGTTGAAGCCATCGCTGCCTATAAACCCGATCTGGTTATTCTCAATTCAGGAGCAACAAAGGCAGCGTCGATCAAAAGCGCGCTCCAAAAACTCAAGATCAAGGTCTACTTTGAAAGTGCACCGACAGATATGACAGGTGCGTATAAAGAGATTGCAGAACTGGGTGCACTTACCGGCCGAGGAACCCAATCACAAAAGCTCATCCGCTCTATGCAAAATTCAATTAAGAAGGTCATTACTTCGGCAAGGAAAAAGACAAGCATCTCCATTTATCACGAATTAGATGACACTTTGTATTCAGTCACATCTGAAACTTTCATTGGAAAGGTTTACAAGGACTTCAATCTCCTCAATGTCGCAGATGCGGCTGCAAAAGCCGACTCGTACGGATACCCACAGTTAACTCCTGAATATCTTGTCCAAGCAAACCCTGCACTCATTTTTCTCTCAGATGCCCAATATGGGACTAGCGCCGCAAGCATCGCCGCTCGCCCTGGGTGGTCGACAATGAAGGCTGTTGCAAATAACCACGTAGTTGCTCTTCCTGAAGATATTCCCTCTCGCTGGGGTCCACGCCTAGTCGATTTCTATCAATTCATTGCAAAATCCATTTTGGGAGTGAACTAAAAAAATGTTCTCCAAGAATAGACGAGAAGGAATTGGTGAGATTTGGAATTGGCAGATCACTGCCACCTGCGCACTAATTCTCTTCATCGTTGGAGCACTTGCGATTAGTTTTGGGCCAATCCATCTTGGTATTGCAGACATTGCAAAAACACTCATCGGAATGGATGGGCTTCACGGCCAAGAACGCACAGTTCTTCTGGATTTACGTCTACCTCGAATGATTTTGGCGGCACTCGTAGGCGCAGCACTTGCAACAAGTGGCGCCGTTTATCAAACAGTATTTCGCAACCCCCTTGCTGATCCATATCTCTTAGGAGCAGCTGGCGGTGCTGGCCTTGGAGCAACGATTGCCATCACCAATTCTGGGGGAAATATCTATGGCTGGCTTCCAATCTTCTCCTTTTTAGGCGCAACTCTTGCCGTCGCTACTTCCTTTTTCATATCCGGTCGATTCTTTGCCGAACCAAATACCTTGCTTCTGTCAGGGATAGCAGTTGGATCCTTTGCAACAGCAATTCAAACGTATCTGCAACAACGACACAGCAACGCGTTACGTCCGGTATATAACTGGATCCTTGGTGAATTGACAGTTGCAAATTGGAGCATCGTCAGTTGGTCATCGGTATATATCCTCTCCTCAATAGCAGTTCTCATTTCTATTTCAAAGAAACTTGATGGCCTATTGCTCAGCGATGAAGAATCTTTCTCACTGGGTATTGATCCAAATAGATTGAGAATGATTGCAGTAGCGGCAGCGACTCTTGCAACAGCAACTGCCGTATCAGCATCAGGATTAATCGGGTTCGTAGGCATCGTTGTGCCACACCTTGTTCGTGGCATCACACATAGAGTCACAAATCGATCGCTTTTAACTATCTCCCTCGTGGGTGCTGCCTTCTTGGTCGTAGCCGATCTTGGAGCTCGAAGTCTTCTCTCCCCTGCCGAATTACCCATTGGAGTCATAACCGCTTTTGTTGGCGCACCTTTCTTTCTCTTTGTTCTACGAACCAGAAGGATCACTCACTCATGATCAAAATCGATGACCTCACTGTAAAAATTGGCAACCGTGCAATTCTCAATGACATTACCTTAGATATTCCACATGGACATTGGACATGTCTTGTAGGGCCGAACGGGGCTGGAAAGACAACCCTTCTCAAAGTTCTGCTTGGTGTTCGTGAGTATTCCGGTTCACTTCAAGATAATGGAGTTGAGGTTTACCGAAATCACAAACGAAATGTTGCCTTTGTTCCTCAACATCCTGAAATTCCAACAGGCATGACCGTTGCCGAATATGTGGCCCTTGGTCGCTCCAAGATTGAAGGATGGGGAAATGAATCTCCCGAAAGTCGCGCATTTATTGAGGAGGTGCTCATTCAAACTCAGCTGTATGGAATGCACCAACGTCATGTGGCGCAATTATCGGGTGGAGAGATGCAACGCGCTTTGATTGCCCGCGCACTTGCCCAAGAACCTGAACTCATTCTCCTGGACGAGCCAACCTCTGCCCTGGATCTTCATCACCAAATTTCGGTTCTCAACAATATTGAGATCCTCAAAACTCGCGGCGTGACAGTGATATCTACAATGCACGACATCACTCTGGCAGCAATGTATGCCGAACGCATTGTCGTGATGCACGATGGAAAAGTTTTGCTCAATGGAGCAGCCTCTGACGTGATTCATTCCAGCGAGCTTCGTAGCGCCTTTGACAATAGGATCAATGTGTACACGTTAGATAGCGGCCGTCCTGTAATTGTCGCTTCAAAGGATGATCAAGAAAACTAGCGAACGTGCGTTTCTACAAATGGCGTTTTTACAACGTCAACACCACTCGTTCGACCGCGAACATCGATAGTCAGTTGATCTCCCAATTTGATCTCACTTGATAGAAGTGCCAAGGCGATTCCTGTTTTAAGTGTTGGGGAAAATGTGCCACTCGTAACTTCGCCGACAACTTCACCGGAAGCGTCCATCACCGACATTCCAGCGCGAGGAATTCCACGATCACTGGATTTGAGGCCACGGAGACGACGCTTCAATCCAGCAGCCTTCTGTGCTTGTAGAGCAGCCTGCCCGTGAAAAGCAGGCTTATCAAGAGAAATAGCCCAGCTAGCACTTGCTTCTAATGGAGTGATTGCGAGGGAAAGTTCGTGGCCATGTAATGGGTATGCCATCTCCGTTCGCAGAGTATCGCGTGAACCCAATCCACATACCCGCCCGCCGAGTGCTGAAACCTTTTCGTTAAGGATCTTCCATACTTCAAGAGTTGAATCCCATTGAGGAATGAGTTCATAACCAAGCTCGCCCGTATAGCCAGTGCGGCAAAAAATAACAGAGCCTAGATTTTCATGGCCTGGAATAGTGGCCTCTGTAAATTCGGTGTAATCCAAAGAAAGAGTGATTCCTAGGGAGTCAAGAATTTCAGGCGATCGTGGTCCTTGTAGTGCTAAAACTCCAAAGCTTTTATGAATATTTTTAACAACGATTCCTGATGGAGCCGCAGCTTGAAGAACTGCGAAGACATCTGCGCAATTTGCTGCATTGGGAATTAAAAAGAGATCGTCATCGCCCTTTCTGTAGACAATGAGGTCATCAATCACTCCCCCTTGCGCGTTGCATAAAAGATTGTATTGAGATGAACCGCTTGAGATCTTCGACAAATCATTGGTGACAACTTCGTTAAGAAAATCCACCGCCCCAGCGCCACGAATGCTGATCTTTCCAAGATGGGAAACATCAAAGAGGCCAACGCAATCACGGACGGCTCCATGTTCTGCCAAAACTCCCCCGCCTTGGTCCCCCACCATCACTTTGGGGTATTCAATCGGCATATCCCAGCCACCAAAATCGGCCATCTTCGCGCCGGCGTCAACGTGCCACTGATAGAGAGGAGAGGTGTTTTCCATGCTTGAAACTTATCAAATGAATGAGAAGATGCAGCCATGGCAACTCTCAAATCCTCTGAAAAACAAAGTTCTGACATTCTCGTCATCGGCCTCTCACAAAAGGCTGGCAAACTGACGATCGAGTCATCAAACTCAACTCTCAATGCAAAATCTCTCCTCGCCACACTGGAGGATCTTGGTGCAACCGGAAAGAGTGAAGAGGTAACAAAAGTTCCTTTTACATCTCCACGCATGATTGTTGTTGTGGGGCTTGGCGAGAGCGAAAAGGAATTCTCTTCAGAAACCCTCCGACGTGCCGCAGGTTGCGCAACTCGAAGTCTGGCTGGCCATAAGGTGGCTGATTTTGCCCTTCCTCATAAAAATAGCGCACAATTTGCAGCAATCGCAGAAGGAATAGCGCTGGGNGCTTATAACTTTACTGATTTTCGAGGAAGCACAAAAATTGATCAAAAGGCTCCTTTAAACTCGGCAAACATCATTTCAAAAATTGGCGGGAGTTCTGAAGGAAAAGCTTCACTCAAGCGCGCCGAAATCATTGCTGCCCAGACTCACCTTGTTCGAAATTTGGTTAACACCCCACCAAGCCATCTCACACCAGACTCCTTCTCTCAGACGATGAAAAAGATCGCAACCTCGCTCAAACTAAAATCTGAAATTTATACTCACACAGTTTTGAAGAGTAAAGGTTTTGGTGGAATTACAGGTGTTGGACAAGGCTCTGCAAATCCTCCGCGCCTCTTCCACGTTTCCTACTCTCCTGCGAAACCAAAAGCCCGAATCGCACTTGTCGGTAAAGGAATAACATTTGATAGCGGTGGCCTTGCTCTCAAGCCTGCAGCAGGTATGGAAGCCATGAAGAGCGATATGGCTGGNGCTGCATCAATAGTTGCGACGATATTTGCGGCTGCACAACTCAAGCTTCCTATTGCTATCGATGGCTGGGCAGCTCTTGCAGAAAATATGGTGAGTGACACTGCACAACGCCCTAGCGATGTGATCACAATTTATGGTGGAAAAACCATCGAAGTATTAAATCCCGATGCAGAAGGTCGACTCGTTCTTGCAGATGCACTTGTGAAGGCACAAGAAGTTGGCAAGAAAGCTGGCGGTCTCGACGCCCTCATCGACGTCGCAACCTTGACGGGNGCACAAGGAATCGCCCTCGGAACTCGTACCGCAGCGGTGATGACAAATAACGGAGAGCTTTCGGATAAGTTTATGAAGGCAACACAAGTAAGCGGAGAGCTTTTCTGGCCCATGCCGTTGCCGGAAGAATTGCGTGCTTCCCTTGATTCTCCTGTTGCTGATATGGCAAATATTGGTGATCGTCAGGGTGGAATGCTTGTTGCCGGACTCTTTCTCAAGGAATTTGTCGAGCCATCCGTTCCATGGATACATCTTGATATCGCCTTCCCGGCCTTTAATGACCGAGGAGCACACGGATATACCTCGGTGGGCGGAACCGGCGTATCGGTTCGCTCCCTCATCTCACTTCTTGAGAGCTTCTAAAGCCCCACAAGGGCCAGCAATGTAATAGCCCCCACATGCTTACCTCCTTGCCTCGGCATGCGCACGTTTAAAATCGTGGCAAGATTGGGGCTGTTCGGGCGGGCCTAACGGGCCTCAATGAAAGGNGACGTAGTGACTGAGTTTGATGTACTAATTCTTGGCGGCGGTTCCGGTGGGTATGCATGCGCTCTTCGCGCATCCCAACTCGGATTAAATGTGGCGCTCATCGAGGAAGACAAGGTCGGCGGTACATGTTTGCACCGTGGATGTATTCCAACAAAAGCTCTCCTTCACGCAGGTGAAGTTGCAGACAGCACACGTCATGCAGCAGATTTTGGTGTTCAAGCAGAATTTCATGGAATTGATATGACAGCTGTCAACGCATACAAAGATGGCGTTATTTCAAAGCTGTACAAAGGCCTGCAAGGGCTTGTGAAGTCACGCAATGTCACATTCATTGAAGGACATGGACGCCTCGTCGGAGCAAATGCAATCGAAGTCAACGGCGTGCGATACACCGGAAAAAATATTGTTCTGGCAACAGGTTCCTACCCTCGCACACTTCCAGGGTTAAATGTCGACGGCCAACGAATTGTTACAAGCGATCATGCGCTCACCATGAACTATGTTCCCAAGACTGCAATCGTGCTTGGCGGCGGCGTTATTGGTTGTGAATTTGCATCAGTATGGAAGTCATTCGGAACTGATGTCACCATCATCGAAGGGCTACCACGTCTTATTGCACTAGAGGATGAATCTTCGAGCAAGCAACTTGAGCGCGCATTCCGTAAGCGTGGAATTAATTTTGAAGTTGGAACTCGCTTCCAGTCAGCCACTGTCCAATCAGATGGCGTAACAGTCACACTCGAAAACGGCGCGCAATTCACTGCCGAGGTTCTCCTCGTTGCTGTTGGTCGCGGACCAGTTACAGACAACATCGGATATCAAGAGCAGGGTCTTACGATGGATCGTGGCTATTTGATTGTTGATGAGAAATGTCGCACAAATGTTCCAGGAATTTTTGCAGTCGGAGACATCATCCCGACTTTGCAACTTGCCCACGTTGGATTTGCTGAAGGAATTTTAGTTGCAGAAGAAATTGGCGGGCTAAATCCTCGCCCAATCAACTATGACGGCATCCCTCGAGTTACTTACTCAGACCCTGAAGTTGCATCAGTTGGCCTCACAACCGCTATTGCAAAAGAACGCGGTCATGATGTCGTGGAACTCACCTATGACTTAGCTGGAAACGGAAAAGCAAATATTCTTAAGACAGCTGGTTCTGTGAAGCTTGTAGCCCAGAAGAATGGCCCTGTTCTTGGCATTCATATGGTTGGAGCTCGCGTTGGAGAACTTCTTGCTGAAGCTCAACTCATTTTCAACTGGGAAGCAGAAGCTTCTGATGTTGCTCAACTTATTCACGCCCACCCAACTCTTTCAGAAGCGGTCGGAGAAGCACACCTTGCTCTCGCCGGTAAGCCTCTGCATGCACACGGATAACTAGGAGAAGCAATGACATTCTCAGTAACGATGCCCGCACTCGGTGAAAGTGTTACCGAAGGTACAGTCACTCGTTGGCTCAAATCCGAAGGCGACACTGTTGCAATTGACGAGCCACTTCTTGAGGTCTCAACCGACAAAGTGGATACAGAGATCCCATCTCCAGTTGCAGGCGTCATTCAAAAAATTGTCGTAGCTGTTGATGCAACTGTTCCTGTTGGAGCAGAGCTGGCGATTATCAACGATGGGGCTTCAGCTCCAGTTGCTGCTCCAGCAGCGCCTGCCGCTGCCACTCCTCCACCACCTCCACCACCTCCTCCACCACCTCCTCCACCACCTCCTCCAACACCAGCTCCAGTTGTAGCTCCAGTTGTAGCTCCCGTTGCATCCTCCGGTGTTGTTGTAACGATGCCAGCTTTGGGTGAATCGGTCACCGAAGGAACAGTTACGCATTGGTTAAAGAACGTTGGCGATGCTATTGCCGTCGATGAACCACTTCTTGAAGTCTCTACCGACAAGGTCGATACAGAGATTCCTTCACCAGCAGCTGGAACCGTTCTTGCGATTGATGTTGCGGTGGATTCAACAGTTCCTGTTGGAGCTCGTCTTGCTCTCATCGGCGCTTCCGGATCAGTCGCTGCACCAGTTGCAGCACCGACACCTGTCCTCACTCCAGTAGCACCCGTTGTGACTCCAGTAGCACCCGTTGTGACTCCAGTGGCAGCACCGGCACCAGTTGTCGCTGCGCCTGCACCCGTTTCCTCAGCTCCTGATGCTTACGTAACTCCTATTGTCCGCAAACTTGCTTCAGAAAATGGTGTGGATCTCTCTCGCCTTCAAGGAAGTGGTGTTGGTGGTCGTATTCGCAAGGAAGATGTACTGGCTGCAGCGGTTCGTCCAGCTGCAACTTCATCAGCACCTGCAGCAGCACCTGTCGCTTCTGCAAAACCAGCATCTGTTGCAGTATCTCCACTTCGCGGCACCACAGTTCAAATGACTCGCCTTCGCAAAGTGATTGCAGAGCGCATGGTTGATTCACTTCACGTTAGCGCACAACTCACCACTGTCGTTGAAGTCGACGTTACAAAAATTGCTCGACTTCGCGATAAGTCAAAGTCAATGTTTGAAGAGCGAGAAGGAGTCAAGCTTTCTTTCCTTCCATTCTTTGCCGTTGCTGTTTGTGAGGCCCTTAAACAACATCCTGTTTTAAACTCATCTATTGATGGCGATCAAATTACCTATCATGGTGCCGAACACCTTGCTATCGCAGTGGATACTGAAAAGGGACTTCTTGTTCCGGTTATTCGCGATGCAGGAGATCTCAATATGGGCGGGATTGCTCGCCGAATTGCAGATGTTGCAGAACGCACTCGCACAAATAAGATCAGCCCAGATGAACTCAGCGGTGGAACATTCACCATCACAAACACGGGTTCCCGTGGAGCACTCTTTGATACACCGATTATCAATCAACCACAGGTTGCAATTCTTGGTCTCGGAGCCGTTGTAAAGCGCCCTGTTGTCGTTAAATCCGAAGACGGTGGCGAAACAATCGCAATTCGCTCCATGGTCTATCTCGCACTTTCTTATGATCATCGAATCGTTGATGGTGCAGATGCTGCCCGATTCCTTGTCNCCCTCAAGGAGCGCCTGGAGTCTGGCCAATTTGAATCGGATTTGGGTCTTTAATAGATGTTGCCTCCTCAGAGGATTGCCATCACCGGTGCATCTGGTCTGATCGGAACGGCTCTTGCAGGACATTTAAAGAGNGAAGGCCATACAGTTCAACGACTTGTTCGACGAAAAGCAATTGCTCCCGACGAAATTTCGTGGGATCCACAATCTGGAACCGTCGATCTTGATGCCCTCGAAGGTGTAAATGCAGTCATCCACCTTGCTGGTGCAGGAGTGGGAGATCATCGCTGGACATCAAAGTATCGAGCGCAAATTCTCAACTCAAGATTATTAGGCACAACAACGATTGCACATGCTGTTGCTAAGGTAAAACCACAAACTTTTATTTCAGCAAGTGCAATTGGATATTATGGAGAAACTGGAAACCGCGCAGTTATCGAAAGTGATCGTCCAGGTGATGATTTTCTAGCTGCTGTCTGTCGCGAATGGGAAGGTGCAGCCGATCTCGCTGGAGATGTTCGCACGCTAAAGATTCGTACTGGTCTTGTTCTCGATCCAACTGGCGGAGCGCTCGGTCGCATGCTTCCACTCTTTCGCTTTGGACTTGGTGGAAAATTAGGCTCCGGCCGTCAATGGTGGTCATGGATTACCTTGCACGACCATATCCGCGCAGTGTGTCATCTTCTTGAATCAAAAATCGAGGGTCCTGTAAATCTTACTTCTCCAAATCCAGTGACGAATCAGGAATTTACTTCAGCGCTTGCACGAGCACTTCATCGCCCAGCTCTCTTGCCAGCTCCAGCCTTTGCGCTGAAATTAGCTTTAGGTGGATTCTCTACAGAAATTCTTGGATCAAAGCGCGTCATACCTCAGGCACTTTCCGAGGATGGTTTCACATTTGACTACCCACATGTGATTAGCGCGTTGGCAGAACTCGTCGAATAATTTCTTCGGCCGCGATACGGCCTGACTCCATAGCCCCTTGTTGTGAAGGATAAGTTCGGTGATCCCCCGCCAGAAAAATTCCACCATCGATATGGTGTTGTGAATAAAGTGGGGTACCAACACCATGAAAAGGAAGAGAATCAGTGATCTGGTATTTACCGATTAATTCCCAATCATTTGTCAAACTTCCCCAGATCTGAGAGAGCTCTTTCCGTACTTCAACCTCATTCATCTCTTGCAATGAAGTCGACGAGATGAGTTTCATTCCTTCGGGGGCATAAGTGGGAACAGATTCAGAAATTACGATCGAATTAATGATGGGGTTCGATTTTGTTACTGATAAAAACTGGGCTTGTGGGATCTCTGACGAGGTTTTGTGGTACCAGGTATAGGAGGCGAGCATCTGCGGAGTTTTTACTCCAGTAAGAAGTTTTTGCGCCGTGTGCGGATCTGTCGCAACTACAATGAAATCTGCTGAGTGGCTCTGATCTTTCGTTTTCACCTGCCCCTGAGAGACTCCCAATACTGGTGTTGAGTATTGGATGGAATTAACTTGCGCAGCAAGTAACGCGGAAAAAACCCCAACTCCATGCGCGGGAACGCCGGGTCTTCCTGTGATGAAGGAGCGAAGAATCTTTTGAGCTGCATCCGATGCGATATCGGCAGGGTCAGTAAGAAAAACTCCGCGTAAAAAAGGCTCCAAGAGCCCGGAATAAAGTATGGGGAATCTCTCTGTCTCAGCCCCGAATGTGGCGCTATTTCGAGCTCGAGAATTCAAATATGAAAGAAAGGAGATTTTCTCCTTTATCGACCCTGGAAAAGTGAGCGCCTGGCTCACTGTAATTCTCTTTGACGTCTCCCCATCCACCAGTCGAAACCCTGCGGGAAGAGAAGTGAATTCACACAGATCGATTACGCCTGAAGCGAGAACCTCTGGATAACGAGGATTAATAACTTGGAATCCATGGTCCAATGTAAAGCCGTCTACATAATCNCTCTTGAGTCGACCGCCCGGGCGTTCACTCGACTCAAAGACTGTGACATCCAGTCCAGCTTCTTCCAAATATCGCGCTGCCGTTAAACCTGCAAGACCTGCTCCTACAACAATTACTTGGTTGCTCACCGAATCGAGATCGCTCGTGCTTCATCAATAATTTTTGCAACGCTAAGGGCGTCACTAACAGAAACTGGCATTTCAGTATTTCCGCGGATTGCATCTGCAACCTGAATATAGAATTGTGTGTAATCCCCCGACTCGGCTTCATAAGAACTTACTTCCTCGCCTCGATAAATGAGCGCGGGCGTCTTTGTATCCTCGGTCCATCCCCCAAGTTGCGGATTCTTTCCGGCGCGAAGTAGAGACTCTTGCTTGTCCAGATCTGTGATGACAAGTGAACCTTTGCTTCCCATCAAACGTATTCGGGGGCCAGGTGCACCCACTATCGCCGACGCAGAGAGATACGAATCAACCCCAGAATCGTGACGTAAAACTACAACCACATCATCATCTGAAAGACCGCGAATGGATCGAACGGATGAGTAAACTAATTTTGCCGGCCCAAACCAATTCAAAACAAGAGATATGAGGTGTGGCTGAAGGTCGAGAAGGTTTCCTCCTCCGTCAGCAGCCGAGGATCTCTCGCGCCACGAGGATGGGTTTGCATCTTCGCGGAATCTCTCAAAGCGAGAATCAATACGGAAAATATTTCCTAGAACGCCTTCACGAATCGCTTTCTTTATCGTCAACGCATCGCTATCCCAGCGCCGATTAAAAAAAGTTGTCAGTAATGANCCCGTTTCTGCCGCTACATCGGCAATGGATTTAGCTTCTTCAAATGTACGTCCCATTGGCTTGTCGACGACGACCGCTACCCCAGCACGTAATCCGGCAATCGCTTCTGTCGCATGGACGGTGTTGGCGCTTGCAACAACGAGAAGGTCCAAATCCTCTGCGAGCAACTCTTCTACGCTTGAATATGCTTTTGCTTGCGGAAAATCTTCCTGAAGGTGCGAAATTCTTTCTGGATTACTTGTCGTTGCGCCAACAACATCAAATCCCGCGGCGCGTAAAAAAGGTCCATGAAAATATCGACCCGCTAAGCCATAGCCAGTGATACCTACCTTTAATGGCTTAGCGCTCATGAAGATTACTTCCCTTCGCGGGAAAGCTTTGAAGGCCACCAAATCTTTGGTCCGATGATATGAACCAAAGCGGGTACCAGAATTGAACGAACAACCAAAGTATCCAGCAAGACTCCAAATGCAACCGCAAAGGCGATTTCTGCGAGAGCAACAAGAGGCAATACGCCGAGGACGGTGAATGTTGCTGCAAGCACAATTCCGGCAGAGGTAATAACTCCACCTGTGACCGTTACTCCCTTTGTAACACCGGCTCGTGTACCCAACTTGATGGATTCTTCGCGCACTCGAGTCATTAAGAAGATGTTGTAGTCAATACCCAAAGCAACGAGGAAGATAAAGGTGAAGAGCGGGAATCCGGTATCTGCTCCAGCAAACTTGAAGATGTGATTGAAAACAAGAGCTGAAACACCTAATGTTGCAACAAAAGAGACAATGACGGTTACCAAGAGAACTGCAGCAGCAAAAATGCTTCGCAAAAGAAGCCCAAGAATGATCGCGATGAGCAGAAGCACAATTGGAATAATCAAATTGCGATCGTGCGCTGACGCTACGTCGACATCATAGAAGGTCGCACTTATTCCTCCGACAAGGGATTGCGCCTCAATGGCATGAACAACATTTCGAATAGTTGGAACGAGTGCTCGGCCAGCCGAGGAGTCGGCTGGAACAGAAAGAGTTGCATCGAGAACAACGTTTCCGTTTACCGCCTTGACTGGAGGCATTGGTTGTCCTGGAATTGCTTGGCCAACAACTTCAGGAGTGACGGAGGAAACGCCCTTCACTTTTTGAAGTGCAGCTATTGCCTCCGGGGCCTTGCCTTGGCTAATCAAGATCTGCGTAGGTTGGCTCTGGCCGCCTGGGAAATGCTTAAGAAGTAAATCCTGTCCTACCAATGAATCTGGATGTGTCGTAAATCCTTGAGTTGTAGAAATTCCAGTTGCCTTCAGCGTGGTGATCATGCCTGCAAAGACAAGAAGAATAACTGTTGTGATGATTGCAAACTTCTTTGGACTCTTGGCAGTTGCATGAGCAACCTTGGACCAAATACCTGTGAGCTTTTCATCATGATCATCGTGGCGGGGAATTTTTNGCCAAAAAATCCAACGACCAAATACCACGAGAAGTGCTGGAAGAAATGTAAGGACGGTAACCATGGAAGAAACAATTCCAATCGCACCCACTGGGCCAAGGCCACGCGAATTCTTGAGTTGAGCAAAGAGAAGAACGAGAAGGCCCAATGTCACGGTGCTTCCTGAGGCAACGATTGGCTCTACAACACCTCTCCATGCCTTCTTCATCGCTTCAAAGCGTGAATCATGCAGATGCAATTCTTCTCTGTAACGAGCAATAAGAAGAAGTGCATAATCTGTTGCGGCACCAATAACGAGAACAGATAAAATTCCCTGCGACTGACCATCTAAAGTAATCACATTGTGCTTTGCGAGAAGGTAAATAATTCCTCCAGCAAGACTTTCGGCGGTAATCGCCGTAAAAAGAGGCAAAATCCAGAGTACTGGAGATCGATAGACAACAATCAAAATAAGTGCCACGACAATTACGGTTGTGAGAAGAAGCGTTGAATCAATACCGCCAAATGCTCCAAAGAGGTCGGCAAAGATTGCAGCAAATCCTGTCACGTGGGATGTGAAGCCTTGGGTGCTTGAGAACTTGCCTGTGTAATATCGAATGGAATCAACAACTGCTGGAAGGGCAGGCTTCTTATTGGAGAGTTGGGAGCCGGCATTTGAGTTATCGAAAGGTACATTTGCTAGAAGAGCTTTTCCATCCTGAGATGGGAATGCAAAGATTTTCTCGCCCTTTGTTAAGTAGTCGCCAATTGTCTTTGTGACCCCAGAAATTGCCTTTCCATCCTTTGTGACAAGCGGTTGGGTCGCAATTGTGTTGAGATAGATATTTGTTGCAGCGATTTTTTCTTGAGTCACATCGCCTTCAAAAAGGACCAAGGCGGGCAAATTCTTATTTGCGTTAACTGTAAATGACTTGTATGCATCGGAAAATTTCTGAGCTTCCACATGAGCAGGCAGGAAGTCGGCGTTATCGTTCTTCTGGACTGAGGAGAGATTTCCAAAAAGAGGACCCATCGCTGATGAGATTCCGAGCCAAGCGACGATTGAAATTATTGCAAACCAGAGTGGCTTGCGGCCTTTGACCTTTTGTGAGGACACAGTTTTTCCTTTGCTCTCCAAGATGGGGTACGCGTTGCCCCCCAGACCTGCCGAGTTTAGCCGTCGAAAGCGCTGGATTTGTCGTCAAAAGGGGCGGGGTTGGCGGATGTAACACGCTTCACCTCGGATTTAGAGTCCTTTCACTTCCCTATTAGGCTCCGGGTGTGGGACAAACTATGAGCGGGGCGGCTATTGCCTTGAAGCGTCAGGGCCTTGTCGACTATCAGACTGCCTTGGAGAGCCAACGCAGAATTCATGAAGAGGTGGCGGCAGGAACTCGTCCTAATACTTTAATTCTTCTTGAGCATCCATCGGTTTATACAGCTGGACGTCGAACCGAAGCTCACGAGCGCCCAATAGATGGAACTCCTGTCATTGATGTTGATCGCGGTGGAAAGATAACGTGGCACGGCGAAGGACAGCTTGTTGGCTATCCCATCATTCGCCTCAAGAATCGAAACGAGGTGGTCGGTTTTGTTCGTGAAATCGAAGCTGCCCTTATCAAGGTATGCGAAGAATTTGGAATTCATGGAGAGCAATATTGCGATCGTTCCGGAGTATGGCTCCGTGATGAAAAGGGAGACCGCAAGATTGCAGCGATAGGAATTCGCGTTGCAAAAGGCGTCACGATGCACGGCTTTGCCCTTAACGTAAACCCAGATATGAGCGGATTCAATCGAATTGTTCCTTGTGGACTTTCTGACACTTCGGTGACATCGATGGCTGCTGAATTGAATCGTGCAATTTCCATCGACGAGGTTGCCCCAGTTGTTGAAAAACATTTATATGAAGCACTTTCGAGAGTTGCGGAGTTCATCGCCCTATGACAATTGCACCTGAAGGGCGCAAGCTCTTGCGCATCGAGGCTCGTAATGCCGCTGTTCCTATTGAGCGAAAGCCAGAGTGGATTAAGACCCGCGCTCACATGGGGCCTGAGTACACACAACTTCGCTCACTTGTTTCACGTGAAGGCCTCCACACAGTTTGCCAGGAAGCAGCTTGTCCAAATATTTTCGAATGCTGGGAAGATAAAGAGGCGACATTTCTCATTGGCGGGGAACGCTGTACTCGCCGTTGCGATTTCTGCAATATCGATACCGGAAAACCTGAACCAGTAGACAAGGATGAGCCCCGTCGCGTTGCCGAATCCGTACAAGCAATGGGGCTGAAGTACGCAACTATTACTGGTGTTACTCGTGATGATCTTGAGGATGAAGGAACCTGGCTTTATTCAGAAACAATTCGTAAAGTTCACGAACTCAACCCTGGTACTGGCGTTGAAATGCTTGCGCCTGATTTCAGCGGTAAACCGGATTTGCTCAATATTGTCTTTGAATCCCGCCCTGAAGTATTTGCTCACAATCTTGAAACAGTGCCCAGAATTTTCAAAGAGATTCGCCCAGCCTTTCGCTATGACCGCTCTCTCGATGTCATCAACCAAGCTCGAAATTTTGGCTTAATAACAAAGTCAAATTTAATTTTGGGAATGGGTGAAGAACGATCTGAAGTGACTCAAGCGTTACGGGATTTGCATGACGCCGGCTGTGACCTCATCACAATCACTCAATACTTACGTCCAACTCCTATGCACCATCCCGTTATTCGATGGGTGAAGCCAAACGAATTTGTAGAACTTGCCCAAGAGGCTGAAGAAATCGGATTCTCGGGTGTGATGAGTGGCCCTCTTGTTCGCTCAAGCTACCGAGCTGGTCGCTTGTACAAGCAAGCCCAAGAGAAGCGCGCAAACGTACGTGGCTGAACTGGTTTATCCCCCAGTCGCTGCAGGATTTAAAACAGCCTGGAAAGTGCTTGGACTTCGCTTCACAATTATCGGAGATGAACATATTCCAACGGTAGGTGGCGCTATTTTAGCCTCAAACCATATTAGCTATCTTGATTTTGCATTGATTGGAACTCCTGCGGCGCCAAAAAAACGATTTATCCGATTTATGGCGAAGAAGGAAATATTCGATAACGCATTGGCAGGACCACTGATGCGTGGAATGAAGCACATCAGCGTAGATCGAGAAAAAGGCTCTACTTCGCTAGTCGCTGCCATGCGAGCGCTTCGCGCAGGGGGGGTAATTGGAATTTTTCCTGAAGCAACTATTTCTCTGAGCTGGGAAGTGAAGGAACTCAAATCCGGAGCTGTCAGATTAGCTCAAAGCGCGGGCGTTCCCATCATTCCCGTTGCACTTTGGGGAAGCCATCGAATACTGACAAAGGGACATAAGCCAAATCTTCGGAGAAAAAATATACCCATCTCCATCGCATACGGTGAGCCCTATATGATTGAAAAAGGCGCAGATATCGAACTTGAAGAAGAAAAATTACGAACTCAGATAGCAGGGCTTTTACATAAGATTCAAGAAGGCTACCCTGACTCCCCTGCTGGGCAGTGGTGGGGCCCTAAGAGATTGGGCGGTACCGCTCTTACTCTCGAAGAAGCTGCCATTGAAAATGCACGACGAAAAGCTGCTCGTTTAGCGAAAAAGAATGAAAAGAAAGAAGGAAAATAGAGATGTTCGGACGTAAGAAGAAAGAAAAGGTTGCTGGATCAGGAGGACAACTTCAAGTTGTTCGCGATGCTTTCAGCCTTGTCCGCAAGGAAAATCCTTCTGCTCTTATTTACATGGGTATTGCATTTATTGCAACGATTGCGTTGGGAATCATTTTTGGCTCCGCAGCAGGACATCCTGTCTACTTCGCAATTCTCTTCATTCCAGTCGGCATCATCGTCGCGTTCTTTCTCTTCACTCGCTTTGCAAATACTGCGGCATTCTCATCCATTGAAGGTCAAATTGGCGCTGGAGCAAGCGTTCTGATGGGAATTCGTAAGGGATTCACCACGACGCCTGCAGTTGTTGTCAATCGCAGTCAAGATATGGTTCACCGAAGCGTTGGTCGATGCGGCGTTGTTCTGGTTGCAGAGGGCGGATTTGCTGCTCGTCAACTTCTGACCGATGAACGCAAAAAGACAGAAAGATACGTTCCTGGCGTTCCCGTCCATGAAGTTTTTGTTGGAGATGGAGAGGGTCAAGTTTCGATTCGAAAACTTCAAAAAACTCTAAAAAAGTTTCCTAAGAAACTCTCCCCTGCACAACTTCGCGAAGTTCGAAACCGTTTGAAAGCTGTTGGCGGTATGGCAATGCCTATTCCAAAAGGTCCGATGCCAACTCGTGCTCCGAAAAATCCAGGACGTTAAGAAACTTTTTTGTAGAAACGCACGACAACTGATCGAGCCACTATGTCGTGCACGCTTCTGCCACCACTTCTAAAGATTGCTGGTAGTACCAAGACAATCATCAGAGTTCTAAGCAAAACGCGTGGAATCGGTAGCGCGCTGCCATCGTTGACATCAATAACCTTTAATCGTGCAGCNCTCTGACCAAAAGAGGCCCCTCGGAGAGAAGTCAACACAGAGATTTCGATAAATAAAATTCCCATCTGAAGAATGAGTCTCTTCGACATATCGTGTGGTTCAAGGAAAAGAGCCAGAAGCCACGATGCGCTGCTGTCGAGGAAGAGGGCCCAAAGCCTGCGCCCCAAGGAGGCTTCTTTAAACTGGGTTCCGGAGAGNGAGTTGCTCATCTGCCCAGCCTAGCCGAGCGCATCCCCGCCAACCCTCAACCTTTTCTCGAGGAGGCGAAACATATTCGTAACATTGAGGTCATCCTTCTTTCACAGGGTGGTTCTAATCTTCATCCATCCGGGACTCGTCGATGCGTCCAGATGTACCTTATTTCTTTATTTCTTTATTTCTTTCTGCAGAAGAAAAATCATAGGAGACACATGTTTAAGAACTCTACCGAAATCTTCGATTTCATCAAGAAGAATGATGTCAAGCTCGTCGATGTTCGTTTCATCGATCTTCCCGGCATTCAACATCACTTCAACGTTCCTGTTGAATCCTTTGATGAAGCCGTATTTACCGATGGATTGATGTTCGACGGATCTTCAATCCGCGGATTCCAATCCATCCACGAGTCAGATATGAAGTTGCTCCCAGTTCCGGGTTCAGCATTCGTTGATCCATATCGCAAGGAAAAGACGCTCGTCATTCTCTTCTCTGTTCACAATCCCATCGACAACTCCCCTTNCTCTCGCGATCCTCGTGGAGTCGTTGGAAAAGCAGTTGACTATCTCAAGTCAACAGGAATTGCCGATACTGCTTTCTTTGCTCCAGAAGCAGAGTTCTATGTATTTGATGAAGTGAACTTTGGTACATCACAAAATGCGTCTCACCACTTTATCGATTCCATCGAAGGTGCATGGAATACAGGTGCTGCACTTGAAGCCGATGGATCTGCCAACCGAGGATACAAAACTCGCTATAAGGGCGGATACTTCCCAGTTTCTCCAACTGATCAACTCGCAGATATTCGCGACGAAATGGTGATGAAGCTTGGAGAAGTAGGACTTCTCGTAGAGCGTTCACACCACGAAGTTGGTACAGCAGGCCAGATGGAAATCAATTATCGCTTCAGCGATATTCTCCAAGCTGGAGATGATGTTATGAAGTTTAAGTACATCATCAAGAACGCTGCCTGGGAGAATGGAAAGACCGCAACATTCATGCCAAAGCCTCTCTTTGGAGATAATGGTTCAGGTATGCACGTTCACCAATCGCTGTGGAAAGAAGGAAAGCCACTGTTCTTTGAAAACGGCACATACGGAGATCTCTCCGATATGGCTCGCTGGNATATCGGNGGGCTTCTCAAGCACGCACCATCTCTTCTTGCATTCACAAACCCAACTGTGAATTCATACCACCGCCTCGTTCCAGGTTATGAAGCTCCAGTAAATCTTGTTTACTCTGCTCGTAACCGTTCTGCATGTATCCGTATCCCAATTACAGGCAGCAATCCAAAAGCAAAGCGCATTGAATTCCGTTGCCCAGATCCATCGTCAAATCCATACCTCGCATTCGCTGCGATGTTGATGGCTGGCCTTGATGGAATCCAGAACAAGATCGAGCCACCTAAGCCAGTAGATAAGGACCTTTACGAACTTGAGGGTGCAGAAGCAGCCGCAATTCCACAAGTTCCTGGTTCACTTTCAGAAGTTCTTGATAACCTCGAAAAGGATCATGAATACCTCACACGTGGTGGAGTATTTACAAAGGATCTCATCGAAACATGGATTGCCTACAAGCGCGCGAATGAAGTTGATTATGTTCGCCTACGTCCACATCCAGCAGAGTTTGAGCTGTACTACGACATCTAAGCCAAACGGCTGACATCCGTCATCAAAAACCCCACCAGAGATGGTGGGGTTTTTTTATTCTCTTCGCTTACTAATTACTTGCTAATTACTTGCTAATTATTTGTTGGAAATCCAAGGTTCACTCCACCGTGGCTTGGATCAAGCCATCTGCTCGTGACAACCTTGCCCCGCGTAAAGAATTGCACGCCTTCAATTCCATGCGCATGCGTATCGCCAAATAAGGATTTTTTCCAACCACCAAAGGAGTAATACGCCATTGGCACAGGGATTGGGACATTGATGCCCACCATTCCAACTTCAACTTCATTTTGAAATCTTCGTGCAGCTCCACCGTCATTTGTGAAGATTGCAGTTCCATTTCCATAGAGATGGCTATTTACTAAATTGAGCGCCTCGTCGTAGCTCTTTGCGCGGATGACAGATAGAACTGGTCCGAAAATTTCTTCCTTATAGACCTTCATCTCGGCCGTGACATTATCAATGAGTGTAGGTCCTAAGAAAAATCCATTTCCTTCAACTTTGAGAGTGCGCCCATCCACAACGACAGTGCCCCCTTCAGCTTCACCTGCATCGATATAGCTCGCCACCTTGTCGCGATGAACCTTTGTAACAAGTGGGCCCATATCGCAACCTTTTGTTCCGTCTCCCACTTTAATTGTGGACATGCGATCGGCAATCTTCTTTACAAGTGCGTCGGCGACAGGTTCAACGACAACGAGGGCTGAAATTGCCATACAACGCTCTCCAGCGGATCCAAAGCCAGCGTTCACTGCTGAGTCCGCAGCTAAATCAAGATCTGCATCCGGCAGAACAATCATGTGGTTTTTGGCACCGCCGAGTGCTTGAACGCGCTTTCCGTTCTTTGTCCCTGTTTCATAAACATACTGAGCGATTGGTGTGGAACCTACGAATGAGACTGATTTGATACCGGGATGCTCAAGGAGTGCATCGACAGCAACTTTGTCGCCATGAACAACATTGAAGACCCCGTCAGGCAGACCCGCTTGCTTGAGAAGTTCTGCCATAAACATAGAAGCGCTTGGATCTTTCTCTGATGGCTTCAATATCACGCTATTTCCCGTTGCGAGGGCGATGGGGAAAAACCACATGGGAACCATCGCGGGAAAATTAAAGGGAGAGATAATCGCTACCGGACCAAGGGGTTGGCGAATCGAATATACATCTACTCCGGTTGAAACTTCTTCCGAGAATCCACCCTTTTGGAGGTGAGGGATTCCGCAGGCAAATTCGACAACCTCTAGCCCACGTACGACTTCACCCTGTGCATCGCTTAAAACTTTTCCATGTTCGGCCGTGATGAGCTCGGCAATCTTTGCCTTATTTGCATTCATCAACTCTCTAAAAGCAAAGAGGACTTGAGTGCGTTTCGTCAGTGATGCGTGTCGCCAGGCTGTGAAAGCTTCGGTAGCGACCTTTACTGCATGATCAACTGTTTGCGCAGATGCGAAATCAACGCGTGCTGAAACTTCACCGGTGGCTGGGTTAAAAACTTCACCTGAACGATCAGATTTTTCCGCATAGAACGAACCATTAATCCAATGATTGATTTCTTTAATCTCGATATTGTGACTCATGGCGCCACGGTACTTGATTGAGCGCCTCACTTCTATCTTTCTTAAGCGTGGCTATGTTAGATTCGCCGAAGAAACGAAGGGATTTTAGGATGTCATCGGAAAAAGGCACTCAGGTATTTGCAGACGATCGAAAGTATGTCTTTCATTCATGGTCTGCCCAGGCTCAAATTTCTCCGCTGCCCGTCGAAGGCGGCTCTGGCTCCTATTTTTGGGATTTTGACGGCAAAAAATATCTCGACTTTTCGTGCCAGTTGGTCTTCACAAATATTGGCCACCAGCACCCAAAAGTTATTCAAGCCATAAAGGATCAGGCCGATAAGCTCACAACTGTCGCTCCTCAACATGCAAACGAAGCGAGAAATGGCGCGGCGAAGAGAATTGTTGAATTAGCAGGTGGAGATTTCGAGAAGGTTTTCTTTACAAATGCTGGAGCAGATGGAATTGAAAATGCCGTTCGTATGGCACGGCTCCACACAGGAAAATCCAAAATCTTTTCAACATACCGCTCGTACCATGGCAACACTGGATCTGCGATTAACGCAACTGGCGATCCGCGCCGTTTCCCCAATGAATTTTCTTTAGGACACGTCCACTTCTGGGGTCCATATCTTTATCGCTCATCGTTCTGGGCAACAACGGAAGAGCAGGAGNGCGAGCGAGCACTTTCACACCTTGAGCAGACAATCATCTTTGAAGGCCCACAGACAATTGCAGCAATCTTGATTGAGTCTGTTCCTGGAACTGCAGGTGTTCTCGTTCCACCAAAGGGATATCTCGAAGGCGTCCGCGCGCTCTGTGATAAATATGGGATTCTATGGATTGCCGATGAAGTTATGGCAGGTTTTGGCCGCACAGGAAAATGGTTCGCCTACCAACATACAAACGTTCAACCAGATCTCATTGTCTTTGCCAAGGGTGTTACCTCTGGTTACGTCCCACTCGGAGGCGTTGTTGTAACGAAGAAAATTGTTGAGACTTTTAATGATCGGGTATTCCCAGGTGGTCTTACTTATTCGGGGCATCCTCTAGCTTGTGCAACTGCAAATGCAACCATTGATGCCATGAAGGAAGAGAAGATGGTTGAAAATGCGGCAATGATTGGTGAGACAGTTATTGCACCTGCACTTGCCCAACTTTCACAGAAACATCCCATGATTGGTGATGTTAGAGGTCAAGGAGTTTTTTGGAGTTTAGATCTTGTCTCTGACCGCGCGACTCGTGAGCCTCTAGCGCCATATGGCGCATCTAGCCCTGCCATGAATGAAATTGTGGCTGAATGCAAAAAGAATGGGTTGATGCCATTTAACAACTTCAATCGCATTCACCTCAATCCCCCATGCAATATTTCTGTAGAGGATGCCAAACTCGGCCTCCAGATGCTCGATCGCGCACTCACGGCCATGGCCCATCACTACAAGGGCAAATAGGAATTTATGAATAGCCTCGTCACAGTCTCAGCGTTTACCTTCGGGATTCAAGCATTTGTCNCCCTCTTTGTCATCCTTGATCCACCAGGTGCGATCCCTATCTTTCTCTCCCTCGTTTCTGGAAAGAAACATAAAGAACGCGTTCATTTAGCCTGGCAAGGAGCTGCTTCATCACTTGTCATCATCGTTGTATTTGCACTCTTTGGTCAGGTAATTCTGAATTACTTGCACATCTCATTAAACGCTCTTCAAGGTGCGGGCGGACTTCTACTCTTCCTCATTTCGATGGAACTTCTTACGGGAAAAGGTTCGGAAGAGTCAGCCACAAAGAATGTGAATGTGGCGATGGTTCCACTTGGTACACCTATTTTGGCTGGACCTGGAGCAATCGTAACTACGATGCTTTATGTTCAATATGCACATTCATCCCAAGCCAAACTTTCCTTGGCCGCAGCAATCATCGCCGTGCACATTGTGATCGGGCTGACGCTGATGTTTTCGACAAAGATTCTTGGAATTATTAAAGATTCAGGCGTTACTCTTGTTGCTCGTGTGGCCGGTCTTCTTGTTGCAGCTATAGCAGTCGAGATGATGGTTCAATCCATCAAAGGATTCTTTAACCTCGGATAGCTAAAAAGAGCAATCCTGTAATCACAACCGCAATACCAAGCCAACTATTTGCTGAAAGAGTATCTCCGAGCACGACAACGGCTAAGAGGGTTGCCGTTGCAGGTTCTGCAAGAACCAAAGTTGATGCGGTACTTGAATGCACTCGCTTGAGGCCGTAGGCATACAAGGTGTATCCCAGCCCTGTTGTAAAGATCCCCAGCCAAAGAATCAGACCGGCTCCCTTTGCCGTAACCATCCATTGCGTACCAGCGACAAAACAAAATGGAAAGACGAGAATAGCTGCGAGAGTAAAAACTCCAGCCGCAAGCCGTGTTGGTTCAATTCCGGCATTCAGTGCTCGCCTGCTTGCCACATTAAAGAAGGCAAATCCAAGTCCGGCGACGAGCGCAAGAAATACTCCAAAGAAGTTAAACCCCTTTTCGCTGTGATGCGCGTTTAAAAGGGCAATTCCAATTGTCGTAAGAATAGTTGCGAAAAACCAGACTCGTGTTGGTTTCTCGCGAACAAGGGCATATGCGACCAGGCCAGTAAATATCGGCGCGCTTCCCAGTGCTGTGAGTGTTGCAATGGGGACNCCTGTGAGTTTTACTGAAGAAAAAAATGAGAGTTGATAAATTGCAATCCCTACACCTGAAATCCAAAGATCCCTACGCGGAAATCTTATTGATCGTAATTTCGTCGTGAATCTAGAGATGAGTAAAAGGGTCAGAGCTCCGATAAAAAGTCTGGTGCTAGCGACTGCTAATGGTGAAATTCCCTTTGCCAAAAGTGTTTGTGAGGTCCCAGTGGTGCCAAAACAGATTCCAGCAGCCAATATTCCGAGAGCACCTAATCGGTGATGGTTATTCTCACTCACGAGTCAAAGGTACCCTAGGGCAGTGATTGCAACCCAGAGCCTCGAACTTCGCGCAGCGGCGAGACTTCTCGTTAGCGATGTAACGGTTCGCATCAATCATGGTGATCGAGTTGGATTCGTTGGACGAAACGGCGCTGGTAAATCCACTCTATGCAAAGTCCTCGCCGGGGAGACGATGCCTGCAGGTGGACAAGTAAATCGCACGGGAACGATTGGATATCTTCCTCAAGATCCACGAACTGGCGATCAAGAAGATACTGTCATAAATAGAATTCTCTCAGCCCGCGGCCTTGATCAAATTGTTGCCCGTATGCGAAAAGCTGAAGATGCGATGGCGACCGCGACGCCCGATGAGCTCGAAAAAGCAATGGATCGTTATTCCGTTGTCGATGCTGAATTTCAAAGTGCCGGTGGTTACGCAGCTTCATCTGAAGCTGAATCCATTCTTACAAATCTTGGAATTCCAGAGCGACTCTTTGAAGAGTCCCTTGAAGCTTTGAGCGGTGGCCAACGTCGACGAGTGGAACTTGCCCGTATTCTCTTTAGTGGAGCAGACACGCTCCTTCTCGATGAACCCACAAACCACTTGGATGCAGAATCGATTATTTGGCTTCGTGAATACCTCATGAAATATAGCGGCGGGCTTGTCATCATCTCTCACGATGTCAATCTGATTGAAACAGTCGTCAACAAAGTCTTCTATATCGATGCAAACCGAAATGTTATCGACGTCTATAACATGGGCTGGAAGAAATATCTCCTCCAGCGCGAACAAGATGAACACCGTCGCAAAAAGGAACGCGCAAACGCAGAGAAAAAGGCTGCCATCCTTGCAAAGCAGGGTGAAAAAATGCGCGCCAAGGCTTCGAAGGCAAAAGCTGCACAAGGAATGCTCCGTCGAGCAGATCAATTACTTTCTGGTCTTGAAGATGTGCGCGTCAAAGATAAAGTTGCAAAACTTCGCTTCCCTACTCCTGCCCCATGTGGCAAGACTCCTCTTACTGCAGAGGGTTTATCCAAATCGTACGGATCCCTTGAAGTTTTCACCGATGTCGATCTTGCTATCGATCGTGGATCGCGCGTTGTGATTCTTGGCCTCAATGGCGCTGGTAAGACAACGCTTCTCAAAATTCTGGCTGGCGTCAGCGAGTCAGATACTGGTGCAGTAAATCCCGGACATGGTCTCAAAATTGGTTACTACGCGCAGGAGCATGAGTCGCTTGATTTCGAACGTACAGTGCTTCAGAACATGATGTCATCTGGTGCTGATATTAAAGAGCAACAAGCACGTCAAGTGCTCGGTTCATTCCTGTTTGTTGGCGATGATGTTGATAAATTTGTAAAAGTATTGAGCGGTGGAGAGCGAACTCGTCTTGCTTTAGCAACTCTTGTTGTTGGCGAGGCCAACGTACTGATGCTTGATGAGCCAACAAATAACTTGGATCCGGCATCCCGTGATGAAATTCTCGGAGCCCTGACTGAATATCAAGGCGCTGTTATTCTCGTATCTCACGATGAAGGCGCAGTTCGCGCCCTCAAACCAGAACGCGTTTTACTTTTGCCAGATGGAGATGAAGATTTGTGGAATGACGAGTACCTCGACCTAATCTCCCTCGAATAAGCTCTTAAGCGCGTAGAGCCTGAGCCAACTCTCGAAAATCTTCAACAAGAATATCAATTTCGCGCTGGCCATGAGCCAGTGAAATCAACCATTGCTCATCTAATCCCGGAGGCGTGATGATTCCGCGATTAAGTGACCATAGCCATGAAAGTTCAGCTACTTTGAAGTCAGTTGCTTTGTAATCACGGTAATTGCGCACTGGATCAACCGACCAAGTGATGCAACCCTTGATACCAAATCCAACGGTGTGTGCTGGTAATTGATACTCATCAATAATCTCAGATATGCGTTGAAGGGCTTGCATATTGAGAGCTTCCGCCTTGGCGAGTGCCTCCGGAGTACAAATTTTATCGATCGCTCGAACCCCTGCCATGGCAAGTGGATTTCCGTTAAATGTTCCGAAATGAGCCATGCGGTTATCAACTACAACCTGCATAATCTCTCGCTTTCCACCAAATGCCGCAAGTGGAAGACCGCCACCAATAGATTTAGCAAGCGCGATGAGATCTGGCTTTACACCAATTCGTTGAGCCGCTCCATGTGGGCCAGCTGTTAATCCGGTTTTGACTTCATCGAAAATCAAAATAATTCCATACGTATCGCAGAGATCGCGAACGGATTGCAGATATCCCTCATCTGGAAGAACGATTGCAAGATTTTCAAGAACTGGTTCAACAATAAAGNAAGCAATTTCTGATGCATGCGCTTTGAATGTACGTTCGAGCGATTCAAGATCATTGTATGGAACAACAAAAACTGTTCCAACAGTCGCACCATCTGGAATAACTGCATTTGGGTTATCTGCTGGGCCTGCTTTATCCAGAGATGGTTTCGCAGAAACAGTAAGCGGATCGTATGAACCGTGATAACCGCCTTCTACCTTGACGATTGCATCTTTTCCAGAATAAGCCTTTGCGGTACGAACGGCATACATGGTTGCTTCGGTGCCAGAGTTTGCAAACCGTACTAAATCTATAGAGAACCGCTTGCAAATTCGTTCGGCTGCATCCCTAGAAATCGGGGACGGAGTAACAAAGAGCATGCCAACTTCTAGCGCCGCTTTTGTCTCTTCTACAACAACCGGGTTGAGGTGACCTGCAAGCATTGCTCCAAATCCCATGGAGAGATCGAGGAGTTCGCGCCCATCAACATCGGTCATCCACGCGCCCTTTGCCGACTTTATGGAGATTGGGTATGGATCCCAATGTTGGAAACTTGAAACAACGCCCAAAGGCAGTGTGTTCTTGGCGATTTCGAATTCCATCTCAGAACCCAGAGTTGAGCTTTTGAAACGTTCCCATTCATTTGCGAGAAGTTCATCAATTCGCGAATCTGAAAGTGGGGTTGGATTTTGACTTAATTTTCTAAATGCTTGAGTTTCAAGTTGGCGAAACATTTTGTCTAACACCGAGAACTTTCAGCCTTTGCTGAAATACGATGCGATCTCCCTTATAAGTTTGGCGTTTAAGCTCATTACTGCAAAAACGTTAAGGTGAAGGTAGCAGAGGCTTCTACGAAAAGCACCTTCCCCGCATACAGCTGGTGTGGTTTTAGACTTTTTTTGAAAAAAGTTCAATTTCACTATCTTTAATGGAAGAATACTTTCATGTGCAGATTGATGGGCTTCGCCTCAAAAGTTGATACCTCCATTAATGAAATTGCCGGTGCGCATTTTCCGCAATTCGCACTCTTGGCGGATCGACATAAGGATGGTTGGGGATTTTCATCAGATTCTGAGTTGGTGAAAGAAATTGCTCCAGCACGCACAAGTCCACGATTTGATGAAGTTATCGCAGAGAATGAAAAAGCGGCGCTTCTTCACTTTCGTTTTGCTTCTACGGGAATTAACGTACAAGAAAGTAATAGCCATCCATTTATGAGAGATGGAATCTCTTTTATACACAACGGCACAATTAAGCCAGCAGATACCTTGAATCAATTTGTTGATGCAGACTTGCTCGCAAAAACCACTGGGACAACTGATAGCGAGCGATATTTTTTTGCGGTACTCACACAACTTCGAAGCAAGCCAATTGCTGAAGCCTTTTTGCAAACGGTTCGCAATATTAAGGAAACAGGAAATTTCTCCAGCCTCAACGCAATGGTTCTCACTCCTCAGTTTTACATCGTAGTGAGCGAACATGACAACAGTCGTATTCCCAAAGAGGAGCCAGCTGATTATTACCGGCTCTCCTACAAGGCAGATAGCGATGGGGTTATTGTCGCCTCATCGGGGTGGGACCAAACTGACTGGAATGAGATTCCCAACCACACCATGATGGTTGTGGACCGCACCACCCTTTCGCGCGATTTCATCGCTATTTGATTTTTCGATAGAGTTCCACCAGGTCACGAGTATCGATATCAAGCCCCGGCTTATCGATCGGCAACCCTCCTCTTGGAGCTCACACTCCAAGTACGCGGTGGGGTGCTCCGGGTGAAGACCAGGCCAGAAAATCTGGCAAGCGCGTTCGACATCAATGTTGTAAATGCGTCCTTGATTACACAGGAGGATAAAGAATGAAAAAAATATCAATCGTCTCAGCTCTTGCGGTTGCAACAATTTCAATTGCAACCCTGTCGCCTGCACATGCAGCGCTCACAACCATCACACCAGGAGTTCTCACTATCGGAACTGATGACCCAGCTTATGGTCCTTGGTTTGATAGCAACACACCATCAAATGGCAAGGGTTATGAATCTGCAGTTGCCTACGCAGTTGCAAAGCAACTGGGCTATCCAGCTACAAAGGTCAAGTGGGTCAAAGCTTCATTTAATAGCGTGATTCAGCCTGGTAAGAAATCTTTTGATTTTGATATCAATCAAATCTCAATCACACCTGAGCGTGCAAAGGTCGTAGATTTCTCATCTGGTTATTATGATGTTGCCCAAGCAGTTGTCACCGTTAAGGGATCAGGAATCGAAAAAGCTACAAAGATTTCAGATCTTTCAAAGGTCGCACTTGGCGCACAAGTTGGAACAACTTCACTTTCAACTATCAATACAATAGTCAAGCCTTCCAAGAAGGCTTCAGTCTATGACTCCAATGATTTAGCAACTGCTGCTCTTACTGCAGGGCAAATCAAGGGGCTCGTTGTGGACCTTCCAACTGCTTTTTATATCGCAGCTACAGCAAAGAATGCGGTCCTTGTTGGACAATTCCCAGCACAAGCAAAGTCCGAGCAGTTCGGACTTGTTCTCAGCAAGGGATCTTCACTTACTTCAAAGGTAAGCGCTGCAGTTGACGCTCTTCGAGCAAATGGAACTCTCAAATCAATTGCTGATAAGTGGTTGGCAGATGTTGGCGGAGCTCCAGTTTTCAAGAAGTAACCGCTCCAACTAATCCTCGAAAAGAACTCGATAAAAAAGGGGTCTGATGACATACCAGCCATCGCAGTTGCGTCTGCAACGCGAAGCCGCACGTCGTCAGGCCTCTCGTCGTTCTTCAACCATCGCGCTTTTGAGCACTTTGCTCTTTGGAATCGCGGTTGTGCTTGTCATAACTGGCGCAAAAGGATTCCAACTAGTTCGTCAATCATTTTTTAGTTGGCATTACGCAGTTCATTCATTCCCATCAGTTCTTTCGGGAATTTGGCTCAATCTGCGAGTCATGATTATTGCCGAAATATTTGTCTTAATTTTCGGCTTGCTTCTTGCTCTTGCTCGAACTTCGAAAANCCCGGTTCTCTATCCAGTGAAACTCTTTGCAACTTTCTATACCGATATCTTTCGTGGGCTTCCGCTTCTACTTGTTTTATTGCTCGTTGGATTTGGAATTCCCGGTCTTCAAATAAGTTGGATTCCAAACTCTGCAGTTATCCTTGGAACGGTTTCTCTCATTTTGACCTATTCGGCATATGTTGCAGAGGTTATTCGCGCAGGAATCGAGGCCGTAAATCCGGCACAAAGAATGGCTGCACGTGCGCTCGGACTGACTCAAACTCAGACTCAGCGACGTGTTGTTCTGCCACAAGCCCTTCGTAAGGTGACTCCCCCTCTCCTCAACGATCTTGTTTCGCTTCAAAAAGATTCAGGCTTAATCTCCGTTCTTGGTGCAATCGATGCTATTCGAGCTGCGGGAATCGAAACTGCGCAATCATTTAATTTCACCCCATACTTAGTGGCCGGCGCAATATTTGTAGCACTCACAATCCCGCTGACGCGTTTTACCGATTGGTTAACACGAAAACAAGACCGTGCCCGCCAACAACAGGGACGGTGGTAGAAATGAGCACCCTAGATCTTAAGAATATTCGCAAGTCTTACGGAAGCGACCTTGTAATCTCCGATTTGAATTTATCTCTGGAGAAGCATCAGGTAAAGGTTCTCATTGGTGCAAGCGGTTCTGGTAAGAGCACCCTTCTGAGGTGTATCAACTTATTGGAAGAGATTGATGATGGGCAGATATTTCTTGACGGAAAAGATATATCTGAGATTGGAGTAGATGCCGATGATGTTCGCGCTTCGATTGGGTCAGTTTTTCAGGCTTTCAACCTCTTTCCCCATCTGACGGTGCTGGAAAATATCACCTTAGCGCCTCGCCTTGTTCATGGAATTTCACGAGCAGAAGCAGAACAGGATGCGACCGAACTTCTTGCGCGCTTTGGCCTATCCGAGAAAGCAAACCAATATCCCGACCTTCTCAGTGGAGGTCAGCAACAACGCGTTGCGATTCTTCGAGCCATCATTTGTAAGCCAAAACTTTTGCTTCTCGATGAAGTGACAAGTGCTCTTGATCCAGTTCTTATTGCAGAAGTTCTCTCCCTTATTGCCGAACTCAAGCGCGAAGGCATGACGATGCTCATTGCAACCCATGAAATGGGCTTTGCTCGTAAGGTGGCAGATGAGGTTCTCTTTTTGAAGGGCGGGCAGATCATCGAGTCGGGGGCGCCGTCGCAGATACTTGAAAAACCCCAAAGCCTAGAATTGAAATCTTTTCTCTCCGCCCTTGAAGAGGCTGGCCGCCTATAGTCCGCAATAATGTTGCAGATGCAAATCATTTGCAATAACCTATAGCTATGACAACGCCCCCCAAGCCTCTCCTCCGTGAACATCTGCGCTTTGAGCGCCATGAACTTCCAGGCCTCTTCGGGGTCATCGGGACCGTGCTCGCCCTCCATGTCATCGGATGGGGCCTTTTTATTCATTACAACTCCATGCCTCAATTTCATGCCCTTGCCGATGCAAATCACACGCTGATCTATGCAGGCGCAGGGGCCTTGGCATATTCATTTGGATTACGACATGCATTCGATGCCGACCATATTTCTGCGATTGATGACACGACCCGTTTAATGCTGGCAAAAGGAAAGAAACCAATGGGAGTCGGTCTCTTTTTTTCACTCGGTCACTCCACAATTGTATTAGCGCTATCTATCGGCATTGCATTCGCTGCAAAGCAAGCAGTGAAATTCCAACATAACTTTGCGCAAACTGGCGGAATCATCGGCGCAAGCGTTTCAGCTTTCTTTCTCTATCTTGTTGGAATTCTCAATCTCATCATCCTCGTGGGAATCATCAAAGTCTGGCGCCAGGCAAAGTCGGGAAAGTTTTCGCACGAACACCTCAACCAGCTTCTTAACGAACGTGGACTTTTCAATCGAATTTTTCGTGGCTTTTTCAAAAAGGGCTTTGATCATTCTTGGCAGCTCTACCCCATCGGAGTTCTCTTCGGACTTGGATTTGATACGGCAACAGAAGTTGGCCTTCTTGGACTTTCAGCAACCGCCGCCATTGGAACGGTAGGCGGAACTCTGCCTCCCCTTGCAATTATCGCTCTGCCATTTATCTTTGCCGCGGGAATGTCGATGATGGATTCTTTGGATGGAATCTTTATGACAAAGGCTTACGCATGGGCCTTTACATCCCCACTTCGCAAAATCTATTACAACCTCACAACAACCGGAATTTCAATTTTCGTAGCACTTGTCATTGGAACTGTTGAACTCGTTGGAGTTCTGGCAGATAAAACGAGTATTGCAAAATATCAACCATTCACATGGATCGCGAGCATAAAGCTCGATCAAGTGGGCTATTGGATTGTCGCTAGCTTTATCGCAACCTGGATAGGTTCTGTTTTGATCTGGAAATTTGGACGTTACGAGGAGCGTTTTAGCTCAGGTATTACAGAAACTGAACACAGCCACACTGAACTTGAGATTTAATCTAAATATAAATCAGGCAAAAACTCAGTGGTACCAGGAACGACCGAATACTGATCCAGGTCTGTAATTCCTTCTTCTGCAAGAACTTCATCGTCAATGAAGAAGTTTCCTGTGCACAATCTGGAATCACGATTGAGGATTGCGTACGCGGCATCGCCCATAATCTCCGGCTTTCGACAAAAATCAGTATCCATGCCCGGAATCATTTGAAGGGCTGCTGTATCGATCACGGTACGGGGCCAAAGTGCGTTGACGGCAATCCCCTCGCGTTTGAATTCCTCAGCAAGACCCATCACCGTCATGCTCATTCCATATTTGGACATTGTGTATGCAACATGACGCTTAAACCATTTTCCCTGCAAATTAATCGGCGGTGAAAGTGTCAAGATATGTGGATTTGAGCTCTCTTTGAGGTGCGGGATGGCGGCTTGAGAAGTGAAATATGTTCCGCGAACATTGATATCAAACATAAGGTCGAATCGTTTTGCGGGCGTTTGAAGAGTGGGGGTCAAATTAATTGCGCTCGCATTATTAATCAGAATATCCAGACCGCCAAATTGTGCCACCGCCTTATCAATGGATGACTGGATCTGCTCTTCATCACGGATGTCACATTGAATTGGAAGGGCTACACCACCGGCTTCTTCAATCTCTTTTGCCGCTGTAAAAATTGTTCCGGGTAGTGCGGGATGAGGATCTGCAGTCTTTGCGGCAATCGCAATCATGGCGCCATCGCGCGCAGCTCGCTTTGCTATTTCAAGCCCAATTCCACGTGAACCACCTGTAATGAAAATTCTCTTTCCGGCAAGTGACATTATTTGGCCTTTCCTGAGAGGAAGTTCATAAATGCCGCCTGGGCTTCATCTGATTGCAGGGCAATGCGGAAGAGTTCTCCTTCAGCGTTCATTACTGCTTCAACTGCTGCATGGTGCCCACTTTTCAGAAGAGCTTTTGTGTTCATGACGGCAGTCGGTGGTTGGCTTGCGATTGCGTGGGCAACCTTCATCGCTTCGGCGAGGGGATCGCCTTCGATTCTATTAATCAATCCAATTTCCAGCGCCTCATCTGATGTGAATGTTCGCCCAGTGAGAAGAATTTCCGAGGCTCGCACATGGCCAACCAGCTTTGGAAATAAATAACTTGAGCCGGCTTCAGGAACAAGTCCCAAGGTGACAAAGGGCATGCTGAATTTTGTATCAGGCGCGGCGAATACCGCATCGCAATGCAGGAGTGCGGTTGTTCCAATTCCAACAGCCCGCCCTTGCACTGCTGCAATCAGCGGCTTTGGAAAGTTATGGAGGTTATGAATAAATTGAAAGCCTGGCGCACTCTCGTCCGCTGGAATGTCATTGGCAAAATCGAAGATGTCATTTCCTGCGGTAAAGCAATCTCCGGCTCCAGAAAGAACGACGACGCGAATATCGAATTCTTGCGTTGCTCTTACAAGAGCTGCATTCAGCGATGCATACATTCCCTTGTTGATCGCATTTTTCTTCTCGGGGCGGTTAAACTGGATGGAGAGAACGGCCCCGTCCTGGGTCACTTCGATTTCATTCACACTCTATCCTCGCACTTTTTTTCAGATTTGAAAGAGTTCCTCTCGAAAATTCAAGTAATTTTTTGGGTAAGCGACCCCTTCCAAGCTTTATACTTGCCGAATGACAGTGATCATTCCTAGCCATCTATGGGAATACATCATTGCAACAACTCTCATTATTTTGGTCCCCGGGCCAAGTGTCCTTTTTACGATTGCCCGGGCAATCGCATGGGGGCGGTTGATAGCAGTTGCCACCGTCGTCGGAAATGGTCTCGGCGTATATCTGATCTCTATCGCCGTCGCTCTCGGATTAGGCCCTCTCCTTCAACACTCTTCATTTGCATACCATGCAGTCCAGTGGTTTGGTGGCTGTTACCTTGCCTATCTTGGTTACCAAGCTATTCGACAGGGCACTGCGCATTCCGAGGATATGCGTACAGTCAGTGAAGCAAAACCTTCTATCCCTCAGACCATTAAGCAAGGCTTCATCGTTGGAGTTCTTAACCCAAAGACAGTTGTCTTCTTTGCCGCGATACTTCCTCAATTTACTGATCGGGAAAAAGGGCACATCACAGCTCAACTGATTCTTCTTGGAACAATTTTTGCAGTCATAGCTTTCATCTCTGACAGTGGCTGGGGACTTCTTGCTGGGACCTTTCGGGAATGGTTGGCTCACGACGTGAAGCGCTTGATTCGCTTACGAGTAACGGGTGGATTCATCATGATTGGGCTGGGCGTCTTCACCATTCTCAACTCTTTCCGCTAAATCTGCCTGCCTCTCCCACTTTGTCAGTGGAAAGGTGCAGAATTCACCTCACGATAAATAAATTTATGGGGGCCATTAAATGGGTGAACGTCGTTCCAATATCAGTCCAAGTGATCTCACATTTTCGTGGGATGGATGCCATCGATGTCTCTGGTTGTACTACAACCACCAGGTAAAGGCTCCAATGTTTATGCCTACTGTTGCTGAACTAGCTGATCTTCAGGAGAAATATTTTATTGGGGCGAGCACCGCAGACATGCACCCGGGGATGCCAGCTGGAAAGGTTGTCGATCACGGTGGGTGGGTTCAATCAACACCTATCCAAGTTGATGGAAAAGTTTCACATCTTGCGATACGTGGTAAGTACGATTTGCTTCTTGAGTTCCCAGATGGAACATATGGAATCATCGATTGCAAAATGCAAGCACGAACATCAGATAAATCAAGTTTCTATTCACCTCAACTTGAAGCATATGCGTTCGCTCTCGAAAATCCTGCTAAGGGTGAAGCGAAGAAGATCTCAGTACTTGGAATTTATTCCTGGTCATTGGACCGAGCATCCGGAAACCTCAGCGTAGGTTTTGGATATCGAGTCAACACAAATTGGTACCCTGTTGATAGAGATCCCATTGCACTTCAAAAGCGTCTCGTAGATTTTGTTAATGTGGTCAATGGAGATATGCCTCAATCAAAACAGAGCTGTGATCAATGCAAATATATTTCTGAGCGCCAAGCAATCGTCAAAGGGAATTAAAAACTCTCTCCGCGCGCTATCCGATTTTTTGCCTCCGAGGCATACATGTCCACAGTCTCTTGACCAGAAAGTTGTTGGATTGCAGTCATGATGCGATCGGTTGCCTCTCGCAAAACCTGAACATTGCTTGAATCGCCCTCAAAATACATTGGCTCTCCGAAGACCATCTCTACACGCTGGACCTTGGGAACAACTTTTCCTGTTGGTTGTATCTCTGCAGTATTGAACATCGCAACAGGAACAACAGGTGCACCTGACTCAATCGCCATGCGTGCAATTCCTGTGCGACCTTTGTACAGTCGACCATCAGGTGAACGTGTGCCTTCTGGGTAGATGCCGATGCAGGCACCTTCTTTAAGAAGTTCAAGCCCTGTCAATAAAGCCGCTTCACTACGACGACCGCCTGCGCGATCAACGGGTACTTGCCCAAGAGCAATAAAAGTAACTTTTTTGAGCAACCCTTTAATTCCAGGGGATGTGAAGTATTCACTCTTCGCCAAGAATGTGACCTTACGCGGTACAACGAGTGGCATAAATATCGAGTCACTGAAGGAGAGGTGGTTTGAGGCGATGATGCATGGCCCAACCGTCGGGACCTGACGTAGGCCGCTCACCTTGGGACGGAAGAGCAACATTAAGACTGGGCTGAGGAAGGATTTCAAAGTCGTATAAACCACGGGCTTAATTTACGGCTAATCGCGCCAGAGAGCACCTTGAAGGGTGCGGAGTGTGACACCATCTGAGCGTGGCAAGCCTCCCTCCTCCCCTTTCTGCAGGAGATATCTGCCTTCGGGGAGGAAAAATCGGAGTTCTGCTGATTCATGGCTTTACTGGCACTCCTGAAAGCGTTGCGCCATGGGCTCAGGGTTTTCATGAAGCAGGGCTCACAGTTCACGCACCCTTACTCCCTGGGCATGGAACTCGAGTTGAGGATCTCAATGCAACTTCATGGAGTGATTGGTACGTCTGTGTTGAAGAATCATTTATTGCAATGCGTAAAGAGTGTGAACGAGTTTTTGTAGCCGGATTTAGTGTTGGCGGAGCTCTTGCACTTCGATTAGCGCAAATTCGAGGAAGTGAAATCGAAGGCGTCATGCTGTGTAACGCGGCAATCTTTGATGATAGAAAGATTCTCAATTTCCTACCCATCGTCAAGCACTTTCTTCCCACAACTAAAACTGGCGAGATGGATGTTAAGAAGAATGTTCCACGGCGCATGAGTTACGACAGAATGCCAATGCGTGCTCTTGATTCACTTCGCAAATTGTGGAAGATCGTTGAGGAAAATCTCTATATGGTCGATACGCCTCTGATGGTGAGTTACTCCGTTAATGACCATGTAATACATCCAATTAATAGCGAGACTATTATCGATAATGTCTATTCAGCCGATATTCGTGAAGTTATTTTTGAAGATTCATATCACAATGTTTCCTGGGATAACGATGCTCACGTTCTCATTGAAGAAAGTGTTCGATTTATTCATGATGTCTTAAGTGGGGATATTGAGAGTGGCGCAGATTATGACGAACGAGATTTGATAAATGCTGAATTTGAATCAATTGTTTCAGGCTTGAGTCTAGATACTTCATCTGGGTCTACATATTTAGATGAGCTAGATAAATTTGATGAGATAGACACATTTAAAGCCCCTCGGCCATCACGCTTACATTTGTCGCAGAATTCAAAATATTCACTTGCCGCAATAGTTGCAAGCGGGCTTTACATTCTGTTCGAGGGATTCAATGGTGGCGATCCCCTCAATATGGGTGGATGGCCGGCTGTCATTCTTTTTTGTGGCGGCGTAGGTTCCTTTATATGGCATACCGCTAAAAACAATCGCGATGACGGCGATGATGGAGCAGTTATTTAGATACGCGCAAGATCGGCTGCGCCAACAACGCCGGCGTCATTGCCGAGTTCTGCTGCAACAATTCGAGGATTGGGATGCTTTCCCTGGAATGGCATATACCGATCTACAGCCGCTCGCGTTGGGGCGAGGAGAATCTCCCCTGCATCCACAACTCCGCCACCTATGACAACACAAGCCGGGTCAAGCAAAACTGCAAGTGATGCGATACCAGCACCCAGCCACTGGGCAGTTGTGTTGAAGGCGGCAAGTGCCACCATATCTCCCTCACGCGCAGCTTCGGTGATATGCAAGCCTGTGAGTCCTTCAATCGTTCCGTTCCCGCGTGCAAGCAGATTGTGAGAGGCATCCGGTGCCGCTGCAATCGCTTCACGAGCGTGGCGCATCAGGGCGTTACCGGATGCATATTGTTCAAAGCAACCACGAGCTCCACATCCACACAAATGTCCCTCTGGCACGACGCGAAGATGTCCAAATTCAGCTGCGATGCCAAATGCTCCACGGTGAAGTGAACCGTTTACAACAATTCCCCCGCCAATTCCCGTTCCTACAGTTAACATCATCATTTGCGCTTCGCCACGACCGGCTCCATAACGAGCTTCGCCCCATGCAGCCGCATTAGCATCATTTTCAATAACAACAGGAAGATTCACTCTTGAAGAGATTTCCTTCTCCAGATTAATCCCATTCCACCCCGAAATATTTGGTGTGGCAAGCATTGTTTTTCGATCAGAGGAGACAAAACCGGCAGCAGAAATTCCAACCGATTCGGCGGTTGTATATTCCTTTTTCAATTCAATAATGACGTCAGCGATTGTTTGGGTAAGCGCCTCGCCGCCTTGCTTGGGCGTATCTTTTCTGTGTGTGGAAAGAATTTTTCCAGAAGCGTCGACAACTCCGCCCAGAACCTTTGTTCCTCCGATATCTACGCCAATACTTAATGAAGAGTTATTTGCAGGCATAGATCGTTAATTTTCCAACTTGCTCTTGAGCTCAGCGAGGGCTTTATCGATTGTTTCGCGCTCAGCCTTAGTGCGCATCATTGCTGGAACTGGCATAGAAAGACCAACGGTCAGCTCGTATGTCACAGTGACAGTGTCGTCACCATTATCTTTAATTTCATATGAACCAGTCATCTGCGTCAACATATCGGCTTCATCGAGAGAAAAATGAAGAGCGCCAGGCGCATCGCTCCAATCGTAGTCCAGGGTCACGTGGTCTTTTACGGGACCTGCCTTGATATCCATCTCAACCTTTGTTGCTCGTGATTGGTTATCACTTGCAAGTACCTTCGCTGAAGGAATCGCCGAAGACCAGGTGGGATAATTTGCAGGGTCAAAGAGCAGCGCCGAAACATCGTCGATAGACGCTTCAATAACAATGGAATTTTTCGATATCTCGCTCATGGGATGAGGTTACAGCGTCTCTAAACACTAGAAAACAACCCTGCTCGGCGATACCGTTCCCCCATGGACTTGTACACAACTCCCGCAATAGTGCCCGCAGCGACCGCCGGCAATCTCACAAACCTCATCGCCGAGCGTGCGTGGTTTGAAGCAGATCGCGTGATGGTCTCTCGACCTTTGGGGGATGGTTGGCAAGCTGTTACCGCTCGCGAATTTGATGATGAAATCAGAGCGACTGCAAAAGGTCTGATCGCATCGGGCCTGAAGATTGGCGATCGAGTGGCCATCATGGCAAAGACTCGATATGAGTGGACTGTTCTGGATTTTGCTATTTGGTATGCCGGTGGATGTGTTGTCCCCATTTACGAAACATCAAGTGCTGAACAAATTGATTGGATTCTTACCGACTCTCAAGCCGTAGCAATCATTGTTGAAACTCCAGCGCTTGCAGACCTTGCTCGACCTGTTCTTCCTTCCCATTGCACAAACATGTAGGTTATTACCGACAATGCACTCGCAACTCTTGCGCACAGTGGTGCTCACATCTCCGATGAAGAAGTAGCGAATCGACGGGCTGCTCTCACGCCGGAAACCCTTGCCACTCTCATTTACACATCAGGTACAACGGGAAAGCCAAAGGGCGTACAACTTACGCACGGAAACTTTCTCTCCGAATGCGGAAATGTTGTGCAAGGTGCGAACGATCTATTCCTAAAACCAGGTGGGTCAACACTTCTTTTTCTTCCTGTCGCGCACGTCTTTGGTCGGATGGTTCAAATCGGTGCAATAAATGCAGGACTTCATCTTGCCCATTGCAGTGATATCNCCCGACTCCAACAAGACCTGGCATCATTTAAGCCAACATTTGTACTTGCTGTCCCAAGAATTTTTGAAAAAGTGTATAACGGAGCAGAAGCAAAAGCTGATGCCGCTGGAAAGGGAAATATCTTTCGCAAGGCTGCGTCTATTGCAATTTCTTATTCAGAAGCGTCAGATAACGGAAAGATTCCACTACTTCTTCGCGCACAACATNCCCTCTTCGATCGATTGGTGTACTCCAAGATTCGCCATGCGCTAGGTGGCAGAGTTGATGCAGCAATCTCCGGTGGAGCACCGCTGGGAAAACGCCTTGGACATTTTTATCGAGGTGCAGGTGTTCGTATTCTTGAAGGTTACGGATTAACGGAAACAACTGCAGGAGNAACACTGAATTTGACCTTGCACCAAAAAGTTGGATCTGTTGGTCGTCCTGTACCTGGAACCACAATTGCCATCGCAGAAGATGGTGAAGTTTTGATCAAGGGCCCTATCGTGATGCGCGGATATTGGCAGAACGATGAAGCAAATCGCGAAGTTTTCACCGAGGATGGATTTTTCCGAAGTGGTGATCTTGGAACGCTCGATAGCGAGGGCTTCCTGAGCATTGTTGGTCGAAAGAAAGAATTGATTGTTACATCTGGAGGCAAGAATGTTGCCCCAGCAGTTTTGGAGGATCGCGTTCGCGCACATCCGCTCGTAAGTCAGTGCGTTGTACTTGGCGATAACCAGCCATTTATCGCCGCACTTGTCACACTCGATCCAGAAGCTGTAAAAGGCTGGGCGAGCGCCTCGAAGAAGGCGAGCACCTCAGTTGCAGACCTCTGTCACGACCCCGATCTCTTGGCGGTCGTTCAAACGGCCATTGATGACGCAAATAAAGCAGTGAGCCGCGCTGAATCCATACGTAAATTCACCATTCTTCCTTTCGACTTCACTATTGCCGATGGTCAACTCACCGCGAAATTATCGGTGAAGCGTCACGTTGTTGCCCAGCAATATGCCAAGGAGATTGAAGAACTTTTCAGCTAAAAAATTAGCAGAATGGATGGGGCTCATGAAGAAGAGCTCGTATCAAGAACGAAACACGATTGCTCGAGAGCTCTATCAAACATTTGCCCAAGAGCTATCAGAAGTTAATTTTCGGATTGATGAAACGATAGGACTCAACTCAACAAACCCGGTGACCCGAGCTTCCTTGCGTGAAATAAGATCCCAACTCTCTCAGACAATTGAGAAGTCACGCCATATTCGCCAGGAAAAATTTGAGCTCACACCCCGTGAAATGGATGTCTTAATTCACCTCTCATCAGGTGCTTCGGTGAAAGAAATCTGTGAAAGGCTATTTCTTGCGCAACCAACGGTAAAAAGTCACCTTGCAGGTTGCTACCGCAAACTGGGTGTTACAAATCGAGTGGAAGCAATTACCGCAGCGCAGAAACTTGGATTACTCCCCTAAAAGCATCTGTGAAAAACGCTCGCCCCAAATTTTCCAGCTCCACTCCTGCACAGCCCACTCTCGGCCACGACGACCCATTGAGTCGCGCAATTGAGGATTGTGAAGTAAGCCCGCGATGGCATCTGCAATGTCATGTGTAGAAGTGCCATCAACAACAAGGCCTGTCTCACCAGCAAGAACTGCATCGGGCGCTCCCCCGGAACTACCTGCAACTACAGGAACACCGCAAGCGCTTGCCTCTAAGTAGACAATGCCAAGACCCTCAACTTCAAGACCGAAAAATCGTGATCGAGATGGCATGGCAAATACATCTCCAAGTTGGATGTGCGCGGGAAGTTGGTCGTACTTCAAACGCCCCAAGAATTTGACGTAATTTTCAAGTGAGTTTTTTCTTACAAGAGCATCAAGGTGGCTTTTTCGAGGACCTTCTCCTACCAACAAAAGCAGTGCGTTGGGAACACGAGAAATAATTTCAGGCATTGCTTCAATGAGTCGGTCTTGACCTTTTCGATGAACCAATCTGCCAACAGAAACAATTATCAACTTTCCTTCAAGGCCATACTCTCGAAGAAGGTTTTTAGATTTTGCCCCCGGAACAAAGTGATCAATGGAGATACCAGGTGCAATTCGCACCATTTCAGCGCCATCGCCAACTGCTCTTCTCATCGCACTCTTTGTGAAATTTCCTAAATACCCAATGGCATCCATCTGCTTTGCCATCGCTTTCATCACAAGAGAAAATGGCCATACTTTCGACCACCATACTTCGTGACCATGCGTGAGTGTGACGATGCGCTTGGCACCATGTCGCCGAAGAAAACCTGACATCCACCCTAAAGGAGCCGCTGCACCAAACCAGATGAATTCAGATTGATAGCGTTTCATAACAGCAGCAACCGCACGATTAACCCGGGGTGTTGGCAGGAGAACTTTTGCTCGATCTCGAATTACCTCAACACCATATTTTTTAGCAAGTTCCTGATCAAAATCCGTATCGCCCGCTTGCGAGGATGTGAAGATGACGATCTGGCTTCCATCCATTTCGCCAATAAGGCCAAGGATGAAAGATTCAATTCCGCCAGCATGCGGACCAAGATCATTGGTAACGAGAAGAATCTTTCGCGCGTTAGATACGGCGTGCACCGGCAAATCTCAAACTTCCAAAAGATGTTCCAAATTCAGTGACCTTAACGCGCGCACCTGGCCTTGGTGCATGCACCATGCGTCCTCCTCCAAGATAGATACCCACATGCGAAACATAACTTCGGCCGCCGTGGTTAAAAAAGACAAGGTCTCCTGGCTTGAGGCTGGCAAAACTTACTTTCTTTCCATAGCCCATTTGAGCAGCGGCAGAGTGTGGAAGAGAGACGCCAGCTGCACCAAAGGCGCGCATTGTTAAACCTGAACAATCCCACCACGTAGGTCCTGCGGCTCCAAAGACATATCGATCACCGATTTGCTTGATCGAAAATCGAAGCGCTGTTGCACCACGTCCTGAACCGAGATTTGCTTTTGCTGCGAGTGCAGCAGAAGCCTTCTGGTCGGCATCTTCTTGTCCATTAACAAGGGCGGCAAGGCGCTCACGTTCTGCTTTTGAAAGTTTATCCAAGATCGCCTGCGCCTGAACAAGTTTGGCATTTGCAGAAGCAAGTTGTTTAACATAGCGAGCTTTTGCTGCAGCAGCGAGAGAGATCTTGTCATTAACTGTGAGCGATGTTGCAGTGAGGCGCTGCTTTGCAAGTGTGTATTTGCGAAGTTGCAAACTCTTTTTCTTTGTAATCGTTTCAAGTGAGCCAGCCGCAGAAAGATACAAAGTGGGGTCTGAAGAGAAGAGCAACTCCATACTTTGACTCATTCCACCAGACTTGTATTGATCGGCAGCAATAGCTCCGAGAGNCTTTTTGAGTGAGGTGAGATTATCTGCCTGCTGGGCAGCTTGTTGTTGGACTGAAGCCAACTGTTTATTCAATTTATTGAATTCCACTTGAGCTTGTTGTGCTTGCTCGGCCGCAGCAGCTGCATCTTCCTGGAGGCTACGTACTTGAGCTTGAACTTGAGCCAAGGTCGGGGCAGCGTCTGCTGGAAGTGGCGCCAAGCAGGCCCATACAAGGGCGAGAGTAAAAACGAGCGCAGCGGTGAGACCAGCCGAGGGGCGTGGAGTAGCACCGTTGCGTAACTTCATTCGGAAAGGGTAACCGCGGCGGCAATCGCAGGCCAAACTCACGCGTGAATTGGGCTGTTAATTAGCCGTGAATCACGGTGAATCAGCTGGTAAAGCGAAGGGGNGGAACAAGCCCCTTCTCGGCAAGAAGTGCGATTGCACCGATCGCTGGCGCCTGAAGTTCTGAAGGTGGCGTATCGAGGATAAATGAGACAACGCAATCGCCACAGGCGAGGGCGCGCATCTTGCAGGAGTTACAGTCAATGATCATAGAAAGAGAATAAGGGTGGGTACTGACAACGTTGTGGGTACCGTTGGGCTGTGAAAAAGCGCGTGATTGCCAATCTTCTCATCGCAAAAGATGGCTCCACGACCTTTGCCGGGCGCTCTTCAGGTTTAAGTAGCCCTGAAGATCGAAGACGTTTTCACATCCTTCGAAGTAACGCTGACCTTATTCTCGTCGGCGGAAATACCGCACGAAATGAACCCTATGCCACAACTCCTTGCGAGCTTGTTGTGCTTACCCATGGGCAGTTGCCACGACAAATCGCCACTAATCCGCAAGCACGGGCCATTGCAACCTCTGTTGAAGAGTTTCTTCGTGGAGCCTCTGGTGAAATTCTCATTGAAGCTGGGCCATCACTGCTGCGAGAGGCGCTCGCCAAAAAGCTCGTGGACGAACTCTTCATCACCGTGACAGAAAGAGGCGGCGGAGAAAATATTGTTGATCTCGCCGATTTAACAAAAGGATATATCGAGTCTTTTCGTGAAGTAGTTGGAAATGAGATCTTCTTGCAATTTACTCCAATGTAGTCGCAAGTAGTCCCAAGTAATCCCAAGTAATCCCAAGTACTCCAGCTAAGTAAAGAAGCTAGCTCAACGAAATCAGTGAAACCCCCGCAATAGCCATTGCAATTCCAAGATATTGAAGCTTGTGAAGTCGCTCATGTGCATACTTAAAAGCGAGCAACGTTGTCACAACGGGATAGAGCGAGGAGAGAACAACAGCGGATGAAACGAGCCCCATGGTGGAAGCTTCGCCCAACGCAACATTTGCCAGAAAATCAGATGCGCCTCCGTACAAAAGAATTCCAGCGCTTGATTTTTCAAAACCGCCCAGCGTCTTAAACCGCAAGGCAAGAACCACCATTACCAATACTGTCGAAAATCTCATTGTCACAGCTGTCATCAAAACATTTGATTGAGATCCGTGTGTCAGCAAAAGAACTGCGATTCCAAAACAGATGGCTGCAATAACAGCAAGAAGAATAGGTTTAGGACTCAAGCCGCCATTTATTTCGGGGCCAGATCCGAAGAATGCACCCAGTATGGCAATTGCCATACCCGTGAGTGCCATCGATGTTGGTCGCTCGCCGTGCACGATGGAATAGAGAACGGGAATTAAGACAGAAAGAGAGGTAATCGGAGAAACAACTCCCATGCGACCTGTCGCAAGCCCAGCAAAGAATGCATTTAAGCCAACAAATCCCACTAATCCCGCGCAGACACCTGGCAAGAAATATCCACTCCAGGAGAGAGAGGGTGCAATCCATGTTCGCGTTGCGAGCAGAAGAGAGATCCCAACAAAGAAACCAATGACCTGACCGGCACCTGCCACAGCCACGACGTTGTGTTTCTTTGTGAGGTGCCCACCGATGTAATCACCACTTCCAAAGAGGAGACTGGAAAGAAGGGCTAAGAGTGAGNTCATAAGAAAAGGGTACCTTTCCTTGCTCGCGCCTAAGTCATTTATAGGTGTGCGCAATTTATTATTCATCAGTGGCTGCGCAACAAATCTCATTCGACCAAATCATTGCAGAAATCCGCGCTATTNCTCCACGGGCTGAAATAATTATTGACGAAGTTCCCGCCCCTCAAAAATTAGCCCCTTTTGCGATTGCACTCACCGCAGATGTACTCGAAGATGCTGCCACAGGTAGATTTGTTCTTCTTCACGATCCCAAGGGACAAGAGGGATGGTCGGGTCAATATCGATGTGTAACTTTTGTTCGTGCTGCGATTGATCAATCGATGGCTGCCGATCCCATGCTGTCTGATGTTGGTTGGAGTTGGCTCGTTGAAGCCCTAAAAAAATATGATTGCCAATACGAAGCTCCAAGTGGCACCGTCACTCGTGTAGCTTCAGTTTCTTACGGCATGCTTGAAGGTCGCGATGAAGATTCTGAAATGGAGATTCGCGCTTCGTGGACACCTACATCTGGCTCTGGCATCGCACATCATGTTCGAGCATGGCTCGACCTTCTCGGTCTCTCTGCTGCTCTTGAGCCCATTCCAGATGGAGTTACTCAACTCACTCCAAACCGACGTTAAATCCAGAGATTCGCTTATGTCCACCATGAACGAGGAAGAACTTGCACCCGAGAGTGAGAATTTAGCCCAACCGCTCCTCTCCCCTCGTCATCCAATGCCAGAACTTGTTTCAACAAACGAGGGGCTTAAGGAAGTTATTCAGACTTTACGCAGTGGAACTGGACCCATCGCAATCGATGCAGAGCGAGCATCCGGCTACAAATACAGTCAACGGGCATATTTAATTCAAATTTTTCGACGTGGAGGCGGTCTTCNCCTTATCGATCCGATAACAGCAAATGATCCTGCGCTCTGGACTGAACTCAGCGATAGCTTCGCTGACCAGGAATGGATAATTCATGCAAGCACTCAAGATCTTCCATGTTTAACAGAACTTGGTCTTTACCCAAAAATTCTTTTCGATACAGAATTGGGCGCTCGTATTGCAGGAGCTCCTCGCGTTGGACTTGGGCCACTCGCTGAATCCTTACTCAATCTTTCACTTGCAAAAGAACACAGCGCCGTCGATTGGTCGAAACGTCCACTCAATCCTGAATGGTTAATTTACGCAGCCCTGGACGTTGATGTTCTTGTCGACTTGCGAGATAAGGTTTATGACTTACTTTCTCAATCGCAAAAATTGGAATGGGCTCAGCAGGATTTTGCTCAAATTCTCCAAAGCTACCAGCCTGGTGTGGAGAAGAACCCAAGAAAAGACCCGTGGAGAAGAACATCGGGAATGCATAAGGTTCGAGATCGTCGTACATTGGCGCTGATCAAAGCGCTCTGGATTGCTCGCGATCACTACGCTTCTTCCATCGACGTTGCGCCGGGGCGAGTCTTTAATGACGAAGCACTTGTTGCAACCGCTGTTTCTAAACCAAAAACGATTGAGGAGATGCGTCGAATTTTGACGAAAAGATCTCGTCTTCAGAATCTTCCATTGACTGATTGGTTTGCGGCACTTCGTACTGCATCTGCTTTACCTCTTGAAGAACTTCCTGAATTACGCACTCCATCAACATCACTTCCNCCTCCAAAACTCTGGAAAGATAGAAATCCATTGGGATATGCCCGCTTAACGCATGCCCGAGCCGCAGTCATCCAGCGAGCGCAGGAGCTGTCGATGCCCGTTGAGAACTTGATCTCCCCCGATGCCCTTAGAAAATTGGTCTGGCACAACCCTCCCGTCGATGGAGACCTTGCTGACTACATCAGAAGTGCTCTGACAGAAGGTGGCGCCCGTCCATGGCAGGTCAATCAGCTCGCAGAACTGCTTATGGAGCCCCTTCTCCAGCGCGAACCCCTTGTAAGCCCAGAGCCTGAGGTAGATGAGGCACCGGCAACGCCTGCAGATCAGGCGTAAAGCCTCATCGGGNGTGACGAATTACGCAACATAAGAGTTGCGTAATTACCAAAGCTAGCCATAGGCTCATCCTGTGTTGAACACCTTCCTGATTGCCATTCGAGAGGGCCTTGAGGCCTCACTCATTGTTGGAATCTTGCTTGCCTATGTGGCAAAGACGGGACGCCGAAATGCGCTTCCATCCATTTGGGCAGGTGTCACCCTTGCAATCGCACTCAGCCTCGGCTTTGGAGCATTTCTCTCCTTTACCTCCCATGAGCTCTCCCCATCGGGAGAAGAATTCTTTGCAGGCGTTACTTCTATTGGAGCAGTAACACTGGTGACGTGGATGGTTTTTTGGATGAAGAAGACTGCTCGAAACATCAGCAAAGAGTTGCATTCGAAAATGGATCAAGCTGTTGCACTCGGTACTTTTGGCTTGATTTCCACTGCTTTTCTCAGCGTTGCTCGCGAGGGACTTGAAACATCNCTCTTTTTATATGCAAGTTTTAAGACAGTTGGATCAAATGCAGCACCAACAATCGGATTAATCGCAGGACTCATCACCTCGATTACGCTGGGAATCCTTGTATACAAGCGTTCTGTAAAATTAAACCTCAGTAAGTTCTTTACCTACAGCGGAATTGCCCTCATCATTGTTGCAAGCAGCGTCCTTCATAATGGGATTCTGGATCTTCAATCCTTTGGACTTGTACCACGCGGCTTGTGGCTCAATTGGACCTTCGTTGCGACATACCTTTTCTTCACCTTGAAGCCATTTACCGCTTCTTTGCGTGGCCCAAAGGGCGCTGCTCCCGTCAAAACTCCCGTCACGAAGTAATTCCCTTTTTCATTACTGACGAGTAACCTTCCAGTACGTAGCAAGGGAAGGTCGTTTCATGTCGCGCTCACATATGCAATCTCTGGGAGATAGCCAGCCGGTCTTGGTGGATGCAGTCCGCTCTCCCTTTGGAAAATCCGGAAGTCTCTACGTCAACACTCGCGCCGATGACATTATGGTCCGCGTCTTGCGGGGGCTTCTTGAGCGCAATCCCCAACTCTCACCATCAGCTATCGATGATGTTGCTATTGCAGCAGCAACTCAGACTGGTGATCAGGGAATGAATATCGNCCGAAGCGCATCCTTGCTCGCAGGAATTCCAAACACCGTTCCGGGCTACTCTGTCGATAGATGGTGTGCTGGTGCGATGACATCTGTGACAACTCTTGCGGGAGCAATCGCATCGGGTGCATATGAGATTGCTATCGCAGGCGGAGTTGAACACATGGGAAACCATCCGATTGGTGATGGCATGGATCCAAACCCTCGTTATCTTGCAGAAAAACTTGTTGACCAAGATGCGCTCGCTATGGGATCCACTGCTGAACGGCTCCACGATAAATTCCCGCACCTGACAAAAGAGCGTGCAGATCGTTATGCATTGAGGTCTCAAGAGAAAACTGCTGCTGCATACGCTTCTGGGGTAATTCAAAAAGATTTGGTTCCCGTTGCTGTTCGAAGCGCTGAACTCGGTTTTGGAATCGCGACAGTCGATGAGCCACCACGGCCTACAACAACAATGGAGGGTTTAGCTGGGCTAAAGACTCCATTTAGAGCTGCAGGAAATGTCACGGCTGGAAATTCATCCGGNATTAATGACGGTGCAACTGCTGCAATCATTGCGAGTGCAGGAAAGGCAAAAGAACTTGGACTTGCTGTAAAGGCAAAAATGGTCTCCTTTGCATTTGCCGGCGTGGAGCCAGAAATCATGGGTTACGGCCCTGTCCCAAGCACCATAAAGGCTTTAGAAAAAGCGGGACTTTCAATTGCCGATATTGGTTTATTCGAAGTCAATGAAGCATTTGCTGTTCAAGTTCTCTCCTTTCTCGATTACTTCGGCCTCTCCGATGATGATTCTCGCGTCAATATTCATGGAGGCGCCATCGCAGTTGGTCATCCACTTGCCTCATCCGGAATTCGGTTGATGCTCAACCTTGCGCGTGGATTTGAGATGCATCCTGAAGTTCAATATGGAATCACAACGATGTGTATTGGACTTGGAATGGGTGGAACCGTTATTTGGGAGAATCCACACTTCACCGGAAAGGGCGGATCAAAGTAATGGTCAACATCACCAATCCCGACGAAGTTATTACACAAGCACTACTTCGTGAAGTCGATCTC